>JGI12210J13797_10070233_pt1 | contig 65428 bp, 60 predicted proteins | sample ElkSlonscriptome_3_FD_13797 | JGI IMG/M metagenome (IMG submission 13797) | reverse complement strand
ATAGCCGGCACCGCTGGTTTTTCCCCGGAAAATCCAATAGCTGTAGGTCGTGTAGGTGAGGATAATCGGCAGCAGCACGGCCATGACCACCAGCATGAAGCGCAGGGTGGTGTCGCTTGCCGCTACTTCACTGACGGTGAGGCTGGTGGAATCAACGCTTGGGATCATGCCGGGATAGAGGCCGATGGAAAGGCCGATGAAGGAGAAGATCAGTATGCACCAGTTCCAGATCAGCGGAGCCAGCTGTCTGTTTTGCTCAAGACTTCGAAAATACATAACAAAGGCGCCGACGGTCAGGAAAGAGAAAAGATACAGCGGCGACGGCGGCCAGGCACGCCATTTTTCAGCCATATCCGGATGCAGCATGGTGGTGCCGATATAGACCACGGCAGAGAACACCAACGTGAGTATGGCCGACAGCCTGGCCGTGCGATAACTCCGCCGCTGGACCTCGCCGGTGGTTCTGGCAATCAACAGACCTGCGCCCAACATGACATAGCCAAACACAACGCCCATGGTGGCGAAAAACGAATACCAGTTCATCCAGTCGGCAGGAGTCCCAGCAAAGGATTCGGCCTTGACATCAATGCCGCCCAGCAGTCCACCAAGGGCGAATCCCTGACCGAGGGCGGCCATGAGACTACCGATACCGAAGGAAAACAGCCAGATTGACTTGCTGCGTTTGGCTTCAGCGTGGAACTCGAAGGCCACGCCGCGGAAAATAAAGCCGATGAGCATGAGAATAAACGGGATATAAAGCGCTGAAAGAACGATCGAGTAGAACAGGGGAAAGGCGCCAAAGAGCATGCCGCCAAGAATAACCAGCCAGGTCTGGTTGCCGTGCCATATGGTTTCGATGGCCTGCATCATTTCCTCCTGCCGTTTTCTCTTGCCGGCAAAAAGGGCCATGATGCCGATACCGAGGTCGGCACCGTCACTCAAGGCGTAATAGAGCAGGAAAAAACCGATGAGCCCCAGCCATATTGTCGGCAGATTGGCATTTATCATCTCCATGGCCAAAAGTCCCCTCTGTTATGATTGTTTCGTATGCGACTTCCTCTCCACCAGTGTCGGGTTTTTCACTTCTCCGCCGTCTCGGGATATATGCTGAAGTCAGGACCTCTGTTGATCAGTCCTTTGGCAAAAACGATAAAGACGATAAACAGCACGGTATAAATGGCTACAAAACTGAGCAGCGACCCCGCCACGGTTGCCGCCGGCAGGGGACTTACCCCTTGTTCGGTGCGCTGCAGCCCCTGGATGACCCAGGGCTGACGACCCACCTCGCGAACCGCCCAGCCGGCCTCCATGGCGATATAGCTCAGAGGTATGGCCGCCATCCACGAATAGAGCAGCCGCTTCTGCTCAGCCACCCTCTCAACCGTCAGTCTGCCCTTTTTCCATGCCCACACCGACCAGAGCATCAAGAGCACAAAGGCAACCCCCAGGAAAAACATGATCCGGAAAGAATAGAAAGTAACCAGCAGCGGCGGCTGGTCTTCTGGCTCTACTTCCCGCAGGCCGGTCACCTGACCGGTGGGCGTATGGGTGGTGATGAGACTGAGGGCATAGGGTATACCAATCTGCCAGACGTTGTCCTGCCTCTCCTTGTTGGGCCAGGCGAGGATATTCCAGGCCGCTCCCTCGTCCGGGGGATTGGTCTGCCAGTGGGCCTCGATGGCGGCCAGCTTGACCGGCTGGTTGTGAAAGACCGACTTTCCGGCCCCGTCGCCATTAATTACCTGGATGGTAGTGATAAAGATCGCTACCACAATCATCGTCTTGAAAGACATGAGAAAAAACTCTGTATGCCGCCTTTTCAACAGGTACCAGGCGCTGATGCCACCAATGACGAACAGGGAAATTTCCAGACAGGCAAACCACATATGAGTGGTTCCCCAGAAGATATCGGGATTAAATATGGCGGCAAAGGTGTCTTGGAGGATAAATTTACCGTCGACAAACTCACCGCCCACCGGTGTTTGCATCCAGGAATTAGCGGCCATAATCCAAAAAGCGGAGAGCGAGCCGCCGAAGGCGACCATGCAGGTGGCAAAAAAATGCATACCGGGCGACACCCGCTTCCAGCCAAAGGCCATGATGCCCAGAAAAGCGGCCTCCAGCATGAAGGCCATTGAAGCCTCAAAGCCCAGCAGATGGCCGAAGATGTCGCCTCCTGCCCGGGAAAAGGCGCTCCAGTTGGTGCCAAACTGGAACTCCATGGGAATCCCACTGACCACGCCGACGGCAAAATTCAGCAGGAAAAGCTTCATCCAGAAACGGGCGTGATGATAATAGCGAAGGTCGCGGGTCATCAACCAGCGGGCTTCAAGATAGACCAGAAAGAGGGACAGCCCTATGGTAAGCACCGGCCAGATGATATGAAACATGGCGGTAAAGGCGAAATGCAGGCGGGAGAGAAAAACATGATCCTGAAAAAATTCCATCGCTTTCCCCTTGTGGGTTAAGTGTGTCAGTAACTTTTTGGCTCTCGATCACCGGAGGCAGTCAGGCTACCGATTCTTTCTCCTTCTTGACGGCGGCACCGAGCACGGCGAAGCGCGATTCCTTATACCCCTCCAGCAGCTCCAGTCCCGCCTTGGCCAGCTCCTCCCGGAATTGAGGGCCATGAAAACGATTCTCCCGGGGATGATCGAGCATGATCCGAAACAACGGGTTGGCATACAGGGGCGGATAGATCTCCTCGAAGAAAAACACTCCCCCGCCCTTGAGCACCCTGGCTATCTCGGCAACACCATTCTGCCAGTCCTCCAGATGATGGATTATACCAAAATTGAAAACGGCATCAAATTCACCATCGGCGAACGGTAAAACCTGGGCATCACCGCCGAGCAGATGCAGGGGGATGTTTTTCCAGCCCGTCAGTTTGCGGCGGGCGGTCTTCAGCATTTCGACATCGACATCGAGGGCACAGATGGCGGACGGGGAAAAAGCATCGTGGATGATGCGTGCGCCGACCCCGCAGCCACAACCGATTTCCAGGCATTTCCCCCCCGGTGGGAGCCGGTCCATTTTCTGAAAGAATCGGGCCTCCTGCAGTTGTACGAATTTGCGCACCGGACTGTTAACCCAGATTCTCTCCGGCCAGTTGACTTTCATTGTGCCTCCTTGCGGCCCTGATATATTTTAGCGATGCCAAACGTCAGTTGAGTAATCGCCGTCTTCGTAAAACCGGCAGCTTCGATTTCTGCACGGAATCTGGCGTCATCGGGAAAGGTGTCCACCGATTCAGCCAGATAACTGTAGGCGTAATTGGTGCGGGAAATAAGATTGCCGATGGGCGGCAGAATGTAATCGAAATAGAAGCGGTAGAGTTTGTAGAGTACCGGCTGGTCAGGATAAGAAAACTCCATGACATAGAGTCGTCCCCCCGGTTTGAGAACCCGATAGAACTCGGCCAGCGCCTGATCCCGCTCTTCGACGTTGCGGATGCCGAAGGAAATGGTCAAGGCCTCGACGGAGTTGCTGCGAACCGGCAGCAAACGGCCATCGCCGGCGGTAAGACTGATCTGTTCCTGCCGGCCGCGATCTTCTATCTTTTTTTTGCCCACCCTCAGCATTGCCGGTGAAAAATCGACACCTATGACGCGGGCGCCGGGATAGCGGCCGCTGATGGAGAGTGCAATTTCAGCGGTGCCGACGGCGACATCAAGGGCAATATCACCATCCTTGAGCTGTAGCATTTCCGCGAGCGCCTTGCGCCAGTAGACATCCCGGCGCAGAGAAAGAAAGCTATTCTGGAAATCGTATCCGGTGGCAATGGTTTCAAACATTGCCTTTACGGCGGTATCTTTCATTTTCTGTTCCCAATGGTTTTAGCCACCCATTCGAGTTCACGAATGAGGCAGTCGGTTACGGAGCCGCCCTGCAGTTCGGGCGGCAATATGGTCCAGGTATAGGTTTCAACCTCGAACACAGGCCCGGCCGGCAACAGCGGCAGGACCTCTTCAAGAAAGAACCTGGTTGAGGTGCATTCATCTGTTTCGTCGAGAAATACCGGCACATGGAAATGTACCCGCCATTCCTCGACACCCTCGGGCGCTGCGGCAATGGCCTGATCAAGATCATCGTAGCGCAAAAGCCGGCCTTCGGTGGTACGGCCCACCGTTTGATGCAGATAGCACTCTTCCTGGTAACGCGACAGAAGGGCGATCCGCGGATCCTTGAGCCTCAACGCCGATGACACCTGTACATGGCCTATTGAGATGGCGTTGTCGGCCAGCAGCTCCAGCGATTTTACCGGATCCTCGAACTGCAGGGACTGGTGGCAGCAGTCGTAACAGATCGCCAGTCGCTGCCGCTGGGTATCGGGCAGATCGAGTCGGTCAAAGAAGGCGACGACATCATCAACGCTCTCAAGAACACAACCGGGTTCCGGCTCCATGGACAGCAGTATGTTTTTGCCGCTCTGGTCGGCCAGACGATGGAGAAAATCGAGGGCCATGATCAGGTTTTTCCTGACAATGCCAAAATCTTCGTCTCTGATGTCGGCGCGAAATCCCACCGGCACCGTCGATATCGATCCGACCATCTCCCCGGGCAGCCAGATGCTCAATAGTTGCGCAAGTTTTTTGGTGTATTCCAGTCGTTCGCCCTGAGTCCAGTCCGGCAGATACACCTCCTGCTTTACGGGAGCATGGTGAAAGGTGCCGTAGGGAAAGCCGTTGATACTGGCAACATACAGTCCCTCCTGTTGGCACCAGCGATGAAATTCATTTGCGGCATTACCATCCATTTCCCAGGCGGCCCTGCCGGAGAGCCGCAGCCCCAGTGGAAAAGGGCGATGCGGCGATATTTTCTTTTTGACCATCGGCGCAGAGTGGCGGACGGCTGCAAAAATCTCCTGCCAGCTCTCTCCGGGGTGGATGTTTGTGCAGTATGTCAAAGGCCTGGCAGCAGCATCTTGCCGCCGCCCGTCGCCATTGATTGCCAGGTGATTGCTGTTGGTCATGACCGTAATCTACAGGACGAATAAACTTACTGCGGCCGGCCTTCGACCGTCGCCGCTGTTGTTAACGGATCTGCAGCACCCAAAGCTTCATGCCGGCAGTGCACCAGCTTTTCCAGACACTCTCTCATTATAGCCGAATCTATATAGTTCACTTCTTTTTTGCTGCCGATTCCGGTTAAAAGCGTTATCGCCAGGTCGCCGCCGAGGTGTTCCTGAAAAGCCCCCAGCGCACCTTCGAGGTCGAGCCGGGCCAGCGAGGAATGCCACAGCGGCAGACCCAGTTGGGCCAGCAGCGAGAGAATTGTCCGCAGATCTTCCTCGCCAATAAGCCCTATGGCCTGGGAGTACAGACTGTCAAGCGCCATGCCGATGGAGACGGCCTCGCCATGGTTGAGGCGGCCGTCGGTAATTTCTTCGAGGTGATGGGCCGACCAGTGACCGAAATCCAGGGGCCTGGCTGATCCCAGCTCGAAAGGGTCGCCGCCGCTGCCGATATGGCTCATGTGCAAGGCCGCGCATCGATGGATCATCTCCTCCATGGGACCGCTCTTGAAGGCAGCCAGCTCGGCCCGGTTGTCGTAGAGATAGGTAAAAAAATCGTCGTCCTTGATGAGAGCGACCTTGACGGCTTCGCTGATGCCGGACCGCATCTCCCGCGGCGGCAGAGTTGCGAGAAAATCGAAATCATTGATAACGGCAAAAGGCGGAGCAAAGGTACCAATGAAATTTTTCCGGCCGAGTCCGTTGATACCGTTCTTGACCCCTACGCCGGCATCGTTCTGGGCCAGCACCGTCGTCGGCATGCGAATAAGGCGAATGCCGCGATGAGCAATGGCGGCGCCGTAGCCGACGGCGTCGATAACCGCCCCGCCTCCTATGGCCAAAACAAAGGAATGCCGGCAGAGCCGATAATCCTTGACATACTCGACCACCCTGTCGACGACCGTCGAATCAGCCTTGCTGGCCTCACCCCCCTCGACTCTGGTAACCGGGCCGCACAGCTGCATCACCTGCGAGTTGTGCTGGGTATATTCCTCAATGCGGCGTATCAGCCCCGGGTCTTCCTCAAGAACGCCGGAGTCGATGAAACAGGAAAACCTGTGCGGCGAGGTTCCGGCCCGTGCAAAAACCGAGGCCAGCAGCTCGTCGTGGCAACGGAAAACATTTCTGTGAAAGAACACCGGAAAACGATAATGAATACTGAAACGCTGCTCGAGCGTAGGCATTGAGAAATTTTGCGATTTTTTCATGTGTCTCGATAGGTTCTATTATAATCAGCCATCACCACCAGCAACCGACTCCAGGCCAGGGCCGCTGATCCCGTCTGCCGAAAAGAGAAGATGCCACCTGTCTTGCACCATACCCAGACAACCTTGCCGTGGGGACGGTGACGGTTTGACCACCATTCTCCTCCTGGACGCACATCCCTGCCCACCTTCCTCTTCAACAGCAGTCTCAGCCGCTACCATCATATACGAAGGGCAAAGGGGAGAACAAGCCATTTATTCCATGATAACCACATTCCACTTCCCCCGCCTCCTTCTTTGTGCCATCCGCCGTTTTTGCCAAGCCCCCTGGTGCAATGCATCCAACTCACCGGGATCTGCGCCTGGACAGTGTCACTTATATGGTTAAGATACTTTTTATCACAGACCAGTACCTCCTGCTCCGGTGTCGCTTTGACCCTAAGAGACAGGAACCATTCATCATTTAATGGAGAAACAGTGAGTTTTGGAAAAACGCATAACCTCGGTATCGCAGATAATCAGCGCAAGCGCATAGTCATCGTCGGTGGCGGCTTCGCCGGATTGAATCTGATACGGAAACTGAAAAACAGCGACTATCAGATCGTTCTTCTTGACAGTAGCAACCACCACACCTTCCAGCATCTGCTCTACCAGGTAGCGGCCTCCGAACTGGAAGCCTCGGCCATCGCCTATCCTCTGAGAAAACTGCAAAGAACCCATAGCGACTTTCACTTCCGTATGGCCACTGTCGAGGAGATCCGGGCCCGGGATAGCCATGTCGTCACCGACGCCGGTAATCTGCGCTACGACTACCTGGTACTGGCCAGCGGCGCCATAACCAAATTTTTCGGCATGGAATCCGTGGCCCGTCACGCGATGCCTATGAAAACCATTGGTGATGCGCTTGAAATCCGAAACCGGCTGCTGGAAAATTTGGAAAAAGCTCAACTCACTGACAATGAGGAAGAAATCAAGAAGCTTGCCACCATAGTTATAGCCGGAGGAGGCCCTGCGGGGGTGGAGACGGCAGGTGCCGTGGCCGAGTTCAAAAACTATGTGATGTCCTCTGATTACACGGATATGGATTGCGATCTTTGTTCGATATACCTGATCGAGATGCTGCCCCGCATCCTCGCCCCCATGTCGGAGAAAGCTTCGCAACAGGCACGGAGCTATCTCGCAAGCATGGGCGTCAAGGTACTTACTGACACGAAGATAGAGCACTTCGACGGAGAACTCACCGCCACCGATACCATCGATATACCCACACAGATTTTGATCTGGACCGGAGGTGTTGCCGGCGCCGCCATTGACGGACTGGCAGACGAGCTGGTGGACAAGAAGGGCAGAATAGCCGCCGACCGATACGGCAGGGTAAAAGGGTATGACAATATCTACGCCATCGGCGATGTCGCCCGTTTTGACAGCGATGTCTATGCTGAAGGCCATCCCCAGCTTGCCGCCGTCGCCGTACAGCAGGGCAGCTATCTTGCATCCTGCTTCCGGAAAATGGCAAAGGGTCGACTCCCCAAACCCTTTTCCTACAAGGACAAGGGAGTCATGGCCAATATCGGCAGGAAAAAGGGTATTGTCCAGTTGCCAAACGGCACAACCTACAAGGGCTTTTTCCCCTGGCTCGGCTGGCTCGGCGTCCACCTGGTCTATCTCGCCGGTTTCAAGAACAGGCTCAACACCATTATCACCTGGCTGTGGTTTGCCCTGAGCAAGGACATGGCCTGCCGCATCATTCTCAACACCTCGCGCAAAAAATAGCGGCAGCCAGGCACCGTTCAGCCACCGCCTGCGTCCTCCGAGTGCATACAACATACCCCCGCCGATTCCTACCATATGGGGTTTTGTCTTCATTTTTGTCATTTTTATACCGGCACCTTACCGTCGCAACCGTCGGCCGCTTTCCTCTACCGTCCCCTCTTCTCCTTGGTATAACACCATATTTTAAAATTTATCTTACTGGCACAGGGCTTGCTGATCAGCAGGGAACAATAATGGTTCTCAAGTGAGGTGTACCTATGAAAACAGCAGCAATACTTGACCAGCGACAGGCGCAGATTTTTCGCAAGGGCAAGGATACCGGCAGCATCGACTGCAACAAGGACAGCCTGGCCGGGGCGGTAAGCCAGAGGGCGTGCGTCTTCTGCGGCTCGCGGGTGGTTCTCTATCCCATCGCCGATGCCCTGCACCTGGTGCATGGTCCCATCGGCTGTGCCGTCTATACCTGGGATATAAGGGGAGCCTTGTCCTCCGGCCCGGAGCTGCATCGTCTGTCCTTTTCCACCGACTTGCAGGAACTCGACGTTATTTTCGGCGGCGAAAAAAAACTGGAAAAGGCTCTGGACGAACTCATCGACCGCCACCAGCCAAAGGCGGCCTTCGTCTACTCCACCTGCATCGTCGGCCTCATCGGCGACGATCTCGAGGCGGTCTGCAAAATGATGGCGGCCAAAAAGAACATCCCGGTACTGCCCGTCCAGTCCGAGGGGTTCAAAGGAAACAAGCGCGCCGGGTACCGGGCTGCCTGTAAGGCAATGGGGGAACTGGTGGGCACGGGCGATATCAGCAATATCTCCAGGTATTCAATAAATATCCTCGGAGATTTCAATCTCGCCGGCGAAATCTGGCTTATCCGGCAATATTTCGAGAAAATCGGCGTCGAAGTCGTCGCCAACATCACCGGTGACGGCCGGGTTGACGACATCCGCCGCAGCCACGGCGCCTCTCTCAACGTTGTCCAGTGCTCCGGCGCCACCATGGACCTGGCCGACATGATGTCCGTGAAGTACGGCATACCTTCACTACGGGTCTCCTATTTCGGCGTCGAAGATATGGCAGAAGCGCTCTATTCCGTAACCGAACACTTCAACGATGCGCGTCTTGTAGAAAACGCCCGCAACCTTGTCAAAGAGGAAGTCGAAAAGCTCACACCGGAACTCAAGCGCTACAAAACTGCCCTGCAGGGCAAAAAGGCGGCCATCTATGTCGGCGGCGCCTTCAAGGCCTTTTCGCTGGTCAAGGCATTCCGGCTGATCGGCATGGAAGTGGTCATGGTCGGCTCCCAGACCGGAACCCCCGAAGACTATATCGAACTCGAGGAGATAACCGACGAGGGCACCATCATCGTCGACGACGCCAATCCTCTGGAACTCTCCGCCTTTCTCAAGGAAAAGGAGGTCGACCTCTTTGTCGGCGGCGTCAAAGAGCGCCCCATCGCCTATAAACTCGGCGTCGCCTTCTGCGATCACAACCATGAGCGCAAGGAGATGCTCGCCGGCTTCGAAGGCATGCTCAATTTTGCTCGCGAAGTCTACTCTTCGGTAATGAGTCCGGTGTGGAATTTCGTGCCGCGGCGGACAGAGGAGAAATAATCATGTCAGCAAACTACACCTCCACAACCAACGCCTGCAAGCTCTGCAGGCCGCTGGGCGCCTCGCTGGCCTTCCGCGGTATCGAAGGATGTGTTCCCTTCCTGCACGGATCCCAGGGCTGCGCCACCTACATGCGCCGCTACATCATCAGCCATTTTAACGAACCCATCGACATCGCCTCCTCTGCGCTTGGGGAAAAACAGGCGGTATACGGCGGGGCCGCAAATCTCAAGCTCGGCCTGGTAAATGTCACCAGCAAATACGCACCGCAGCTCATCGGCGTCGCCACCACCTGTCTCACCGAAACCATAGGCGATGATGTCGCTCATATTCTCAAAGAGTATAGAGAAGAGTTCGACACCGAAGATTCGCCGACCATCATCGAAGTCTCAACACCAAGCTATGCCGGGACGCATATGGAAGGCTTTCACGGCGCCGTCAAAGCCGCCGTCGAGCAGCTGAGCGAAGTGGCACCAGCCAACGACAGCGTTAATCTGCTTTCCGGTTTCATTTCCGCTGCCGATATTCGCTACCTCAGGGAGGTCTTCGAGGAAATGGGCACCGACTGCACCCTGCTGCCCGACTACTCCGACACGCTCGATGGGCCGGCGCTGGACGACTACCCGCTGATCCCCAAAGGTGGCACACCCATCTCCGCCATCCGCAGCATGAGCGGAGCCAGGGCAACCATAGAACTGGGCTCCACCCTGCCTCGGGACACCGCCGGAACATTTTTGCAGCAGCGTCACAAAACACCTCTGCTGCAAACAGATCTGCCCATCGGCATCCGCCTCACCGACACATTTTTTCAAACGGTGAAAACGGTCACGGGCCTGGACCTACCCGCCCGGCACACGGCCGCGCGGGGACGGCTGGTCGATGCCATGGTTGACGGTCATAAGTATATTTTCGGCAAGCGGGCGGTGATCTACGGCGAGGAGGACATAGTCGTTGGCCTGGCCTCTTTCCTTGCGGAAATAGGCATCCAGCCCGTTCTCTGCGCCTCCGGCGGCAAAAGCGGCGCATTCAAACAGGCGGTAACCAGTGTCGTTGCCGGCATGACCGAAGAAGCCCCCATCGTCATGGAAAACGTCGATTTCTATGACATTGAGGAGATGGTGCAATCACTCGAAGTCGACCTGCTGGTCGGTCACTCCAAAGGATATAGCTTTGCCCGACAGCACAATATCCCTCTTATCCGGGTCGGCTTTCCCATCCACGATCGCGTCGGCGGCCAGCGTCTGCTGCACCTTGGATACCAGGGCGCCCAGCAGCTTTTCGACACCATAGCCAACAGTGTCATAGCCCACAAGCAGGACACCTCCCCCGTCGGCTACAGCTATATGTGATACACTCTTTTTCTGCAAGAGGATGAAAATCATGGAAACACGACAGAGCACAGACCATAAGCAGCATCCCTGCTTCAACGCCGAAGCCAAAGGCAAGTACGGTCGGGTCCACCTGCCGGTGGCGCCGAAGTGCAATATCAAATGCAACTTCTGCGATCGCAAATACGACTGCGTTAATGAATCAAGGCCGGGAGTTACCAGCACCGTGCTGACTCCTGAACAGGCCGGAGTGTATATGGACAGGGTGCTGGAAATGGAACCGCGCATCACCGTTGCCGGCATTGCCGGCCCTGGCGACCCCTTTGCCAACGGTGAGGAAACCATGGCGACCTTGCGGCATATCCACCAGAAGCATCCGCACATTCTGCTCTGTCTCTCCTCCAATGGCATGGGCATTTTACCCTACATAGACGAGCTTGCAGGTCTCAACGTCTCGCATGTCACCATCACCGTCTGCGCCGTCGATCCGGAGATCGGCAAGAAAATCTACTCTTGGGTCGCCGACGGCAAAATCGTCTACCGCGGACTTCAGGCAGCCCGGCTGATCCTTGATCGCCAGCTCGCCGCCATCGCCAAACTCAAGACCTGCGGGCTCACGGTCAAGGTCAACTGCATTGTCATCCCCGGTATCAACGACCACCATATCGAAGAGGTAGCAGAGAAAATGCAGCAACTGGGCGTGGATCTGTTCAACTGCATGGCCATGTTCCCCAATGTCAACACCCCTTTCGCCGGCATCGATCAGCCGGACAAGGCCGCCATGGAAGACATCAGGAAAAAGGCCGAGCGTTATCTGCCGCAGATGCGTCACTGTACCCGCTGCCGGGCCGACGCCGTCGGCCTGCTCGATGACGACAGGACCCGCGAATTCAGAAGCTGCCTGAGTGCCTGCGCCGCCACCCCTGATACGCCTCCTGCCCAGCGTTCCTATGTGGCCGTCGCCAGCAGAGAGGGTGTTCTGATCAATCTCCACTTAGGCGAAGCCACCAAATGGTACATCTGGGAGCAGGACCAGAAGGGCTTCCGACTGGTGGAGAACCGCAGCGCCCCAAACCAGGGAGGCGGCCTGAAGAGATGGCACAGGCTGGCCAGATTACTGGGCGACTGCAGGGCCATTCTCTGCAGCGGTGCCGGCGAAAGCCCCCGAGAAGTGCTTGACAGCTTTGGAATATCGGTGATCGAGGCATCAGGTTTGATCGATGAAGGCCTCCGCACCGTCTACGAAAACCGTCCGACCACCGTTCTCAAGGGCCGCAAAAGTCCCTGCACCACCGGTGCCTGCAGCGGCTCGGGCGGCGGCTGTCTGTAATATCAATATCTGATTTTTCCCCTGAAACGCAGACGACCGCCCACGTCCCGGGAAAAGGGCCATCCTTTCTCAAAATGAACTGCTGAAGAGTAGGGAGGAGCGAAAAATCTGACTACGTATGATACGCAGCTTCCTCTTCATGCACTGGAGGTGCGTATCTCCAGAACCCCCCTGTGAGATTGGCTGAAACATATGGGGAACCAGCATCAGAAATGCAAAAGACTTCTCTGATATAGATACTCTGCCGGGGGGTTTGGCACGGCGGCATCGCGGATGGTCCCTTAATCCCGCTCCTCCATTGAGAGGATTTCCAGGCGACCGTTAGCCTTGGCCCACTCGACAAACAGTAGCCGGCACTGCCGCTGCATCACGGGACCGGTAACCTGCAGATTGCTGGTGTTGAAGCGCACCTGGCGAATCCAGCGAAAGGAGGTGGCGCCGGCGACGACGCGTTCGACCCGGGCCTGCAGCATTGCTCCCTGGCACATGGGGCAGGGCCAGAGGGTTGTGTACATGGTGCATCCTTTGAGAACGTGGCTGCCCAGGGCTTTACCACCGCGGCGCAGACACAATATTTCCGCGTGAGCTGTGGCATCGCTGCGGGCCAGCTCCTCATTGCCGGCACGGGCAATAATTTTCGCACCTTTAACCAGCACCGCCCCCACCGGGCATTCACCTCTTTGCCCGGCGGCAAGGGCTTCATTGAAGGCCGCCATCATCCACCCCTGCTCAGACATGTACGTCCGCCTCCTTGACCCGAATATCTCACCGGTTGAGATGGTCTGCAAACCTTCGTCGCTTTCTCGACGACGATTCCTCTAGCGGTCTTGCTTTTTCTTAACCAGCGACCAGAACATGGCCGCCAGAACAGCCGCTCCAGAGAGCAGCACAACCACGAGCACAATCTTTTCCCAGGGGGTTTCTTCTTTTTTTTCAAGCCTTTCGGTTCCGCCCAGCACAATTTTATCAGTGAGCACCGCCCGCCGGACGATGGATCTGTTCTGTTCCCCGGCCAGACCATGCAGATCGGATCTGTTTTCGCCAGGCCCTCCCCCTTTGAGTCTGCCATTGCCGTAGGCCAGCACGAATGGCCCGGAACCGCGGGCGATAAAAAGAAGATCATGGGACAGATATCCAACCTTAAGCGTCGGAGGCTTTGTTTGTCCGCCGGTGCCGTCTCTTAGCACCTCCATCCTGAAAAAGCGTATATTTTTTCTGCCGATTTCCAGCGGCTCGTTGGTAAGCGTTATGTCGTCTTCCTGCAGTTGGTAAAAAAGAGCGCTGTCCTGATATCGCCACGGCTCTCCCGGCACCCGCGTTTCGATCCGTACCTGCAGCAGCGAGTTGGGTTGCCGGAATCGCAGCTGCAACCCATCCACCGGCAGGGTGCCGGCGAGATCCGCCCGCAAATACATCTCCCCCTGTTCGCTGGCCTGCCTCAAAGGCAGATCCACCCAGCTTCTGCGTCTTTTTAAATCAGGCCCATCGCTTACGGCCTGGACGCCGGTCAGTCGGACTGCCTCCCCGCCCTTTTCCAGGGTAATCCGGAGATATTTTCCCGGATTATCATATAAAACAATATTTCTATGACGGATCCTGTTGCCCATGAACAGTAAGTCCGCAAGCGTGCCTCTGCCGATACGGCGCCAGTCCAGAAGGTTGTCAGAAGACGACATGGTTACCGGGCTCAGAACGCCGGTGCCGTCGGCACGCCACTCCAGGTGCAGACTCAACGGATACGGTCCTGCCTGGCGCAGATCAAGGAGGTAGGACGAGGCGGGCTGCTGTACACTGCCTTTTCTGGCTATCCCGACGATTTCACCGTCAAGGCTCCTCTGCACTTCAATGGACACATCATCGTCTGGTGATATACTCTCCGATGACAGTGGAAAAAAGGGGACGTTGACACGTACCTGAATATGCCGGTCAATGGTCTCGGCATGGCGCAGCTCATGAGGCACCACTTCACCCTTCCCATTGAATACACGTATATCAGCAAGATTATCCCACACCGAATTCTGATACACCTCGTAGGATAGGGGTACGGAATAGACCGCTCCGGCACCGCCGACGTCGATGTGGTAACCGAAGGCGAAATCCTCCTTCTGCAGTTCAGCGGCGACCGCCGCCTGTACCAGCCACAGGAATGAAAAGAGAGTGCATGCTACTTTTATATGCATTGGCGATTTCCTTGCCGGAGTTCATGGGAGTGGCGATGCTGTTGCCGGTCGGGGGCGTCAGTCAAGGATGTCATATCCTCCATAGCCGTTGATAAAGTCGCCTTTGCCCGTTTTTTTGAACATCTCGAAACTCCACTCTTCAGGGCCTAACCTGTCTTCGAAATCTTTTCGGGCGACATAGGCATAGGCTTTCTTCGTGGAGTCCCCGTCCTTGAGTTTTACCTCCACCAACCGGCGCTGATACATCTCCCCTTCAAATCGATCGAGACGATGCCAGCTCTTACGGCCGATATCGAAACAGACAAGCCCCTCCACCGACGCACCTTCAGTGGCAATGATCGCCGGATACCTTTCACCCCGCACCTCGAATCGCCGGTAACCGTGGAGTACGGCCTCGGCACGGACGGGAAGTTCTCCTGCCACCGTCTTGAGTATATCCGCACACATCAAGGTACCGTAAACAAAAAGATCGGCCATGTCAGCCCCCCCTGGCATATTTGCTAATGGTCATCATGGTGCTGCCGTCGGCTGCTTTGCAAAAGGGTGTAGAGAAGAACGATACAGCCGAAAAGCACGGCCATGTCGGCTACATTAAATATTCCAGTGCGCAGCCCGCCTATGCCGACATTGACAAAATCAATAACTGCACCCTGGCGAAACATCCGATCGAGCAGATTGCCTACTCCGCCGCCGATAATCAGAGCAGAAGAGGCACGTATGGCCGGCGTACTGTTTTTATCGACGAGGGTGAACAACGTGAAACCGGCGAGAAAAACCGAGGTTAGCAGCAGGAAAATCACACTTCGCATGCCGGCCGGCAGTGAGGCGCCGAGGCTGAGGAAGCCGCCATGGTTCTCCGCCAGAAGCAATCGCACGGTATCGCCGAAAAAAGAGATAATGCCTCTGCCATGCAGATACTCCACGGCGATAAGCTTGGTCACCTGATCCAGGAACACAACGCCTGTCGCCACTGAGCCGACCATATATATTCTTCGCAGTTTTGCCATGTTCCAGCCTTTGCCGACTTCAGAAAAGAGCACCTGCAATCGCCATCTTCTCAGCTGTCGAGACCGAGCGAGAACATCGACTCGAGATCATGTCGCGAGTAGGCCTTAAAGGCGAGCATTGACTCAGTGGAGAGGATGTTGTCGATATTTCTGAGCTTGTCGGTCACCAGCAGCGAAAGGTTTTCATTGTTTTTCACTCTGACAACGGCTATCAGGTCATATTTACCGCTCACCGAATACACCTCGGATATCTCGTCGAGTTCGACAAGCTGGGCGGCGACCTCGTTGATGCTGGTGCGTTCGACCTTCATGAGAATTATAGAAGTTACCATTTTTCACCTTGATCTCGTATTATCCCGACTGACATTCATCGCTTTCCAACCGCTTTCCCAGGCTTATTACCTCATCCTGGGAAAATCCAAGGGAGGCATAAAAGCCTGCGGTTTCGCCATTCGTCCTGCGGACCAACAGGTTAATCTTCGGGCACCCTCTGGTCCTGAGCAGTTTTTCCGCCGCGGCCATCATCTGCGAACCATATCCGCACCGCCGCGCAGTCTTGGCTACCGCCAGGTAGTTAATCCAGCCCCGATGTCCTTCATAACCGGCCATGACCGTCGCCACCAGGACTCCTTCGACCAGACCAACAAGAAAGAGTTCGGGGTCTACTGCTTTCTTGCGGGCAATGTCCTTGTAAGGGTCGTTCCACGGGGTAATCAGTCGGCAGTGGCGCCAGAGCTGTACCACCTCATCACCATCTCTATCTTCAAAGGAGCGAATGTGGAGTTCACCAGGCATGTGCATCGTCCTCCATTGTCTGTGCTGCCATACTCATCGTCTCCTCCTGCAACACCTACGGTGAGGATACCGGAGATCCGCTGCTCTGTAAAGCGCGATCGTCTGCTTTTGAGAGCGGCTTCACACTGCCGGCAGAAGCCGCAGACCTTCGGCAAAAAGAGCCGCGGCAAAGCCGATAAGAAGTATGCCCAACAAGCGCATAATCATAATATAGCGCCTGCCGGAAAGAAAATTCCGTGACCTTGCCACCAGCAGGGCAAGCAATACCTTGGAGCCAACCAGCAGCAAATAAAAGCAGAAGAGAAAGCCCGCCACCGACAGGATATCAACCCGCATAGCCCTTGCAATGATGGGCATGCCCACCGTCAACCAGAAAATATAGGGATGGGGACTGAGGAAATTGGTGACGATGCCGCGGCGAAACGAGTGTTTCACCGCCTGTCCGAACTCAAGATCGACGTTTTTCAGGTTCAGGTTCAGAAGTCCCATCCTGCCAATAAAAACCGCGCCGCAAAACGATATAGCCGCCAAAAGCACGTCTGACTCCGACAACTGGCTAAGGATGGCAAGGCAGAACAGTATTATGGGCAGATCGGTAACAAAGGGCGCCAGGGCTACCCTGACCCCGGCGCCGAGGTCGTGGCGCAGGGTTTCGGAGATCACCAAGGCCGTCAGCGGCCCGGGGGCAAACCCCGCCGACAGTCCCAAAGCCACACCTATGGCGCAAAAGTGGAGCATCGCCTCCCTACATTTCTCTTGAAATTCAATTTCATACAACCTCCGACAAGCGCTGTAGGCATTTATGCTCCCACCCGCGGCAAGGGAAAAAGGGCTGGCCGACAGTCACTTTTGCTGCAAAACAGCACATTCTCACAGCCCCAGCCACCTGCTGCCGGCGACGATTCCCACCCCCAGCAGCATGGACAGAAAGACATTTCCTGTCTTCAGGCTGCAAAGAGCCGTACACAGGGTGGCAACCCAACTCCACAAACCGCCGGCAAGAGCAGCGGGAACGATGAGCGACAGCAGGATGGTGCCTGGCAGAGCGTTCATGAACCGCCTGAACCTGCCGGTCCTTGGTAATCTGCCCGCCAGCAACAGCCCGCCAAGCCGCAGTCCGTAGGTAACGGCTGCCGCGGCAGCTATCACGGCAAAACTGGCATCAGTCATGGGGTGTGACCTCTGGTTTTGTGGCAGGTGTAAAAGCGGCAACCAGGGCTCCGCCAACGCCGCCTATGAGGATATACCACTTCCCCGGCACATAGCTGGCGCCGATATAGGCCAGCACAGCCGTCACCGTCCAGGGCAGTAGATCCTGCCGTCCCCGCCAGAAACTGAACACCAGTGCCGTAAAGACGGCGACAAAAGCGAAATCGAGGCCAAATCTCTCCGGCTCGGCAATACCCGCCCCCAACCTGTGACCAGCCATGGTTCCCAGGCACCAGGCGCTCTGGACACAGATCCCCCCACCCAGCAGAAAGTATGTCGTCACTTTCTGCCGGTGAAATCTGGCCATGGTCATGGCCCAGTTTTCATCGGCCACCAGATGCATGAAAAGGGCCTTATGGCGAAACGAAGTGCCGACAAAAAGCGGCTCCAGAGAGGCGCCAATGAGCAGGTAACGCATATTGATTACCAGTACCGCCAGGGTTATCTCCACCACCGGCAACGGCGGCAGCCACATATCGACAATGACGAATTGGGCCGAACCGGCAAAGACGCTGAGATTCATCAGCAGAAGCTCGGACCAGCTCAATCCCTTCTTGGCGGCCAGTACCCCAAGAACGCTGCCGTAGGCGCCAACGCTGGCGGCGACAACGAGGTTGGCGACAAATCCCACTCGCAGTTGCTGCAGTGCCTGTGTTCCCTGGTTCTCCGTCACGATCCCGCCCCCGTTTTAATCTGGTCCCAGTGCTTCATGAAATATCGATATATGGAATTATTCTAAAAATGTTAAAAAGTAAATACTGGGGGAGCTTCCCTGACGGGCTCTGACAAAGAAGACCGTGGGGAGGATATCTTTCCTGACTCCCCCCTGCCCCCAGCATCTCCAATTGTGAAGAGCCAAGGGTGCTCTTTTCTCGGGTGTCTGCAGCCAGGGACAGGTTTATGACCTTCCGGGAAGAGAGTATCCCTGTCCGTGAAAAAATTACTGAGTATCAGGGGGAGTCAAAGTGTGTCGGAGAAGCGCAGTTTTTCCTCAGAATAAAGCGCTTTCAGGACATCGCCCACAGCCATAGAGGGAATAATGCGAGCCTTGATAGTCTGAAAACACAGCGGAGACGGGCGATAAGCGAAGACAAAGAGACCCCGGGAAAGGGCTTATTCCAACAGGTTCCTAGAGACTGAAGGAACGCGCCTGAGCAACTTCTATGGCCAGCTGCGAGCGAGCCTCAGCATCCATCTGCAGACCTTTTTCCCGACACCACTCGGGAAAGGTCTGCGGATCAATGTAGACCTTGATCACCGCGTCCCCAGCCGCCTGCACCTGCTCTTTCATCTCCTCAGCCCGACGTAGCCAGTCATTATAGGTTTCAGGCAGCCTGTCTCCATCGACAAACATCTTTTTGAGAGTCTGCCAGTCTTCTTCTTTATACCAGACCAGGGCCTGCACAGAAGGCTGAGATGTCGCCCGCTCCCCGCTATCCTGCGGTGTTTTCTTGTTTTTCAGCCGACCCCGCTGAAACTTCCGTTGTGACATCATATCTCCTTGAATTACATAGAACAAACCGGCCTGAACGTATCCTTCTGCATGACCGGCCGGGGACATAATATACAGGATCATCCTGCGGGCGCAACGACTTGTTTGAGGCTAACGATTTGCCAGCCTCGATATTTCACCTGCGATACCATCTGTAACTGTATGTATACTCTTTGCGGCAACCTGAGATATACCAAAGAGCGATGACGGAAAGATACGGCCGAGAAGGGCTCAGCGCCTCCCGTCACTGACGGGAGGCGACATCTGGCAGGAGGCCTGGCTGGAAACCTTCCTGAAAAAGCTTCAGGGGGCGAGAAGCTTTATGATTTGAAGGCCCGAGACTATACCGACGGTCTGGCCGCCGGCCCCCGTTACCAGCAGATGATTTACGCCGGCATCATACATGAGTTTTACCGCACTCTGAACATCTTCGTCTTCGTCGAGTTGGATGCAAGGATTACGGGTCTCCTCCGTGGTGTTGAACTCGCAGGGAGTCATAGCGTCGGCTACACGTGTCGCTGCCAGTTCCTCATCATTACTGAGACTGTAGAGTATGTCCTTGACCGTCAACAGGCCTATGAGTTCTTCTCTAATTTTGACGGCAAGGACGGAGACGTTTTCCTTTTTCATCAGATCTGCAGCCGCCAACAGGTTGTCTTCGGTGTCGATTACCGGAAATTTCCGGGTAATGGCCTCTTTGATGGTTCTTTTCAATGCCATCCTTTCCTCCGAGTGAGAGTATCTGGTGTTTTTGACAGGCTCCTTATATAATTGTAACGTTTTACTGCTCTTTTGTGTAATCCTTTTTTCATTCCTGCACAAACACTGCCTGCGTTACAACAAACTGCCCCGCCGTTTGTGTCCTACCGCCCGCCGCCGTTGCCATACAGGAGTTCTGGCCCATTCCCCTTCCCCGATTACTATTGACGAAATTTCACATTACGGGTTATATATTGGAGTTTTGTCTACAGTATGCAGGGAATACCTTACATACCAGCGTCACACACCAGCAGTCTCACTGGAGCATATTGCCCGATGAAGGTGATCATGCCGGCCTGCACAAGCACGTACAACGAGATAGACACCGGAGCCGCCGGCCTCAAACCGCGGCAGGGGTCGGTGTACAGCCGAAGGAACATATAATGAAAGCACTCATAGCCTTGGAAGACGGCACGATCTTTGAAGGACAGTCTTTTACCGGTGCGGGAGAAGCCATCGGCGAAATTGTCTTCAACACCTCCATGAGCGGATACCAGGAAGTGCTGACGGATCCTTCCTATACCGGACAGATCGTCACCATGACCTATCCCCTCATAGGCAATTACGGTATTACCGCCGAAGATATGGAATCCTCCGCAGTTCACCCTAAAGCCTTTCTGGTAAAAGAATACAACCGCCATCCATCCAATTACCGTTCGATAACAACCCTTGCCGACTTTCTTCAAGAACATGGTTCTCTTGGGGTAGAAGGCTTCGACACCAGGGCCCTGGTCAAGCACATCCGCACCGCCGGTGCCATGAACGGCATAGTCTCGACTGAGGATCTTGATCCGGAATCACTGGTTGAACGGGCGAGAAACTGGAGCGGCCTGGTCGGCCGCGACATGGTTCAGCGGGTAACCTGCACCGAACCGTACTGCTGGGCTGATAACCGGCCGGTTGTCGGCAGCAACTTCAGCACAGCACAAAAGGGCGCTGCCGATGCCCTGAAGGTGGTCACCTTCGACTTTGGCATCAAGTTCAATCAGCTCCGCATTCTCACCAGCCTCGGTTGCCGGGTGCAGGTAGTGCCGGCAACCACCGATGCCGATACCGTCCTGGCAATGGAGCCAGACGGCGTCTTTCTCTCCAACGGTCCGGGTGATCCGGCCGGTGTCGAACGGGTGGTCGAAACATTGCGCACACTTTTAGGCAAGGTTCCTGTTTTCGGCATCTGCCTTGGCCATCAGATGCTTGGCCTGGCCTACGGCGGCTCCACCTACAAGCTGAAATTCGGCCACCGCGGCGGCAACCAGCCGGTCAAGGATCTGACCACCGGCAGGGTGGAGATAACCTCACAGAATCACGGATTCTGCGTTGACCCGCAGAGCCTTGACCAGAAAGAGGTTGAGATTACGCACATCAACCTCAACGATGGCAGTCTCGAGGGCATGCGCCACAGACACTTCCAGGCCTTTTCCGTGCAGTATCATCCCGAACACGCTCCCGGCCCGCACGATTCCCTCTACCTTTTCGACCGCTTCATTGCCATGATGCGGCCGACCGGATGATCCAGAGAAACGTTTTTCACAACGAGCGTCAATTATGCCAAAACGAACTGATATAAAAAAGATACTTATCATCGGCTCCGGTCCGATCATCATTAGCCAGGCCTGCGAGTTCGACTATTCCGGAGCTCAGGCGGTAAAGGCCCTCAAGGAAGAGGGCTACGAGGTGGTCCTCATCAACTCCAATCCCGCCACCATCATGACCGATCCGGAACTCGCCGATGCGACCTACATCGAGCCGATCACCCCGGAGATGGTCATCAAAGTCATCGCCAAGGAGCGCCCGGACGCCCTGTTGCCGACCCTGGGCGGACAGACCGCCCTGAACACCGCCATCCAAGTGGCGGAAACAGGCGTACTCGAAGAATACGGTGTGGAACTGCTGGCAGCCGACATCAGCGTTATCCGCAAAGCCGAGGGACGGGAGGAGTTTCGCGCCGCCATGCGGGCCATCAACCTCAAGGTGCCGGAATCCGCCATCGTCCATACCCTCGAAGAAGCAATGGCCGCGGCCGAGGAAATCGGTTTTCCCATCATCGTCCGGCCCAGCTTCACCCTGGGCGGCACCGGCGGAGGCGTCGCCTACAACCGCCAGGAGCTCGAAGATCTGTGCATCCAGGGCCTCGATCGTTCCATGACCACCGAAATCATGCTGGAGCGAAGCCTGCTCGGCTGGAAAGAATACGAACTCGAGGTCATGCGCGACCAAAACGACAATGTCGTCATCATCTGCTCCATTGAAAACATGGACGCCATGGGCGTCCATACCGGCGATTCCATCACCGTCGCCCCCGCCCAGACCTTGACCGACCGCGAGTATCAGGATATGCGCGATGCCGCAATCGCCATCATCCGCGAAATTGGCGTGGAGACTGGCGGCTCGAACGTCCAGTTCGCCGTCAATCCGGCCGACGGCGAGTTGATGGTGATCGAAATGAATCCCCGGGTATCCAGGAGTTCGGCGCTTGCCTCCAAGGCCACCGGCTTTCCTATTGCCAAAATAGCCGCCAAGCTGGCAGTGGGGTTCACCCTCGATGAGATCAAGAACGACATCACCCGCGAGACCTACGCCTCCTTCGAACCGACCATCGATTATTGCGTCGTCAAAATTCCACGCTGGACCTTCGAGAAATTTCCCGAAGCCGATGATCATCTGACCACGGCCATGAAATCGGTGGGAGAGACCATGGCCATCGGCCGCACCTTCAAGGAGGCCTTCCAGAAAGGTATGCGCTCCCTGGAAATCGGCCGTTTCGGATTCGGCGGGGACGGCAGGGACGACATGGGACATCTGGAACCGGAGGATCTCGAACAGTTTCTGCGCACGCCCAACTCCAATCGCGTCGCCCATATCCACGAGGCTTTCAAACGCGGTATGTCCATAGAGCGGCTCTATGAGCTGACCTGGATCGACCCCTGGTTTTTGCGGAATCTGCAACAACTGGTGACGACGGAGCAGGAAATAGGAAAAGCCGGCTTCCGTGGCCTGACGACCAACTTCCTGCGCAGATGCAAACAGCAGGGATTCTCCGACCGCCAGCTGGCCTACCTCACCGGCACCTCCCGAGACGATGTCCGCAGCCTGCGCAAACAGTTAGGCGTCGTGCCGGTCTACAAGCTGGTGGATACCTGTGCCGCCGAATTCGAATCCTACACCCCCTATTACTACTCCACCTACGAACAGGAAAATGAAGCGGTGGCCAGTGATGCCAAAAAGATCGTCATACTCGGCGGCGGTCCCAACAGGATCGGCCAGGGCATCGAGTTCGACTACTGTTGCGTCCATGCCTCCTTCGCCCTGCGGGAGATAGGGGTCGAATCGATCATGGTCAACTCCAACCCGGAGACAGTTTCCACCGATTATGACACCTCTGACAAACTCTACTTCGAACCGCTGACCCGTGAGGACGTGCTCAATATCATCGAAATGGAAAGACCGGACGGCGTCATCGTCCAGTTCGGCGGCCAGACGCCGCTCAATCTCGCCGTGGAGCTCGAAGAGGCTAAAGTTCCGATCATCGGTACGCCGCCGGATGCCATAGACCGCGCCGAAGACCGCAAGCGCTTCCAGCAGTTTCTGCAAAAGCTCGGTCTGCGCCAGCCGGCCAACGATACCGTCCATACATTGACAGAAGCACTGGAAGCGGCAAACCGCATCGGCTACCCGGTGGTGGTCAGGCCCTCCTACGTCCTCGGTGGCCGCGACATGCGCATCGTCTATACCGACGAGGGTATCGGAGATTTCATGACCGTTATCTCCAAGGCCGGAGTCGACCACCCGGTACTGATCGATAAATTCCTCAAGGACGCCATCGAAGTCGATGTCGACGCCGTAAGCGACGGCGCCAACACCATCATCGGCGGCATCATGGAGCATATTGAAGAAGCGGGAATCCATTCCGGCGACTCCGCCTGCGTTCTGCCGCCCCACACACTTTCGCAGCCACTGATGGAGGAAATCCGCCAGGCAACCAGGTCCATGGCGAAGGAACTCGGGGTCATCGGTTTGATGAACGTTCAGTACGCCGTCAAGGACGATTCGCTCTATGTGCTTGAAGTCAACCCTCGTGCCTCGCGAACGGTGCCCTTTGTTTCCAAGGCCACCGGAGTTCCCTTAGCCAAACTGGCCACCAAGGTAATGATGGGCATGACGCTGCCCGAACTGGGCATCACCCAAGAGGTGCATATCCCCCACTGGGCAGTGAAGGAGGCAGTCTTTCCCTTCGACCGCTTCGAAAACGTCGATACCCTTCTCGGCCCGGAGATGAAGTCGACGGGCGAGGTCATGGGCATAGACGACAATCTCGGCCTGGCCATCGCCAAGGCCTATATGGCCGCCGGCACTACCCTGCCTTCTTCGGGAACCGTCTTCATCAGCGTGCGCGACAGCGACAAGAATACCGTCACTGCGGTGGCCAAATCGCTCGTAGAGCTGGGCTTTCAGATTCTGGCAACAGACGGTACCGCCGATCATCTCCAGCGGCAGGCGATCGACTGCGCCAAGGTCAACAAGATATCCCAGGGACGGCCGCACATCCTCGACAAACTCCAGGATCGCGAGATCAGTTGGATCATCAACACATCTTTTGGCAAGCGCACCACCCAGGACTCCTATTCCATCCGAAGGGCCGCCCTTGATCTGCATATTCCCTACACGACGACGGTCTCCGGAGCAGCGGCGACGGTACGGGCACTGCAGGACATCAGGAAAAGCGAAATAGGCGTCAAAGCAGTGCAACTTTTCACGCAATGACAAGGGGAAAAAATAATCTTGCCCCTCGACATTAAATCATTATGCTTTACAGTAAACAGATTGACAGAAATGGTCGGATCAATTTTCTCCTCTTTTCCTATGAAAAACAAAGGGTTGGATTCGACAAAGACAAACTGAGTATAGCCGGAGGATTCTTTGAACTCCTTTTATAAAAATCTAAGCATGTGGCTGGTCATTGGACTGACCATGATCCTGCTGTTCAACCTTTTCAACAAACCGCAGGTCAATACCACATCTCTTAATTATAGCGATTTCATCTCCAAGATTGAATCAAAGGCCATAAAGCGGGTCAATATCAGCGGGGACACTATAACCGGCACCACCACGGACGGTACGCCCTTTCGCACCATTTACCCAAGCAACGACGATGAACTCATCCCCATGCTGCGTAACTCCGGTGTCGAAATAAACGTCAAGGAAACGCAGAAAGATTCCTTTCTGATGACGATATTCGTTTCCTGGTTCCCAATGCTTCTACTTATCGGCGTCTGGATTTTCTTCATGCGTCAGATGCAGGGCGGCGGCAAGGGGGGTGCTCTTTCCTTCGGCAAAAACCGGGCGCGTCTCATGGAGCAGGGAGAAAACAAGGTGACCTTCGCCGATGTTGCCGGCATCGACGAGGCCAAGGAAGAACTTGAAGAAATTATCGATTTTTTAAGAGAACCGCAGAAATTCACCAAACTCGGCGGCCGGATACCCAAAGGGGTACTGCTTGCCGGCGCTCCAGGTACGGGCAAGACCCTGCTTGCCAGGGCCATTGCCGGCGAGGCCGACGTGCCTTTTTTCACTATCTCAGGCTCTGATTTCGTTGAAATGTTCGTTGGCGTCGGCGCCAGCCGGGTGCGCGACCTCTTCACCCAGGGCAAGAAAAACGCCCCCTGCATCATCTTTATCGACGAGATCGACGCCGTCGGCCGTCACCGTGGCGCAGGCCTCGGCGGAGGGCACGACGAACGGGAACAGACCCTCAACCAGCTGCTGGTGGAGATGGACGGTTTCGAGTCCAATGAAGGCGTGATCATCGTCGCCGCCACCAACCGACCGGATGTACTCGACCCGGCGCTGCTTCGACCTGGGCGATTTGACCGTCAGGTGGTGGTTCCTGTTCCGGACGTCGGCGGCCGCAAAAAAATTCTCGAAATCTATTGCAAGAAGACCAAGATGGCAGCCAAGGTCGACCTTGAAGTGGTTGCCCGTGGTACCCCCGGTTTTTCAGGTGCCGATCTGGAAAATCTGGTGAATGAAGCGGCGCTGATGGCGGCACGTACCGGCGCCAACGAGATCGACCTGGAGCTGCTGGAAAAGGCCAAGGACAAGATAATGATGGGGGCCGAACGGCGCTCCATGATCATCACGGAAAAGGAAAAGGAAGTCACCGCCTATCACGAGGCCGGCCATGCTCTCATCGCCAAGCTGCTACCTGGTACGGACCCGATCCACAAGGTTACCATTATTCCCCGGGGCCGCGCCCTGGGCTTGACCATGCAGCTGCCCATCGATGAGAAGTACACCCACTCCAAAAAGTATCTGGAAAGCACCATCTGTATTCTCTTCGGCGGCAGGGTCGCGGAAAGCATCATTTTCGACGAAATAACCACCGGCGCCGGCAACGACCTCGAACGAGCCACGGAGCTTGCCCGCAAGATGGTCTGCGAGTGGGGCATGAGCGATGAACTCGGCCCCCTCACCTACGGCAAGAAGGAGGAGCAGATATTCCTCGGCAGGGAGATCAACCAACACCGCGACTTCAGCGAGGATACGGCCCGCCAGATTGATATCGCCGTCAAGAAGATCATCACCAATGCCCGCGACGAGGTCGTCACCCTTTTGACGACCAACAGGGATATTCTTGAAAAGGTAGCTGAAGAGCTGCTGGAGAAGGAAACCATCGTTCTTGATGATATAGAAAAGATCATGGAAGACTTGCATCCTGAGAAGTATTCGCGGCCGGAAAAATCGTCGGAGGAAGTTGCTGAAGAAAAGCATGCCGCCCCACAGTCAGTGGATGCGGGTGAAATACCCCCACCGGCACCGGAAACCGACACAACCGACCAGGAAGACACGGTGGAGCTTTCCAGCCAACAGCAGAATCCCGATCAGGAGGAGACCGACACCGACGACCAGAGCTCTTCCGCGGGTAGCCAGGAAAATGGCGACAACCGCTCTACAAGCGCACCTTAGATGAGAGGCGGCCGTCATGAAAATAGTGGGTATTCTCAATGTAACGCCCGATTCATTTTCCGACGGCGGCCGTAATTTCTCTCTGCAAAATGCCGTCGCCAAAGCCCAGCAAATGGTTGAGGAAGGTGTCGATATTATCGACATCGGCGGCGAATCGACCAGACCCTTCGCCGAACCCGTAGAGACCCATGAGGAGCTTCGCAGGGTCTTGCCGGTCATAGAAGCTATCCGCAGAAAACACCGCATTCCCATTTCCATAGACACCACCAAGGCTGTCGTCGCTCGTCAGGCTCTCGACACCGGCGCCGACCTCATCAACGATGTTTCCGCGCTGCAGCAGGACCCCGAGATGATTGAGCTGGTCAAGGCCACCTCTGTACCTGTCATACTGATGCACATGAAGGGTACGCCAGGCAATATGCAGATCAACCCGGTCTACGACGACGTTGTCTCAGAGATCATTCTTTTTTTCCAGGAGAAGCTTTCCTGGCTGCAGAGTGAGGGCGTCGACCTTGAGAGAGTGATCATCGATCCTGGCATCGGCTTTGGCAAAAAGCTCGAACACAACCTGTCAATACTCAAGCATCTGGAACGGTTCCGGGAATTAGGACAGCCGGTGCTGCTCGGTCATTCGAGGAAGCGGTTTCTGGGTGAGTTGACCGGTCGGGATATGCAGGGCAGAGATCTGCCCACGGCTGTGGTATCGGCACTGGCGCTCTCGAAGAAGATAGATATGATCCGGGTGCATAACGTCGCTGCAAGCCGGGATGCCGTAAAGGTTGTACAGGCCGTAGTGGAGGCCCTATAGCTACTCACCACTCTGCCGCTCCCGCAACTCATAGCCATCGAGAGTGATAAACTGGTAGACATAGGGGGATTGACTGGTCCCCACCGTGATGATGTCGCCGTCGTGCAGTTCGATCGTCTCGTCGGCATCCTTTCCTCCTACCGCCCTGTCTTCCACCAAGGTTCCGCAGGCACTGCCTTTGTCATAAAGATAGTAGCGGTCTCCATCCTTCTCCAACTGGAAATGCTCGCGGGAGATATTGAGAAGATGACCGTCGTCGACCAGGTAGAGATCGTTGGTCGGTCTGCTGGTGCCCGCTTTTTCCCGCTCGATTCTCTCCACTCTGCCATCGACAATTTTCACCCTGGATTCTCTGCCCACCCGGAAAGGAAAGTTGCGGATGGGAATACATCCTGCGATCAGCATGGCTTGCTGGAACCGCCTGCTGTGCCGCCGAGGTCAGTGCCTTTAAAACGGCAACAGGCACAACTTTTTCGAGTATGAGACGTTTCTCACTCATGGGTATAGAGAATTGATAAGATCGGATGATTAAGGTTAGGCATCTTTTGACCGTTGCCCCTAGGATATATTGAATGGGTCAGAAGCTCAAACATTATTTTTGATTACCNCTGAAACTCAACTTACTCAAGTCTAGGGGAACAGGCGCTCTTTTCCCGGCAAACCATCCCGCCTTCTCCCGGCTACAGGTAGCCGTGAAAAGAGCAACACTCTCTCAGAATGTTGCTGTGCATGAGGGGTGATCAGAAAACTTTTTGGGTCCGTAGCCGCTGACGGCCTTTTTCCCTTTATCAAACTGGCTGGTTTTTGGTAGGGTATAAGTATATTTCCTCTGTGCCGATACCGAGGGGTAGTCTAATCAAGGTGTTGACCAACAGTGCTGACTTTTTCAGCAGGATATCTGGAGATGAAGACCATTCTTTATATAGAAGACGACCCATCGCTGAGACAGCTCGTCGAATTCATGCTCCAAAAGAAAAATGATGTACTGTTCCTGCAGGAAGAAACCGGAGCCGCCGGCATACGGACGGCCCGGGAACGCAGACCCGACATCATCTTGCTCGATCTCAGCCTGCCCGATATTTCGGGCTACGAGGTTCTCTCTCGACTGAAAAGTGACAATGGTACCGGCGCAACACCCGTTATCGCCCTGAGCGGCGACAGCCTGCCCGAAGATATTGCCCGCGGCATCGAAGCCGGTTTCGACGCTTATCTGACCAAACCTCTCGGCGTTTCGGAATTTTACAGTCTCATCGACGGAATGCTCGATTCGGGCACCTGAGGTTTTCAGCACACGGCACCGCCTGCGCATCCAGCAAAAAGCCGCCTCTAATGTGATCATATATCGCTTACTCTACAATGCCCCCAGGGACGGTAGCGAATATGCGCGCCTGCAGCTCCTGCAGGAAATTTTCTCAGAAATTCAGAGAGAAACTAAATAGTATTGCCAATTCCGCCCGAAGTTGCTAAAAGTTTTACTTTTACACATCGTCATCGGTAGCCTTAGCCCCAATATTTCACGAGGTAAAATGGCCTGCCCGCCAAGAAACGGCCTGTGTCAGCCACTCCCGGAGTATGCCAAGCACCGAGGCGACAATATGGACATCAGAGTGTTTCCATCCGCCCGGAGGGGAAAAATTGCAGTAATCAGTATTCTTTTCTCAGGTAAATACTGACAGATCATCCCTTCTCTAAGATGCTTTTTCGTTTTGATTTGTATGCATACATACTGATATGTCATCCATTTTTTTCGAATTCTATAGGGGGAGCCAGCCTCCCGCTTTTTTGGGCCCAAAAAAGTATTCCACGACCCTCTGCTCGAAGCAAATCGTTTTATGAGTATTCAGAACAGCACATTCCAGCGGAATGACATCGTCCTACGGTTTGTCTTTATTTTTCTGCCTCTGGCTCTTTTCTTCGGCAGCCTGACCGTCATATTCTACTACAAGGACGTCTCCACCCAGCAGCTGGCGGTGGAAAAGAGTGAGCTATACAAGGTCAACTCTCAGATTAAAACCGCCCGCTCGAAATTTGAACATATCATCACCGACCTCCGATTTCTCGTCCTCCAGAGCGAACTCACCGCCTATCTCGAAAATCACGATGAACAGACCCTGACCAGGCTGATTGAAGAGCTGCTGCGCTTTTCGCGTATAAAAAACATCTACGACCGGATTCAGTTCATAGATGACCGGGGGGCCCTGAAAATCCGCATCGACAGTAGTGACGGCTCTGTAATTGCCACGCACAACGGGACGCCGGGCGCAAGCATTCAGGACCATTTTCGCCACGCCATGCGATTGCCGGAAGCCGCTGTCTTCATCTCTGCCTTCGACACCGGCGGCGTGGAAACAGACGTCAGCTCTGGCAAGAAGGTAGTTCGTTTCAGTATGCCGGTGATGGACTCGATGAAAACTCCCCAGGGGATCATCGTTCTCAACTATGCCATAACCGATTTGGTAGAAGATCTGCAGGCGGTGTCGACCAACTCACCGGGACAAACCATCCTGATCACTTCCCAGAGACAGTACCTCAATGAAGTTCCACCGACAGGAAAAGGTGTCGGAAACGCAAACGGAGGTCCCCTGCATCAGCTGCCGGCCGAGGAATGGGCGGCCATCCGCTCGGTGGAATCCGGCCAGTTCTACTCCGACAAGGGACTGTTGACCTTCGATACCTTTCATCCACTACCCTTGCCGACATCGGACGAAGACGCCCCCATCCAGACCTCCGCCGACAGCACCTATCTATGGAAAACCATCTCCTTCGTCCCCCAGAAGGTTCTCCAGGCGTGGCCCGAAAAGGTTCTCGGCCGCATTCTGCTGCTCTATGGTGTCTGCCTAGTTATAATCGCCATAAGTTCCTTCGTTCTGGCGCGCACCAGCGTCCGTCGCCGCAGAGCCGAAAAGGCCATGCGCGAAAACGAAGAGGAGCTGCGGGCCATCAACGAGGCCGCGGCAAATGCCATAATCGCGATTGACAACAATAAAAATGTTCTCCACTGGAACCCGGCGGCTGAACGGCTTTTTCAGTATACCGCCGAGGAGGTGGTCGACAGACCGATCACTTCGATCATTTCTCCCCCGAAGCACCAGTCGACGTTTACGAAAATATCGCGAAGATTCAAGATGCCGGTGGACACCGGCAGTATGGAAGCCAAGACCATTGAACTCTATGGATATAAAAAGGACGGCACCGAATTTCCTGTGGAGGTGTCCTTTTCCGCCTTTAAGAAGGGAGAACAGTGGCATACCGTCGGCATAATTCGGGACATTTCCGCCCGCCGCCAAATGGAAAAAGAGGTGCTCAGGGCCAATAAATTCGAGTCACTGGGGGTACTCTCCAGCGGTATCGCCCACGATTTCAATAATCTGCTTACCGCCATCATCGGCAATATTAATCTCGTCAGTAAGCTCTCGGGCACATCTTCTGACTCTCTCGATCTTCTCAAGAACGCCGAGAAAGCTGCTCGCCGGGCCAAGGCGCTCACCCAGCAGTTGCTTACCTTTTCCAAAGAAGGAATGCCGGTCCGCAAGACCGTCGCCATCGATCGTCTGGTACGCGATTCCGTGGAGTTCGCCCTGCACGGTTCCCCTGTTACCAGCAGTTTCGATATTGCAAATGATCTCCTTCTCGTTGATATTGACGCCAGCCAGATCGGCCAGGTAATCCAAAATATCGTCACCAACGGCCGCCAGGCCATACGAGACAGCGGTGCCATTCATATCAGCTGCAGTAATGTCGACCCTGCCCGGGTTGCTGCACTGCCGACCAAGGTCAACGGCAAGTTCATTCAAATCGCCATCAGTGACACTGGCCACGGCATCCCAACTAAACACCAGGGAAAGATTTTCGAGCCCTATTTCACCACCAAGGATCACGGCAGCGGCCTGGGATTGACGATCGCCGCCTCGATCATTCAGCGCCATGATGGGTTTATCACCTTCGATTCAGCTGAAGACCGCGGCTCGACCTTCAGGGTCTACCTTCCCGCAGCCGTCGATCAGCATCCCGACAGGGAGCAGCAGAAACGCAAGGGGAAGGGGAAGAATTTCAAAATCATGGTGGTCGATAACGAGGAGATGCTACTCAACATTGCCGGCAGGATGCTGGTGCATCTGGGCCATGAATGCGTCTGCGCCAAAACGGCGCGTGAGGCACTGGGTATTTACAAACACCTCTGGAAGACCGGCGCTCCCGTTGACGGCGTCATCATCGATCTTACCCTGCCTGGCGGCATGGGCGGCAAGGAAACGGCCGGAGCGATCTTCGATATCAACTCCGAAGCCCGCATTATCGTCTCCAGCGGCTACTCCAACGACCCGGTCATGGTAGACTTCGATGAATACGGCTTCTGCGCGGCGATCGCCAAACCCTTCGACATGGATGAACTTGCGGAAGTGATCGAAGAAGTGCTGGAATAAGGGTATTTTCCTTCGAGCACCAGAAGTGCGGCCCACGAAAAATGCTCATCAGGAGAAGGTACCAATGCCGTCTTTCCGACAGAATACGCTCAACACTCCGAGGCCGGGCGAAAGTTTCACCGCCAGTCGAACCTTCAGCCGGAAAGATGTCGCTCTCTTCGGCGATATATCGCGTGATTACAATCCAGTTCACTACAGCACCGACTTCGCCAGGGCCAAAAAACTCGATGGCCCCATCTGCCACGGCCTGCTGGTGGCCAGTCTACTCACCGAAGTTGGCGGCCAACTGGGATGGCTGGCCTCGGAAATGCGCTTTTCCTTTCTCAAGCCGGTTTATCCCAATGATACCATTCACTGCACCATGACCATAGATGCCATAGACGAGAGAGGCCGGGCCGGCGCCGAAGCCGTGTTTACCAATCAACACGACGTGGTGGTGCTCAAAGCCAGACTGGAGGGAATACTGCCCACAAATACCGAACGGAAACTGATGAAAAACCTGCCCACCCTTGACGACCCGCCGCCGGCAGCCGATCTTTAGAAATCTGTCGGATTCGATGACAGATCATCGCTTTGTAAGCCTTCCCTTACTTTCAGCACATTCCTTTCCATCTGCCATCACTATAAAGCATCCTGTTTTTCAGCTTCTCTAAAAAACACAAGACAGATGTATTATTACACAACTGATTTGAAAAATAGCTGCCAATTCATTTCCTAGCAGGACTATGCTTTTTTCCTTCAAGCATTGGCGCCCGCAGTTGACGCCGCAATCCGTCCCAGAGAAAAACGGCGAGCGCCGTCCAGATAAATGCAAAGCCGAGCACCCGTTCCATCGGAAACGGTTCATGATAGATAAAGATACCGACAAAGAGGTTTATGGTCGGGGCCAGATATTGCAATAGTCCCACCTGGTAGAGAGGAATTTTCTGAGCGGCGTAACAGAAACAGAGCAGAGGAATGGTCGTCGCCAGGCCGGTCCCGACAAGCAGCAGCGAAACTACCGGCGAATCGCCGACAAAGGCCCCCGCACCTGCACCTTCGCGGAACAGCAGAAAGCCCAGCGCCGGAAGAAACAGCAGGCTCGTTTCAACACACAGTCCTTCGAGTGCCGGCACCACGCTTATCTTCCGCAGCAGTCCGTAGCAGGCGAAGGTGGTAGCCAGCGACACGGCTATCCAGGGAAAGCTGCCGTAGAGCCAGGTAAGGTAGCACACACCGACGAAGGCCAGAAGGACAGAAAACCACTGCCAGGGACGGATGGTCTCCTTGAGAAAAATGACACCGAAACATACCGAGACCAGAGGGTTGATGAAATAGCCGAGACTGGCCTCAATTATGTGGTCGGCATTTACCGCCCAGATATAGATAAACCAGTTCACCGAAAGGATAGAGGCCGTCAACAGGAAAAAGCCGATCCGCCTTCGCTGCCGAAACAGAGCGAAAAATCCTCCGACTTTACCCATGACCAGCAGAAATCCGAGAGTGACCACCATCGACCAGACCATGCGATGGCAGAGGATTTCATAGGCAGCAACGCCCTCCAGCAGTTTCCAATACACCGGCAGCAGGCCCCAGAGAACGAAGGCACAGGCTGCGGCGGTTATTCCGGCACGGTATGGCTTCATCGGGTCATTTCCCCTTCCGATTTTGCTGCTGATATCGCCACAGAATCCACCATAGCGTGGCAGCGCAGGACAGGACGAAGGAAAGGCTGAGACCGAAGAAAAATATTCTTCCGCCCGGACAGCAGCGAAAACATGCATATACTTTTTATACAGACGAAAAACAACTCATTTCTTGTAAATCCTGACCTCCTGGAACGGCCTGATGCTCTCCGCCCTGGCCGGCGCCGGCAGAATCCTCGGCAAACACCGCTATCTTGAAGAAGCGGAAGCCGTGGCCTCCTTTATTTTCGAAAACCTGATGGTGGACGGCCACCTGTTGCACCGCTGGCGTGACGGCGAGGCCCGTTTTGATGCCGTGCTCGAGGATTATGCCTTCTTCATCCAGGGCCTGCTCGATCTCTACGACGCTCCCCATAACTGCGCCCATCTTCGCCAAGCCATCGACCTCAGCAATCAGCAGATAGATTTTTTTGCCGACTCCGACGGCGGTTTTTTGAGCAGCCAGGACAAACCGGATCTACTCACCCGTATGAAAGAAACCCATGACGAGGCCGAACCTTCAAGAAACTCCGTTGCCGCCTTAAACTTTCTCCACCTTGTCAGGATGCTCTCGCAGGCGAAGTGGACCACCGCCGCCGACCCAGCTGATCATTGCCGGGGACACCTCCTCCCCTGGTACCCAGGCACTGCTGGCTCAAGCCCAGAGGCACTATCTGCCGCAACTGCAGGTACTCCTGGCCAACGGTGGCGAAAACCAGCAGTTTCTCCGGCGATACATCGCCAGCATAGGAGATATGACACGAATCGAGGATAAGTCCACAGCCTATCTTTGCAAAGACTACAGCTGCCAGGCGCCGACCAGCAATCCGCAAAAACTGGCTGAACTGCTGAAGGAACTCAGCTAACCAAGGGAGAAGCAGCGGCACCGGACACAGTTGCTCGAGGCAGCGGCGACGTCTAGTAAAAAAGCAGGCCACTGGCAAGCCAGTAATAGACGATATAGGAGCCGGCTATGATGATGAGCAGACCGGAGATCTTCTCGGCATAGGGCAGAAACCTGCGCATGGCGCCGACGACCACACCCTCCTTGACGAATGCCATGCCGACGGTGAGAATCAGCAGGACTGCAGCCATGCCCAGTATATAGCTGACAAACTGCACAGCACCACCGAAGAGGTCTCCGGCGGTGAAAGAGCTGCCGACTATGGCCAGGAATATGGGCAGGGTGCAGCCCAGTGAGGTGGCGCCGAAGGCGAGTCCGAAGAGAAAGAAGCCCTTCAGCGTCATATTCCGGGGATCCCCAATTTTTCCACCTACCTTCAGCATAAAGGGCAGAGATATATGCTTGCCGAAAAGAATGGCTATTCCCAGGATACACAGCAAGGCACCGACAATAAGGGCTATCCACGGCATAAAGCGACCAAGAAAGGCGCCGCCTGCCGAAACTGCCAGACCAACCACCCCAAACAGCAGAGCGAATCCGGAAGTGACCACCAGGGTAACCCAGACCGCCCTGGTGAGCCTTGCCGCAATCGATCGGCGGCGGAAATCTTCCTCTTTAACGCCGAGGTAGAGGGAGAGATAGACCGGCAGCATGGCAAAACCGCAAGGGTTGACCGCGGAAACCATGCCCGCTCCGAAGGCATAGCCCAAGGGCAGATATCCGGCCACCTGACTGAGCCACTGGCTGACCCATGCCTGCAATTCCATATACTATCCTCTTTTCCTCAACGCCGCCGGCCAATTCTAGATGGCAGGGGCAGGGTTTCTCTGCGGCAGTAATTGGACTTCTACCGTAATTCGGCATTACAATATTCAGGTTGTCCGAAAATGCAATGCCTTTGACCACCGATAAGCCTCTTCACTCTCATTTGCTCACCAGGAAATCACGCCCCGTCCAAGCTCTTTATCCGGTTTTCCCAGGGTAATGCTGACCTCGCCACTTCTTCCTAACGATACATTCCCCCTCATTCTCTTCCTCAATACTCCCTTCTCGTGCGCTTAAATAAGTCTCTTGCCCCTACGCGACAAATTCGAAGACTACTACATACCTCTCTTTTCTATAATTATTTCTTAACATTTCAGTCCATAAATAAAAAAGACGACCGCAGTCGACTTTTCTTGTTGCACTCTCTGCCAATATGGTTATAAATCTCGACTGAATTCGACTTTTGCGATAAACAGAGGGAAATACACTATGGCCACACTCCGGGAAAAGAAAAAACAAAAAACCAGAAAGGCTATCATCGAGGCGGCCGTCCGCCTCTTTGGCCAGAAAGGGTTTGAAAAAACCTCCATTGAGGAACTCGCCAGAGAAGCTGGCATCGGCAAGGGGACCATCTATACGTATTTCCCGACCAAGGCGGAGATTTTCTACGCTTTTTGCGAAGAACAGTTTGAGTTCATTCATAAAGAGCTGGCGACCAAGACCGACCCCGAAGCACCGGTGATAGAGCAGGTAATGACAGTGTTCATGGGTGAGTTTTTTCATGTTACCCAGAATAAGGAATTCGGACGCTTTTTCATGCAACGGGTCCTTTTCCCCGAGGAAAAAGATAGAAACAGCCGCGACGAGGTCGACAACAAGTGGCTCGAACTCCTTTTCTCCATTTACCAGAAGGCCCAGCAGCGTGGTGAACTTCGCCAGGATATAGACCTGCTCTATCTGGCTGGTCATTTTTATGCACTTTATATACTCATAGTATCGTCTTGGTACACCGGCAGGATCGGTACCGAAGAAGTTGCTGCGGCAATGCGGCTGCTCTTTGAACAGGCACTCGACGGACTTGCCCCGACGGAGTCCTCACTTTCGACACATCAAGGATGAAGCATATGGATCCTCAGCAGAAAGCCCCCACGACAACTCGGGCAAAAACGGTATTTTTCATCTGGAAACTTATGCCCAGACTGGTCCTTTTGACCATGCTGATTTTCATCGTCGTCATGGCCATGGCGATAGTGAAGAAACAAAACTCGATCGCCGCCGACAATGCCAAAGCGGTGACTGCGGAACCACCACCGGTCAATACCGTGGTCTACCCCCTGTACCCTTCCTCCATAAGAGACAGACTCAACCTGCCTGGAAGCATCGAACCCTGGACAGAGCTCGAACTCATGGCCAAGGTCGGCGGCAGTGTCACCGAAGTCCTCGTCGAAGAAGGCGACGAAGTCACAGAAGGCGACATCCTTGCCCGCATCGATGACAGCGACTATACAATTGCCGTACAGCGGGCCGAAGCCGCCTACAAGCTCGCCAAAGCCGATTACCAGCGCGACAGGACAATCTTCTCCAAAGGCGTCATACCCGAAGCCCAGCTCGACGCCAAGGAAACAGCAATGCTCACTGCCAAGGCCGATCTCGACAACGCCAGACTGCTTCTCTCCCGCACCACCATCCAAGCACCGCTAAGCGGTGTGGTCCGCCGGCTCGATGCCAAGGTGGGCCTGCTGCTTGCCGTGGGCGATCCCATCGGCCAGCTGCTGCGCATAGACAAGGTCAAGGCCGTCATCGGCATCCCCGAATCGGATGTTACCGCGGTACGCAGCCTCGACGAAGTCAACGTTACCATGCAGGCGCTGGACAATCAGGTTATCGCCGGTAGAATCCATTTTCTGTCGCCCTCGCCTGACAGCTCGGCGCGACTGTATAAACTTGAACTTGAACTCAACAACCCATCACGGGCCATCTTTCCGGGCATGTTCGTCAGGGCCGACGTTGTCAAACGCACCGTCGATGATGCCATTACCGTTCCTTTTTACAGCGTCATCTCCCGCAATGACGAACAGTTCGTCTTTATTGAAGAACAGGGAAAAGCCAGAAAAAAAATGGTCGAACTGGGAATTATGGAACAATGGATGGTCGAAGTCAAAAAAGGTCTCAAGGCCGGAGAAAGACTGGTGATAGAGGGACATCGGGACATTGAGGACGGTCAGAATATCGAGGTCGTCAAGGTGGTCGACTCTGTGGATGAGTATACGTTATGATAATCTCCGATACTGCCATACGCAAAAGCACGACGGTGGTGGTGCTCACCATCCTGCTGATCATCTTCGGGGTCTACAGCTACCTCTCTCTGCCCCGCGAGAGCGATCCTGACATTACCATCCCCAATGTCTTCGTCTCCACCAGTTATCGCGGCGTCTCCCCCGAAGATATGGAAACGACGGTGACCATTGAAATAGAAAAGAAGATAAAGGGCCTCGATGGTCTAAAAAAATTGCAATCGATCAGCTCCGAGGGTCTTTCCTCCATAAACGTGGAATTTGTCACCGGCACCGATATCGATCAGGCGCTGCAGGATGTCAAGGACAAGGTCGACGAAGCCCTGGGAGAACTGCCCTCCGATCTCGACGAGGACCCGGCGGTATTCGAGGTAAACTTTTCGGAAATGCCCATAGTGGTCTTCTCCATTTCCGGCACCTGCGGCCTGCCCTGCCTCAAGGAAATCGCCGACGACCTCCAGGACGATTTCGAATCGATCACCGGCGTTCTCGAAGCAGAGGTAACCGGCGGCCTTGAGCGGGAGATACGAGTGGAGGTATCCCCGGAAAAGCTCGCCTATTATGGCCTGACCATAGGGAACTTCCAGCAGGCCGTGCACAGCGAAAACCAGAATACCTCCGGCGGCAATATCCGCCTGGGCGCCGGTCGCTATCAGCTCCGTGTACCCGGCGAGTTTTCCACCCCCGAGGAAATCTACGGGCTGGTACTCGCCACCCACCAGGGCCAGCCCGTCTATCTCAAGGACGTGGCCACCGTGATCGACGGCTTCAAGGAGGAGAGCAGCCGTTCCCGTCTCGACGGCCGTTCCGCTATAAATATCGCCGTCAAGAAGCGTTCGGGAGAAAACATTATCGCCATCAGCGAACAGATTGATGCCATTATTGCCAAACGCCAGGCCACCTGGCCCAGCGGCACAGAAATAACCAAGGTCCTGGACAAGTCCCGTGACATCGAGCTGATGGTCGCAGATCTTGAGAACAACATTCTCTCCGGACTTGTGCTGGTACTGATCGTCATCTTTTTCGCCATGGGCATTCGCAATGCCCTGCTGGTCAGCATGGCCATCCCTCTTTCGATGCTGCTCTCCTTTACGGTTCTGCAGATACTGGGAATAACCCTGAACATGGTGGTGCTCTTCAGTCTCACTCTCGCCCTGGGTATGCTGGTGGACAACGCCATCGTCATCATTGAAAACATCTACCGTTTCATGGAACAAGGCGCCGGCCGCAGAGAGGCGGCAATGAAGGCCACCTCCGAGGTGGCATATCCGGTCATCGGCTCGACCTTCACAACACTGGCTGCTTTTACGCCCATGCTTTTCTGGCCTGGAATCATGGGCGAGTTCATGAGTTATCTGCCCCTCACCCTTATCGTCACCCTCGCTTCGAGCCTGTTTGTAGCGCTGGTGATAAACCCGGCCCTCGCCTCTATCTTCATGAAGGTCAAAACCCCGGCGAACAGTGCACAGCGCAGTCTGGAGGAAGTCTCCCGCGCCGTGGAAAAACCCATCGCCATCAAGGGCCCGTTTTTGAAAAGCTATACCAGAATTCTTTCTTCGGCCTTGGATATGCCTCTGACCGTGATAGTTACGGCCTTCTGCGTGTTGATTCTGCTGTTTGAATCCTGGCTGCTGGTCATCGGCCTGGAAAAACCGGTGGAATTCTTCCCTGAGATAGATCCCAAGGGCATGTATCTCAACCTCGACGTGCCCGAGGGCGCTGATCTCGACTACATCGATACCATCATCAAGCGCATGGAATTTGCTTTGGCGGGATATGGTTCCGAAGCCGAAGAAATAACCGTAGAGCAAGCCCTTGCAGACAAAAAGCACATTACGGCCACCGGTGATGAGTTTTACGGTCCCAGCGATCTGGCTAACATCAAAAACATCTACACCAAGGGGGTTCTTAACTCCGGTGGAGGTCAGGCCTTTGCCGCCAACACCCCCAACCATATCGGCATCCGTTTCCTCGAAATCGATCAGCGTCTGCGCAATACCCACGAGACGGTCGACGATATCCGCGAACGCGTAGCAGACATTGCCGGAGCAAAGATCACCGTCGCCATGGAAGAGGACGGCCCCCCCACAGGGGCACCGATAAACATTGAAATCGCCGGACAAAATTTTGCAGTCCTCGGCGAAATAGCCCGCCACATCAAGGATATACTCGAACAGGTCCCCCATGTCAAAGACGTCCGCGACGATTTCGTCGAGGGCATCCCCTCGGTGCAGGTCAATATCGACCGGCAGAAGGCGGCGCTGTTCGGCCTGTCCACCGACGGCATAGGCTTTGCCTTGAAAAGCGCCTATAACGGCCTGGAGGTGTCCTCCTTTCGCGAAGGTGACGACGACTACGATATCACCGTGCAGCTTGGCGAAGGCAACCGCCGGGTGGTGGATGTACTCCATGAGCTGATGCTGCCGACGCCTTCGGGGCAGATGGTACCGCTGTCAACCATCGCCACCGTCAGTTTCACCGGCAGCCTCGGTGATATAACCCGCATCAACAACGAACGGGTGGTGACAGTCAAGGCCAATGTCAACGAGACCAAGATACCCGGCCCCGTTGCCCGCCAACAGGCGGCTGAGATCATGAAGGATCTGCCCATTCCACCTGGCTACACGCTCAGATTTACCGGCGAACATGAGTTTCAGAAAGAATCGGAGGAATTCCTCTCCAAGGCTTTCGCCGTAGCCCTGCTCCTCATTTTCCTGGTACTGGTGAGCATGTTCAACTCAGTGATCCAGCCGTTTATCATCATGACCTCGGTCATTCTCTCGCTGGGCGGCGCCTTCCTCGGCCTCATCCTCTTCCGTTCGCCCTTCGGTATCATCATGACCGGCGTCGGCGTCATTTCACTGGCCGGCGTGGTCGTCAACAATGCCATTGTCCTTATCGACTATACCAACAAACTGCGGCAGAGAGGACTGGCTCTGCGCGATGCCGTCATCTCCGCCGGTGCCACCCGTCTGCGGCCGGTACTGTTGACCGCCGTGACCACCGTGCTTGGCCTCATCCCCATGGTCACCGGCGTCTCGTTTGATTTCCATATTTTGGAGATTTCCTGGGTGAGCGAGTCAAGCCAGTGGTGGCGGTCGATGGCGGTGGTCGTTATTTTCGGGCTGTTCGTCGCCACCTTTCTAACGCTTATCGTTGTGCCGACCCTCTATTACATGCTGGAACAGTTTGCCCATATCCGCAGCAGGGCTATGACCAGAATCAGCAGGATCTACTGGAAACCCTACCCGCTTCTGGCCGGCGAAAAACGACATTCGCAAAAGAGGGACAACTGAAGGGTACCTTGAATAATAGGGATTTTCACGGAAACAGCTCTCACCACGGAGGAAGAGGTATTCAGATCTGTTTCTCGAGCTGCTCGACAAGCACCTCGGCGGCCGCCTTCAGTTTCAGAACGTCCTCTTCGAGGCCGTCAAGGCGGTTTCGACCAGCCCTGCTCTCAATATCCAGGGCCAACTTCTGACAGGGCCCGGCAGCAAAGTGATTGACCGCTCCCTTAAAGGCGTGAGCAGCCGAGCTTATCTCTTCGCCGTCACCGCTGCGCATCGAAGCTTCGAGGGAGCCGACAAGCAGTTCCTTGCGGGCGATGAACAATTCCGCCAGACTTGCCAGCAGTTTCTCATCCCCACCCACATACTCAAGGGCCTGCCGGCGGTCCCAGACCTCACGCTCTCCAGATTTCGAACAGCAGTCTTCCACTCCGTCCACACTCTGCATTTGCTTGGGAAAACATGGCCCGGGGGTATCTTCGAGATAGGCCTGGAGATGCTGGAGAAGGGTTTCGGGCTTAATCGGTTTTGTTATAAAACCATCCATACCGATTGACAGGCAACGGTCCTTCATGGCCGGCAAAGCGTTGGCCGTCATGGCCAGGATGGGGAGGTGGACACCGCCCTGCCCCCTTTCCCGCCGACGTATGATTTTGGTGGTTTCAAGCCCGTCAACGCCGGGCATCTGGATATCCATGAGTACGGCATCGTAGCGGTTTTCTGCGGTTTTCCGCAGGGCTTCCTCGCCATCGACGGCGATATCGACATCGAAGCCGATTTTTTCCAGGATCATCTGACCGACATGACGATTGATATGTTCGTCATCGACGAGCAGCACGCGTGCCCCGTTCACCTCAATTCTTGCAGGCGAATCGATTTCCACTCGAGGCAGGACGCCGAGGATCTGCTCGTGCAGCTGAACGAGGCGCACAGGCTTGAGTATGACTCCGGCCACTCCCGTTCCTTTGAGTTTTTCCTCAATACCGCCCTGACGGGACAGAACGAACAGTTCCGGGCGACGACGACCAAAGATTCTGGCCATCTTTTGCATGAATCCGTCTATCTCATCGGCAATGGCGCTGTAATCGACCAGCAGGATTTCGGGAACATAGCCCTCCTCGACAAACTGTTGCAACTGGTGAAGAATATCATCGCTGCCGCTCTCAAGCCTGCTCCGCAGGGCACTGCCGCGCAAATACTGGAGAATAATGGTAGTACATGTTTCACAGTTGTCGAAGAGGGCTATCTTTTTCTCGACCAGAGTCCTGGAGGCGGGATTGTCGGCGGCTCTCTCAAAACTCATGGTAAACCAAAAAGTCGTTCCCTGCCCCACGCTGGAATTGACACCAATTTCTCCGCCCTGCAGCTCGACCAGCTTTTTGCACACATTCAGACCAATGCCGGTACCGCCGTATTTTCTGGTGGTAGTGGTTTCCGCCTGAGTAAACATGTCAAACAAACCCTCTATTTTCTGCTCTTCGATACCAATGCCGGTATCCTCGACGGCGAAACGAAGCTTCTCCATGTGCGGTTCTGCATCGGTTAGATCGACCCTGAAGCTGACCTCGCCGACATCGGTAAATTTAAGGGCATTGCTGAGCAGATTGGTAATTATCTGGCGCAGCCGGGTGGGATCTCCGATTACCGAAGTGGATATCTCCAGCGGCAGATAGCAATGCAGACGTATGCCCTTGGAACGAGCAGTATCGGTATAGAGGAAGACACATTCTTCCACGATCTCTCGAAGGTCGAAAGTGACACGTTCAAAATCCATTTTACCCGATTCGATCTTGGAAAAATCGAGGATATCGTTAATCACCAACAGGAGTGAATCGGTTGAGCGGGTGGCAACATCGAGCAGGCGCTTCTTCTCTTCGGAAAGATGGGTTTCATGCAAGAGAGAGAGGACCCCGACCACACCGTTCATGGTCGTTCGGATTTCATGACTCATGTTGGCGAGGAAATCGCCCTTCGCCTGTGCCGACTGCAGAGCCTTGTCCCGCTGCCGCTCAAGCTGTGCCGTCCGCCTGTGCACGAGGCGCTGCACCTCATCGTCTGTTTTGAGTATTTCCCTCTCACTCGTTACCGATGGGCCAGCATTGTGAAAAAGAGTACCATTGTCTCTGGGTCTGGCTTTTTTCCCTATCCACAGGTAGAGCAGCAGAAAGAGCAGCACTACCGTACAACCTGCTGCCACCGCATTTGCATCCATGGTCTGATAGAGGATCAATAGCCCCAGAGGTCTGTCCTCGTGAAAAACAATACGTGAATATTGAACCATCAGCAAAAACGGCCAGCGAATGGACAGATGCTCACCGAGCATCATTGAGGTAGGGGGCCGCCCCTCCTCCCGGCCGTGTTCCGCCAGCATACTGCCATCGCTGCTGTAGAGCTCCACACCGTCGAGTTTGTAGAATTGGGAGATTGCAGTTATTTCTCCATCTATTGCGGTAATGTCTCCTTTGGTCAGAGGGAGGCGTATTCTTTCAGCGGAAAATTCGGCAACCACGGTCAGCTTATCAACCACGGACGCCTTGTTGATACGATAGGAGGAAGAGAGAGCAGCCAGCAGAATCACGAAGAGAACGCCGATGCTCGCTGCCGTGAAAAGCCAGGATGTTTTTAGAAATGAATGCACATTCTTCATGGTGTCACTATTTCGCAGCCGGCTAGTGTTTCTCCCCATGGCCGGAAAGAGTATCGTATTTTGCCGTTATGAGCAATAATATTGGAGATATGACAGTCAAATAGATGCCCGCGACACCGTTTTTCCTATCCTTTACATGGTCGCCAGCAGCCGTGCCGACTTGGTAATTGCGGTTTTTCATAGTATACTCCCTCAATGAAACGCCACTGCCCCTGTGGTTGTGGCACCTTTTCTCGATCCCCCTGCAACACCGGTGCAGTCGAGACACATTGAGCCTGCAGTACTGCAGCATTACTCAAGGACATCATGGAACCATCGTATCTTCAACTCTTTCATAACGGCGAACTCGGCAAACGCATTGCCATGGCACAAAAACTGATGAAATGCTGCACCGTCTGCCCGCAGAACTGCAGGGTAGATAGAATCGCCGGCAGCCTTGGTGTCTGCGGCGTGGGAGCCCTCGCTCCTGTGTCCAGTTATGGGCCTCACTTCGGGGAGGAACGGCCGCTGGTCGGCAGTAACGGCTCAGGTACCATCTTTTTTTCCTCCTGCAATCTGCTCTGCATTTTCTGCCAGAATTACGAGATAAGCCATTTTAATGAAGCCGAGGCCAGACATCTCACCAGTGAGGAGCTGGCAGCAGTCATGGTCGACCTCCAGAACCAGGGATGTCATAATATAAACCTTGTCACCCCCAGCCATGTGGTACCCCATATTCTTGCCGCCCTGCCGGAGGCGATAAAAAACGGTTTGAAACTGCCGCTGGTCTACAACAGCAGCGGTTATGATGCGGTCGAGACACTGGAGTTGCTCGACGGCGTCATCGATATCTATATGCCGGATTTCAAGTTCTGGTATAATGAAACAGGCAAAGTCTTCACCAAGGCCGACAATTATGCCGGGATCGCCCGGGCGGCCATTCAAACGATGCAGCAGCAGGTGGGGGATCTCGTGGTAGACGACAATGGCATCGCCAAGAGGGGACTCATTGTCCGCCATCTGGTAATGCCCGATCAGGTTGAGGAAAGCGGTATGATTCTCAAGTTTCTGGCCAGGGAGGTATCACCACGCTGCAATGTCAACATCATGGATCAGTACAGACCCTGCGGTGCGGCGGCTTCTCCCATCGACCGGCCCCTGAGCGCCGGGGAATATGAACAGGCGCTAACCCATGCCAAAGAAACCAGTCTCGTTCAACTCAACGAGCACAGACTTGCCGATCTTCTCAAAAATCTGGGCATACTCTAGTTTTTACGGTTTCCGGTTTGAAACGACTCCAGCCGGCGGCAAATACACAGTACTCTACAGGCATCTGCCGATATCTGCCTAAAAATCCTCAATTTTTCGTCCTCGCTCAACGCAGTCTTCGATCTCCTCGAAGCATCCCCGGACGGCCTTGATCATCTGGGATATCTTCCGGTATACCGGATCATCCTGGTCCAGGGTCTCCCCGGCTATGGCGAAGAGCTCCTCTCCATCGGCCGCAAACCTCCCCACCTTGTGCAAGAGTTCTTTGCGTTTCTCATGTTTTTCCTTCTCCTCGGAAATGAGCGGTAGAATCCGCTCGATGGAGAGTTCCACAAGGGCATCGCGGGGTGCCTGATAGCGGCTGGAAACTCTTTCCAGGTTCTGGAGAGTCCGGCGGGATATGACATAGGTTTTGGCGATTCTCTGCGGCGGGGTCTGATAGCTCTCCGATTCCTTGGCGATCAGGCGCAAGGCGCTATCATCGTCTATGAGGTGATCAAAAAGAGATTTTTGTTTTATACCAAGCTGACTGGCGAGAACGCTCAAGGCATCAATACTGCGTTCAGTCAATTTAAAGGTTGTACGAACCGATTGCCTCCCCAAGAGATCTCGCGTAGACTCACTTGAATATTCGACACTTACAACTGAACCTTTCTTTTTTTCAGACATACATTCGCCTCAGGTTAATTACTTTTCATATTTAATTATAAAAGTAATATTTTTTAATTGACATGCAAGTATTCAGCCTTACCTTTTCCAGTAAAGAGAGGGAAGACGACAAACCTGAATCTTCAACATAGCAAAAATAACAGCATTGATAAACACACAAGGAAAAAGGAGATCGCTATGCAACTGACACGATGGAACCCACGCCACCATTTACGGCACCAGAACACATTCTTCCCGGGACTGATGGAAGATTTCTTTACTCCATTCACCGGCCCCAGAGCTACCGCGCTCAATGCATTTATGCCCTCGGTCGACATCTATGAAAAGGATGAAAAGCTATACCTCGAAGCCGAGGTTCCCGGGTTCAACAAGGAAGATCTGCATGTAGATGTTGAGGCCAACGTCCTCACCCTCAGTGGTGAGCGCAAGATCGAAAACAGTGAGCAAGAGCACCGTTTCCGCAAGGAGAGAAGGTATGGCAAATTCAGCCGTTCCTTCCGGTTGGACTTCGAGGCGGACAGCAATGGTGTGGAGGCAAGATATGAAAACGGTATTCTCACCGTGATGGTAGCCAAACCACAGGAGCAGCAGGCGAAGAGAATAGAGATTAACTGATCCGACAACCAGCAACATCAGCACGGAAAACGTGCCACAGTAACAGAGTAACACTATACACACATCTTCTCAGTAGCGAGGGGGCGACACTGTCGCCCCTTTTTTCTTGCCCGCCACAGCCGGCAAAACCAGCCCGCGTTGTGCAGATCTCACCCCGACCAAGGGGAAGAGAAGATAATCTAAGCCGCAAGGGGGTCGCTGGCAACGGCGGGGTCAAAAAGAAGCGATGCGCACCTGCCTGCCTGAGAGGACTTCGAAAATTCCCGGAAAAACCTCGTGATTCAAAACCTGTCAATGTGTATATAAAGATTCACGGCAATCTTCAGAATATGAGCACACCGGCCAAGAGACGACAAGACGACCAGACCAGGGAGCAGCGGAGTGAAAATGGAATACTTCTTTCTTCACGGACTCGACTCATCGAGCCGGGGAACCAAGGGCAATTTCTTCAGGGAGAATTTTTCTTTTTTTGCTCTCCCAGATTTCGAAGGCGATCTCAAAGAAAGACTCGCCCGACTTGAAACCCTGTGTCAGGGAAAAGAGGATCTGATTCTGGTGGGCTCAAGCTTCGGCGGTCTTATGGCTGCCTGTTTCGCCATTGCTCATGAATCACAGGTGAACAAGCTTATTCTCCTGGCTCCGGCACTGAACTTTCCAGGCTATAGAATACCGGAGAAAAAAATCGGAATCCCCGTCTATCTTCTCATCGGCAGCCGAGATACCGTAACTCCCAAGGAAACAGTGCTGCCGCTGGCAGAGAAAAGCTTTGCCAATCTCGAAGTCAACCTCGTCAACGAAGACCACCTGCTTCATCAGAGTTTTGCCTCCTTGGACTGGGCGGCTCTTCTGGAGATGGATGATTAAGCATTCCAACGCCCCCTGAAGATCAGGCAGATCAACTTGTAAAAAGACTGAGATGCGTTGCTACATGATGGGGTAGTCAGATTACCCATTTAACCTGTTGAAATGGCCTGCTCGGGCAGGTTCCTAGGCGAGCAGCATGGCGTCGGTGACCAGTTCCTCGTCGGAACAGGCGTAGAATTTCTGCAGAAGATCGTCGACGGTGAGGTTTTCTTTTTCACCACCGGCGATATCGGAAATGATTCTTCCCTGATGAAGCATGATCAGGCGGTTGCCGAAGTCGATGGCATGCTTCATGTTGTGGGTGATCATCAGGGTGGTCAGTTTCTGCCCCTCGACGATCTCGCGGGTGAGAGTCAGAATCTGATGGGCGGTTTTGGGATCAAGGGCGGCGATATGTTCATCGAGCAGCAGCACCTCCGGTTTAACCATGGTGGCCATGAGCATGGTCAGCGCCTGACGCTGGCCGCCGGAAAGCAGCCCCACTCTGTCCTGCAGCCGCCCTTCAAGCCCCAGCCCCAGCATGCTCAGCCTCTGACGGAAACCTTCGCGGTCGCGGGCCTTCACTCCTTTGGAAAGACCTCGCCGCTGTCCGCGCTTCTTGGCAAGGGCCAGATTCTGCTCAATGGTGGCCGACGGGCAGGTACCCAGCAGGGGATCCTGGAAAACCCTGGAGATGAGCTTGGCCCGTTTATACTCGGGCCAGGCGGTAACATCGCGATCGCCGATGGTGATCTTCCCGTCATCGGTGAAAAAAGTGCCGGCAATGAGGTTGAGCAGCGTTGACTTGCCGGCGCCGTTGGAGCCAATAACGGTGACGAAATCGCCATCGCCGATGCGCAGATTGAGGGTGTTGAGGGCGACGACCTCATTGATGCTGCCCCGGTGAAACATCTTGCTGCAGTTTTCCAGGACAATCATCGGGCGGCCACCTTCTTTTTGATATTGGGAGCGATGAGGGCGATGATAACGAGAACGGAGGTGATCAGATTTAAATCGCTGGGGTTGAAACTGAAATCACCGAACTCCAGTCCCAGGGCCAGGGCGATGGCCAGCCGGTAGACCACCGATCCAAGCAGGGCGGCAACGAAGGCCCGGGCAATGGTGCTGTGCCCAAAAATGGTCTCACCAATTATTACCGAAGCCAGTCCGGCGATTATAGTGCCTATGCCCATGCCCACATCGGCGGCGCCCTGGTTTTGGGCGACAAGAGCACCGCTGAGGGCCACCAGCGCGTTTGACAGCCCCACCCCTAAAATAATGACGGCATGAGTGTTAACGCCGAGGCTGGTGATCATCTTGGGATTGTCGCCGGTGGCAAGGATGGCCATGCCAAGTTCGGTTTTCAGAAACCAGACGATAAAGGCGGTCACGCTGAAGCCAAACACGCCAAAAATAAGAATACCGGCATAGCGACCTGGAACGCCGGCGGCGATTACCACATCGAACACCGTATCGGCACCGAGCAGGGCGACGTTTGGTCCATCCATTATACGAATATTGATGGAATACAGCGCTATCATGGTCAGGATCGAGGCCAGCAGATGGAGAATCTTGAACTTGGTGTTCAGCACCGCCGTGATCATGCCGGCGACAAAACCGCCCATGAGTGCAAAAACCAGCGACAGATAGGGATTTATACCGTGGGTGATGGCAACAGCGGAAATAGAAGCGCCCAGCGGCAGACTACCGTCTACGGTCAAATCGGGAAAATCGAGAATCCTGAAGGTGAGATAGACGCCGATGACCATGATGCCATAGACCAGGCCCTGTTCAACCGCCCCCAGTGCTGCATAGACTGTCATGATATTCGGCTCTTAATTGTAAACCTTGGCCGCTCTCTCCAGAAGAGCCGGAGGAGGTTCAACACCCATTTTCCGTGAATAGAGAGTATTGATGTGCAGCTGCAGTTCCTCCTGAAACTCGACGGCCAGGGTCGCAGGTGATGCACCTTTGAGTATTTTTTCGGCCATGGCGCCGGTCTGGTAGCCGTGGCGGTAATAATCGAAGCCCATGGCCGCTGCTGCGCCCCGTTCGACGGAGTTGATGTCGGCGGCGAAAATCGGCAGTCTGTTCTGCACACCAACCTTGAGAACAGACTCCAAAGCGGAAACAATGGTATTGTCGGTGGGGATGAAGACGGCATCCACCCGACCGAGGAGACTTTTGGCGGCCTGATAGACATCAGCCGTTTTAGCAGCGGTGGCCTCCACCAGCGTAAAACCCATGTCATCGCTGAGCTCTCTGATGGTTTCCACGGTGGCCTTGGAATTGGCCTCACCGGCGTTGTACATCACTCCCAGCCTTTCAATGCCGGGAAGATATTCCAGTACCATTTCCAGATGCTTGCGCACCGGCAGAAGATCGGAGACACCGGTTATATCGCCCCCGGGCCGCTGGAGATCCTCAACCAGTCCGGCGGCAACCGGATCGGTAATAGCGGTGAAGACCAGGGGCCTTTGCAGATCCTCAGGTGCCCTCTTCAGGGCCTGGGCAGTGGCCTGGGCTGAGGGCGTGGCGATGGCCACCAGCAGATCGGCCTTTTCCCCTATCATCTGCTGGGCGATCTGGTTGGCCGTGCCCATGTTCGCCTGGGCATTGTGCACTTTGAAGTCGACAGCCACGGAATTGTCCCGCATGTAGTCCTTCATTCCCTGCAATACCGCATCCAGCGCGGGGTGTTCGACAAATTGATTGACCGAGATGACATAGCCTTCAGCATGTGCCGAAGAGGATATGACAACGGAGAAAAACAGCAGCAACGCTGCACCGAAAATCCTTTTCACTGTGTCCTCCTGCTGTAGATTACTCTCGAGATGGCGGCTGTATGCCCAAACCACCCAGCCTGTCCGCCTATGGACAGCAGACTATCATCTATCCCATTCGGCAAAAATCTTCAAGGCTGTTTTCCCTGCCAGCCAGAGTGAATGAGTAATCCAGACAGTTCAGCCGCTGCGAAAAACCGTTTTTACCGGAAATGGATCCGCCCCTCAGAACTGGTTTCTCATCTGGCGGATGGCGGCGAATACGGAAACGGGGTCATCCGCGAAGGCCCCTTTGGAGACCGCGGTGTTTTTAACGCCAGGTGCTCCGGTACGCAGAAAAGGGTTGGTCTTTTTTTCCAGGGAGATGGTGGTGGGCGTCGACACACCACCCGCCAGTTCGAGCTCCCCCCGACGTTTTTCGATTTCCGGGTTGTCAGACTCGACCAGGGTGGCAAACTCCAGGTTCTTGCGGGTATACTCATGACCGAAATACAACATGGTCGCCTCAGGAAGTGGGGCTATTTTGTCCATGAGCGACGAGTACATCTGGGCGGCATCGCCCTCGAACAGTCTACCGCAGCCGGCGCCGAAAAGGGTGTCGCCGACAAAAAGAGCATCGCCAAAGAGATAACAGATGCTGCCGTGGGTATGTCCAGGTGTATGCAGTACCTTGCCGAATTGTTCTCCAAAGCCGACTTCGTCACCGTCCTCGACCGGCGTGGTCGCCGCCTTGATACGCCCGACATCGGTGCGGTGGCAAACCACTTCGGCCTCGGGGAAGACCCGGAGAAGTGCATCGATATCACCCGTGTGGTCATGATGATGGTGGGTGCAGAAAATCGCGGTAAGCGAGTATTTCTCCGCCTCGAGCTTTTTCAGCAGCGACTGCGCCTCCGTCGGATCGACAACGGCTGCCTTTTGGGATGTCTTACAGAAAAGAAGATAGCTGTAATTGTCAACAGAACAGGGAACAACATCGATTTTCATAATCACTTTCCCTCCGTGTATTTATCTCCACCCGACTCCCCCTGAAACCCAGCCTATCCAATGCTGATGAGGCAGGGATGCTTCTTTCTCGGGTGTCTGCAGCCAGCAAGCCTGCAGACACGTCCTCAAGATAGGGTTTAAGGCATCCCGGGAAAAGAGCACCCCAATCCTTGAAGGAGGTGTTAAGCAATAAGGGCAATCAGATATCTCAAAAAACCTCGCTTTTCGGCAGCAGACTGCAACACAGCCAGATCGATCCAAGCATGCCGCCGCTTTCCATGGTATAGTAATCAAAAAACCGCATGCCTGCAGGAAGTGTTCGAACATCTTTACGAATCCGCTTACTGCTTGGATGGCAGCAACGTACCTTTTATGCAGATACAATACTTCCTTTTTCACAAGAATAAAGTGGTCGCCCACACCGGCGTCTCCATGCCGCAACCCTACTCACACCTGGAGAAAAAGCAGCTGTGCCGTTCTCTTGAAGCTGCCCCCACCTGTGAAATTGCCATGACCCAGACCACCTTTGCAGTCGAGCTCGATGTAGACTCTGAGCTGCCACGGGGGTATGAGCTTCTCTCGCTGAGGAGTCTTTTCTCCCTGGTGGGTGAACATCACTTCCGAGAGTGGGGTAAAGCCGCGCACCTCCTTCACTGGTGGCGCCGCCACCGATTCTGCGGCAGTTGCGGAGCTCCAACCGCCGATCATCCCCTGGAACAGGCTCTGATCTGTGACGATTGCGGGGTTACCTATTATCCCGATATTGCTCCCTGCATTATTGTGCTCGTGCACAGACCCCAGGAAATTCTGCTGGCCCGTTCGCCGCGTTTCCGCACAAATATGTACAGCACCCTGGCAGGTTTTATCGAAGCGGGAGAAACGGCGGAAGAGGCTCTTCACCGTGAGGTCCATGAAGAGGTAGGTGTTCGGGTAGAAGATATACGCTACTTCAAAAGCCAGCCCTGGCCCTTTCCCGGCCAGCTTATGCTGGGCTTTTTCGCTCGCCATCTCTCAGGCGATATCGATATCGACCAGGTAGAAATCAGCGATGCCGGCTGGTACAGTTTCGACAGGCTGCCGGAGATTCCCGATGCCGGCACCATCGCCGGCCAGCTTATTCGTCAGCACATCCTCGCCTGCACCGGCTGAGAAACGGCGGTAATGGAGGACAAAAGCCGACAGGAGCGTCTCAGACGCCACTCGATCCCACTCTTTTGTGAGCTTCATTCCGCCGATTCAGGTTTTTATTTCCAGCCGGGCTGATTACCGCACGGCCCCATGCCTTGACCTCGGCCGCTGCCCCTGCCGTGAAAACCCTGCATACCCATGCCCATACCTGCTCCCATCATAGGCATGCCCGCCTCCTGAGCCTTGCTTTGCATTTCACTGCGCAGATCAAAGAGTTCTCCTTCAACCTTGGCAACGGCTGCGGCATCAGGGGTCTGAGCCCGCATCAAGGCCCTTTTTTCGGCACGCTTCATGGCTATCTCCTTGCGCAACTCGACCGTAGCCTCTCTGAAGGCACCCACTTTTTCCTGGGTTGCCTCATCAAGCATCTGATAGTTCTGGCAGGGAGAACCGCCCATACCCTGGCCGCCTCCCCAGCCTCTGGCTGAGACCTGTTGCAGGCCGGTGAAGATAAGCGCTGCTGTAACGGCCGCGATGAGTAGCATATTTTTCGTTTTCATGTCCATCTCCTTTTTTTGGTGGTTGCTTGTTTGTATACCAGTTTTGTACAGTTGGAGAGGAGGTGCATCAAACACCGCCTCAGGCTCGTCACCTTTCTACAAGCAAGAGACGTGCCAGCTAGCAGAAACACGCAATATGACTGATATGCTTTACTAATATTCCAAAAAGGCCGGTACCACCGTTTTCCAGGCATCGAATTCCGGGTAAACTCTACCCACCTGGAAACTGGGGGTGGATACATATTACCGGAGACGGACACTGGATGCCCGCTGCGGAGACAGACACAATCCCTGATGGAGGAGACGGGAAAAACAATGGACGACAACAGCAGCAGCAGTAAACGGATACGGAAGAAGGTGATTCCCTGGTGGGGATATTTGCTTATGGCCTTACTTTCTTATAGTCTTCTACGATTCGGGCCAGCGGCTCTATTCGGCGATCCAGCGGGGCCCTTTCGGGCTCTTGCCGGCAAGGCGGCCCCCATTGTCGCCATCGGCTTTCTCCTGCTTGCGGCAAACGGCCTCTACGCCAACGATCCACCGCAGAAAAAAAGCCGAAACGACGATGCCCCCAACGATTGAAGACACTGTCTCAAATGCATAACCGCTAACTGCCCCACATTTTTGGCAGATACAGTTCAGTAAATCTTCCTCTTCCTGAAACTCGAACCGATGACGTCGAAGCTGTTCTCGACGATAAAAAGGGCGTGTTCGTCAATAGAGAAAACCGTCTCCTCGAGCCTCTTCAACTGGATATTATTGGTTATGGCCATCAGTATCTGCTTCTCTTTGCCGGAATATGCACCTTTGCCCTGAATAAATGTGGCGCCCAGCTGCATCTCTTCGGTGACCACCGCGGCAATCTCGCTGCTGTGATCGGAGATAACATAGACCACTTTCCGCTGGTTAAAGAAAGTGAGAAAATAATCCAGCGCTCTAGAGGATATGAAAACCAACAGGATGGAGGCGACAAAGACATCGGCACTGTGTTCTGCCAAAACAAAGGCGAAGAGTATGCAGTTAAAGAACATAAAAAACTTGCCGACGCCGATATTGTAGTATTTGTTGAGGATGATCGCCACAATATCAAGACCTCCGGATGAGCCGACGGAGCGGAGAATGATGCCGCCCCCGGCTCCGACAATGAAGCCACCGGCAATGGCGGCATAGATCTGTTCTTGAATGCCGAGATCGACAACGAGAATCTCCGAAAGAATAGTTATTATGGTGGCCGTATACACTGAATAGAGGACAAAGCGCCGGCTTACCAGAAACCAGCCAAGCACGCTGAGAGGAATATTGATGACAAAAAACCAAAGTCCCGGCGTCAGCCACCCGGTTTTCTGAAACACCAGCAGACTGGCCCCATACAATCCACCGGGGATGAAACTGTGATGAACAACAATACCATTTATGCCTATCATAAAAATAACCGACCCCACGGTAAGAAGCATAAGATTCCAGCCGAGGGAATACCGATAACTCTTTTTCTGTGTGGTCAGTGTTTTTACTTCACGCATTGTGCCCTGTATCATCCAGGCCCCCGCAGTGTTATGTGAAATTCTAACTTTTTTCGTCTTCAGCCGTCTTACCGCCTGGAACGCTCTATCACCCCAGCCTGCAGCACCGAGGAAACCGGCAATTCGGCCTCTGACTACAAACGGTGCATTACCTTAATCACTGACCGCCACCTGCCAAGGAGTATATCGACGAATAATGTTTTTTTCTCAGATACGAATGTTTTCAGCAAATCGGCACAACAGAGTACCGAAGAGTGCCAGCGATCATCTCTTTAAACACCGCAGAAAGGGGAAGGGGCTTTTCTCCAAACGGTTCAATGCGTTGTCTGCAGAAGCAGGTATCTCCTACCCTCTCCCTGGGGGGCTGCCGCCAAGCTCCCATTGACCCGGCCAGCGCGCAAATATGGGCAGACAGACACTGATAGAATCAACCGGAAACATACTCTTCGACTGGCAGCACAATTTCGCAGTGCTATTCAAAACGGACGGTGGTATTGACCAGTACCCCCGAGGTCAGGTCTTTTTCTCTGTTGCGGTATTCGACGATCACATCCGTGGCCGTATCCTCGCCGAGACCGAATAAAAGCGTGTGACTGGAATCGGAACAGAGTTGTCCCCCCACCAGGTAGGGCTTTTTCAGAGTTTTTCCGGAGAGGGTGTAAACGCTGATTACCGCCGCCAGCGATTCAGAGGTATCGGCCAGTTCGACCTTGAGATAATTCCCCCCCTCGGAGGCACTCAGAAAGACTTCGGTCCTGCCGCCCACGTTGAGGTAGACGATATCCGGCCTGCCGTCGTCGTTGAAATCGGCGGCCAGGGGAGTGACGCCGTAACCGGTGTTGCTGATGCCGGTTTCGGCTCCTGCTTCGGCAAAGAATCCTTCGCTGTTTTGCAGAAAGACACGGCCGGAGAGCCGGAAGTACTCGATTAGATGGGGCGGCCAGTAGGGATGGTTCTGTGAGACCACCAGATCCTGAAGTCCATCGCTGTTGAGATCGACAAAAAGCGCGCCGCGAGCAAGTTCATACCCTGCAAGACGGGCGCGATCCCCATCCTTGCGAAAACTGAAAGAGCCGCTGTTCTGCATGAGCACCCATTTCGCATAGCTATGGACGGGTCCGCCTCGGAAGTGGTCGGCCAGCCATCGGGGCAGGGTCGACCCGCTATTGGTGAGGAGAAAGTCAATCCTGTCGTCGTCGTTGTAATCACCGCTGGCAAAGCCGCCGAAATCGCCGCGGAGCGAGTTGTGATAATGAGGCTTATTTTCAAAAAGCAGATCTCCCATATTTCGCCAGGTACTGAGACCACCGCCGGTATGGAGAACCACCAGATCCTGGAGGAAATCATCGTCGAGGTCGACGAACATCGCCTGGAATGCCTCGTCTATGTTGTGGAGTCCGGCTCCTTCGGTGAGATCGGTAAACGATCCGTCCCCGTTATTGATGTAAAGGCGGGGGCTCATGGAAAAACTGTTTCCGCTCGGGCCGAGCCAGCCGGGCCATGATGGTGTCTTGACAATGGGGAGGAAAAAATCGAAATGACCATCATCATTGAGATCGGCGATAGAGACCGCCAGAGGAACGCCGCCCGCAGGAAGATCGACGGCGATTTCTTCCATTTCAAATGTACCGCCGAGATTGCGGTAGAGCCAGACGCCCTTTTCCCGGGAGACGATGAGGTCCTCAAAGCCATTGCTGTCGACATCGAGAACGGCAGCGCCCAGCGTCGGCCCATCTCCTAGTTTGACGAAACCGGCCTGTTCGGCAACATTGATGAAACGGTCTTCGGCGAAGACAAAGAGGCCGTCGGCTTGTCGTAGACCGCCACCAAGAAACAGCTCCTCCAGGCCGTCGCCATCGACATCGATGAGAGCGGCTGCTGCATAGGGCAGTCCGCCTGAGAGCTCGAAATGATGAAGAAAATCAATCTCGAGCGCTTCGAAACGAGGTACCGATACTTCCGATAATGCGACAGAGTACTTATCCTGCTTGTCCAGCAGGATATAGTACGCCGCCCCCCCGGCGGCAAGGGCGACAACACCAAGCAGGGCGATACAAAAACGAATCATCTACTTTGTATTATTGATATTTGATCCTAATCGTGCAGTAAAGACGCAAGGCCCCCCTGCCCTCTAATTGCGAGCAGAGATAGAGCCTGGCGGGCAATAATAGTCCCAGCGGTATTTTCTGTCGAGTACTTTTTCTACGGCCTTAACCAGCACAACACAGGTGTCGCAGCAGGGCACCTTTGCAGCCGCCGCTGCGTTTATTGCAGCCTCATACATTTTTCCAGTTCGGTATTGATGGCCTCTTTATCAAAGCGATAGGGATCGAAACCGGCAAGGTCATGGGCCAGCAACAATTTTTTACTTTTTTCATCCTGCGGGTTTTCCAGGGCATACAGCAGTTCCGTATACCTGTGAACACCATCGATGCTCTCTGGCGGCGCCGCCCATTCACCGTCGATCACACGTGGGGAGACGCGCCTTTTGTCAGCCGGCAGCGCATCCTCCAGTATAATCTCATGTTCCCAGCCATCGCCGGCATCATAAATATAGGTACAGCACCATTTAACGGCTTCCTCAAGATCAGCGAGGAGATGGTTTGCCTCATGAAAACGCATTCCTTCGGTCGAAGAAGCGGATGCGGAATAGAAAATCTTACCGATATAAAACTGATGATTGAACTCTCCACTCCAGCCCATGCAGACCTGCAGAACCCTATGGAACTCCTGTAGCGTCAATTCGCCCGGCACCAGGAGTCGCCGCCAGATCACCGGCTCGGAAAAGGCCAGAGAGACATGGAGTTGATAGAGAGGAGCAGGCGTATCTTCTTTTTTCTTCGCCCTGGCTGTGGAATCCGAATGGTGCTCGCCGAAGCGTGCTTTGATAATTGTCATTGCTCCTTCCCTTTGCAGACAGCGGCCTGGACGCCTAAAAGGGATCGGGTCCCGCAGAGGCTGCCGCAGTATAGAACCATGGAATGTCTAGCTTACCTTCATTGTAGTAATTGTCGCCGATTCTTCAAGGAGTATGAAGTACGCATAACCCACGCAACAGGCTTTATGGAGGGTATAGCAAAGACTTTCCTGATTCTCCCTACTGTTCTGCATCTCATTTTCAGACAGGGGGCTCTTTACCCCGGGGCGCCATAAACCCGTATTTGGGGAGGTGACTACAAACACCCGTGAAAAAAGCATCCCTGTCTCTGAGGAATTGGCTAAGCTGAATTTCAGGGCTAATCAATTTTTTTCATCTCGCCTGGGGAGTCACCTGAGCGACGGTCTTCCCTGTCAAGGCCACCAGCACTCCGCAGCTGGCAAGCAACATGGCCAGAACCAGGTAGACCGTTTTGAAATCGCCGTAGTGGTCGTAGACTACGCCCGCCAGAAGGGGGGCCAGGGATGCAGGAATATTGCTTGAAAACAGCCAGCCGTAGACCTGTCCGACATTGGCACTGCCCCATATGCGGGAGGCTGAGGAAACATAGATTACCAGGACACCGCCATAGTTGAACCCCGTAAGCGTTGCCAAAAGATAAAAGCCTGTTTCAGAGTCCAGCAGCATTGGCGCTGCCAGGAGGACCAGGGCCTGGAAATAGAGATTGAGTTGGATCACCGTCGGCGCACGCAACCGATCGAACAGTGACCCCCACAGAACCCTGCCGGCGGCATTGGCAACGGCAAAGAGAGAAACCGCCATGACGCCGATGCGAACTATATCTCCAGGACCGTTGTACATTTCCTTGAGATTGGCATTTACGGAAAAACCCGCGGCAAGGCCGGTAAACATGGCTGCGTAGAGCAAATGAAAAGCCGGATGGCCAAGAAACCGACGCAGCGCCACCGGTTTGGGAAGAGCGCCCGTCGATTTACCGGCGGGTGGTCGCATGACAGTCCCCGCCGAAAAAACGACCACCGCGAAAACCATCCCCAGCAGCAGGAAAGTGGCAAAAGGCGTCATTTGCAGCACGTCCATACACCAGCCGCCGGCGTGACTGACCAGTGCGGCGCCGCCGCCGAAACCGGCCACCGCCACACCGGTGACCAGACCTTTATTCCGAGGAAACCACTGGATACAGACAGCGATGGGAACAATGTAGGCCATTCCGGCACCTATTCCCGCCAACACTCCTATGCCCAAAATGGTAAAGAGAAAACTCGTACCGCCAAATCCGGCAACGATCCAGCCGCCGCCGAAGAACAGCCCACCGATCATGGCGCTTCTGCGCGTACCCGTTTTGGCAAGCATGCTGCCGGCGACAAGCATGGCCAGGGGAAAGACAAAATAGAAAACGGTAAACGGTATCTGAACCGGCCCCTGCTGCAGCCCCGTGAGGTTTTTAAGCGGCTGAACGTAGACGGACCAGGAATAGGTGGCGCCAAGGCACATCTGCATCAGCACTGCGGCAACGAGAACAAGATATTTCAAGGAGCACCCCCTCCACCGGTTTGAAGTATATATTCCTCATAATCCCGGACGCTATAGGTGACATGTGCGCGGGCGTGATATCTGGCCGCGTCGCTGTCCCGCTTCTCGATTGCCTTGAGAATGGAGCGATGAGGTTCCATAACCTCCGCCGGATTGCTTTTACTCTTGACGAATGCCCTGAGAAACATCTTGATATGATCGGTCAGAGCGGCATGCATTGTCGCCAGAAAGGTGTTGTCGATGCTCTCGGCAAGCATTCGGTGGAAATGCAAATCCTGGGCGGCTACCCTTTCGGAGCTGGTCGTGGCAGAGAACTGGTATTCAACTATACTCCAGAGCATCTCCAGCTGTTTTTCGGTACGTTGCAGCGCTGCGATTCCGGCGATTTCACTCTCGATCATTCCCCTGGCCAGAACCAGATCTTCCAGACGTTTGGGATCGCTCAAGGCACCATAGGGAACGAGAACATCAGCAAGCGTTGCGCTTTTAACATCTCCTTGAACAAAGGTTCCCCTCCCATGCGATGTAGCTGTAATCCCCATGGCGCTAAGCCGCGAAAGAGCTTCGCGCAACGCCAGCCGGCCCACACCCACCTCCTGTTGCAACACTCTTTCGCTGGGAAGCTTGTCGCCAGGGCGGTAAATGCCGCTGCAGATTCGCTTCTTAAGAAGATTGACGATGGCCTCGACGGTAGTGGTTGTCTCCAAAATCATATTTCTCTCCCTCTGTTGTGCCGCCACTCATACCACTCATCATACCAGCTGTCAAGAAACTCTGGTAAACAAGCGGCTTCCGCCCCTCCTGTAAAAGTCCCAAACACCACTGCATGCTCCGACACCCGCTGCTCACGTTTATCGGAAGAGCACCTAAAAAAATGTTGGCCGGTTTTTTTAGAAAAAGTTCAGGACAAAGTCGATGAGCATGGCTAACCAGCCCTTGAGCGTCGCCACCAGTTTCCCCACCACAGAGAGTTTGCCGGCATCGTCGTCTTTGAATGCCCCGCTGGCAATTCTTTCGGCCCTGTCTCCCGGGGCGGGATGCGAAGAGAGGAAGGTATGGTGTTTGGCCAGATCCTCGAGCTTACGCAGGGCGGAGACGGCCGGGGCGATGCTGTGACCTTTTTCCAGGAGGAATTCGGCACCGAAAGTATCGGCCTGTCTTTCCTCGTGCTGGGAAAACTGGGCATTGGTCAACTGCTGAACGAAGCCGCCCAATGCTGACCGGGCAAGCATGCCAATCTCATTCTCCTGAGATGCCAGCCCTTTGCGCAAAGCACTGCTGGCATAGGCCAATACCACCTTTTTTCGCGAATGCTCCTTGACCACATGTCCCATTTCGTGACCGATCACAAAGAGCAGCTCATCGTCGTTCATGAGATCCATCAGGCCACTGTAGATTCGCACGGTACCATCAGCCATGGCGAAGGCATTGACTTCGTCGCTGAGATACACCCTGAAATTGAACCGGTGCTCGCCACGCTGCCCCTCCTCGTCGATCAGTTTTTGTAAACGTCTGCTGTAGACCGAATCGGGCGGAGCCACACTGTGCTTTTCATCGGCAAGTGCCGCTGCCTCTGAGGCTATGGTGCGCACCTCTTCATCGTTCAGGGTTACGGCGTTGACTGCGTCGGTACCTGCGCCGACAAGCATGAACACATTGGTATCTTCGCAGCCGGCGCTGCCCGCCAGCAGCAGGATTACAGCGCCATAGCAGAACAATTCAGCCGTATGTCTGGTAAAATGTCTGAGTATTTCCATGGAGTTTTCTCACCGTTGTTTATTTCCTGCTGTCATTGTCTCCGTCAGGTCTGACACCGCCGTCTCTTCAATCCTGTAAGCATTTGTCACTTCAATTGTCAACCGTATGAAGACCAGAGAATAATTGAACTTTCCTCTTGGCTGAGATATTATTGAAGCAATATGATCATCACCACCACCGCCCTAGAAGGAGATAAATGAACATGGAAACTGGTTGGAATGTCGGAAAACTTCTCAATATATCCAGTGGCTACTGGAAAGGATGCACATTGCAGGCCGCCGTGCGCCTGGACATCTTCAGCCATCTCGGCAACGATTGTATCGGTGTCGGCGAGGTTGCCGAGAAAGCCGATACCGATCAGGTAGCAACGGAAATGCTTCTCGACGGCCTCGCCGCCATGGCTCTACTGGAAAAAACAGATACCCGCTACGGTAACACCGACTTTTCCAGGAACTACCTCGTACGCAGTTCGCCACAGTATATGGGGCACATCATCCTCCATCATCACCATATTCTCGACGGCTGGGCCCAGCTGGACACAGCCGTCGCCACCGGAAGGCCAGCAGATAAACGCTCCTACGGTGCCGAAATCGAGAGGCAAAGCTTCCTTCTCGGCATGTACAACCTTGCCATGGGCCTGGCCCCTGAACTGGCAAAGCGCATTGATCTCAACGGCTGCAGTCGCCTGCTCGACCTCGGCGGCGGGCCGGGAACCTATGCCATTCATTTCTGCCTGGCCAATCCGCACCTGCAAGCCGTTATTTTCGACCGTGCCACCACCGAGCCCTTTGCCCGGCAGACCATCGACGCCTATAAAATCAATGACCGCGTCAGCTTCATTGGCGGCGATTTTACTACGGACGCCATAGAGGGGGGGCCCTATGACGCCGCCTGGCTCTCTCACATCCTGCACAGCAACGACGAGGAGACCTGCCGGCGAATTATCGAGAAAACGGCCAGGCAGATGCTACCAGGCGGCCGTATACTCATCCATGATTTTATACTCGATAACACCAGGACGGCACCGGAATTCGCCGCTCTGTTCAGCCTGAACATGCTGATCAACAACGGCGTGGGCAGATCCTATACCGATAAGGAAATCCGCACTATGATGGAATTGAGCGGCCTATCGGATCTGCAACGTCTCTCTGTAGGCAGCGCCAACGACTCTTCCATCCTTATGGGAATTGTCTGAAATCCGCCGTATAGAAAAAATAATTGAGCCCGACACTGGCCACAGCCACCCCACTCATCTTTCACCCCCGGAGCACCATACCATGGGTAATTCATTGCAGGATCAGTTTCTGAAAATGGGACTGGTCGACAAGAAAAAGCACAAGGAAGCCAAAAAAGACAAACATGAGCGGCAAAAGGGTCCGCAGGCGCAGCAGAAAAACGATATAGCCGACATGGCCAGAGAGGCGCTGGCTGAAAAAAAGAAGCGGGACAAACAACTTAACAAAAAGAAGATTGCCGAACGCCAGGCCAAGGAAGCAACGGCCAAGGCCCGGCAACTTATCGAAACCCACAAAATACAGGTGGATCCAGGGGATATCGCCTATAATTTCAAATATGAAAACAGGATCAAGAAGCTGCTGCTCTCTCAAAAGACCATCGATCGCCTGGCCAAAGGCAAAATAGGCATTGTCAAGCAGGCCGGAGAATTCCAGTTTGTGCCGGCAGAAACCATCTACAGAGTGCGGGAGCTCAACAGCAAAATGGTGGTACTGTTAAATGCGGCCTCGGAAAAAAGCGATGGCGACGACCCCTATGCCGGCTATGAGGTACCTGATGATCTGATGTGGTAGAGCATTCGATACCGGCCGGGGCCGCGCTTTCAATGACAACCACAATCGCAGCCAGCACCGCAGCTGTGGCCGACGGCCGCCGCCATTGCCTGGATGACCTCTTTCTCTTTTGGATCGTCGATGCCGGCGACGGTTATATCCAAGTACAGTTGCCACGGCTGATCCGCCAGTCCGAGAAACTGCATAAGGGGCCGGTAAAGATGGCCGAAGACGTCGGTCAGTTCCGACTGCTCCACTTTTAGCGCCACCTTCTCGCCGACACACTTGCCGTCGAGAAGGGCTTCGAAAACGCATAAGCCCTCGCTGGCTACTCCGAATATAAAGACAAAAGGTTCGGCCGAAGAAAACATGTAGTCGCCCTTGCCCTCGCCAGCCCTGATCTTCAATCCGATTTTTTTTATATTGGTAATTACTGCAGTCATTGTTTGTTCCCGCTTCGGGCCATCGATGCCTTTCAAGACGTGCCTGCAGGGCCTGCGTCTGTTCTCTTTTCCTGCCGCCTGCCGACTCCCTCTGTCCGGTGGTATACGCTACTCTGCAGCCCATCGGGGCGACACAGCCACACCACTGAAGATCGGTGAAGAAATGCCAGTCTTCTAGAAGCTTGCCGGAGCATAGGACTCCTAGATAAAAATACACCGGTTCAGCCCTGAAGTCAAAAAAAGCCTATACCGTGTGTCACTTCCCCCACACTCGGCTCCTCGGGAGATGTGCAGCAACAGATTGGATACTCTGCCATGTCGCGTCATAATGAAGAACGCAAACCTGCTGAAAGACGCTATCTCAAAGAGCTATTCGCCACTGTCGAGGAAACGTTAGTCCAGGCTCAGTAGTGGTTGGAGTTTGGCCCACAATTTGCAACTTCGCGGCCATGATCACCAGTGATGAAATAATCTGGGTTTCCGGTCTTTTGAAATGTTGTCCACAGAGAACACCATGCAACACAGTAACAAAATCTCCATAGGTACTGCCTCGACTGCCGACGACCGCAAACGAGCCGTCTATGAAGCACTCCTGTGCCTTGTCGCTACCGTATTGACGGTCATCGACCTGTGCCGGCGCCTGCTGGTGTTTTTTCTTCAGGGCACCTGCAGGATGTGTGTCAAGCTTATTTTCATTTTATTGCTGGCCGCCACCGGAGTTCTCGCCTACTGCATTCTCGTGGCCCTCTCCCTGATTTCGGGCCCGGCCGCTCATTCGCAGTTACCGTAGTTTCTCTTTCCGGGGGGCCTCAGGGATCTTTTTCAATATCCCGATGCAGCCATTGCAGTTTGACAGGCAACGACTGCAGGGTTGTTTTGAGGGCCTCAACAACGGCAACGGAGCGGTGCCTTCCGCCGGTACAGCCCACGGCCATGACCAGATCCTTCTTACCGGCGGCGATACTCTGCTCCACCAGAAAAAGCACCAGAGGCTGCAGCAGTTGCAAAAAACTGCATCCTTCCTCGCTTGCCAGCACATAGTGTGAAATTTCCCTCTCCAGCCCGGTCTTGGGGCGCAGTTCCTTGACCCAGTGCGGATTGGGCAGGCAACGAACATCCCAGAGAAAATTCAACTCTTCAGGCATACCGTACTTGAATCCGAAAGACATCAGCTTGACCTTCATTGTTCTTCCTTTAGCCGCAATAATTTCCACCTTGAAAGGGTCTGCTTGTCAAAAAAACCTCTGATTGGCACTACGTGCCTGTGCCAATCACAACATCCACCCTCTTATCTTGAGGCAAAATCGAGAAAGGCCTTTTCCGTTTCCGCCGTTCCCACCAGGATCAGTTCGGAATTCTCAGGAAGGATGCTTTTCGGTTCCGGGCCAATGAGCAGTGCCTTTCCCGTACGCAGAGCAACGATACTGCAGCCGACCCTCTCGCGGATCTTGCTTTCCATCACTGACTTCCCCACCAGTTGCGGGGGAACCGGAGTATTGAAGACCACCAGACCATCGGTGAACACGGATATTTCTCCGGGCAGCAGAACATTGAGTATAGCGCCTGCCCCCATGGAGGCGTAGGACATGACCAGATCGGCTCCGACCCGATGCAGCTTCGATACGTTTTGTTCAACCGTCGCCCTGCTTATTATCTGAACATCATGGCGCAGCTGACGGCAGTAGAATGTCAGATAGATGTTCATATCATCGTTATGGGTGGTGATGATAACGGAGCGAGCCTTGTCTATACCTGCCCGCTTTAAAACATCGAGATCGGCCGCATCGCCTTTTATGTAATGTTCATCTTCGAAAATAAGGCCCGGCCGCTTTTCGACGATTTTATAATTGACGCCTTCCCGGGCCAGGTTCTCGGCCGCGGCGTGGCCAACGCGCCCACCGCCCAGAATGAGTACCGGTGCGTCGGCGTCGAAAATCTGCTTGGGGCCTGCGTAGACTTCGTCGTATCTTTCGAACTGGGTAACAGAGCCTGCCAGCACCAGCACGGAGGACTGCAGTATGCTGGTGTCGGGAAGAGGCAGCTTGAGGCGTCCCTTCTCCCAGATACCGACCACGGTCACCCCTGTTTCCTCACGCAGGCCTGACTCGAAAAGACGTTTGCCCACCAGGGGGGAGCCAATTGCCGAGGCCACTCCGATGCGCAGTTGGTCATAACTGGCAATGACATTCACCGTTCGGCTGAGTCCCAGCGTTCTCTGCCCCAGCGATTCGCCCAGCATCTTCATAAACTGGAAAACATGCATATTCCCAGGATATTGAAGAATATCAACAGAATATTCCTTGTCGGCGTTGGTGACGATGGGCACATTCTCACAAACTTCCCGGACGGTAAAAGCGATATTGGTGTTGAGAAGGTCATCAATGGTGGCGATAACCATTGCCGCCTTCTGTACCCGAACGTTGACGTAGGTTTGCGGATCATCGGGAGAGCCGACCACCACCTTGTATCCGGCATCATGGAGTTCAGAGGCTGTTTGCAGATCCGCCGCCAGCACTACATAGGGATAGTTTTTCTTTCTCAATTGCTCAATGAGCTTGCGCGTCACCGTTTCCAGGCCGGCGATGATGACATGGCCCTCCGTATCTTTGGGCAGTTTGCTGGGGGTTCTCGCCTTGGCCTGCACCTCCAGCCAGGGGGCGTAGAAAAACTGGATAAAGGTAAAGGGCAGAATCACCAGCATGAAAATAACGCCCGAAACCAGCACGAACATGGTGAACAGCAGGCCCAGATCGGTTTGAAATGTTATATCTCCGAAACCAAGCGTCGACATCACCGTCAGTGACCAGTACACCCCGGTTATCCAGCTGTGATTTCGCCCTTCGTAGACCATAATTACATGAAAGAGAACACTGTAGAGGGCGACGAGGAAGACCAGCAGGATAAAAAACTTCGCCAGAGTAATGAAGTTTCTGCGCGTGGTTTTATTCTGAAAAAACAGAAGAAACTGTTGGGCGGGTATAATCATGGTGGTTGGCTTCAATCCTCTTTTGCGTGATCGCTCATACCCTGATCGCCACCCCGACGGTGCAGGATTTCTTTTATCAATGCGAAGACCTGGTCATATATCGCCGCGTCTGAACTGGCCCGGGGACCGGCGATATTGAGAATTTCCGGCTGATGGCGACAGAGCCATTGCTCTATATGTGTTGCGGCGAATCCGGCCGACTGTTCCAAGTCTA
>JGI12210J13797_11057934_pt1 | contig 66075 bp, 46 predicted proteins | sample ElkSlonscriptome_3_FD_13797 | JGI IMG/M metagenome (IMG submission 13797) | reverse complement strand
CACCAGTTCAAGTTCTTCATCTTCGTCATGCACAATGCCATATACCACTGCCGTGTGGACGTTTTCTTCAGTGACTAAAAAGTCTGCGGCTTGAGGAATGGCATCCCGATCGTCGTACCGCAGATAGCCGACCCCGGCAATGGAAAAGTTATTTTGCAGCGTCCGATTTCGCAGCGATCGCTCAATCACATCCATAACACGCTTCGAGCGAGACGCTTGGAGTACCGAATTCAACAGTTGACTATCATAAAAGCGACTTAGATATCCCGCCGCAACGAAATCTTCTTCTTGCGCCTGCATTAGATGGTTGGTGTCAGACCGCAAACCATGCATCAGTGCCGTTGCACACTTGATATGCTCAGACTCACTATTGTCGAGCTTTAGCAATCCTGCTTTTAGATATTGAACAAAAATAGTAGCCGTAGCACGGGTTTGAGAACGCAGATCTATAAACTCTGCATTCAGCTCTCCTTGGGAAGTGTGATGGTCGATCACCACAAGCATTGGTATTTTTGCCCGCTCCAAAATTGGAGTCAGCTGAGTCGTTGTTCCCTGATTATCAACCAACACACAGCCGTCATATGCAGACAAATCCTTTTCTTTTGTCATTTGCTGTGACCACCGTTTTACAGGCAGCCCCGTCAAGCGGACAAGGGCAATGTTTTCTTGATGGCTCAGAGTGCCTGCATAAACAATTTCAGAGGTAATGTTGTATTCCTGAGCAATGAGCCGATAGCCCCAGGCCGAAGAGAGGGCATCGGGATCAGGAAAATCCTGAAGAACAACTAGATGGCGATCGCCTTCATGATTTTCCAAGAATTGACGAAATTCTTTAACTTTTTGATCGTTTAGACGATTGCCAGAGGAGCTTGCGCGAGACGAACCCGCTCGGCCTCCAGTCTCTGATGAATGTTCGTCTCCAGAGGATTTCGTCATTAAAGAATCAGTCATATCATTCGATTGAGTAAGTTCGAGAGCCGAGTCAGCGATCGAGGAATCAGACATGTTTGTAAATAAATAAGTTGTGAGAGTTTAAATAGCCTGAGAGCAAATCTGGTTGCACAAGGAGAATTTAGATAAGACTTGCACAACGCTTGATCGAAGAACCCCGAAGGACACACTCTGTTGAGCTTGCCCACAACAAACTCAACAGAGAATCACGAATCGCTAGCGAACGAGGAAAAGCTACGCTGATTACACCTGAAATGGGAGCAGAAGTGTCTGGCGTCACCTTTCGACAATAGTTACAACCGCGCTACGTATCAAGTGACGATCGATATCAGGTCACCATCACTAGATTTATCCCTGATTGAATCTGTTCGCAGTCTGTTTTGAACCATTGCATTTTGAAAACACCGCCATGTGTGAGTCAGCGAATTTCAGATGCGCTCAATATTTTGAAAACAAGCGTTCAAGAGGTGGAATGACTCAAGCTTTTGAGAACATACGGTGAGGCTAGTGCAGCTACTGACACTAGGGGCAAAGACATCAGCACACCTATTCCGATCATTACAAATAAAAATTGATTCAACATCTACCTAATTTCAGACCTGGAGATGTTGTGCTGTAGTTTTTGGTGTGATCGAAACCTCTCTGAACCGCGCGTACACGAAGGCAAGGCGATCGCCATTTTGTACTGTCGCGGAAATTCTGCACAGCCGCAAAAGGTCTCGCTCAAGCCTATTGCTGAGTCAGCCCCTTCTAATCAGTGACAGTCAGCGCAGTGACGCTGTCAACCACCAATCACATACTTTTGCCACTCAACATGCAATCCACTTCGAATATGTCTGGTCACTTCAAAGTAGAGACTGCTATAAGGCTTGCGTGGCTGGCTCCGTAGCGGCATACTTGCCTCTTTAGGCGTGCGGCTTCCCTTTTTGACATTGCATCGCACACAGGCCGTTACAATATTGTCCCAGATATCTAAACCTCCCCGCGAGCGAGGAACGACATGATCAAGGGTCAAATCGTCCCCATGATATCCACAGTATTGACAGGAGTGGCTATCTCGGTGGAGGATATTGCGGCGGGTGAGTGGAATGTCTTTGTAAGGAACCCGAACATACTGCCTCAAGCGAATGACCGTCGGAAGTGGGAAGTCAGGATAGATAAATTTGCCGTTATGCTCCACCTGTTCTGCTTTGCCCTTGATTAGCAGAACGACCGCTCTTCGCCAACTGGTAATATTCAATGGCTCATACGATGCGTTGAGCACCAGCACTTTTCCCATTGATAATAATTCAATAGAGGTGATTTTTTCTCAGATACTAGCATATGGCTTCAGTTCTAACCGTGAAGTGTTTGCATAGTGAGATATTTCTGAGATTTTCTGGTGAGCTTTTTTGAGGATCAACGCACGACTTCGATGCTAATTGTGAAGTTGCAAATCTGTTCCTTCGTTAGTTTGATTCCGCTGCTTGGCGATCGCCGTCAGCAAAAATCATAACTATGCAACGGAAGAGTTTATCGAACAGGAGAATTGGGCTTCGAGCATCTCTTCATAAAGCTGGTCTAACTGATTGGCCACCCCTTGCCAGCTAAAGTAAGCCTCGACTCGTTTTCGAGCGGTTCGACCTAGGCGATCGCGCCATTCAGCGTTGGACAGAATACGGTCAATCGCAGCCGCAAAAGCGGTTTCATCACGAGGTGGAGCCAATAGTCCTGTCTTTCCAGATTCAACGGTAAACTGTAAGCCTCCAACATCGCTCGCCACAACAGGAGTGCCACTTGCCATAGCCTCGATTGCCACTAGACCAAAGGGTTCGTAGTGACTCGGCACCACGCAAACATCTGCAGCAGCATAGTAGGCCGGCAAGTCTTCATCGCTGATGCGTCCAGGAAACTGGACAATGGATTGCATATCGAGATCCGCAACGATGCCCTCAATCCGTTCACGCTCCAGACCATCGCTTTGACCTGGACGACTGCCTCCTCCAACCAGCAGTTGCAACGCCTGAGTATTGCGAATTGCAGATTGTCCCACAGCTCGAACTAACGTCTCAATCCCTTTGCGAGGATCAAACCGTCCCACATAGAAGACAACTTTGGCCTTGGGATCAATTCCTATCAGCGCCCGAGCTTCATCTTTGCTAATGGAACCAAATCGATCAATATCTGTGCCACAGGGAATGAGGTTGACATTGCCGCGAGTCGAGACGAATGCCCGCATGTGGTCTTGTTCTTGGGGGCTAGTGGCGACGACTCTTGCCGCTGTTTCTAGACAGCGCTTCTCAATCTCCAGTCGAGTACTGGCGATCGCTGGAATGTTATCGACGTTGCGATACTTAACCGTGCCTAAAGAGTGATAAGTATGCACTTGTTGAAGTCTGGGCTGACGGCGCTTTAGCTCCATTCCAACCCAAGATGAAAGCCAATAATTAGTGTGAACAATGCCGTAGCGAATGCCTGAGCGTTGTTGAAATCTCGTGAATTCTTGAACGAACTCTGACAAATAATCAAAAATCTCGTCGCGAGGGACAAAATCTTGTGGGCCCGCTGTGAGTCGAATGGTGCGGCAAGTGGGACTGTGCTCAACAATAGAAGACTGAGCTGAGCTGGTTCGTCGGGTAAACATATCGACGCTCCAACCTAGTTTCGCCAGAGCCTCTCCCACTTGGCGAACGTAGACATTTTGCCCACCGGCTTCTTCTTTACCGATGTCAATAGCCGGATCTCCGTGAACGGAGATCAGTGCAATGTGGCGATCGCCATTCATACTCATAGCTCTCTCCAAATCGTTGAAACCTCAAAATCTAACACTTCACAATGTGGTTATGCGCGCAGCACCTGAGAGATGTGTGTTCTGTTGTTATGGTCTGTTATTACAGCCACCGAAATGCTCTTCAGAATTTTACTGTCATCTCGCTGATATTTTCCGCTTGATTGTGCTGTGGCCTCGAAGTAAACTTCGCCGTCTCAGAGCAACTTGTTTCTTTGAAAAGTATTCCTGGCAGCAGATAAAGTAAGTCGTAGCCAGGAATCCTGCTGTGCTCTTTCCGAAGAGAACCTTTTTTAAGGATGAAGCGAGTAGATAGGCGGAAAACTAAAGTGTGACACATGCTTCACTGCGACCAACTCTTCGTATCATCTATCACAATCGCACATCAGCCCATCAAATAATTCAGCAAATTTGCATTACCTAAAAGACACTTTTACGAAGTTCGAAGACCGATTAACTGAGGCTTCCCAACACTCCAAGTAGTACCCATCCATACGACTTGTAGCAGCTATTTATCTCGCTCTTTACTAGAAGTTCGCAAACTTCTATGACAGATTAACAAGAACTGTAAACAGCTCGACAACAGCTTATCTTACGGTTCAACAAACTGTCCACAGTGACGACAACACTGTAGTTAGATCTACTGTCAAAGAGACTTCAGCTTGTGTTACTTGAGCAGCATTGCGTAGGAAGACACTCATGCAGAGTTGCACCACTTACATGTCACATCTCCAGCAATGCTCCTTATTCAAAGCTTCTTTTCACCGAATCACTGACAAAGCATTTCAAAATCTTGAATATTTCGTTCGTTGGACTTGGCTAAAAGAAAATTTTAATCAACCCTAGAATTTTTATTAGCTAGCTTATTCTTTAAGTGAATTCCCTAGCTTGAAGTCGTTTTAGTGCTCGAAAGTCTCGTTTTCTTTTGGAGAACTTAGACGATTTCTCAGAAACTTGAACCGACTCAATTTAGGGCTTAAAGTCAGCAAGCTCATGAAAAGAGCGCTATGACAAAAATCTAAAAAAATAATTCAGGATGCTGTCAAGGGAGTCTCCAAGTACTGGAGTTGATAGCGAACTCAATTATGTGGTTGTTAATACCAAACATATCATGACAGAGAATGCTCCCAAATGAATAATACCGACTCAAACGAGGGCAGCTAATGCGATCGCCAGTTTTGAACGGCTGAAGCGAAGAAACGAAAGCAAATCTGGAATCTTATAGTGCTACGCGCTGATATAAAACCAATAGTTTATGGAGAAGCCGCGCACCGCGCGGCTTCTCCATCAATATCTGTCCTAACCTATCTGTGCATTGCTATAGTGCGTGCTCTGACTAATGGTTCCATAAAGTCATGGAATTTTGAGAGCAGAGACCTATTGGCATCTCTCAAAAATTTGCTATTATTATGCTCTAGACCAGGAGAGGTGGCTGAGTGGTCGAAAGCGGCAGATTGCTAATCTGTTGATAGGTACGTAAGGCCTATCCGAGGGTTCGAATCCCTCCCTCTCCGTTTGATACGACACTCTGAGTGTTCCATCTGATACCTTTTGGTGAAAGGTGGAGAGCGATGCTGTCGGATTCTTTTTGCAGCCACCACTCTACGGCAGGCGTCGTTGCATAGTCCCTGATCCTTGCTGTTGGTCACTGCTCCACCACGCAATCCGCATCCAGCAGAATCAATCCCCGCTTTCTCAACATCGTGCAGCGACGAGGGGCATTGACTTGCCTGGGCCTAGCCCATGTCGCCAACACAGGTTGCTCCTCCCCTTTCAGCACCTCTAACGCATCATTCACTTCTTGTTTATAAGGCTGAATCCAAGGGCGATCGCGCACATAGGCGGGTTCAAAAGCACGTCGGTCAAGCAGCCACATGTCAATTCCGTAGCGCTCAATGATCTCCGCCAGTTCTGAGGCATCAGTCGTATATTGTGCTCGAATCAGATCCTTTACCCGCTGCCGAAATTCGGTGTAGTAGCCCTGATGGTAAGGAATCGCATATTCGTTTGCCGCCAGCACCGATCGTTGGGTGAAGCTGGGCAGATTATCGGTCTCGTCGGATAAGGAAGCGATGAGCGCCTCTGGGGGCTGGGCTTGCAGCAATTCGTAGAGTTCTGTTGCGGTGCCTGTTTGATAAGCCGTGATGGGAAACTGAGCGGTGAGCGCAGGATAGGCAAGCACAAGGATCGTTAATGCCGCTGTGATCCCCAAGCTAGCGATCGCCTTTACTCCTGTGATTCCCTTGGAACGCGGAGATTCTGACAGCCCCCAGCGCAGTGCTCCGTCGATCAGTAATCCAAGAGCGATCGCCGCTGCCAGAGTCACCACTACTCGAAACGAGTGCTGAGTGTAGCGGCTGGGAAGATGTAGCCGAAACAGCAGTATATGCGCTGCTCCGAACATTACCAGTGAAGCTGCCAGCATCTGGGGCAATAGGGCGATCCGGGCTACGTCAAAGCAAGCCACCGTCTCTCGAATCTGTCGCACAAGGGGAAAGGCTTTGGGCAAGAGCATCAGTCCAGGTAGGAGCAATCCCAGCACGTTCGTGGCAGGGGTCAGTGCCGTTGCAAACCGGAGACCACTGCGTCCCTTTAGCCAATAGGTTGCGGGATCATCGTCGTAGAAATAGCGAGAGCGACTGCCTTCTAGGGAAAATTCTGGTAACTGTCGGGCTTCGGCAGCGGTGAGGGTGGGGCCGAAATCATTTGTCTGAAGCGCATAGGGCAAGAGGCTAAGGAAAGCGACGCCAATGCCGATTAGCACAAGTTGGCGATCGCCTCGACTCTGGGTGAACCACAGCCGACCATACTGCCATCGCACAAGCTGAAACGGCAGCATTGCCGCTGAGATAAACACCAACTGCGGATAAAACAGTCCTTGTAGAGCGATCGCCACAGCCACCCCCCAAGGAGAGCGCCGCTGCATGACCCACAGAAACAACAGCAGCAAGGGATAGACAAAGGCTTTGGGGGTGGCAGAGACAATGGCATCTGTCAGTCCTAGTCCCTGACCGAGCAGCACTGTGGCGATGAAGGCGACAAAGGGGATGGGTAAAAACTGGAGGCTGACCCCAAAACAGAGAGCCGCAGTAATCAGGTTCAGCCCAATGGGTAAAATTTTGTGGAATGCCAGGGGATCGATGCCGACCTGTGCCGCGACCCAGTACACCGTTTTATAGCCTGCAGGTGCAACGGATTGAAAATAGTCTGCAATCAAATCTCCGGGAAATAGGTCTGGGTTGATGAACCGCTGCATCCAAAACACATGCTGACGGGCGTCGTCTTGAATCACGTAGTCGGCAGTACCTGCCTGCTGCCATGCCATGAGTCCGTAAGCAAGAGCGATCGCCAAACTAAGCGCCAGCCAAAAAAAGGTTTGAGGTGCAGTCAGCCGTTGACTGGGTGAAAGCAGCCCCCTGTGCAGACGAGACAGCAAACGGTACATCATGAGCAGCCCCTTCCTCAGCAAGCATGACCCTACGCGACATCAAGCCAGTATCTCACTATTCGCGATTCTGAACGGTGGGCGCAAAATGGTTAGAGAATGGTTAGGAAATATCGGAAGCGGTGCATTCCATTCGTATGGTGATGTAGTCACAGACTTTTCTTTTGCTTCGGACTTCTGTGTGATGTTTTTGTATGCGTTCTTGGAAGTCTTGCTCAAACTCTCACTCTTAGTACTGTTTCGAATTTCGGTTTGAATCCCAAACGAAACTTGTTGTTTACCCTAATTTCCCATGTATTCCATTAGCAATGAAGCCCAGCAGTACGAAACTTACATCTTGACGGATTCAGATCATCAGGCTCGGCTAGAGGTTGTGCCGGAACGAGGCGGCATCATTACGCGCTGGCAAGTCAAAGGAAAGGAACTGCTCTACCTGGACAAAGAGCGGTTTGCGAAGCCAGAGATGACCGTACGTGGCGGCATTCCAATTTTGTTTCCCATCTGCGGCAATTTGCCCGATGACACCTACACCTACGATGGCAAAGCCTACAAGCTAAAACAGCATGGGGTTGCCCGCAATTTGCCCTGGGCGATCGCGCAACAGTCTGTAGACGATGGAGCAAGTCTTACGCTTAAACTGACGAGCACTGATGAGACCCGCAGCGTTTATCCTTTTGATTTTGAACTGTTATTTACCTATCAGCTAAAGGGCAATCGTCTAACGCTGATTCAGCGTCATACCAACCATTCTGATGTGGCGATGCCTTTCTGTACTGGACTGCACCCCTACTTTGCCGTTGACGACAAGTCTCAGCTCCAGTTCGACATTCCCGCAACGACTCTACAGAACCAGATGACGCAAGAAATAGCTGAGTTTGATGGCAGTTTTGATATGAAGCAAGACGAAATTGATGTTGCCCTGCGAGACTTGTCGGCGATGTCGGCGTTGGTGGGCGATCGCCAGCAAAAAACGACCCTCCGGCTCGACTATGATTCGACTTACCCTGTGCTAGTGTTTTGGACAATCAAAGGCAAGGACTACTACTGTCTAGAACCTTGGAGTGCACCTCGAAATGCCCTCAATACAGGCGATTGTCTGATTCATCTAGAACCCGGAAAAACCCTGGAGAGTAGAGTGAGTCTCAGCGTCGAGGTTTAGATTGGGGACGAGGCAGATTTTTTTTTGTAGTTAAGCGGCTCTCTGTAACGTTTCTGTGTTAATTTAGAAACTGGCTTTTTGCCTACACCTTTCCGCTTTACGTTCTCCGAACGACTGGTAGATTGAGCAGTCAAATAGCCTGAGCAGCTTGTACAGTCAACGAGCAAGCTGGTTAACTGGGTCGCTAACTCAACGGTAGAGTACTCGGCTTTTAACCGAATAGTTCTGGGTTCGAATCCCAGGCGACCCATATTTTCAGTCCATATGTCTTCTGCATTCTGGCCTTATCAAACGCCCGGTATTTCTGACCATCTGTTTGAGCGCCTTCCAGGCATTCCCATGAGTCAGCGAGAGATTCGCTTGCTGATTGTTTCCCAACTGAGGCTAAAAGCGGATGCTGTTCTGTGGGATATTGGCGCAGGTACAGGCACGATTCCTGTTGAGGTTGGTCTCTTGTGCCCTGAAGGACAAATATTCGCGATTGAGCGCGATGAGGATGTAGTGGATCTGATTCGCCGCAACTGCGATCGCTTCAATGTCAGTAATGTGAATATCGTCATGGGCAGCGCTCCAGACTGTCTCAAAGAGATTGCGACGACCCCAGATTGCATCTGCATCGAAGGGGGGCGCGATGTCAAGTCAATCGTACTAGACGCGTGGAAGTATCTCCAGTCTTCTGGACGGATTGTCGCGACTGCCCAAAGTTTGGAAAGCCTGTATCGGATTTCGGAAGCTCTAGCTGAAGTTCGGGCGTGCAACATTGAGGTGGTACAGTCTGCCATCAATCGCCTCGAAACTCGCGGCAACAATCAAGTCCTAGCCGCCACTAATCCAATGTTTGTCCTCAGTGGAGAGAAGGTTGATTCGCTGAGATAAAGATGGATAAGAGCGTTGGATTGCCTGGGCGTAGCTCATATCACCAATCTTTAACACGAAAAGGCGATCGCTCTCGCAACACACCTCCCCACCGTAAGATATATCGTCTCGCCGCATGGTAAGGGCGAATGACCATTCGCCCTTACTGAGGCTTTTGTCTTTTTGCCGCTCTATGACGAGTGCCTTTATTGGGCTGGCGTCAGCACTTTCTCCTCAACCGAGCCTTGGTTGCTGGCCTCTGGCGTATCGGCTTCAGACGGAGGAACAACCTGCCAGAACTTCGGCAGGTAATCCGACCAATCGTCTAAAATAGCCTTCGCTTTCGCGCTACCCGTGCGATCGAGGTGAGCTTCGATTAGCCCTTTGAGCTGTTGCTCTCCAGCCTCAGTTGACACTCGTTGAAGGGTGACAATTTCAGGATTTACCTTGTCAGGGATTCCATCCTCTTCATCAAAGAAGTAGGCTAAACCTCCAGTCATGCCTGCGCCGATGTTGCGCCCAGCTCGACCCAGAACCACGACGACGCCACCTGTCATGTATTCGCAGCAGTGATCCCCTGTGCCTTCGATGATGGCCTGTCCCTTGGAGTTGCGAACGGCGAAGCGCTCTCCCGCTTGTCCATTAGCAAACAGAATCCCTCCGGTTGAACCATACAAACAAGTGTTGCCAACGATGACGTTCTTGGCAGGATCAAAGGTAGACGCTGCAGGAGGCTTGATGATGATCTCGCCACCATGCATTCCTTTGCCGACGTAGTCGTTGGCTTCGCCTTCAAGCCGTAGAGTCATACCAGGCAGAATAAACGCGCCAAAGCTTTGACCAGCGCTGCCCGTCAGGTTCAAGGTGATCTGCCCTTCGAATCCAGTGTCGCCATACTGCTTGGCGATCGCCCCGGCAATTCGAGTCCCGACTGTGCGATCGGTGTTGACGAGCTTCAGATTCTTCGTGATGCTGCCCTGGTTGGCGATCGCCTGCTGAACATCGGCATCGTTGAGCAATTCGTCATCTAGCACCACGCCGTTGCTATGAACCGGTTCGTGGTTGAGCCAGCTCCGATCTTTTCGAACGTCTGGCAGATCGGTCAGGCAGTCCAGATTGAGCGAATCAGTCTTAGTCAGATTGACATTTTCTCTCGGTTTGAGCAGATCTGAACGACCGATGATCTCGTTTAGAGATCGATATCCCATTCGTGCCAAGAGCGATCGCACCTCTTCTGCGATGAAGTAGAAGAAGTTAACCACATGTTCTGGGGTACCAGAGAATCGCTTCCGCAGTTTTTCCTGCTGAGTCGCGACGCCGACCGGACAGTTGTTGGTGTGGCAAATTCGAGCCATGATACAGCCTTCCGCAATCATGGCAATAGAGCCAAAGCCATATTCCTCTGCACCCATGAGGGCAGCCATCAAGACATCCCAGCCTGTTTTTAGACCACCATCAGCTCGAAGAATGACGCGATCGCGCAATTTGTTTTGCAGCAACACCCGATGAACTTCTGTCACGCCCAGTTCCCAAGGGGTTCCGGCATGTTTGATAGAGCTGAGGGGCGACGCACCCGTGCCGCCATCATGTCCCGAAATTTGGATGACATCGGCGTTGGCCTTGGCGACTCCAGCCGCAATGGTGCCAATGCCGATCTCTGCCACCAGCTTCACAGAGACTTTTGCCTCTGGATTAATCTGATGCAGGTCAAAGATCAGCTGAGCTAGGTCTTCAATCGAGTAAATATCGTGGTGGGGAGGCGGAGAAATTAGGGGAACTCCGGGCTTAGAACGCCTCAACATGGCAATGTATGGACTGACCTTCTTGCCAGGAAGCTGACCTCCTTCACCAGGCTTTGCGCCCTGCGCCACCTTGATTTCGAGCTGCTGTCCGCTCATCAAATAAGCGGGAGTCACCCCAAAGCGACCCGACGCAATTTGCTTGATGGCCGAACTCGCGGTATCTCCATTGCGTAGCCCGTGGAGATGAGGCATGAGCTGCGACTTACCATCGCCGTTCACATCCGACAGGACTTTATAACGAGTGGGATCTTCGCCACCTTCTCCCGAATTAGACTTGCCGCCAATCCGATTCATGGCAACAGCAAGGGTCTCGTGAGCTTCCCGTGATAGGGCACCCAGAGACATTCCCCCCGTGCAAAATCGCTTGACAATCGCTTCGACCGACTCGACCTCGTCCACAGGAATAGATGAGCGATCGCCCTCTAAGTCGAGCAAATCGCGCAGTGCTGTCGGCGGACGACCTGCTAAATGCTGCTGATAGAGTTCGTAATGGTCTGGATTCTTATCAGCGACTGCCTTGTGGAGAGCCTTCGACATCTCCGGGCTGTTCATGTGATACTCACCACCCGGTCGATATTGGATGAAGCCAAAGTTTTGTAGCTTCTTCGTATTGAGTTCAGGAAAAGCTCGTTGATGAATGGCAATATTTTCTTGAGCTAGGTCGGCCAAGCTGAGGCCACCCACACGAGAAGTCGTTCCTCGGAAGGCCGTTTCCAGCAGATCCATGCCAATACCAATAGCCTCAAAAATTTGCGCCCCGTTGTAGCTCGATAGCAGAGAAATTCCCATCTTCGAGAGAATCTTTAACAACCCAGCTTCAATGGACTTGCGATAGTTGGCTTGGGCTTCCTCAATGGTGAGAGACTCCATGCGCCCCTTCGACATCATGCCTTGAGTCTTCGAGCTAGCCCACCACTGACGCACGGTTTCCCATGTGAGGTAGGGACAAATGGCGCTGGCACCAAAGCCTACCAGGCAAGCAAAGTGATGGGTGCTCCAACACTGAGCGGTGTCAATCACGAGAGACACTTTCATCCGCAGCCCTTGCTGAATCAGATGATGATGCACAGCCCCCACAACGAACAGCGGGGGGAGATACGTATACTCTTCGCTCACGCTACTTTCAGAACCGTCAGGGAGAAGGCGATCGCTCAGGATCAAAATTTCGGTTCCCTGCTTCACTGCAGCATCCGCTTTTTGGCACAGCTCATCCACGGCTTGCTTCAGGCCTGAGGGGCCATTGACCACTGGATACAGGGTTGACAAGGTAGTTGTGCCCAAAGCCGATTGCTTCAACTGCTCCAGTTCTGACTCGCTGAACAGCGGACTCGAAATCTTGATTTGGCGGGCATATTCTGGCTTCTCGTCCAGCAAATTTCCCCTCGCTCCCAACCGCATAGCTAGCGACATCACTAAGCTTTCTCTCAGGGGATCAATCGCTGGGTTTGTGATTTGGGCAAACCGCTGCTTGAAATAATCGTATAGAAGGCGAGGCTTCTCAGACAGAATAGCCAAGGGGATATCGTCACCCATGCAAAAGGTGGGTTCTTTGCCCTGAGCCGCCATGGACTCGATGATCATCTCCACGTCTTCCGTGGTGAACCCAAAGGCAGATTGCTGTCGAAGGACTGCATCGCTGTCCATCTGAGGTTCAGAGAGGTAGGCTCCAGCCTCCAGCTCTTGGCGGTTTTCAGCCAGCCACTGTCCATAGGGCTGTTTTTTTGCGATGCGCTGTTTTATATCCCAATTCCGCAAAATTTCGTGGTTTTCCAAATCGACCGCGATCGCCTGTCCAGGGCCAAGACGTCCCTTTTCGAGCACGTCTTCTTCCACAACTGGAATCACGCCAGCTTCAGACGCAACAATAACGCAGCCGTCGTTGGTAATGACATAACGAGCGGGGCGCAATCCATTACGGTCGAGCGAAGCGCCTACCGTTTTTCCATCGCTGAATACGAGCAGGGCTGGGCCATCCCAAGGTTCCTGAATACCGCCATAGTATTCGTAGAAATCAATGATTTCAGGATAGTTATCTAGCTCTGGCCGATTTCGATAGGATTCTGGAACCATCATCATGATGGATTCGAGAGGCGATCGCCCAGAATGCACCAGCAACTCCAGCACGTTGTCGAGGTTAGCCGAGTCGCTGTTTTCAGCCCGAACTGTTGGCTTGAGGATGTCGAGGCGATCGCTCCAAGTTGGATGTTCTAGATCCGCCTCCCGCGCCATCATCCAGTTGATGTTGCCGACGAGAGTATTGATCTCGCCGTTGTGACCCAACATCCGCATGGGCTGAGCCAATGGCCAACGAGGCATGGTGTTGGTGCTAAAGCGACGATGGTAAAATGCAAACGGACTTTCATAGTCAATGTGGGTGAGATCGGCATAGAACTCACCGAGAATCTCAGAGCGCACCATGCCTTTGTAGACAATCGTACGACTTGAGAAGGAGCAGATATAAAAATCTTCTAGCTCTTCTGGAATTTCTTCTGCCATTCCAAGTCGCTGATCCACCGCCTTGTGAATTTGACGGCGCACGAGAAAGAGTTCTTGCTCAAACGCATCGCCTGTCAAGACGACTCCATCTCGTTGAGGCGCTTGTACCAAAAGCTGTTCGATAACAGGCTGGTTTTCTTTTGCTTGAACCCCTAAAAACTCTGGGTGAACAGGAACAGAGCGCCATCCGAGAACAGTTATTCCAGCGTCGCTAAGCACTTCGTTGCTAGCCGTCCGTGTTAGCTCTGCCAGCGACTCATCTTGGGGCAAAAACACCATTGCTACGCCAAGCTCGTCTTTGGACGGAACTGGTTTTCCTTGCTCTTGAAGCCACGCATCTAGAATTTTCCGAGGCAAAGCTGTCAGCACGCCCGCCCCATCGCCGGAATCACGGTCAGCGCTACACCCTCCTCGATGCTCTAAGCAAGAAAGCGCTCCTAGAGCCTTTTCGACCAAGTCATGGCTTGATCGTGCTTGCAAATCAGCGATGAAGCCGACACCGCAAGCATCTCGCTCTTCCACAAGCCATCGTTGACCGTTGTAGACCTGCGGTGCGCTTTGACGCAGAATGTCCCCCTGTTGATTCGCGCTCATGTTGTTCATAGATACCCGTCTCATTCACACACCTTGAAAATAAATTTGAACCTTAAAAAAATAATTCTCAGAGAGAAATGCTAATTGAGCTGCTGATGGACAACAGAAAGGCTGAAGAGATCTGCAACGTTGTGTCGCATCGCACGCCCAATATGCTCAATGCTTGTCTAATACTTCTCAGTTTGTTGCAAGTTTGATGACGAAATCGTTCGCCATGATTACTTTTGAATATAGACGAAACTAACTGATTGTGAATACGTCTTTTTATTTGGCCTGACTCGTAAAGGAAACGTTCCTTAACAAAGAACGAGATTTGACCAAGACGATGACACTTGATCCGGATTAGCCGCTACGCCCAAAGTTTTTTTTCAATTGTGGCGGTATGCATTTGGACTCAAAGCATTGTGAATAAGGTGCTGAAAATATTCTCCCTTCCACAAGTTTTGATTGAATCCATGCCATAGCCGGATTAACCGACATCGACTTGATCTAGCTCAAACCCAGATTTTCAATAGCTTCTATTGCTTCAATCTGCAGAAGTATTTAGCGCAAATGTATTATAGAGATAGCTTCGACTCTCTGGTGTATGCCCTCGAATTGAGCCGAGAACCTCTTGAGCCTCATCGACGTGTTGCTCTGAATCGAATTCTTTGAATAAGTAATTCTTATCCTATAGCTTTCTTTTCTCAAGATAAAGGGGACTGATGCTGATAAACCAGTCACTGCATCACGGTTTGACTTTATCCCTTCGCTCGAAAGTCCAGAACAAATGCCCTTTGCAGCAGTGCCGATGACTTTATTGTCAACTTCTCTAGAGTGGCTACCCAAAGCAATAGCACGAGTATGACCCCAGAAACTCCTAAATCTTTGAAACCGGGGAGATCCCGGTCGGGCGATCGCCATCGCGTATCAAGTTTTGGGCGATCGCCCAAAACTGCTCGACTTTGGCTACTGTTGTTTGCAGCCTTATTGATTGTGGATATGTTGCAGGGACATCAGCAAGTTCCAGCAAAGTCATCCCAAGTCGCGCCGGACTCATCAGCAACTTCGAACTCGAATCCAAACGCGCCGAACCCGAACGCATCATCAGCTTTCGCAGGGAGTGTCTCGCCAGATACGCCTGTGGTTTCGTCCACCGTTCCATCAGGACTCAACCCGATTCGTCGTTTGCTCACGCAAAATACGCCTCAGCAGGGAACTCGTATTCAGATCAATGGCCGCGCTGTTAGTGGGCGCTGGACAAAGCAGGGCAATCGCATTCACTTAGCAGAATCGACGCTGATGCAGAGCGTTGGCCTCGATCTACTGAGTACCGAGGATCCCTCATCCCAACCGATTCAGTGGTTTTCAGATGAGACTGTGTCGCCACTGCAACTCGATACAGATTTTGACGGAACGGGGCGCGCTCTCAATCTGGAACCGCTGGCTCAAACCCTCAATTGGCGAGTCCGTTCCCAGGGCGACATACTGGCGATCGCTACTCCTCCTAGCCAAGTTGTGAGTCTCCGTCACGGCAACCAATCATGGGGCGATCGCCTCGTCATCGACTTAGATCAACCTACACCGTTTCAAACGGACTTAAATTCAGGCAGCGTCTCTATCACGCTAGACGCTCGTGTCGCCAGCGCTTTGCCAGTGCCAGAGCCTGATCTCACCAATACACTTTCTTCAATCTCCCTAACTCCGCAGGGGGCGCAGACTCGGCTCGATTTACGGTTCTCTAACCGCTATCAGGCGCGGGTATGGACGGTTCCTTCGCCTCCGCGCTTGATCGTGGACATCAATCCAGGCTTCATGGAAGCAAAAACGATTCAGTGGCAGCCTGGGGTGTGGTGGCGGCAGGGGGTGATGAATTTGGGATCTGACCAGTTTCCGGTGGTATTTCTGGAGATTGATCCCCGCCAGCCCAATGTAAGTGTCAAGCCAATCTGGACAAATCCATCGGCCATGCCAGGAATTGCTTCGTTGTCTTCTACAGCCCAGCGCTGGCAGGCTACTGCAGCCATCAATGCAGGTTTTTTCAATCGCAACAATCAACTCCCGCTGGGAGCCATTCGTCGAGATCGAGAGTGGATTTCGGGTCCCATTCTCAATCGAGGGGCGATCGCCTGGAATCAGCTAACCGATCTGAGTGTTGGGCGTCTTGCACTTCGTGAAACCCTTCAATTAGATAGCGGCCAGTCTTTTCCTAGCCTCCATCTCAACAGTGGTTATGTGCAAGCAGGACTGTCTCGCTACACGCCGAGCTGGGGTGCAAGCTACACTCCACTGACGGATTATGAAAATTTGATAACCGTTCAAAATAACCGGATCGTTTCTAAGCAGCTAATCGAATCTGCAGGTTCTTCGTCGGTTGCTATTCCACGAGATGGCTATGTTTTGGCAGCCCGATCTTACCGAACAGCGGCAGATGCAATGCCTATTGGGTCAGAGCTACAGCCAGACTCTGTCTCTGTCCCTCCGATCTTCGACCAATACAGCCATATCGTAGGAGCGGGCCCTCTGCTGATTCAGAACCGCCAGATCGTTTTGAATGCAGAGGGTGAAGGGTTTTCATCAGCATTTGCCCGTCAGGGCGCTGCCCGTAGTGCGATCGCCAAAATGCAGTCAGGCCATATCGTGATGCTGACGATTACTCGACGAGTCAATGGTTCTGGCCCTACCCTTTCTGAGTTGGCCCATATCCTGCATCAAATGGGTGCTACCGATGCCCTTAACCTAGACGGAGGGAATTCAGCATCTCTAATTTTGGGTGGACAAATGATTAATCGCCCTGCCAGTAGCGTCGCTCGTGTTCACAACGGAATTGGCCTCTTTATCGCTCCCTGATGTCTGTAACCGGGGCGATCGCCGTTCGGATAGCCCAGTGCAAAACATTAATACCCTAGTGAAACCGTCTCTAAATTACGAAATTCGTGTGAAGTTCAGTCGAGGTGGGATGACGGCTTTTCTCCTCAATTGATAGAGTGGCCAATAGTGGAAGCACAAAATAGAATTATTTTCAAATTAGATAATTCGTCAAAAGCTGTGGTGGCGTTCAAAGTGAGCTTTGTTGCCTGTCCACGAAACGAGGAATAGAGAGACTCAAGGCTCGAGCTTTTCAGTCACTTTTAGTCCTCACAGTGTTTAAGAAAGTGTGGCCTATCAATTTCTGTACCAGTTGACGAATGCATGTAGCCGACATGCTACCTGTCCTTATTTTCCGGGAAAGCTAATAGTAATCTCGACTTTGGGCAAGCTAGTCTCACTCATTCGATACCGTTTGACTGCATCAGTTTTTTCTTAGCCTAGAGTTTTGACCGTCTTGACTTAGATCCTAAATTGACAATTGACCAGGAGAAGTGATCGTGGTTCAGTCCAAAGAAGCAACTACAATTAATTCTGACAACCATTCCAGTTCATCTATTTCAGAAGCGCTGAAAGGTGTTGCATCAGTCGAACAGAGCGTTGCCGCAACAGAACTTCGTCCTTGGGGTTCATTCACGGTTCTAGAAGAAGGACGCGGATACAAAATCAAGCGTATTGAGGTAAAGCCTGGACATCGACTCAGTCTTCAAATGCACCATCATCGCAGTGAGCACTGGATTGTCGTATCTGGAACAGCTAGAGTCACCTGCAACGAAAAAGACACTCTCCTTAGCAGCAACCAGTCCACGTATGTGCCTCCTTGCTCCAGCCATCGACTAGAGAACCCTGGAGTCCTTCCCCTGATTTTGATTGAAGTTCAAAACGGGGAATATCTTGGCGAAGATGACATTGTTCGTTTTCAAGACGACTACGCCCGCGCGAAGTAGACTAAGGTCTTAGATGTCGATGCGTTGCATTCGCTGATTTCTTCAACCATAAACACCTTCGAATTCAGTTTAAATCGGGTTAACTCGAACAGAGTGAACCCGGTTTTGCTTTAATAGTCACACTATGGTGCGATGAGACTGCACCTCGACACAGTTCTAGACAAGCGACTCTCATGATTCACTTTACTCCTGCAGCCCGACGGGAAATTCGGCGAATGGGCGATCGCCAATCTATCCGAGATCCAAAAATTCGAATGAATATTGGGTCTGGAGGATGCTTGGGACTGTACTATCAATTGTCTCTTACAGAAGAAATCCAAACTAGTGATCAGATGTGTAGAGACGATGACTTATGCATTCTCATTGAGCCTGGGAAGCGAGGCTATTTGCAAGGTCTCATCATTGATTACTCTGAAGACCTGATGGGCGGGGGATTTCGATTTCAAAATCCGAACGTGACACAAACCTGTAGCTGCAGTAACTCTTTCTCTGTGCTGCCAGTTGAGGCAGAGACCCCTTTAGGGGCAAAAGCGGTATGATAGATTAGGTCAGGAATTGACAGGTAACAGCTAAGAATGCTAATTTCATAGACTGTTGAAATTTTTCTGACGCCCTGAACGGAATGCCAGTTAAAGCGCAGGGATCAACCAAAGGAAAATAACTCAAAGAGTCAGCTTCTATGCCAACTATCCAGCAGCTCATCCGCGATGAGCGCAGTAAAGTCACTCAAAAGACAAAATCTCCCGCCCTAAAAGGCTGCCCTCAGCGCCGAGGAGTATGCACTAGGGTCTACACAACCACGCCCAAGAAGCCAAATTCGGCTTTAAGGAAAGTGGCTCGTGTTCGCCTGACGTCTGGTTTCGAGGTGACTGCTTACATTCCAGGAATCGGTCACAATTTGCAAGAACATTCCGTTGTTATGATTCGAGGTGGACGGGTAAAAGATTTGCCTGGGGTTCGGTATCATATTATCCGTGGAACGCTAGACACGGCAGGTGTGAAGGATCGGCGACAAGGACGTTCGAAGTACGGAGCTAAGCGTCCTAAAACCTAGGATGATGGTTTCTGCTCTGCCGTCCAACAACGCTTATATTCTGAGTCACGTAGCGTCAGCTACTGTCCTTGGGCTATTAAGGTTTGCCTGTTTAGTCAAAGGCTGAATCTTTATCGAAGCTGTTCTAAGTCGGCTGAACGAAACGCGTAAAGTCTTTACATCACGTTTTAGAACGGGGTTTATCTCATAAGATGTCTCGCTTCAAAAATTTTCAGCCGATTCCAATTTAGAATTATCTCGCACGTACATACACTCTTAACCTACTCTGATAAGTCATGTCTCGTCGTACAGCAGCCCAAAAGCGTCGCATCAACCCCGATCCTGTTTACAACAGTCGTCTTGTAAACATGATGGTAAGTCGTATCATGAAAAGTGGTAAGAAATCAGTTGCCTATCGCATTATCTATGATGCGTTCAAAATTATTCAAGAGCGTACTGGTTCTGATCCCCTAGAAACGTTCGAGCAGGCAGTCCGAAACGCAACTCCTTTGGTCGAAGTTAAAGCCCGACGAGTCGGTGGTGCTACTTATCAAGTGCCGATGGAAGTTCGCTCTGACCGAGGTATTGCCTTAGCATTGCGTTGGCTTATCCAATTCTCTCGTCAGCGTTCAGGACGCACGATGTCTATGAAGCTGGCTAATGAATTGATGGATGCTGCGAACGAAACGGGTAGTGCAATACGCAGACGAGAAGAAACCCATCGAATGGCTGAAGCGAACAAAGCATTTGCCCACTATCGATACTAAGAAGTCTGTTTTTTAATGGTTCGGAAACTCATTCCCCAAGGAGCGGTGGTCTGACGAACACAGATAATAAGTCTAAAAAGTGTCGTTGGGGCAACGGTAGAGGCAAAGGAGGTAAATGTGGCGCGTAACATCCCGCTCACACGGGTACGCAATATTGGAATCGCCGCGCACATAGATGCGGGGAAGACGACGACCACAGAAAGAATCCTGTTTTATTCTGGTGTGGTTCACAAAATCGGTGAGGTTCACGAGGGAACTGCTGTCACAGACTGGATGGCACAAGAGCGTGAACGTGGTATTACCATCACCGCAGCAGCTATCAGCACCAACTGGAGAGATCATCGGATCAATATCATCGATACCCCAGGACATGTCGATTTCACAATCGAGGTTGAGCGCTCTATGCGAGTGCTGGATGGGGTAATCGCGGTTTTCTGTTCCGTCGGCGGGGTTCAGCCTCAATCTGAAACAGTATGGCGGCAAGCTGACCGCTATCACGTACCTCGCATTGCGTTCGTTAATAAGATGGATCGCACTGGAGCAAACTTCTACAAAGTTTACGACCAACTGCGCGATCGCCTGCGAGCGAATGCAGTTCCCATTCAGTTGCCCATCGGAAGCGAGGATCGCTTTAGGGGAGTTGTTGACTTGGTCAACATGCGTGCACGCATCTACAACGACGACCTCGGCATGGATATGGACGATGTCGAGATCCCTGAGGATGTTTCTGAACTAGCTCAAGAGTATCGAACAAAGTTGATTGAATCGGTTTCTGAGGCTGATGATGAGTTGATGCTGAAGTATCTCGAAGGTGAAGAATTATCTGTAGAGGAGATCGTTGCTGGTATTCGCAAGGCAACCAACACCGGAAAGATGGTTCCGCTACTGTGTGGTTCCGCCTTCAAAAACAAGGGTGTTCAGCTGCTTTTAGATGCTGTAGTTGATTACATGCCCGCTCCGATTGATGTTCCCCCTATTCAGGGGCTGTCGCCTGATGGCAGCGAAGTGGTTCGTCATTCCTCCGACGAAGCGCCCTTCTCAGCACTTGCATTCAAGATTATGTCTGACCCATATGGTCGGTTAACATTCATTCGAGTGTATTCAGGTGTGCTTTCAAAGGGAAGCTACATTCTCAATTCGACAAAAGAACAGAAAGAGCGCATCTCTCGCTTGATTATTCTCAAGGCTGACGATAGAAGCGAAGTCGATGAGCTGCGTGCTGGAGACTTAGGCGCAGTGCTTGGATTGAAAAATACCTTCACTGGTGACACGCTTTGTGATGGTACGTCTCCGGTCATCTTGGAGTCTCTCTACATTCCAGAACCTGTTATCTCGGTTGCAGTTGAGCCCAAAACCAAGCAAGATATGGAGAAGCTCTCAAAAGCTCTTCAATCTTTGTCTGAAGAAGACCCAACATTTCGGGTAAACACTGATCCTGAAACAAATCAGACAGTTATTGCGGGTATGGGAGAGTTACACCTTGAAATTCTCGTCGATCGGATGCTAAGAGAGTTTAAGGTTGAGGCGAATATTGGAGCTCCCCAGGTCGCGTATCGGGAAACCGTCCGGAAATCGGTTAGTGCTGAGGGTAAGTTTATCCGTCAGAGCGGAGGCAAAGGGCAGTATGGTCATGTTGTGATCAAGCTTGAGCCTAGTGAGCCGGGAAGTGGCTTTGAGTTTGTTTCAAAAATTGTGGGAGGCACAATCCCAAAAGAGTATATCAGCCCTGCTGAAGAGGGCATGAAAGAAGCCTGTGAGTCTGGTATATTGGCTGGGTATCCGGTGATCGATCTCAAGGCGACTCTAGTGGATGGGTCTTATCACGATGTGGACTCTTCAGAAATGGCTTTTAAGATTGCTGGTTCCATGGCAATCAAAGAAGCCGTCATGAAGGCATCACCTGTGCTTCTTGAGCCCAAGATGAAAGTTGAGGTCGAAGTTCCAGAAGATTTTCTGGGAGACGTCATGGGTGATTTAAACTCTCGTCGGGGGCAGATTGAGGGCATGGGTTCCGATGGGGGGATCGCTAAGGTGACAGCACAGGTACCCTTAGCGGAGATGTTCGGATATGCAACCGACATTCGGTCTAAGACTCAAGGTCGGGGTATATTCTCGATGGAGTTCAGCAAATATGATGAGGTTCCTCAAAATGTTGCTGAAACAATCATCGCAAAAGTTAAAGGGAACGCATAACATTTCAGAGGAAAGGGATACGTAACTCATGGCACGTGAAAAGTTCGAAAGAAAGAAGCCACACGTTAACATCGGTACCATCGGTCATGTCGACCATGGTAAGACTACGCTAACAGCTGCTATTACGATGGCGCTGTCTGCAAAGGACTCTACTAACAAGGCCAGTAAGTACGAAGATATTGATGCTGCACCTGAAGAAAAGGCTCGTGGTATCACGATCAACACGGCTCACGTAGAGTACGAAACTGACAACCGTCACTATGCTCACGTAGACTGCCCAGGGCACGCTGACTATGTGAAGAACATGATCACGGGTGCAGCTCAGATGGATGGAGGAATTCTTGTAGTCTCCGCTGCTGATGGCCCTATGCCCCAAACCCGTGAACACATTCTTCTTGCTCGTCAGGTGAATGTGCCTAGTTTGGTGGTGTTCTTAAACAAGCAAGACCAGGTAGATGACGAAGAGCTTTTGGAGCTTGTTGAACTAGAAGTTCGTGAGCTTTTGAGCAGTTATGACTTTCCTGGTGATGACATTCCTATCGTTGCAGGTTCTGCATTGATGGCTGTTGAAGCCATTGACGCAGGCAAAAGCGATGATCCCTGGGTTCAGAAGATCTACGACTTGATGGAGAATGTAGACGCATACATTCCTACGCCTGAGCGGGACGTTGATAAGCCCTTCTTGATGGCTGTTGAGGATGTGTTCTCTATTACAGGACGTGGAACTGTTGCAACTGGGCGGATTGAAAGAGGACGCGTCAAAGTTGGTGAAGAAATTGAGGTTATCGGCATCCGTGACACTCGTAAGACTACGGTAACGGGTATCGAGATGTTCCGTAAGAGCCTCGAAGAGGGAATGGCTGGGGACAATGCTGGTATTCTTCTTCGCGGTTTTAAGAAGGAAGACATTGAGCGTGGTATGGTTATTGCCAAGCCTGGCTCAATCACTCCTCATACCCAGTTTGAGTCTGAGGTTTACATCCTCAAGAAAGAAGAGGGTGGACGTCACACTCCTTTCTTCTCTGGATATCGCCCTCAGTTCTACATTCGAACCACTGACGTGACCGGAACCATTAAGCAATATACAGCTGACGATGGTAGTTCTGTGGAAATGGTGATGCCTGGCGATCGCATCAAAATGACTGTTGAACTTATCAACCCCATTGCGATTGAGCAAGGCATGCGTTTTGCCATTCGTGAAGGTGGTCGTACGGTAGGTGCAGGAGTCGTCTCCAAAATCTTGAAGTAGGCACGATCCTAATTCAATGACTTAATAAGGCTATCGGTGTCAGGTTAAGCGATACCGATAGCCTTAGTCACTTCTCAGTTTTGACTGAACCTTGACAACCTAATTCAATCTTCGTAACCCATGGCAACGATTCAGCAGCAAAAAATTCGTATTCGTTTAAAAGCATTTGATCGCAGTCTTCTTGATACATCCTGTGAGAAGATTGTTGACACGGCAAATCGTACAAACGCAACAGCGATTGGCCCTATTCCACTACCGACAAAGCGCAAAATTTACTGCGTTTTGCGATCGCCCCATGTCGATAAAGATTCTCGTGAGCACTTTGAAACCCGAACTCACCGACGAATTATCGATATTTATCAGCCTTCATCAAAAACGATTGATGCTTTGATGAAGCTGGATCTACCTGCAGGGGTCGATATTGAGGTGAAGCTGTAAAGTCTGACTTTGGTTTACAGCTTTTAGCCGAGCAAAATTTTGTACTAAAGAAGGCGAGGTTCCGTTTGAGTGGAACGTCGTCTTCATTTGTGACGGATAATCGTCTGATTGAAGCATTGTTGTTCAAGGCTGGGGCAGTATTTTGAAGCTTTGTGTCGCACACAACGACATGGTGGGTGAGAGACTAGAAACAATAGCTGCCAATGCAGCAATGACGAGTTCTAACTGTGAACCTTTGGAAGGATAGAATGCAGCTTCATGGCACCCCGACCCGAACGATTCGCTTCCACCCGAACGAAGTTTCTCTTGTCCAAGTCATCGACCAACGGCAACTTCCCCACGACTTCCGATGGCATAACTTGAGCAATGTCGATGACGCAGCCTACGCCATTAAAAATATGGTTGTGCGAGGTGCTCCTCTAATTGGAGCAACGGCAGCGATGGGCATGTATCTAGCTGCACTAGAGTCTCAGGATCGAGAAAACTTTCTCGATTGCATTCGAGCGGCAGCACAGAGATTAGGAGCAACGCGGCCTACAGCGGTGAACTTGCAATGGGCGATCGCCCAACAGCTTTCAGTCTTAGATCAGTGCAGCACATCAGATGAAGCACTCAACCGTTTACGTTCTAATGCCGAACGCCTAATTGAGCAAGATGTCAGCCAGTGTTATGAGATTGGTCGTCACGGCTTAAGTTTGATTCAAGAAATTTACGAAAAGACCCAAGAAACAGTCAATATTTTGACTCACTGTAACGCGGGTTGGCTGGCCTGCGTCGATTGGGGAACTGCGACTTCACCCATCTATCAGGCCCACGACGGCGGCATTCCAGTGCATGTTTGGGTTGATGAAACGCGCCCCCGTAATCAAGGGGCGAAGCTGACAGCTTGGGAGCTAGGACAGCACGGCGTTCCTCATACGGTGATCCCCGATAACACTGGGGGACATTTAATGCAGCATGGCTCAGTGGATATTGTGATTGTTGGGAGCGATCGCACAACTCGTCAGGGCGACGTAGCAAACAAAATTGGCACGTATCTCAAGGCTCTTGCCGCGAAGGATAATGGAGTTCCCTTTTATGTGGCGTTGCCGTCCTCAACGATTGATTGGGATTTAGGGGATGGAATTCGAGAGATTCCGATTGAGCAGCGGAGCGATCGCGAAGTCAAACACATGAGTGGCAAGATCATCAACGATTCATCTGATTCCCAAATCGCTGAAGTGTTGATTTGTCCCGAGTTTTCGCCCGCTGCAAATTACGGCTTCGATGTGACTCCCGCTCGTCTCGTGACAGGACTGATTACTGAAAAAGGAATTTGCGAAGCGTCCGAAGCTGGACTGCGATCGCTCTTTCCTACAGAAACTTACGCATCAGTGTGAGGGGGTTCCATGCATGACGATGGTGTCATCAAATTTTTCTGCGATTGGCAGCGGACGGAGCAGTTAAACGGTTCCGGACTCGATGCAATTCTGCCTTCCCTTATGAACATCCGGGATCAGATGGCAGAGGTCAGTTTTATCGGTGTCTATCCCGACGGAATTGGCTATGGTAACATCAGCCAGAAAATTGGTTCCAGAGAATTTGTCGTCTCAGGAACACAAACAGGGCACTTACGCCGTACAACCCCAGAGCACTATACCCGCGTCGATGGTTGGGATGTCGAACAGAATTCCTTACATTGCACAGGGCCAATCAAGGCATCTTCAGAGTCTTTGACCCACGCCGCACTGTATGAAGCTCATCCAGACATTCAAGCGATCATTCATATTCATCACTCCCAGCTTTGGCAAAACTATCGGAATCGGTTGCCCACGACAAGGGCTGATGTGCCCTATGGAACACCTTCGATGGCTCATGAAATGTGGCGACTGTTTCGAGAAAGCCGTTTGTCTGAACAAAAAATTCTTGTCATGGCAGGCCACGAAGATGGCATGATTGCCGTGGGTCGAACCTTGGACGAAGCAGCCTCGCGTTTACTTAGCCTTGTGAATTGAGATTTCTGAGGTTCCTGCTGTTCTCGATGTTCACCAAAGGAAGTTGTATGATTTCCTCAGACAACCGTCTCTAAAACAATCTTCTGGACTCAGTTTTTCTAAGGGTTCTTGGCATTTCTTTGATCTAGAAGATGTACCGCATATTGTTTGTTATCTTGACTCACTATGGTTCAGTCTCCTATCGGCATCGGCGTTATTGGTACAGGGTTTGGAGAAAAAATCCATATCCCAGGGTTTCAAACTCATCCCGAAGCCCATCTGGTTGCCGTGTACAATCGGAATCCGCAAAAAGCAGAAGCGATCGCCAGCAAATACCAGATTCCTAACGCGTGTTCATCTGTTGCAGACTTGCTTGCGATCCCCGAAGTACAGGCGGTCAGCATTGCAACGCCACCCTTCGTTCACTACGAGATGGCAAAGCAGGTGATCGAAGCCGGGAAACATCTATTGATCGAAAAACCAACAACGCTGAACGCAGGAGAGGCCAAGGAACTGCTGGATTTGGCGATCGCCAAAAACCTCGTCACCTGTCTAGATTTCGAATTTCGCTACGTACCGGCCTGGATGCGCTTAGCGGAGCTTTTGGATGATGGCTATGTTGGGAAAAAGCGGTTTATCAAAGTAGACTGGCTTGCGTCTGGACGAGCAAACCCAGAGCGAGCATGGAACTGGTATGCCCGTCGTGATCTTGGCGGTGGAGCCTTGGGTGCATTTGGCTCCCATACCTTCGACTATCTTGCCTGGTTGTTTGGCCCAGTCAGTCGTCTCTGCGGTAGCTTTAGCACTGGGATCACCGAGCGACCCGACCCTCAATCAGGGGAAATGAAGCCTGTAGATAGTGACGATACCTGCCGAATTTGGCTCGATATGGCAGATGGAACGCCTTGCCAAGTGCTATTGAGTTCTGTGACTTATCAGGGTCGAGGCCACTGGGTTGAAGTATATGGCGATCGCGGCACACTCGTTCTAGGTAGCGACAACCAGAATGATTATGTTCATGGGTTCAGGCTTTGGGGAAGTCAAGACGGCAAGCCGCTTGAAGAGATGAGCATTCCCCAGCGACTTCAGTTTGGGCAAACCTATCCCGATGGTCGTCTAGCGCCCTTCATCCGCGTTGTCGATCACTGGTTGCAAGACATTGCCCAGGGAAAATCCACGGCTCCCTGCTTAGAAGAAGGCTTGTATTCTCAGCGGCTGATGGACTTGACTCACGAGTCGAATCAACAACAGGCATGGGTCAATATATAGTGCTACGCGCTGATATAAAAACCAATAGTTGATGGAGAAGCCGCGCGGTGCGCGGCTTCTCCATCAATATCTTTCCTAACCTATCTGCGCATTGCTATACCGTCTGAATAGGTCATTACTAGGTCATCACATTGAAGCGATGTGACCCGTTGATAGGCTTGAAACCTTTAAAAAGAAAATCCCTGGCCGAAGCCAGGGATTAGAATCAGGGTGCATCTACCATTTCTTTCTTCCATCTGTGGGGATCAAATCAGGACAGAAAACCATTTACCCTCTTTAATCGCTAAAAACTAAGTCCACTCAGATGCCAAATTTCAAATGCCAAATTCTTCCGAAGCGATCGCCACAACGTCTGCCATCAGGCAACTGAGGCTTCAAGCTGCCGCTCTGTTGCTGTATGCTTCCGTGTTCGATGATCCCCTAGGTCAGACCTTTCTCGAACTACTTGATCGGCTGCAAACTTCAGAGGATGAGCTGGCCTGTCTTCAAACCTATGGCCGCTGGTTTCAGCAGTTAGCCAGCTGGGGCGACAGTTGGTGCAACTATATCCAAATGCGGCTTTTGCTGGACGATAACCCCTTCACTCGTCAGTCACAGCACCAAGGCTGGAGCGCTTTGCCCTCTTCTCTTACCGCCGCAGTTTGCCAGGATCTCTCTGCGCTCAAGGCTCTGAGTCAGTGTTCGCCGCAACAGATTTGTGAGTGGATTCAAAGTCTTTCGTCAAACGTGCGCCCCATTCCTTGGAGTCCCGAGCAAGCCTCTAAATTGCCCCTGCCCGCAAAGAATAGAAACCCAACACAATCACCACAAAAATCACTGGCGGCTCTGGGATCGCACCCGATCTGGGAAAAACTCAGTTCTACGGGAGACTGGAGTTCCCTTGCTGAAGCGTTGGCAGCCTACCATCATCAGGCTGGGGCTGGACTTTTTGCACAATACCGAGCCTTGCGATGGCACGGCCATATGCTCGTCGGCATTTCTCATCCAGATCCAGTTCGACTCAATGACCTCGCTGCATATTTGGCTCCGCGTCAGGCTCTGATTCAGAATACAGAAGCATTATTGGCGGGATATCCTGCGCTTAACGTGTTGCTGTACGGCAGTCGGGGATCGGGCAAATCTTCTTTGGTCAAGGCGCTCCTGAATGAATATGGCGATCGCGGTTTACGGCTAATTGAGGTCGCCAAATCAGATTTGCAGCATCTGCCATTGATGGTGGATGACATGCGCAATCTTCCTCAGAAATTCATCATTTTCGTGGATGATCTCTCGTTTGAAGAAGATGACGATGTTTACAAAGCGCTCAAGGTTGTGCTGGAGGGGAGTCTCACCGCTCGGCCCCAAAATGTGGTGGTTTACGCCACCTCTAACCGTCGTCACTTGGTACGCCAATTTCACAGCGATCGCCCCCGTCCCAAAGATGTAGAAGAAGTCTCCGCTTGGGACACCCTCCAGGAAAAACTTTCCTTTAGCGATCGCTTTGGATTGACATTGACATTTGAACCTGCGGATCAAGCGACCTATCTCGATATTGTGTTTCACCTAGCCCAACAAGCTCAGTTACCCATTTCCGATGAGGAACTGACCGCGCGATCGCTACAGTGGGCAACGCGTCACAATGGACGATCGGGGCGATCGGCTCGGCAATTTGTCGATGCGCTTACAGCAGAGATGCACCGACAGACTTGAACTTACGGATGAAGCGCCATTGTTTGAGGTTCTATTGACAACTACGACCCATTTGAATAACGCATCCAAATCGTGAATTGTCTCTCGATATTAAGACTCTTGTAGACGAGATTTGAGACATTTGGAAACCACCAAAAATTCACCTGTAGGACAGCCGAGAAAGCGGCATTAAGAGTGGAACTACTAGGGAACTAAAGAGAGTCAAATAAGATAGCTGCGGCAAGGTGCAAAACACTAAGCCTTATTTGATAGCGCTAAAAATCAAGGAATTTGTTTGGGTATCAAAACTGGTGCTCATTCGAGGATTCTGCTAAAAACAACTCATTTCAATTGTTGATTTTTGAGGACAAAACTCAGACATCAATGTCTGTCTGCTCTGATTGAGAGAAGCCTTAAAACGAGGTCATGCCTAGCAAAAGACAAAACGTCTGACTCTAATTTCAGACTTCAATCTCTCATGTGATTTTTCACGTAAACAAACAGAATTCGAGTGTGTTCAACACATAAGGAAAGCTATGACGGCAACAGCACTGGGTCGCGAATTTCAAATCAATACCTTCACAGAAAAGGATCAAGATTCTCCCGCCATTGCGATGGATGGTCAGGGCAACTTTGTCGTGACTTGGGAAAGTGATAGGCAGGACGACGACAAAACTGGAATCTTTGCTCAGCGATTTAATGCTAGGGGCCGAGCGGTCGGTGATGAATTCCGAGTGAATACAACGACTGATGGCAAACAAGACGCAGCGGCGATCGCCATGAATGTCAGCGGTGAGTTTGTCATCGTGTGGGAAGACAACGGTCTTGATGGTAGCGGCGAGGGAGTCTACGCGCAGCGCTTTAGCGCAGAAGGCGATCGCGTTGGGCCAGAGTTTCGTGTGAACTCGTCAACCCGTGGCGACCAAGACTCCCCCAAAGTCGCGATCGCAGCAGACGGCAGCTTTGTTGTGGCTTGGACGGGGGACGATGGCGATGAGAGCGGTATTTTTGCCCAGCGCTTTAGCTCCAACGGAACGCCCCTCAGCGACGAAATTTTGATCAATACCGAGATTGACGAATCTCAAGATGAAGCTGCGATCGCCATGGATGCCAATGGCAACTTCATCATCACGTGGGACAGTGAAGACCAAGATGGTGATGGACGCGGCATTTTTGCTCAGCGATTCAATGCTGAGGGTGTAGCAGTAGGTGAAGAGTTTCAGGTTAATACCGAGACCAGCGGCAACCAAGATAACTCGGCGATCGCCCTTGGCTCTAATGGCAGCTTTGTGGTGGCTTGGGAAAGTGACGACCAAGACAAAAGCGGTAGCGGCATCTACGGACAGCGCTTCAATTCAGACGGCAAGGCCATTGGCAAGGAGTTCCAAGTCAACTCCACGGGCGGCGGCAATCAAATTGCCCCGGCGATCGCCATCGACGCGGATGGCAACTTCATGGTGACATGGAGCAATTCTGACCAGGATGGTGATAAGCGAGGAGTATATGGACGCCACTACGGTTCGAATGGACAACCCATCGGCTCTGAGTTTCTAATCAACACCGAGACAGAGAACAGCCAAAACAACCCGGCGATCGCCACGACTGCGGACGGCGACACCTTGGTGGTTTGGGAAAGCATTGCCCAAGATGGAGACGACAGCGGCATCTTCGGTCAGCGTTTCAGCATTGAACCCGGACGAAACACGAATAATCCAGGAGATGTGATTGTTGGCGATCGCCGAGCCAACGTTCTCAAAGGCACCACAGGCGATGATCTCATCAAGGGTAAGGCGGGCGAAGATGTCTTGAAGGGTAGAGCGGGTGAAGACAAACTCAAAGGCGGCAGCGGCGACGATTTGCTCGTGGGTGGTCGCGATGCAGACCTCTTAGCCGGAGGAGGCCGCGATGATACCCTTCGAGGTGGCGGCAGCGGCGACCGGCTAAAGGGCGGCAGCGGCGATGACACCCTCCGAGGAAATGGCGGTGGCGATCAGCTCATTGGCGGCAGCGGCAACGATGCTCTGCTCGGCGGCGGCGGGGATGATGTGCTGACAGGCGGTTCAGGCAATGATGAACTGTTCGGAGAAGGGGGCAGCGATCGCTTTACCCTAGAGCTAGGCAATGGTCTTGATACCATTTTCGATTTCAAAGCTGGCAGCGATTTGCTTGTGTTGACCGGAGGACTGACCTTTGATGCATTGAGCTTTGAGCGTCAGGGGAGCAACACTCTCATCCGCGCAACAGATAGCGATGTAGCCATTCTCCAAGGCATCCGTCCCAACGAGATCACCGTCGATGATGTGATCGCAGCTTAGACAGAAACAATGCTGAATCCTGTGAACAGTCACACTACAACTCAGTCTTGGGTTGGAGACTTCTACGGCTAATGGCTGTAGCTATCAAACAGGCTTCTAAAAACTTGGGGAGCGCATGCATTGTCGCTCCCCAAAAACAGACGACTCTCGAATGCAAAATGGCCTGATGTTAGGGGTAGATTGAAGAAATTCACTCATCCACCTAACATTGCTTTGAGAGCGTTGCAGCAGTTGAGACGAAGCATTTCGGTACCACTCTATTCATATCAGACGCCTCCTATCAATAGAGCGATAGAACTGAAGCCGTTTTACCGCTCTATTGACTGCAATGCTGGATGAAAACAGCACAGTAGAAGACTTGTGCCTTAGGAAGCTATTGTCGTGACACCATTAATTTGGTAGATACTGTGTTAGAGGAACACTAGACATCAATTTTTTGGCGTTGCACATTCGAAGAATGATTTTGGTAGGGGCATCGCAATGCGATGCCCCTATAGCAGGTCATCCATGAGTTGAATCTTTCCACATCATTCCATGCTGTGCAACGTAATTTCTTTGTGAATGTTGAGTTGCGGCTTCGTCCAACGACGCTCTATTTTGCATGTCACTCTCTACTCGACCCTAAACGAAGGTGTGTTGTAGCTAGTGAACTCTGCGAGCAAGAAGCTGTTCTTCAAGAGCTGCAATGCGATTGTATGCAGCCGTTAGTTGTGCAGTAAGACGTTGAACTTGAACTTCAGAAGAAAGAACCTGATCGCCTGCTACACGTTCGCTCTCAATGAGGTAATCTTCCTCACTCAGAACATCTTTGTGGCTGATAATCTCTTCCTCAAAAGCGTTTCTAATACGACCTTGATAATGACGGCTAGTTCCGTGGCCTGTCTGAGTTCCGACATCAGATTGCCGATCTTTTTGATCAACCATGAAAAGTGAGAAACGCTCACTCAGCTGATCAATGACATGGTGCAAAGAGTCAATCTTGTCATTCAGCGTAACGATGTGATCTTGGGATGACCTCATTATGAACCTTCATTATTTACTGTGCAGGTCGTGCATATTTTCTATCCCATATCCTAAGAAACTTATTCCTGATCTGGCCGTTACTTCTGAATCTTTTAAGTTTTCAAGTTTTCTTAAAATTCTTGAACACCTCGATACCGTTACCGTTTAAACCATGTCTTTACAGAGTGTACTGAGGTAACAGTACAAGACCTGGAGACTGTTCTGAAGATCAAAGGATAAAACGAGTTCGTAACATTTAGACAGAACAGCATTGTCATTTTTACTAGATTAAAAATCCTTGTAAAGCTTGCTATACATAGCTTCTGAGCTGCGTTTTGTTGACGTGCTGTGGTGTTTCTGAGAACACTCACATGAGATTGATCAACCTTTTTTATTTTTTTGAGACATAAACGGTCAAAAGGTTGAATTGTTGCCCTATCAAAGTCGATTGACGAGTTTATTTGTCAAAGATTAAGGGCTGTCAGCATTATTTGGTTCTGTTGCTGTGCCTATCTTTCACATGTATTCCGTGCGGGGCTGACTCTGGACTCAATCCAGGAATTTAAAGTGGAGTAGTCCTTCTAAAATGCCACCTGCACAATGAGCGTCGGCTAAATAAGTTTCGGCTGTTGCCTGATTGGTGTACCAGCCGCGCAATTCAGGTTTAGCATTGCCGACCACAATTCCTTTTGCTGCGGCTGCTTCAAACATGGCAATATCGTTGCCTGAGTCGCCGCAAACGACTGTGCGATCGCCACTCATCCCCACTTGCTCTTGCAAAAAGGCCACCGCCGCTCCTTTGTTGCCACGCCGAGGGAGGATATCGAGATCTTGAGCACTGCTGTAGATAATCTGGGTGTCGAGCTGAGCAGTTCGGAGGGCCGTTTCAAGTTGGGGCAAAACAGTCTGAGCCGCTTCACCATCAATGACATAACTAGCTTTAAATTGCGTTTGCTCTGACTCCGGTTGAGGGGTCAGAGCTGGAAACGACTGGGCGATCGCCACAACTTTGGTTCGATCCCAATCCGGGGAAAGATAGTCAATCCAGTCTTGGCTGGGAGTCTCGCTGCCCTTCGAATAGATGACAGTGCCTACGGAAAGCACTAGAAAATCGGGTTCTAGTAAATCTACTTCAGTCAGAAGTTGACGATAAAGAGTGAGCGATCGCCCTGTGGAATAGACAATCACCGTGCCGTGGGTTTGCCGATGCTGCTGAAGCTGCTGGTTTAGCTCAGCTAGAGCATTGTTATCACCGACCAGCGTATGATCCAGATCGGTGATAAACATAAAAGGGGATTGGGGCTGGGACATTTCACTCATTCCCTCAATGACAAGACTTCGCCACGCAAAGTGTACGTGATGAAGGGGGATGACATCAGCTTCCCTGGGGCTGACTCTCACCATTCTGACACTTGTGTCCACTCGTTGAATGTCTATCTGGGTTACTCTGTGAACTTTCGATTTCGTTCGTTGCTCTCGTGGCTGCCTAAGCTCGACCGTCAAGTCTGGATTTTGGCTTTTGGTCGTCTTTTGTCTCAATTAGGAAATGGGTTCACGCTGTTTTACGCGCCGATCTTTTTCGTCAATCAAGTGGGGTTGTCCGCCACAGCGGTAGGCATCGGACTAGGAAGCAGTTCCATTTCAGGCGTTGTGGGTCGATTTATCGGAGGTTCTGCTTCTGATTCGCCTCGGTGGGGACGGCGCAAAACGCTGCTTGCTTCTGCGGCGGTTTCTGCGGTGGCAGATGTGGCCTTAGCCACTGCCTTCAACTTTCCTCTGTTTGTACTCGGTAACATGCTGATGGGGTTAGGCATTGGCCTATATTGGCCTGCCACAGAGGCGGTGGTTGCTGATTTGACCACAGGGGATGAGCGCAATGAGGCGTTTGCTTTGGTGCGGCTAGCCGATAGCCTTGGTCTCAGCTTAGGCATTGTGCTCGGCGGAGCCCTGATTGAACTCACAGGACAGTATCGACTGCTTTTTGTGATCGATGGCGTCACCTATGTCCTGTTCTTCGGCATCATCTATTGGGCGATCGCCGAAACTTTGCAAACAGAAGGGCAATCTTCTTCTCTTTTCTCTGGGTGGAAAACGGCGTTGGGCGATCGCCGACTGTGGATTTTTGCCTGCGTCAACACGCTGATCACGATGTATCTTGCCCAGGTACAAAGCACGATGCCGCTTTATTTCAGCAACATTGTTCCTGCGGGAGAAAAGGGGACGGGATTCTCAACCGCCATCATCAGCGCGTTGTTCACCTGGCACGTGGCGCTGACCGCCTTATGCCAGTTGCCTGTAGCGCGATTTCTCAACCGTCTCACTCGGGTCAAAGCTCTAGGGCTGTCGCTTTTGCTTTGGGGAGCAGGTTTTATCTGCATCGTGCTCACAGGGACGGCATCGGGAGGGTATTTGCTGTGGGCGGCTCTGGCTCTAGCGGTATTGGCGATCGCCACCGTCACTTATCTCCCTTCTGCCTCTGCTTTTATTATTGATATTGCTCCTGAGTCGATGAGGGGAGTCTATCTGTCGATTAATTCTCAATGTTGGGCGATCGGCTACTTTATTGGCCCCCCCTTAGGCGGCTGGGCTCTTGACCAGTCTGCCCAGGTTGCCCACGGTTTCTGGTTGGCGCTCGCGGTCAGCAGCCTAGGCGGGTTGGGCATTCTATATGCTCTAAATCAGGTGCTCCCCCCGCCTGCTACGCGATCATCAGAATAATCAGAATAAGAGAAGCAGAGTAGACAGTTTTGAAAGCATCACGCTCTCCGATTGACGAAAATGCCTTTTCGTTAGGGTCGGGGAAGCAAGTGCGATCGCCTGAGGTGCTTTTCGAGAAAAAACATGCCGTTTGTAGGATGCTGTTAGCGAAGCGTAACGCACTATCGATCGGTAATTTGTTTCCAGAAATCGCCTTAACCTATTGATTGCGCTTTGACTTAGAGTCTCCAGAGCCTTGACCATGAGCCACCCCCCCCCAAACCCCAATTCTCCTCATTCCAAGCACTCCTCCGAGCCGCCAGCTTCAGATTCTCACCCAGATAAGCCTCAGCATTTAGATGAGCCGGATCACCGTCATAGGTCAGAACCGACTTCAGATGCCTCTCTCTCCGAGCAGCTTACAGAATCATTCACCGCATCCTCGCCTCAACCCACCGCCGAGCTTGAGCAATTGCGTCAAGAATTTGCTGAGCTGTGTCAAACAAGCGATTTCCTGGAACAGAACTATCAGCTTCGCCAGCGTGCCAATGCCTCTTTTCTCCCAGCGACAGAATATCGCGCTCTGTTTGAGGAATATTGTTCTCTCTACGCCCACCACACCGATGCAGCTCACGAGCAACTACTACAGCGGCTCAACGACGAATTTAAGAAAATTGCCTCGACCCGCGATCCAATCGAGCGAAACTATCGCCTAATCCAACGGGCAAAAGCGTCTGAAATTGACACCGACGAGTATCGAGAACTATTTAAAGAATTTGAGCGTCAACAGGCGAAAGGAGTTCGTGCGGTCTGTGGCACACTTTGGCGAGGGACAAAAACCCTCGGGACTATTCTCGGTAGTCTCACGATCTTTTGGGGAATTGTTCTCTTTATTCTGGAGGCTGACTCGCGCCAGCAAGAGGCTCACACTCAAGCATGGCAGATTATTACAGGGAATAAAGGTTCAACCGAAAGCGCCGGACGCATTCAAGCTCTACAAACGTTGGCAGAGGGCTGCCGTTCTTTAGATGCGGAGCACCAAGCCACCTACAGCGAGTCTCGGCTCTTTTCCTCGAATTTTCCCAGTAAAGCAACGGATGCCTTGAGTCTCGTACAGGTCAACTGGCGGAGCTTTCCTCTGATCGGCGGATTTTTCCCAGACTGCGTCAGTTTGCGGGGTCTAGACATTACCAATGCCCACTTGCCTGAACTCGATCTGCAATGGGCCGATTTGCGAAATTCGCGGATGCAGGACACGAAGCTCTGGAGTGCCAATCTCCAAGGAGCACAGCTTCAAGGCTCACAACTACAGCGATCGCGCTTGCGCAACGCGAGTCTCCAAGGCGTTAACTTTGAGGGAGCCACGCTGGAGGAGGCTGATCTGGCAGGAGCCAGTTTCTACTGTCCTCCAGAACAGCAGTTTTCGGGCTGGTTTCAGCTTGGCTTAACTCGTCGGAGTGAATGTTTGCAGCCCGCCAGCTTTAGAAAAGCAAACCTCAGCCGTTCTAATCTACGAGGAGGGCAAGAGACCAGTCCCACTCACTTTGGGCGGGCACTTTTGACCGACGTAGAATTAAATGGGGCACTGTACGACGATCGCACGCTGATTGAAGTGTGTCGCCTTGATGATGAAACGAGTCCAGCCGAAAACAACGCCACCTTCAACACAGGATGTGATCGAGTTGTTTCGACCGATATTCCGACCTTTCTAGATACCCATACTCAATATCAGTGTGCCGTTTCGACTAACGGAAGAGAAACCGTGTGGTCAACGGCGGCCTGTGGAGAGAGCAAACGGGCATTTGAAAAAGCCCACGCGATTGTGCCAGATGAAGTGTTGACGAGTATCAATCTTAATCGGGCAGAACTGAGCGAAGCGAACTTAGAGCAGGCCCAGCTTATGAGATCGAGTTTGCAAGGAGCGAAATTGCGACAGGCCCAACTCAGCGGAGCCAATCTTTCGGAAGCGGATTTGAGTTGCGATCGCATCGAAGTCGGGACAGGGAGTGCCACAGGCAAAAATCCCGTCAATACGGTTCTCACTTGTACAGACTTGCGCGATGCTCAACTGCAAAATGCCACTCTCAGTCGAGCGAGACTCTTGGGCGTCAATCTGACGGAGGCCAACCTCGAAGCGGCTGACCTGTCAGACGGGAACCTGAGTTGCGCCTTTTCAGACACTGCCCTGCGGCGGTGTACTGATTTGAGTGATGCCAATTTGCGAGGTGCTAGCTTGCAAAACGCGAACCTGACAGGCACGAATTTGGAAGGAGCCGATTTGTCTGGGGCAACGGGCTGGACAGCAGAGCAACTTCGAACTGCGACGAATTGGAGTCGGGCTCGCTACGACGAGACTCAAAGACAAGCGTTGGGACTGTGACCGAAGGAATGTGAGTTCGGGATAAGAGAAGGGGCTAACAGGTAGGTGGGAAGTAGCAACATCTCACCTACTCGCTTACTCGCTATACCCATGATTAGTCTAGAAGACCTTTTCTGCGATGACTTTTGCCAAAAGTTTGAGCCAGCCTAGGAACATCACTTGCTGTGCAGGGGTCTACAGGCTCATAGCGGCCTATGCCTGAGCGAAATTATGACGATCCTGATTGGCTTTCATCACTCGTGTAACCGCAATTTCGAAACTGACTACATTCAAAAGGTGCAACAGGATTGGCTTCCGTACTTTCCTAGATTGCAATTGACCGCCATGTGCTTCCTACACAGTAGTCGCAATCACAGTCAGGCCAAGACAGTTGACGTTCAGACTTACCCCGAACTCAAGTCTCATTAGTATTGACTCGAGCTGGGTTGAGGCGATCGCCGCACATTCGTTTACACATGGGTTTGCAGATGGGAGCCCTCCTCGCGCATGACAGCGATTGTGATGGTTTATCGCTGTGGCCTGCCGCTTACCTTTGGTTGAGTGCGTCGTCGTCAGACAGAACGATGTTTTCACTAGTTTCAATGTCTTATGGGCGCGAATTGCGGCCACTAAAAAGCCGGGGACGTGCCCCCGGCTTTTTAGGTCTGCGTCATCTTGATTTAACAGCCATCTGGCCCACAGAATTTGTGCGCATACAGTACCTCCGCGTCACAGATATAGGCAATGCCCGAATAATCGTCGAAAAACTCCAATGCGAGCCGATCCGAGATCTTCAGAGCCATATCCCGATTTTCGGTGAGCACCTCGATTTTTATATTCGACTGGGTATCGGAAATGCTGGGCTGCCCTGATGAGCGGACATTACGACTGCCTCTACCACCAGCGTCTACCGCTGTGTAACCGGTCGCACCAGCTTCGTCGATAATTTTGGCGATCTTTTTCAGCAGTAACTTTTCTGTGACGATAACGAGCTTGCTTGCTGTCTTAGCCATTGTAAGTTACCTCCTTACGTATGTATTCATTGAATGGCATAAAAAACTTAGGGAAACGGCAACACCGAGCAATAGGGCGTGATGTTACTGACGTGTTGTCCTCTGTTCAAGAGAGTACCGACGGACAGTAAGACATCTAGGATCAGCCACCACCCATCGTTGCCTGAGCAAGCCCAATGAAGAGTGGGATACAGACAGCCAAGGCAATGGGTGTGCCGACAGCTGTAGACGAACCGATGTAGGCGGAGGGGTTTGCTTTGGGAATACCAGCGCGTAGGGTAGGTGGGCCTGAAATATCTGAACTGGAAGCAGCGATAACAGACAAGAGTACAACACCGCCGGGGCTGAAGCCTGTAATGATATGTGCAACATAGCCGAGACCAAAACCGATGAATCCGTGGAGCAACGGCGCTGCGATCGCGTATAGAACATACCACTGACCCACCTTGCGTAATTCACCCAGTCTTGCCCAGGCTTCCATACCCATAACCAACATCAGAATCGACAGCAATCCACGGAAACCAGGATTAAAGAAGCTCTCATAGACACTCTCTGGTCTGGTAAAAATACCCAGTGCGAGACCAAGCAGCAAAGCCGAGAGAGCAGACCCCTGAAGACTTTCCTTGACAATGGGCCATATTCTGACGCGCTGACTTTGTTGGACTCGATACTCGCTTGCAGTGCTAGGATACCCATCTGAAGAACCGCCTGACTCGCTAGAATACCCGCCGCCTGCGGCGACTGCCTGCTTGCTAAGAGTTTCTTCCTTACCAAGAGGCTTTTGCTTACCAGCATAAATGCTTGCTAAGACGATCGCGGTAACAAGCGCCGGAATGTCCATGAAAGGATAGAGTGCAGCTGACCACGCCTCATATTCTAAGCCTTCCGTTTCTAGTAGCGTGATGCCAGCAGCGAGAGTCGAGCCACTTACAGCACCGAACAATCCCCCGGTCGCAATAGCATCTAAGGGTTTGACACCCGGCATTTGAGCCAGTGTATAGCGCGCTATGAACACGATCAGAATGCCAATGATCACAGCGAAAAGCGCTGGCAACAACATCTCCGCTAGATTGGCATTGCGGATTGCAATACCGCCACTCAGTCCAACTTTGATGAGCAGCATGAAAACGATGAACTTATAAATCGAATCGGGAATGGTTAACCGGCTATTGAGAGCGGCAATGATCATACCGCCAATGAGAAAACCAAGTGTTGGGGACTGCAACTTCCCCAAAAAGAGGGTCAAGAAATTGGATAAGAAATCCACAGTGTAGTTCCTCCTTGATCAAATCTTGTGATGAGTGATCTTAAAACTGAAGAGAGTAAGGGTGAAGCGCTTCACCTCAACAACACGGGTGTTACGCAAGAGCCTGTCAATAAGATGTTCAGAGATGGCGACTCTTCGAATGGTGTTGAAAAGCGATCGCCGCCCCGCGCTACTTTCATAGACAGAAATCTATCAATACCTCAAACTTCATGCAATTAAGTCTATCTTGAAATGCATCTAAAATCACGTTATGCTGCGTGATTTTGTAAAGCAATGATAAATCTAAACCATAAGTTTTCCTTTTATTTAACAATCTTTGACATCCCACAAATCGTTTGAGATTGCTATATAACCCGTTGCTCTAGGGCATTTTTGGGGCTGCACGCTACACAGACACGAAAAATGTCTAGGAGACAAATGAGCTAACTAATGAGCTAACTACAGCTATAGCAATGCGCAGATAGGTTAGGACAGATATTGATGGAGAAGCCGCGCGGTGCGCGGCTTCTCCATCAACGGCGTTGCACAGCATGGAATGATGCGGAAAGATTCAACTCATGGATGACCTGCTGTAGGGGCATCGCCATGCGATGCCCCTACCAAAATCATTCTTCGAATGTGCAACGCCCCATCAACTATTGGTTTTATATCAGCGCGTAGCGCTATATCAATCTTGATCTGTCAAAGGGAGGCTACGCCAAAGTTGATTTCCGCAGTCTATTGCTGCTGTTCACGAAGAGCTAGAAATCATTGCGTTCAGCGCTAAAAATGATGTCTCTCAATCGCAACGTCACTAGAATTTGTCCAAGACTATTAGCTCTAAACCGATTGAGCCCCTTGATTACGTTTAGAACAATTAACATTGCAGATCTTGCTTTTTTCGGCAAATAGCGTTTTCGTCAAAGGGACGTCACCTTTCGCTCACCTACATGCAGCTCACCTATGTGCGTTAGGAAAACTTCAGTGGGTTCATCCACAGGTGACTGATGTTTTACCGATGGACAAAACCGAAAACCTGATTCCGCAGTGTATTACCTTAATCTATTTGCAAGGCTGGAGCTTCAGTCGGGGGCATTGGTTCGACTGGAGCGCTGTAGCGAGCTGCATTGAACCAAACGACTGATAGCAACAAGCCCATGCAACAACCCGCTAGAAAAACCCAACCATGAAGAGGCTCTAAGACACAGAGCAAACGGCGGTTGCTACCATATACCTGCACAACCCAGCCTTCGTTTGTATCCAGTTTGGAGTGCGACTGTTGCGATTCAAACTTATTCATCATTTCTACTCCATGTTTATCCTGTGTATCACTAACATGACAGTGCCTGTATCACACGGAACGCTCACACAAAATTCACCTGTTGTGCTAGGTGTCCCGTATTCAGAAACAGGGTCATAGCTTTGAGTGAGCTAAAGCTAAGCTATAGCTAAAACCCTATGGTTTCAGGAAATACCATGTTATTTAGTTTATGCAATTATCTTGCATATGAGCGGTTTTTAGGCGAAAGTTTGCCTCAAATTTGCAGACCTACTCTATAATTCAGCCTTATATATGACAGGTCTCAACAGCGCGATCTTTTCCCGCGCCAGCGGAGACGCTGCGCGAAGGAAGGGCAAGTAAGTGGACATAGAAGGTAAGCATCCATGTAGGATGCCGTTAGGCGAAGCCATAACGTACTATTGACAGGGCTTCGATGCGTTACGCTAGCGCTGACACAGCTTACCGAAAAAGAAGACGACCTTCTCATCTCCAGAAAAGAGGCTACTTGAATGCCATGGTGGGAGCGGCAATCCGTTACTCTTCCCACATCGGGTCTTGAACTCCGTTGCGTCAGTCGATTAGGCACATAGTCTTGTAGTGTAAGACCTTCAACCCTCGAATCAGTCAGTCGCTGGTACTAGGGGGCGAGCTTATTTCGAGGCTTGCAAAATCTGATCATCTAGGGAAAAGTCTATGTCTGATGAGGCTCGTCCTGAGGGTTGAAAATCGTTCTTGTAGGAATCCCGCAACCCCGCAACTAAGTCAAATTTGGGTGACCAGTCGAGGTCTCGCTGAGCATTGTGAATGTCTGCGAAGAAGTGTTGAAGCCGAATTGGGAATGCTTTTTTCTTGCCAAAGTCAAAGTCTTTGGGATGGTAGTGAACCAGCTTTAAATCGTCGGCAGATTTTCCGGCGGCGATCGCACAAGCACGAGCTAATCCATCGAATGTGACATAGCGATCGCCCGAAATATTGTAGATTTTGCCAACTGCATCAGCATTGCCCAAAACAGCGGCCATTGCACCTACCAAATCTTCGATGTGTCCCAACTGAGTGAGGTGAAGACCATTGCCAGGAATCGGAATCGGGCGATCGCGCACAATCCGATCAAAGAACCATGCTTCTACATCGTTGTAGTTTTGTGGGCCGTAGATATAAACCGGGCGAATCGACGTAAAGAGAACACCCTGCTCCTTCAAATATTGCTCTGTTTCAAACTTGCCTCGATGGCGGCTTTCGGGATCAAGCGCATCCCCTTCGATATGAGGCATTTGGTCTGATTTGAGATAGACCCCAGCCGAGCTGACGTAGATGTAGTGAGCCAGCTTTCCCTTAAACAGGTCAATCAAGGGCTGAGCGTCACTTAGTTTACGACCGTTGTTGTCGAAAATAGCGTCAAAAACTTGGCCTTTCAAGGCGTCTTTGAGCTGGGCGGCATCCGTGCGATCGCCATGAATTTGCTCAAGACCTTCAACAGGAGGCGGATTGTTACCTCGATTAAACAGCACAACCGTGTGTCCCTGGGCAACCAGCAATTTCGTTAAGTAGACACCGATAAAGCGAGTGCCGCCCATTACCAAGATTCTCATCCGAGTTCTCTCTCTGTACTACGCCATCTTTTGACCGTAATTCCAAACAAAGACGAGCCTCGTGTGACGCTTAATGCTGCATTCGAGACTCGTCTTGATTGAACTGTAGTTATTTTACTGGACTGTAGGAACTCTAGAGTCTGAACTGATGCTCTTCTTCAAGCGTTTAACTCTAGAATGTGTCCGCTCGAAACTAAGAAGCGCAGATAATCTGGCGCATTTGTTTCATATTGCTGGGCAAATCAAGCTTCATGGCTTCTTGCACCAACGCAGATGGAACCGGAATGGAGGGCGTCGCCTTCACCGAGTAGGTAAGAAGAGTTCCCTGCTCGTAATCTTGAAGCTGTAGATTGGCAGAAAAATCTTGAAAAGAACCTTTCTCCATCACAAACTGAATCTGTTGACGGGTGTTTTGATGGATGGTCTCAATTACATTGAGATAAATTTCAACCTGAACCGATAGTAGGAAAAATGCCTTGCGAGCAACCTGATAGAGCCGCTTGCGCTTGGAGGCTCTCTCGCCTTCCTCTGATCTGCTGACAATTTCGCTTTGCACAAGAGCAGGGAAGAAATGAACCCAACGAGAATAATTTGTAATTTCTTGCCAAACGTGCGATCGCGTTTTGGGGAGATACATTTGAGCGGTGATGGCTCCTCCCCAAGCAGAGTGAGGTTGAGTCGAGAGCAGCACTTCGCCATTCAGCAAGGCTGTGTGTGCAGTCGAAGACTGACTGGAACGATCGCGCTGGAATGGTGAAGAGGCGGTGAATGCAGTCATATGTATTTAATCCTGAAATTAGGCTGATTGATTCGCAGAAGAGTTCACGATCTCGATCGGTAGGTTGCCTGTTGAAAGGGCGTCAAGCGAGCGTAACAAGTATCTGGAATATGCCTGAACTCATGGTGTTTCATCTGCAGCTGAAGGTTTGCGAAGGCTAGTCAAAAGCTGCGAACTCTGATGTATGGTTCCTTGTTTGTGAGCGCTAGCCGATAGAGGCACCCGTTTAGACTAAGTGATTAGTCATTTGCCAAGCATTGGTAGAACTGAGATGAGAACGGCAAGCGAAGTGAGAAGATGGCGATCGCCGATTGCTCTTGTGTGAAATGGTCGGCGTTCAAAGTGCGGTGATTTAGGCTGTGATGATAGAGATAGAGCAGTTTGTGCGTATTTTACGCTGACCCATCTATCGCAGCCTCGTCAATAAGAGAGATAACGGTGAATGTTATGATCCTCCTTCATTGACTCCCGCGCTCAGTCTTCCCATATTGCAGCTCCGGTTGAACTTAATTGACTGAACTGCTCGTCCTTGTCTCTGCAAGGATATCAATTGAATGTGAAGAATATTGTGGTGTTGGCTCGGTTCTAAAGTAAAGATTTAATTAAGATTTGCACAGAACAGTGCGCCTTCATAAGGTTTGAGAGGCTTCCTTCTCGCTCAATACCTACCTAGTCATCTTTTTAGCGGATGAGGGCGAGAAAAGAAAGGCTGAACTGAGATGCTGAATAACTGGCTTTTGCGATGCGATTGAGTCATGAGCCTCTAGCTCAGCCATAGCAGCCCTACTAAGGTTAGTGCGATCGCTACAATTGCGACCCAAATAAACTGATTGTCTTTCGTATTGACCTGACTGGGATCGACCGGAGCAGGAGGTTGGGCTGGGGCAACAGGTTTGGCCGATCGCACCTTTTTGGGAATGTTGGCGTATTTTGCCATCGTGGAATCGCTGCTCTCATCAAGCGCCGCGAGATCAGGAATTTGAGTCAGCCATTCAGGTCGGCTACGAAGCTTTGGCGCTTCCAAAATGTAGAGAAGTTGCTTTCCTTGTTTGGCTGTTTGGTAGTCAGGATGGCGGCTGATGCGGCGACACAGGGCGATCGCCTGCTCTTGCTGTCCGTTGGCCTGATATGCAGTGATGAGCCAGATCTGCATTTCGCCTTTCAGTCTTAGGGGGCTGTCGATGAGGTCTGTTGCAGTCTCTAAATGCTCGACAGATTGGCGATACTGGCCTCGTTCAAAGGCTTTTTTTCCTGCAATATATTGCAGTTTTGCTTGCTCTAGACGTTCTTCAGTCATCTCCTGGTGTAGTGATTTGAAATACAATCTCCATTTTTACGCATCCCGGTCTTCTGTTTCTCTATCAAGAGAAATGAAATGGTGTCGTGGATAGTAACGTATTAGGCTGCATTGCAGAGTTTTGATGGAAAGAAATGAAGCTAGTCTGTAAACTCAGAAGCAACAATCATAGAACCAATGCCTGAGTCGCTGAAGATTTCCAAGAGTAGCGCATGGGGAATGCGTCCGTCGAGAATATGTGCGCCCCTTACCCCCTGAGCGAGCGATCGCACACAGCAATTCACTTTGGGGATCATTCCTCCCGCAACGACGCCATCGGCAATAAGCTTGCGAGCCTGTTGAATGTCCATTTTGGCAATCAGCGAGGCTTCATCGTCGCGATCGCGCAGAATTCCCGATGTATCGGTGAGAAGAATCAGCTTTTCAGCACCTAGTGCTGCAGCCAGCTCTCCAGCAACGGTATCTGCGTTGATGTTATAAGCCTGTCCTGTATCGTCCGCAGCCACACTAGATACAACGGGAATGTAGCCCGCGTCTACTAGCGACTCCACGAGTTTTGCATCCATCGACGACACTTCGCCCACAAAGCCGATCCCCTGGTCGCCCTGGGGCCGTGCCTGAATCATGCCGCCATCTTTGCCACAGAGACCAACGGCTGCACCGCCTGCACGATTGATCAGCGACACAATTTCTTTGTTGACCCGTCCCACTAAGACCATTTCCACCACGTCCATAGTGGGTGCATCCGTCACACGTAAGCCATTTTTGAACTGCGGCTCAATGTTTAATTTGCCCAACCAGGTATTGATCTCCGGCCCCCCTCCATGCACAACGACTGGGCGCAATCCTACACAGGCGAGGAAAACGATATCTCGCATGACTTTGTCTTTGAGGCTGCTGTCTTTCATCGCAGCGCCGCCGTATTTGACGACCACGGTACGACCCGCAAATTGCTGAATGTACGGCAGTGCCTCACTCAGCACTCGGACTCGGATAGCATCAGCGCTTTCAGTCTGTTCACGTTCGTTTAGAAGGGTCATGGCGCACTTTTTGAAACTAAATATTTGAAACGAAGAAGCAATAGGAACAACGGTTAGGAGAGGCCAAAGCTCCGTGCAGGTTTCGCACAGGCAAACTATTGAGGAGCGGAAGAAGAGGATTTCAATACGCTTGGAAGCGTCTCTAAGACGTAATCTGCAACATCTGTAGGAGTATCTTTTGCCGAAACGGGCACTGACAAATCGGCTTGAGCGTAGAGCGATCGCCGCTGATTCAAAATAACGTTAAGGGTTTGGATAGGATTTGGCGTTTGCAGGAGCGGGCGAGACGTATCGTGCTTGATCCGCTCATATAAAACTTCAGCAGGAACGTCTAACCAAACAACAATTCCGTGATGGAGATAGCTCCAGTTTTTCCGCTCAGTCACAATGCCTCCGCCCGTGGCGATCGCCATTCGGGTGTATGCAGAAAGCTGCGAGAGCACTTCGGTTTCCAACTCACGAAAGGCGGATTCGCCAGATTCTGAAAAGATTTGAGCAATGGATTGCTGGGTCGATTGTTCAATGACAGCATCAGTATCGAAAAATCGATAATTCAGCCGTTCTGCCAAAATTTTTCCAACAGTGGACTTTCCTGCTCCCATCATGCCGATGAGGAAGAGGTTGACTCCTTTTAATACATCGTTCACAAACACTCACCCATAGCTGGATGCGGTCAAACAGCACAACGATTATATAGGTTTTGCCGAATGAGTTTGTGCTGATTCACGAAAATATCGCGATCGTTATTTTTTCCCAGACTTTTCGTAGCATAGGGTTCTGGCGCAATGTGTTAGTCGGGTAAGGCGCGTTGCGATCGCTCTCGAATCTCTACGGAGAGATCCACCACCGATTCATTTTCGTTAGCCAAGCTGCGAACTTTGAGGTCTTGGTAAAAAGAGGTCTGGTGCAGATCAACTTTAGACTGGGACGAGAGAAACAGCAGTGCCCAAAAGACTCCGACGCGATCGCCCTGAGGTGTCACATGATCCCCAAGTTGAGCCTCGTCGATGCCTGCTCGTTGTCGTATCGCTGGCGTCGCCCACAAATCAAGTAACGCTTCGAAATCAAGCCAATCGCCGCCTTCGCTCAGTTCAGGCCAGATTTCATTGAGCATCTGTTCCAGTGCAGCGGCAATTTCGGAAAGATTTTCTTGGTGAGCAAGTTGAGTGATTGCTCGTACCGCTTTTCGCTTGCTGTGAGCCCGCGAGCGGCGATTGCGCGGTCGAGGACGATGATCAGCCAGCGCTGTGGTCATGACCTCTAACTGATCGATCAGTTCTTGTAAGGTCACACGACGGTTTTGAGGGGGTTGAGCCGTGGCTCGTCTGCGAATCCGACGTTCTAGTTTTGTGGGTAGAGGGCGATCGCTCAACTCTTCGACGAGTAGTTCTTCTTCAGGTTCGGTAGTCTCTTCGTCTTCATCGGCGCGGGCAAGACTATCGGCTTTCAGCAACACCAACACGGATGCGTATAAAAATGCTTGGCCTGACTCTGACAGCTCTGACTCATATTGAAACCGATTCATCGACTCGCTTTGACCGGGTTGGAGCTGACTCAGAAACCGATCCACCACATCAATGACTTTGACATCCCACGGGTCGATCTCACCCCGCTCGGCGAGATCAATCAGTAAGGCGATCGCATTTTGAGCAAAAGAGCGAGCCATGGCGTCATGTCCTCATCTGAGCGAAATAAACGGCTGCGCCCACAATAATCAGCAAGAGCAGCACTGGAACCCATAAGCTATAAAGGCTATGGGGATCAATTAGCTGGTTAGGCGCAAACGAAAGAATGCTTACAACACCAGAATTCAAGGATGACGCACCTCAATATTCTTGTACTAATCGTTACTCTAACCCGAAATTTTCAAAACGTCTCATAACCGGGAGAGTTCTTTGCTCACGAATGTAAACCTTCTCTGAGCGGCATGATTTTTGCTAGGAAATAAGCCTCTGCTTTATGACGAGCGATCAGGTGCATTGGGACGAAAAAGATGATGATGCTCAGGATTGTAGAGGCGCGATCGCCGCTGAGTTTCGTCAGATTGTAAAGTCTCATCTGGGCGATCGCCAGCACTGGAAACTTGCAACACACCCGGTTGAACCTCGATTTTGGGATCAGGCAAAGGGTGGGCTGTCCTGAGGGCGGGACTGATGAGATAAAGAGTTGTTCTCTCCAGCTTTTGCGCTTTTGTCACAGCACTCATGTCTGACAACGGCACAACCCAGATTTGCTCATCGGGCCATCCCAACCGGAAACAAACGGCTACAGGCGTATCGCTGGGATAGTGCTGCAATAATTTGTCCTGAGAGTTATCCACGTGACGAGCGCTGAGGTAAAGGCAAAGACTCGCTTGATGGGCGGCGAGACTGGCTAACTCTTCAGGTTCAGGAACTTGTGTCCGTCCGCTGACGCGGGTCAAAATGATGGTTTGCACTAGCCCTGGAACCGTGAGTTCCACATTCAAACGGGCGGCAGCTGCTTGAAAAGCACTGATACCTGGGACGACTTCAAAGGGAATCTGTTCTGCTGCAAGAGACTGCATTTGTTCGTAGACGGCACCATATAGGCTGGGATCGCCAGAGTGCAAGCGTACGACCGTTTTGTGTGCTTTTGCCCGCTTGGCCATCAGCGGCAGAATTTCTTCCAAAGTTTTGTTTGCGGTCGGAACCAGTTCTGCCTCAGGGTGCGCCATATCTAGGATTTGTTGAGGCACTAAGGAGTTGGCATAGAGGATGACATCAGCCGTTTTGATCAACCGCTGGGCTTTGATAGTGAGTAAATCTGGATCTCCTGGCCCAGCTCCAACGATATAAACTGTTGCGGTCTCAGGAGGATCAGACATTTCCGCTGAAACAGATGCGGAATCGGAATGATCATGAACTAAGTTTTGGAGCGCAGAGGGAGTCATAGCTGTAGAGACTGAGTAGGGGAAATGAAAACGTTACCCAAACGGCGTGAGTTTGGAGAGATCGGAAGACGAGCCGACAAAAAACTCCGGAGAGCGATCGCTCGTAGAGAAGAAAGGAATGGTAGATGCACCCTGATTCTGACCCCGGAGGTTTTTCCTCCGGGTTTTTTCTTTGAGAGTTTGTGTCAAGAATTTCCAGTAGAAATTTCTCAAAGACCTAAGTCATCACGGGCATGTTGCGCCGCAACTAACACCGTCTCAGTGGGTTCTTCCTCCCAGTCTGTCTCGCCAATTTCAGCATAGAAAGCGTGATCATAAGAGCGTGTCCGAATCACTACAGGCATCGGCACAGCATGACCTAGCACTAAAGCTTGTTGTTTGGAATCAAGCTTCGACAGCACCGATCGCAAATTTTGGCCTCCAGACACCCCTGTAAAAATAGCATCAATATCTTTTTCGTCGTTGAGCAGAGCCGTGATGCGAGTTCCAACCTGTGACATGACTTCGTTGTCGATCCCGGATGGGCGCTGATCTACAACAAGCAATGTGACAAAGTATTTCCGCATTTCACGAGCAATGGTGCCGAAGATCGTTTGCCGCACCGTAGCCGGATCGAGAAACCGATGAGCTTCTTCAATCGTGATCATGAGCTGGAGGGGGCGATCGCTCGGATTTTTGGTTTGCAGAAATTTCTCAGACTTGCGTACATAACTCGCGTGAATGCGGCGAGCAATGATATTGGTGGCCAACATGTAAGACAGCATGTTGGATTGTGACCCGAACTCGACAACCACATGTTTACCCGCTTCGAGAGAATGTAAAATTTGTTTGACGTAATCCTGCGGACAGGAATTGCGGATATATTTCAGGTCATCGAGTCGGGTGAGCTTGCGCTGAAGTGCCATGATGGATGACTTGCTGCCCATCTTGACTTCGCAAAACTCCTGAATCTCTTCATTGCTCATGGTCAAAAGCCGATTGATCCAGGATTTGCCAAATTCATTGCGGAGAATGATGGCGTTTTCAAGGCTCGCCTCCGATAAGTTCAGCTCATTTCGCACCAGCGTCAGCTCTTCGACCTCAATCTGGTCATAGCCGATATAGAGTTCTTGGGCGTCGCGCACACCCCGTCGCTGAGTCGATTCAGGATCGAGGGTATAGATTTGCACCTGTCCTGGAAAAAGCTGTCGCAGTCCTTTCACCGTGCTGAACTGCTTTCCTTCACGGGCGGCCTCCCAGCCGTATTCGGAGTGCATGTCAAAGATGAGATTCACCGCTGCCCGTTTGCGGATTACTCCCGAAAGCAACAATCGAGTCAGAAACGATTTGCCCGTCCCCGATTTCCCAAAGATTCCATTGCTGCGCTCTACAAATCGATCGAGGTCAATGCAAATAGGCACATCCATATCGATCGGTTGACCCATGGAAAAGTTGCGTCGGTGGGGATCGTCTTCCCAACCAAAGACGACTCGAAAATCTCTTTGACTGGCTTCGTACACCTGACTGAAATGACTGGGAACTGTTTTGACTGGTAGAAGTTCTACCTCTTCGCTGCTCTGAACTGCGATCGCACTCTGATCGTCTCGCTCAAAAGGCTTATCTCGGCTAGGTGTCAACATCAGCATTGGAGCCAACTCTACCGTGCCATATGTCCCAGTTCCGGCCAGAACGTCTTGTAAAAACGTGTTGCTGGGTGCAGGGGGATCTGCCAGAATGCGCTGACTAGAGGTGCCGAGAGAAACGTCTGTTAATAAGCAAAAAAAGTGCGATCGCGCGCCCCTCACCACGAGAAATTTGCCGACTCGCATGTCTTCGACGGAAACATCAGAATGAAGCCGTACATCCAATCCTTTACTGAGAGACCCTTGAATGACTGATCCTAAGGGGAACGAGGGCTGCTCCATCATGAGCCATCTCCTGCAAATTGAGGCAAGTCGTTTTGGAAGGAAATCGCGAATCCTCGGCGCGTCAATGTTCAGCGCTGATGCCGTGACTTTCCGTACCATTAATACCTGCGTCCTATGATACTAGAGTACTTTACCCGTGGACGAAAATTATCATTGTTGCTTTGTTTAAAAAGTCAGAGAGTAATCGAAGCCTTTATTGTCAGAGAGGGCTTGTGCTTACGATCACTGACTGCCACAACAGACATATCACAAGGGTTTGATGAATTTGCAGTGATTCCTCGAAAGTACCTCATACGATATGAAGATAAGTATGAAGAGAATTTCTTCTAGTCGTAGAGCACTTTAAGAAATAGCGAGAAGAGAAGACGTAAAAGCGTCATGACAGCGTTGTTGACTTTACAGTCTAGTATTGAGAAATCAGCTCATCGCAACCGTCGCATAAAAGTTTCAGAAAGAACTCTTTACATTCCAAAAGTCTTTCGATAAGGAGAATTTAACCTGCATAAATCGTTCTAAAGGATGAAGTGCGATCGCTCACTCCGTAGATTTGTCAGCTCGTTAGCAGAGGTTTCTTATGGTTTCCTGATAATGAGTAAAAACACGCCTATGCAGCACTACCTTCACGGATATAATTGAGGTGTGCTGATTTCGTATCAGAATTTACGATTTTGTGCTTTCCCTACTTTAACGAGTTGCTAGCTCTTGAGTGCACGCAGTCGCTCGTTTTGTTCTATTTTGCCTTGTCACATCACATCAAAAATTTACAGGTTTAGTTGCAGCTATGAAGACTCAAGAAAAACGCATGGGCGTAACCGATTCCTCATCGGCTCAGCCTCGGGATGACAACTTCGACTTTGGCTTATGGTCACGGTTGGTTCGTCAACAAATGATGTCGTCGTTACAGAAGCGACAGCGCCACGGTTAGAGTGCTGAAAAGCTTCGTTTGTAGGCGATTTTCAATGATGCTAAAAGAAGAACACCCGCGATCAGGCTTAGAGCTTAATTGCGGGTGTTTTGTATTTTGTGACTGGTCGTTGATGTCATGTTTTGGTGATGTGAGTGGATTTTCAGCGAATTCGCTTAATAATAAACATTTGTAAGGACAGCCAAGTTTTTCCAGTTCGTGTTTAGAACCTGTATCATAATTCTTCGCAACTAAAAACTAGCTGTTTATTCGTTACTTGAGGAACACAGGGCATCTCGTCCTTCACGACGTTCCCAAGGTTTGTTATTTATTTGTTGTCTTAGCAGGAATCATCATGGGTCGAGCCAATCGCGTTGTCTTAGCTTATTCGGGTGGGGTAGATACATCTGTCTGTATTTCCTACCTCAAGCACGAATGGGGCGTTAAGGAAGTTATCACTCTCGCTGCTGATCTGGGTCAAGGCGATGAGCTAGAGCCAATTCGAGAAAAAGCTCTCAAATCTGGAGCAGATAAGTCTTTGGTTGCTGACCTCAAGGCTGACTTCATCAAAGACTATGCCTTTCCGGCGATTCAGGCTAATGCTCTCTATGAGAACCGCTACCCTCTCTCGACCGCTCTCGCTCGGCCTCTAATTGCCAAAGCCCTCGTTGATGCCGCAGAAGAGTACGACGCCGATGCGGTTGCTCACGGCTGCACAGGTAAGGGGAATGACCAAGTTCGCTTTGATGTCTCGATTGCAGCACTCAATCCCAAGCTCAAGGTTCTGGCCCCTGCCCGCGAATGGGGAATGAGCCGTGAAGAGACTATTGCTTATGGTGAGAAATTCGGGATTGAGTCTCCGGTCAAAAAGTCATCTCCCTACAGTATTGACCGCAATGCTCTAGGACGCAGCATTGAGGCAGGCCCCCTCGAAGATCCGTGGAATGAGCCGCTGGAAGAAATCTATGCCATGACTCGGGCGATCGCCGATACGCCCGATGAGCCGGAGTATTTGGAAATTAGCTTCGAGCAAGGAATTCCTGTTTCACTGAATGGCGACACCCTGGAACCGCTGGCGCTGGTGGAGACACTCAATGAAATCGTGGGACGTCACGGCTACGGTCGAATCGACATGGTTGAGAATCGACTCGTAGGCATCAAGTCCCGAGAGATCTACGAAGCCCCGGCGTTGATGGCGCTAATCTTAGCTCATCGGGAGTTAGAGAGTCTGACGCTCACCGCAGATGTCACTCACTATAAGCGCGGCATCGAAGAGACTTATTCTCAGCTTGTTTACAACGGTCTCTGGTACAGTCCTCTAAAGCTGGCGTTGGATGCGTTTGTCGAGCAAACCCAGAGTCGAGTCTCTGGAGTTACTCGCCTCAAGCTCTTTAAGGGACAGGCGACTGTCGTCGGTCGCAAGTCTGACCACACTCTCTATACGCCTGATCTGGCAACTTATGGCAGTGACGATCTGTTTGATCATAAGGCTGCTGAAGGCTTTATTTACGTATGGGGTCTCCCTACTCGGGTGTGGGCAGAAAAAGTGCGTTAAACAGGAATTGAGTCAGACGGTAGATCAGGCGTTCCTAAAATCTCAGGTGTGGTGGTGTGCCAGTATACTGCCGCTAGAGACGTTGCTAACTAAGGAGCGCCTACGATGTCTGCATCTATTCATTCCAGTTCTACTGCGCGGGTTGCCCTAGTCAGTCGATTTCAGGGAATGCTCGTCGGAGCAGCCTTAGCGACAAAGGACTCTCAATCAGATATCGTCTGGTGGTCACCCGTCGAAGCGATCGCCCGACAGCTCATTTCAAGGGCAGCAGTCAAGATATCGTCGTCGTCTTCACAACCTGAGCAGGCAAGCAGCGGTGTAATCGGCGGCACGACCTCCTGGGAGCAGGGCTTGTTAGCGATGCCCTTATTTTTGGCTGATTTTGATCAGTTCACTGATTGGCCTCGCTCCGAAGCATGGATTTTCCACTATTGGGATGCTCATGGTCGAAAGGGCACCGCTCAGAATCAGGATGGCGATCGCCAAGAACAGACGTTCAACGGCCAAGAGAGAAAGGCTGCTTCGCTGTCACTTGCGCTGTCACTGCCCTATCGGTTGGTTCCCCTAGCCCTTTCGAGAATTTTACGCTCGGACTCACCCTCAGGGTGTTCTTGCCAGAAGCTGCTGAAGTCATTAGAGGCCTCTCTCCCTACTGATGGAGATAACTGGGAGAGCAAGGTTGCGCAGATACTTTGTAGACCTTTGCTCCAATGTGTAGATCAGGCCATTGACTCATCTCAAAGCTTAGATGGGTTCCTGCAAAAGGTTCGACAGGTTGTTGAGGATGCTCGACTCACTCTGACAACACTCGCTCTGACAACATCAGTGGATGATGATACAGCCACGTTTTCTCAGGCTGCTGCAGATGGTGTTCTGGTTGCGGTGTTACTCTACAGCTTGGTGTTCACTCCGGCAGAATATGACACGACTCTACAGCGATTTCGGCGAGCCCTCAACAGCGAAGAGATGAACCAATTTGAAGTTTTTCAACCTTACCTGAAGTCGGCACAACAATCTGCGATCGCAACATTAGGAGGTTTGTTGGGAGCTTGCGGTGGACAGTCGAGCTTGCCTCTTCGACGATTTCAATTGACTGCAAAATCTCGGGGTTCAGCCACTCAAGCTCAGTTTCTAGACGATAATCTTTACACAGAACTCATGGTTTGGGGTGTGCGTCTCTGGGCTTTTTGGTCAGGCGTTTTGCCTAGCGTATGCTTACAACTCAACTCGTCAGAAACAGAAGAGATGAGCGTCAGTCCTGAATTACTGGCTAATATGGGGATTACCACGTCTCCCAATCTGATTCGAGTCTTTGGTTGTTGAAGTCGCCCTGTAAAATTTAGCTTGGCTATACTATAGTTCATGGCTGATCAAACTTACGGCTGCTGAGACCTGAGTGGTATTACCGAAAACCTTCGAAAGTCAGTGTTTCCGGCTTCTTTTTCCGTAAAGTGTACTTAGCAATTCGTCCTCTCTCGTGTGCTCTGCCTATGTGGCGATTTGCCGTTGACCTACCAGCCTGAAGATTGGTGACGCGATGAAAACTTTTCGCTCCTTGACGCAGCGGCTACAGTGGTGGCGATCGCCCTCTGCAGTTGATTCCAAGCGTTCTCGCAACGATTCAAAACCCAAATTCACCTCATCTCAGTCTGCGCCTAAGCCTCAGGCAAAGCATCATGCTCAGACAAATTCTGACGCTGATCGGCCTCCGTCTACGAGTCCAGGTGCTTCTCCCAATCAACCCTGGAAGCGCTTTACTGACCTCAAGTCTTCCGTCAAGTCAGGCTTACTAACCACTGAATCACAGCTTTTTACCCGCGCCGTTCAACCTCGCCGCAAGGTCAAGAAGTACAAAAAGTCGTCACCCGTTGTTTTTCTAATCGCCTTGGCCTCGCTGACTAGCGCTATTGGCTATCGGCTGTACAACTCGCCGGAGCTAGATGTCGGCACAACAGCTCCTCTAACAATGAGGGCAAACGACACCCGCGTCGTTGAAGATACGAAAACGACGCAAGAGCAGCGCGAAGCAGCAAGCCGAGGTTCTATCCCCATCTTGATGGTCGATACGACCATCAATCAACGGATTTATCAAGATGTGCAGCGAGCTTTCGACGATGCCGATAAGGTGCGAGAAGAGGCGGGAGTCTTTCCATTTGTTGATACGGAGATTTTGTCTGAAAGTAGCCAACGCTATCTCCGCCAAGTCACTGATACGGAGTGGAATGAAATCCTAGCTCTGGCTGAAGGGCGAGCGGTGCCCTCGACGGAGCCTACCGAGGCGACCGAGGCCGAAACTCAACCAGACCAGCCTGCGGAGTCCGAACCTCCAGCTGAGCCGGAGGCAAACGATTCTACTACGACTGATCCTGCCGATGCCCAAGCTTCAGAGAGTCCGCCAACAGCCTTAGCCGCGACATCGTCTGTCGTGGCTACATCAAATTTGGATTCGTCGAATTCAGAAACCTCTCAGTCAGAAACCTCTCAGACAGGGGCGGCCACTTCAGAGGTTGTGAGGGATGGCGATCGCCAACTCGCCCTTGCAGAGCTGCAAGCTCACCAGCGTACAACCTCGGGTGATGATTTCTCGGTTGTGAAGCAGGTGATCATTCGAGCCCGAGAGCGATATGACCAGATCCTCTCAAGTCCTGAGGCATCGCTGCTGTCTGAATCTAGCGGGATTCAGCCTGTGGTTCTTCTAAATCTGTCGGATGAGGACTGGCAAAAGACGAAGTCAGGGATTCGGCTTGCTTTGGAGGGCATGCTAACTCAGGGAATTCCGAATGGATTGCCGGAAGATCTGATTCGGAATTCGGCCAGCTATCAGCTAGGTACTACTGACGTACCGAATCGAGCTACGCCCCTAGCGGCAAACTTGCTCACCCGCATCGCAAAGCCAAATCTGATCGAAGATCCGATTCAAACCCGTCTCTTTGCTGAACAAGCGGCACAAGCGGTTGAACCCGAACTAGTTGAAATTCGTCGAGGAGAAATCATCGTCGAAGCGGGAGAAGTAATTACCCAGAGTCAATTTGTTTTGCTGGATGAATTCGGGTTGAGCCGTCGCGGAATCGACTGGATTGGACTGGTTGGCTTTGCTGGATTCGTTGGGGGATCGATCTTTGTCTTTCTGGTCGCGGAACGTTGGTTTAGACCCGGTTTGAGACGGCGCGATCATGCGCTGCTGTTATTGTTGGCTTTAAGTACACCAATATTGGTGATATCACCTTTGCCATCGACAAATCTGCCTGCGGTTGGGCTGCTTGTTGGCAGCTTTTATGGCTCCGCCCTGGGATTGACCTTGGTGAGTTTTTTGGGTTTGGCGCTGCCTATTGGCGGCATGAGCATTGGCATGGCTCCGTTGCTGTCGAGTATTTCGGGAAGTCTTGTCGGCACGCTGATGGCAGGACGACTGCGATCGCGCGAAGAGTTGGCACTGTTGGGCGGTGTTGTTGGCATTGTGCAAGGTGTCGTCTACTTAATTTTGACGCTGATCTTGAGTGCTGCGGTGGCTCCCGTGTGGTATACCTTGCTCATGGACGCTTTAATTCAAGCCCTCATCGGTGTTGCTTGGAGCGTTGTTGCGTTGGGAGTGAGTCCCTATCTAGAGCACTTCTTCGATTTGGTCACTCCGATCCGGCTAGTAGAGCTTTCTAACCCGAATCGTCCGCTGTTGAAAAGGCTGGCCTCCAAGGCTCCCGGAACATTCCAGCACACGTTATTTGTGGCGAGTTTGGCAGAAGCGGCTGCACGAGAAATGGGGTGCAACGTTGAACTCGTGAGAGCTGGAACGCTCTATCACGATATTGGCAAAATGCATGATCCAGAAGGGTTCATTGAGAATCAAATGGGTGGCCCAAACAAGCACGACGCCATTGACGATCCGTGGAAAAGTGCCGAAATTATTCGCAAGCACGTCACCGAAGGGATTGTGATGGCGAAGCGCTGTCGTCTGCCGGGAGCAATTCAGGCGTTTATTCCAGAGCATCAGGGTACGATGCTGATTACTTACTTCTATTATCAAGCTCAGCAGCAGGCGAAAGCAGACGATACAATCACTCTTAACGAAAGCCATTTTCGCTATGCTGGCCCCACGCCCCAGTCGCGAGAGACGGGTATTGTGATGCTAGCTGACTCTTGTGAGGCGGCGCTGCGATCGCTCAAAGACGCGAATCATGAAGAAGCTCTTGCCATGGTCAACCGCATCCTCCGGGCTCGCTGGCAAGACGACCAGCTGGTTGATTCTGGACTCACTCGGCAAGACATGACCCGCATTGCCGAAATCTTCGTGCGAGTATGGCAGCAATACAACCACAAACGAATTCCTTACCCCAAAGCGGCATTTGCCCCACCCAGTCCTTCTCCAGTGACCTAGAGGAAACTCAAAACAGTCCTCAAGGAATTCTGCTTTTTTCACAAAGGCTGCTTATTGAGGCTTCTCACATAACGTCGCATTTGTTCTTCTGTTTAGCGATGTTGGTTGAGTAATGTCGTGGCAGCTTGGGGCTGAATTTTGCCGTCTTCTAGATGGGTGACGCGGTCGGCAATATCAACCAACCGAGGATCGTGAGTCACCATGAGAACCGTTGAACCGCCCTCTTTTGCCAAAGTGCGGAGGAGAGTGATCACTTCATGACCGCTGGTTGAGTCCAAAGCTGCTGTAGGCTCATCAGCCATGATGATGGGCGGATTTCCTGACAGGGCACGAGCGATCGCCACCCGCTGTTTTTGCCCACCCGATAAATCACGCGGATAGCTTCCCGACTTGTGCTCTAAGCCGACTTGTTCCAGCAGCGCACGAGATCCCTGCCGCGCTTTTGACCGACCTATTCCTTTTACTTTAAGGGCGACCTCAACATTCTCTGCGGCAGTCAAAGCCGGAAATAAATTAAATCCTTGAAAGATAAAGCCAATGTTTTCGAGCCGAAACCGCGCTAACTGCTGGCGAGTCATCGCAGTAATCTCGTGACCAAGGATAGACACTTGCCCCGAACTAGGAGTTAGAATCCCTGCCAGAACTGAGAGAAGAGTTGTTTTTCCCGATCCCGAGGGCCCCATTAGCAGTTGCACCTCGCCGCTAACGACATCTAAGTTGATGTCTTGCAAAACAGGATAATCTTGTTTTCCATTACGAAAAACCTTGCAAATATGACGAGCGGCGATCGCCACTGAATCTGGATTCACGATCTTAAGAGAGCGATGTGAGGATGTGTCCGCCGCGTCAATATAAGGATTGGATTGGGAAAAAATAGAGTTAATTCGGGAAGCAGTCATTAAAAATTAAGCCTCTGAGAGACAAAAACATCTCAACAAAGAGCGAACGTTTCATAGCCTATCATCAGACTTTGTAGGTATGTCTACCCTAAAAATAGGTAGATTTGCCCTGCTCGCCAGTCGGATTCCGCTCAATGCGCCTACACGGTCAGACGCTGCGTCACTTGTCGCCAATATGGACATTGAGCGAAGAAAAGGGGCTAACTTAGCAGGACGCTGCCTACTCGTGTTCTTTAGCTTAGAAGTCCACAAAGTAACTGCGTTGTGCAGGCTTTGCTGATCCCTTTTTGCCATGCAAACCCGTCGATCAGATGAAAGACAAGTGCGAAGGTTGCTGTGTGTGCAGCCAGTCTATACAAAAACTAGGCCATTGTTCGTAATTTGCAACACGGAATTTGCAATACGGAGTTGAGAAAAGTCCCAATTATAGCTACAGCCATTAGCCTTAGGACGTTTTTGTAGCCGCGCGGCGCGCAGCTACAAAAACGTCTATGTCCTAAATAAGCTGACTACAGCTATAGTTTCAGGAGCATTGTTCTGACTGCATTGATGATGCCGCATTTCGCAATGGCTTATGGCTGACACTGCCGTTCGACTGAGAACCTTTCGCACGGCGATCGCCCGATCATCGCCCGGTCACCTCGCTCATGCTTTGAATACAATGGCTGGATCGACATGGGTCACTTTTTGAATCGCAAAAAGGGCTGAGCCAACACACATCACAACCGTGATACCAAAAATGGCCGATGCCATTACAGGCGTGATCAAAATCATGATGCCCTGGGTGGCAAATGTCCACGCTCCCAAACCCAAGCACAACCCAACACTAGGGACATAACCCAAAACGGCCATCCATAGCGCCTGTTCTACGATGATGCTGTAGATCATGCGGTCAGACGCTCCCATGGCTTTGAGCGTGCCATACTCGCGAAGGTGGTCTGATACCGAAGAATAAAGAATTTGCCCGACGATGACCATGCCAACGATGACGCCGACCGTGGCTCCAAGTCCGAGAATAAAGCCAATTCCGGTGCGAAGCTGCCAATAGCTTCGAGTTTGGTCGGCCATTTCGGTTTTGGTCAATGCCTGAATGTCAGGAATGGTTTCTTCTAGCCGCTGCTTTAGCTGCTCTAGATCGGTACCGGGTTCAGCCTGAATCAACACATAGGCAATAGAATCGGCGATTGTCAGCGGACGAATTTCGGGAACCGCTTCTTCGTTTTCATCTTGCGCTTCATAGGTGGTTGTGCAGTTTAGCCCATCTCCAGACTGAACGCTACAGAAAACGCTCGACCGCAGCCCTGAAGTGGAATAAGCTTTGGCATTTTCCAGAGAAGTAAATAGCATTGTGCTGGACACAATGGACTGAGTTCCCTTCGTCAATCCAACAATGCTGACGGGGGCTGAGTTGATTTCCGCTTCGTCTCCAACGCCCTCCAGTCGAAGAGAGCCAAGATTGGTCTCATCCGTCATGATCGAGAAGGGACGTTGAAGGGCGGCGCGATCGCCCTCCAAAATTTCTCCTGTATTAAACAACTGTCCCCCAGGATCGAACCCAATAATTCGCAAAGGGCCAATCTTGCCATCTGGACTGCGCCATCGACCGCCTGAGAGCATCAGTGCTTCGGCCCGTCTCACGCCTTCTACCTCACGAGCCTCCACCATCTGTTCGAGGGGCATTGGCTGGGTCAGCTCAAAATGAACCATTTCTTCCGCTGCAACCCAAATATCGGCATCAGACTGATCGATAAGTCGTGCAGTAGAACGGGTAAATCCATTCAGAATTCCCAACTGAATGGTGACCAGACTTACGGCAAACATGATGCCCGCCTGAGCCACTAGAAACCGAGGAATATCTTCGAACAAATTTTTGCGAGCGATCGACACCATATGCTCGATGTCCAGTTGAAGAAGTCACAATCTTGAATTAGCATAGCAAGCTCGTCAAAAATCAGCGCTGACCTGGGACTTTTTCTGGATCAGTCCTTCTTTGCGGATTGACATGACAACAAAAGCTACGAGATTGCCAACTGGCGAATGATTTTCGGAGGGGCATGGCAATGCCATGCCCGTACAGCGGGCCATTGGTGGATGGGTAGGTTCTATATCATTCGTCAATTTCGCAACGCCAAAGCTACGATGACAAGTACGTTTCCCTCATCAAAACTTAAGCTGATATGAATTTAATCAAGAGACTCATGAGAATTTAGTCAAGATGCCTAGCAGCAGCTTCGTGCGATCGGTGAGAAGCGTCCGGCGGTAAGCATCAGCCGCTTTCTTAATGGCGTCAGCTTGGGTTGGATACGGATGAATAACGCTAGAGAGCTGGCTCAGTCCTAGTCCTCCCACAATGGCGGTCGTGATTTCGCTAATCATGTCTCCGGCATGGCTCGCCACAATCGTCGCGCCCAAAATTTTGTCGGAACTACGCTCATGGAGAATCTTGACGAAACCCTCTTCCTCACCGTCAGCGATCGCCCGATCAACGTCATGAAACGGAATTTTGATCGTGTTGACATCAATGCCTTTGGTTTGGGCATCTTGCTCATACATTCCCACGTGGGCGATTTCTGGATCGGTGTAAGTGGCCCAAGGCATGACGAGATCGCTCAGTTTTGCCTTGAATAAGCCGAAGGGGGAAAAGAGGGCATTTTTCAGGACGATGCGGGCAGCCGCATCGGCAGCGTGGGTGAATTTCCAGTTCATGCAAATGTCGCCAGCCGCATAGATATGGGAATTGCTAGTTTGGAGGTGGTCGTCAACTTCCACGCCTCGACGAGGATCATAGTCGACTCCGGCAGCTTCGAGATTGAGGCGTTCGACATTCGGGGCACGACCTGCTCCCACCAAAATTTCGCACACTTCAATGACTTCTTCCTTGCCGTTGCGTTCAAACACGACACGTTTCCCATCTGGAGCAGGTTCCATCCGCGTCAGAGAGCAATTCAGCACCAAATTGATGCCTTCCTTAATGAATTTTTTTTGAATAATGTCGGCTGCATCGGCATCTTCTCGGCTCAGCAAATGATTATTCCGCTCAAAAACGGTCACCTCGCTCCCTAAACGGTGAAAAGCCTGAGCCAGTTCGCAACCGATAGGGCCACCGCCGATCACCGCAAACCGGGGTGGCAGGTTTTCAAGATTAAAGACCGTTTCATTAGTCAAAAAGCCAACGTTTTCGATGCCATCGATGCGAGGACGGACTGCCCTTGCCCCCGTTGCAATGACAGCTTTTTTGAACCGCAGGGTTTTGCCTTCAACAGTGAGCGAGTTCTTGCCTGTAAAACTCCCTTCTCCTAGAAATACGTCTACCCCTGCTTTTTGAGCGCTGACGGCTGAATCGACAGGACTGATCTGCGATCGCACTCGCCGCATTCGCTGCATTACCGCCGGAAAATTGACGTTAACAGAGTCGGGTGAGGTGACGCCAAACTGTTCAGCTTCCTGCATTTCCCCCACCACCCGTGACGAGCGAATGATGCTTTTAGACGGAACACAGCCGACATTGAGGCAGTCTCCCCCCATGAGATGTCGCTCGATCATCGCCACCTTCAGCCCAATTCCCAGCCCTGCTGCTCCTTTTGCTGCGACTAGACCCGCCGTGCCTGCTCCAATCACAACCAAGTCATAGCAGTCTGGGGGGGACGGATTTTCCCAGTCTGGTGGATGGACGTTGTTCACCAAAGTCTGGTTGAACTCGTCCATGGGAGACACAGGAGCAAGATGCGGAGTCGAGGAAGTCATAGGTTGCAGATATCGAGAGACAAAAATCAGTAGAAGCGGGAATCGTAACGGAACACCGAACCCCTGAGTTTAGCGGGGAGAATCAGAGTCAGAACTCAGCTCTGAAGCAAAGTCAGTGGCAGGATTTTGCGCATTCGTTCCTGAGTCTGAATCAGACTCAGGAACGGCTTCCTTCAAGGCTTGTTGTGCCACGCGAGTGACATAGATGGTGACAGCCGCCGTCGCAATGAAGCCAATGATTCGAATCGCCCACTGAATCGCCGCATTTTCAGGGCGATCGCCCGTCGCCAGCATTGCCAAGTTGCCCGCCAAAGAGCCGAGATAAACATACATCACGGTGCCAGGAAGCATCCCGAAACAGCCGAGAGAATAATCTTTGAGGGAAACTCCGGTGACGCCGAATCCGTAGTTGAGCAAATTGAAGGGAAAGACGGGTGAAAGTCGCGTTAATAAGACAATTTTCAATCCTTCTCGGCCAACGGCCTCATCAATGGCCTTGAATCGACGATTGCCTTCAATCATGCTAGCCACTCGATCTCTGGCAACGTAGCGTCCGATCAGAAAAGAGGCGATCGCCCCAATGGAGGCTCCAACAAAGACCAGAATCGACCCCTGCACCACCCCAAACACAAATCCCGCACCCAAGGTCAAGATCGAACCGGGCAAAAACGCGATCGTCGCCACAACATAGATGCCCATAAAGACGAGGGCTCCAACCACTCCCAAATCTTGAATCCATCGCAGGACATCAGCCAACAACTGCTGCACATTGAATGTGTTGGCAATGGTATGCAATCCGTCAACGAAAGACGGATCAGGTGGTTCTTGGGCGATCGCCGGCAAAACATTAATCATCTGACCGAGACTGACCATCACAACCGAACTCACCATTAGTCCAATCCATCGCAACGTTTTCCACTGTATCGGGTGCCTGGAAATGGGGGTTGAATTCTTGTTGGTATAAATGCGGGATCTTGAAACGGAAGACGGGTCTTCAAGGAGAAAACGCCTGCGGTTGGGAACAGGGGAGGGACTGGGCATCATAGAGGATTCGAACTCAACAGGGACAAGAAATGCCGGAATATAGAAGATGTTGAAAACGATACGATGCCGAATTCATGACAACTCGTTTTCAGAACAGATCATTTCACCATCTAGCGTTGATGCTACTGGATCTAAACCTAGAGTAGAGACAAGAGATGATGCCTCTGTGAGTCAATTATTAACCTCTGCTGAGAAAACGTCTTGATAAGATTCTGCCGAAATTTGCTTACACTGAGATTTATTCACTTTCTCTATTGCTTGCAATCTCTTGCTTCTACGATCTACTTAGCTGACATTTCATTTGCACGATTCATTTGCACTATGGCGTTACGCTACACGCTTTTTTTCGATGCGGTTCTCTCGCGATGTGATTTGCCGCTCTCACCCACCGTTTGTTTGCACAACTTGCTATGGCTACCTGGATCAAAGAAACTGATCGCGCCTTCTACTTAATGGAGGCTAACTATTACATCGATAAAATTCCCAAAGAGCCTCGTCCAGATGGTGTGGGGCATCCTGGCGAACGTCAGCTTTACCTCAGTCAGTTTAAGGCTTGGTTGAACGATCCTGCGGGTACTCCAAATGCCATGGTCGTTGCCGTTGGAATCGGCGCAGAAGAACCCCAGCCTAAGCCCCAACTGAAAATTGACGTTCCCGAATCGGTGAAAGTGAATGAGGTGTTTATCATTCGAGGACAGGCTCCCAAAGAGTATGCTGGGCAGCTCGGCGATTTGCTAGTGGAGGTGAATGGCACCTTTCAAAATCAGACTCCTTCCCTTGACTCCAAGCCCGAAGTCTGGGACGACGGCTCATGGAGTGTGGCGTTTCGGTTTTTGGCACCAGGCGATCGCACCTTGCGCATTACATTTGGGATTCTCAGCAAGACCTTTACCTTAAAAGTTGAAGGAACGGAACTCAACATTACCAGCAGCTTAAATGTGAGGGCTGGAGAGTTTTTTGACTTATTGGGGATTGCGCCTGCTACCGTTGCCGACCAAACGGTGAGTCTTTATGCAATTGCTGAAGCCCAGGATTATCTGCTGTCATCCCAAGAGAAGATCAGCGCTGATGGCACCTGGATGATTCCACGACTGAGACTGTTGGGAGCGGGCGATCGCTCGATGAAAGTGACGGCTGGCAATGTAAACAAGAGATTTACGCTGAAAGTTACGACTGCGCCTGTGATTCCTGTAGGAAAAACGGTGCCCGAAGTTCAGCTCAGGGCTCCAAACTATCCAACGATCAGTTCTTCGGTGCTGGGGCGAGTCACCTTTACCGGAGGCTTTATGGAACCTGAGGGACATGGCCTCAAGCCTACGTCCTACGCCATTTTTTCAGATGATCCGAGTCGCATCAAAACATTACCTTCTGCTCGCCGCAACTGGGGCATCGACTACGTGGTGCTTGCTCCTGGAAAGCCGATTCGCAACTGGTATGCAGGGAAGGTCGTCAAAGTCGGCTTAGAGCGAGGTTATGGCAACCGCTGCTATGTTCAATTCGGGTTCGCGTTTTCGTTTAGGGGTCAGACTTACGATGTCTACGGAGCCTATGCCCATGCCCAAAGCTTCTCCGTGCGCGCCGGAGATATCATCCGCCAAGGCGAGACAATTGGGGTGATGGGAGGTACAAGTGGCTCAAATTTCACCTTCCCAGAACATGTGGATTTTCGGCTCTGGGTGGTGATGTCGGGCGCAACGGTAGGACGCTCCGACTCGACCGCAATTGTAGATATTAGTCCAAATGTCATGGAGGCATGGGTGCGATCGCTCTAGACACACCACCAGAGCAATGAACTCACCTAAAGTTGAGCGCGAATTTTGAAGGTGTAGTCGCTGCCTGGTTCTAGCTGATAGTCACAGCGCTCTAGAAAGCGACCCAAAGGTTCTCGGATCAGAGCACGCCCAAGGGAAGGCTGCACGGATAACTGACCGCCTTGAAATCGCCACTGAAATTGCCACGAGTACTCGTTGGCTGTCACCTCTCCTTCTAAGCGGCCTTGCGACCAGGATTGATGAGTAATGCGAACGTATGCAGTTGTTTCGGGAAGATGCTTAGAACTCACGAACACGTCTCAGAAGCTCACTAATGTCTCAAGATTCCTGCCTTGTTGTGGCGAGACCAGAGTCTGTTGCACCGTTCGGGATTTTCACCTAGCGAATGACTCGACCGACTCGCTCAGCATCAAGTTCAAGCACCCACAATACTAAACCCTTCCGAACACGAGTCAAGATAACTTCGTTACCTCTTTCTACCAATTTTTGAGCGACATGTTTTGCCTTATCATCATTGTCAAAAAATTTGACGTAGACATAGAACTGATTCTCGTAGATTAGTGCCCCGACCGGATGAGTCGAATCGGGAAGCATAACATGGCAGCGATCGAGAGCTTTCTGTGCGAAAACGGGGAGTGATTGAGGTGAAGGCTGTTTAGACAGATCAGACGACATGCTGTTCATGAGTGGTTTACGTGATCTAAAAATTCCCTAAATCTAATCAGGGCGCTCCAGTTTTTTTGATATTTTGACAAACGAATTTTGATAACAGTTCATTATCGAACTTTACTTTCCCTATTTGAAAACCTTACCACAATCCTCATGAGACGGATGAGCCGAAATAGACCTCTATAGACCTTTGAGGGGATTAATCTGTTCTGATTAATATTCTACGCTCAACCCTTGAGCATTAAAAGCTTTACCCAGACGCGTAAGGGCATGAATGTAGGCGGCTGTCCGGTGGGAAACAGCAGAGTCGTGGGCGATCGCCAAAATTTGGTTAGTCTCTTCTACCATTTTGTCGTGTAATCGCTGGTTCACGTCCTGCAATGTCCAGTAGAATCCTCCTCTATTTTGTACCCATTCAAAGTAGCTGACTGTCACCCCGCCTGCATTCACCAAAATATCGGGAAAGACTTGAATCCCCTTCTCATCAAGAATGTCATCTGCTTCTGGAGTGGTGGGGCCATTGGCAAGCTCAAAGATATAGCGAGCCTGAATGCGATCGGCGTTTTCTACGGTGATTTGATTTTCCAAAGCGGCTGGAGCCAAAACATCGACATCCAGCTCTAAAAGTTCCGCGTTGGTGATGACATCATGTTCGACAACATCGCACACGGTTCCTTTACAGTACACGGCTTTGAGGTCGCGACTGGATTCTTTGAACTGGCGAATACTAGGAATATCCAGTCCTTGAGCTGCGTAAATGGCTCCTTTTGAATCGCTCACCGCGACGACCTTGTAGCCTGCCTTGGAGGCAAGTTCAGCTAAAACTGCTCCCGCGTTGCCAAATCCCTGAACCGCAAGACTGGTTTTGTGGGGAACCCGACCCTGAAGCGCCAATACATGGTTCATCACATAAAAAGCGCCCATAGCCGTAGCAGTATTGCGACCGAGGCTTCCTCCCATGACGACGGGCTTTCCCGTCACCACAGACGGCACCGATTTTCTCCGAATGATGCTGTATTGCTCCATCATCCATCCCATGATGATGGCATTGGTATAGACATCGGGAGCAAGAATATCGACATCAGGGCCAATAAAATCGGCGATCGCATTGACATAACCCCGGCTCAGTCGCTCCAGTTCGCTGCTAGACAGTTGCTTGGGATTGACGGTAATCCCGCCTTTTGCGCCCCCAAACGGCAGGCCAAGAGCTGCGCACTTGAAGGTCAT
>JGI12210J13797_10135055_pt1 | contig 66215 bp, 53 predicted proteins | sample ElkSlonscriptome_3_FD_13797 | JGI IMG/M metagenome (IMG submission 13797) | reverse complement strand
TCGCAGAATGAGCGTCGGGAGTATGTCACGCTGAGAATCATTGGCCACTACAATCTGGTTGATGAGTCCGACGCGGAGAGTTTGGGCCTTGACCGCGCATTAGCGGTAGCCGACGCCTTGGCGGACCAGGGCATTGCTCGACAGCGGCTTGAGACCACAGCGGCAGAGGGTGCGCCGCCGGGGGTAAATCTTGAAAGTCAGCCCTGGCTGAGCTCTGCTGTCCTATTTGAACTTGTACCGCCTTCGCCTCAAGCGCCGTCACCAGAAAATTAGCGCTGCATCAGCTCCTGGGCCTGCTGCGCGACCAAAGGGCTGGGGTCATTTTGCATTTGGGGCAGCAAAGACTTCAAGACAGTCGGTGAAGCGACTTTTAGATAGCGCAACACCGCTTCCCGCACAAATCCTGTTGGATGACGTAGCCCCCATACAACCTGGTCTGGGTTTAGGCTCCAGCGGGCGTCACTGGCAAGATGATAGCAGCAGGCCACCGGCCAATCGGACAAAAAGAATCGCAGATCCAATAGCTGCCGCAGCCGAGCGCTCGCCGATTGAGGCTGATATGGAACTAGACTGGCCAAGGCCTGCAGATGGTCCAAGGTGGAGCGGTGGGGATCGAGTACGGTCAATAGGGTTTGCTTGACCGACAAATCGACCATGTTGTCCAAAATTTCCAGCCCTCGGGCGATGCTGTCTGACGATTGAGACTGGAGATTGAATGCAGCGGCGCTGATAGTGTCGCTCGTGTAGAGAAACTGCATCAGCAGAAAGAGTCGCCCCACGGCGTCTACGCGCTGATCTTTGAGCGATCGCCGCAGCAGTTCGGCGGTGGCATGTTCTTTCCAGCTCGCATCTTGGGCTTTGATATCTAGCTCACCAGCATAGATTTGGGCAATGAAATACAGCTCTTGCTCAATAAGCTTTTCGATGCCCCTGCGTCCTAGGTAATCATTCAGGGCTTCGATGCCATCTTCCTTTGACAGCAGCAGCAGCGATCGCAGCAGATTGCGGCGCTCTTTGCCCCACACCACAATCACGTTTTCCACCATTTCCTGCAGGGCATTGTCACTGCCAATTTGCCCTAGGATCCGCCAGGCGCTGGCCCGCACATTAGCAGGTCTATAGGCTTCTGTGCCAATGGAAACCAGCATAGGGACAGCGTCATTGCCCAACTCCACAAAGGCATTCATCGCGGCTTTGCGGGTGGAAGGATAGGCCAATGCCCGCACTAAGGAGGGGTAGAACTCTTTCAAATTGACTGCCGCAATTGTCTCAAGGATGGCGGCTCGAACCCGCAACGAGCGATCCCGCAGCAGCCCCGGAATATGAATTCGCAGCGACTGTAGGTAGAGAGCATCCCTCAGGGCGCGGCAGCTGCTGACCCGCTCAATTTCCTCATCTCTGTCAGTCAGCATTCGCCGCAGCACAGCGGTAGATTCTGCCTGTTGGCGAGCGTTTCCCCGCCGCAGCATCAGCGCCGCTGCCGTTGCCCGAACGCTGGGGTGGGTCTCGGGGTCTAAGTAGGTGCGTAGCTCGTTGACGTCCGGGTGGTCATCTGTGAGCCACACATAGCGCAGCGCCGGAGTCAGCACCTCGGGCCGGGGCGACTGGGAGATGAGCGCCGATACGTTCTCAACGTACTCCCGCTGAGGATAGCGCAGCATCACGTCTAGACTCTGCTGCTGCAGGGATACCGGTAGTTCAACCAGCCGGGGGGCCAAGACGTTGCCCGCTTGCCTGGGATCTAGGTTGGCCAACAGGTCAATGCAGGATCCCCGCTTGTGTACATCTAAAGCCGGATTTTCTATTGTCTCCACGATGGCTTGCTTAAAGGTGCGGGTATCCATGTCGCGGGTTGCCACCAGCTGTCCCCGCTCGGCGCTCAGCACCAGCAGCTCCAGGTAGCGATCGCGTAGGACCCGCACCGCCAGCAGCCAAATCAGGCCCAAGGCCATCATTTGCGCTAGAAATACGAACGTTTGAACCTCGGCCAAAACACTCTCCTCAGCGTTGGGGAGCAGCTGGTGGCAGAGCCAAATTGTGGCTAAAATGCCAGCGCCAGTGAGGCCAATGGCGATGGGTTCAGCTAGCCCCCGCACCTGCTCCTGGATCTGATTGCGGTTCATTGTGGGGATGGGCTGGAAGATGACTGGCCCCGTGGAGGCAATCAAGGTGTAGCGCAGCAGCTCATCGACAAATTTAAGAATGATCACTCCCACAAAGATGGGCACGATGCCGATGAGGGTCAAGCCACTCCAGCCCACAATCAGAATGGGTAAAATGGCGCTGACGGTAAATACGCCCAGTCGCTCAATGGCGCGGCTGGAAATAAACCACTGGGTCACCACCTCAAAGATGCCCAGCGTGCCGCTAAATAGAGCAATAAAATCGGCAATGCTGCCCTCTCGATCGGCTAGGCGTTGCTCCAGCTGACTCAAGTACTCTAGGTCAATGATCAGCAGCAGCACCTGGGACATGACAAAAAAGACCACAACCCAGACCACGTACTTTCGAAATGGACCCTGGAGCCGCTGGCCGTGATGCCGACGTCCCGTATTGTCGCTTTGTCCGGTGGAGGTCCGGCGCTCTAAGTTGGGGAAAAAGTCGCGGTAAGTCGAGCTGATGTAGGCCAAGATAGCCGCGCCGATCAGCATCATGACACAGGCCGCCAGCAGCACATTGTCTAGGCCGATGAGCTGGCGCAGTCCGGGTAAGGAAAAGCCGCTGACAATATCTGCCATCAGGATGCCGCTGCTGACAATAGGGAAGGTGCGCTTGATTTCCCGAATGTTGAACAGCTGATTGGACGTGATGGAGGTATTGAGTTCGTTGAGGGTGTAGATAGCCTCTAGCCACAGCCGAATGAGAAAGATACCGTAGCCGAAGAGAATAACCCCTTTGATCTCCAGCCAAAACAGAAAGATGGGAAACGCCATCAACAGCGGAATCAGAGCGATCACCCGCCGGAGGGGCAAGATGCGCTGCATCTGGGTGTATAGGACCCCTAGCCCCGTCCCCATGGCAGCGCTCGCGATGTAAACCCAGGGCAGCACATTGGCGCTATACTCCCCGAGAAACAGGCCCCCCGCCGTAAACTCGAACCACAGAATGCCGATTGACGAGAACAAATAAAACGCCAGCAACAGCAGGGTCCGTGGCGCTTCTTCTGGTCGAAGATTGAGCCAGCGTAGCCATCGCTGAGAGCGCGTTTTGGCAGATGTCAGTTGGATCATGTCGGGCTAACATAGCGAAGGGCAGGCAACGGCCCACCCCTCGGGATGGAGGGCAGAGTATATGGGGTGTAGGTTACCCTGCTATTGTCGTACAGCGCCAGCTCTCAGCACCTGATTTGCCATGGCTGTGATTTCAATTCGCCCTGAGGGGCTCTATTGCAAAGCCGGGAATTTTTATATTGACCCCTGGCGCGCAGTGGACCTTGCGCTGATCACCCATGCCCACGCCGACCACGCCCGTTCCGGATCCCAGCGCTATTTGGCCACGACCCAGTCAGAAGATATTCTGCGCAAGCGTCTGGGGCCAGACATTCAGTTTCAAGGGATGACCTATGGCGATCGCATGTCCATTGGGGATGCCCTAGTCTCATTTCATCCGGCGGGCCATGTGCTGGGCTCAGCCCAAATTCGTGTGGAGGTTGATGGGGAGGTCTGGGTGATCTCGGGGGACTACAAGCGGGACGCCGATCCCACCTGCACTGGTTTTGAGCCCGTCCCCTGCGACACCTTCATTACGGAGGCGACCTTTGGCTTGCCGATCTATCGCTGGCAGTCTGGCGCGGCCATCGCCCAGCAGATTTATGACTGGTGGCAGCAGGCTCCCGAGCGCCCCTCTCTCCTGTTTTGCTATTCTTTCGGCAAAGCGCAGCGGATTCTAGCAGAGCTGGCCAACCTGACGGATAGACAAATTTACGTCCATGGGGCGATCGCGGTACTCAACCACATCTACCGGCAGCAGGGGGTTGCCCTGGGAACCACAATGCCTACCACCGAGGTGCCCAAATCCTATGGGTATCAAGGGGATCTAGTTTTGGCCCCTCCTTCGGGATACCGATCGACCTGGATGAAGCGTTTCAAGCAGCCCCAGACGGCTTTTGCCTCGGGCTGGATGGCGGTGCGGGGCGCAAGGCGGCGGCGAGGGTACGAACGGGGTTTCGTGCTGTCAGACCATGCTGACTGGCCCAGTCTGCTGCAGACGGTAAAAGAGACCCAGGCTCAGAAAATCTACGTCACCCATGGGCAGTCAGATACCCTAGCCCGCTATCTGCAGGATGCCTTTGGGCTGGATGCAGAACCGCTAGAAACCTTATTTGAAGGGGAAGGCGATGTCTAGAGCCGCACTACACCGGTTCTGCGACTGATGCGCTGTCGGATTCGGGAGGGGTGACCAAGGGTAGAGATTCGGCATGTTGGTCATGCTGGCCATTGCCATTTTGGCTGTGGCTCTTGGCACCAGCGATAAACTGCTCGGGATGCGTATAGAACTGCTCTAGGACTGCCTTATCCTGGGGCGCTAGCCCTGGCATGCTGTCGCTGTCCATTTCGCGTAGGGTTTCATCGACCAAATCGGCCTGTTCTTCAGCCTGCTCAAGCAGCGCCTGCAGTTCGCCCGTTTTGACTTGCTCAAACGGCTTTAGGACATCGTACTTCGCGGTTATGGTCTCTAGCTCCGCAGTCAAACGCTGGTTGGCCTCGGTCAAGCGCTCGATCTCGTTATCTTTTGCTTTGAGATTGTGCAGTACGGGGACGAGACGGGCCTTGAGATCCATGCATTCGACATCGAGCTGTTGGAAGCGGTCAGCCAAGTTGAGGTAAGAGTGGCAGAGGCGAGAGAAGCTTTCAGACATTCCCATATCTGGATCCTTGTGATAGTAAATAAGGCAGTAATACGGTGGGTCAGACAGTGTTTTGTTAAAAAAGCATTGTTAAAAAAACACTGAGCCAGAGAAGTTTCTAGTTAGCGAAATAATGAGCGCCGCTAGATATGATCAGCGCCGTGGTTCTGCTGGCGTGATGTCGTAGTGCGGTAGCTGTATTGCCGAGCCATGGACGACTTATCAGCGATCCTAAAGGATGTTTCCTTCAAAGGGAAGAGGGCACTGTGGGTGTTTTAGGGGCACATTGCGGTGAATATGCTCCGCCGGAGGGGTGGGATCGCCGGATACAAGAGCGATCGCGCCGATTGCGTCGATTTATAAAGGTCGATAGAAAAGGCATGATTACCGTACATAGAGCCCTACATAGAGAAGTCACTACATAGAGAGGTCACTACATAGAGAAGTCACGGTATCCCCATGATGGGCTGCTGTCTACCCCTGACGATCGCGGGTTTTGACCTCGACTCGCTATAATCCTAAGCTACAGTTGCGGTATGGGATTATAGTCTTGTGAGTCTCTAGCGCTCACCACCCAGCTTACAAGGGTTATTTTCGATGACGTACTCGACATTCAAATCTGTTGCCTGGCTGTCTCGTAGCAGTATGGTTTTGGCCATTGTCGTTTTGACATTGGGCGGCGTGACGCCAGCTCAAGCTAGTGCCGTGCCCATATCGGCATCGACAATGCTGGCCCAGACCTCCAGCCGCACATCATCCGCCCAAGAGCTGCTAGAGCTGCGCTTGGAGCAGGTTGAGCGCACCACAACGCTGTTTAACGTCATGCTAGGGGTGCTGGCCCTGCTGCTGGTGGCGGCGATCGCCGCCCTGTGGCTGCTGCGGCGATCGGTGCTGCGGGAAGTCACCGACATTGTCCAAGCTCACCTCAAAGAGCTGGGGGACTTGCGGGGCGAGATCGACGGAGCCAAGCGCGAAGTTGGCAGCATTGTGCAAGAATTTGAAGCCTTTGCCGATGATTTGGGCAAAGAAACCGAGGCCTTTGAGACATCTGTAGATCTGCGGCAGCAGCGCCTCGCCCAGCTCTCAGATGAACTGAAGCAGATTCAGCAGCGGGCTGCTGACACCCTAAACGCCACCCTAGAAGCGGCTCAGCAACGGCTCCAAGCCGCTGAAGCTAGCTTTATTGACGCCTTACCGCAGTATCAGCAGCGTGCGGAGGATCGGGTTGCGGTGGCGCTTCAGACCGTCGACACCTCTAGTACCCAGTTTGGCCAAGACTTAGACCAGCGGCGTCACCATGTTGACAACCACCAGAGGCTGCTGCTGCAGGATCTTGATGAGTCTTGCGCAGATGCTCAGCAGCGGCTACAGCAGCTCACCACAGCAGCAGCAGAGGATAAAACTAGAATTGTTGATGAGCTGCGGCAGCTCAAGCAGCAGCTTGTCCCCCAGCTTGACGCCATCACCGCTGAAGCGCAGCAGCAAATCCAAGATCAGGCCCGAAGCGGCATCGGACAGCTGCAGGCCGATCAAGCCCACGCCCAGCAGGATTTAGACCAGGTCCGATCCCAGGTGCAAGAGCAGCAGTCTCGGCTGGTGGAAGAATTTCGCCACATTGAGCAGGCATACCGGGAACAGCTGGCTCAGCTGGGGGCAGAAGCCCAGAGCGATCGCACCCAAGCGACCGAGCGGCTGCAGCAGCTGCAGATGGAGCTTGAAAGCGACATCGCTGAACTGCGATCCACCTCAAATCGAGAGCGAGATGATCTGCGGCGGACGGTGCATCGGCTCTCCGACGAGCTGACCAGTAAGCTGGACCAAATGCAGGGTGATGTGGCAGCACAGCAGGAGGCGATTCAGCAGACCCTTTCACAGCTAGAGCAAGAGGTCACCAGTCAGCTCCAAACTCTACAGAGCGAGGCCGAGACCCAGCAGACTGCTGTTACGGAAAATCTGGCCCAGCTCTCTGAGGTCTTTGAGGCTCAAAAAGCCGCCCTAGAAACTGAAACCGAGACTCACAAAGGCGGTATCCAGACCCATCTCAAAGCCCTAGAATCTCAGTTTTCTCAGGAGGTCGATGGGCTACAGCGTGAGGTGAAACAGCGGAGCGAGGCTGTTTTTTCAACTCTCGGCCAGGCTGACGGCGAGATTGCCGAGCAGCTCAGCGATATGAAAGATGCGGTCAAAGCCCAAAAAGATCGGCTGCGCCAAAATGTTGAATCGTTGGAGCAGCGATTCGACGCCAAGGTCAGCGAGCTAGAGACCGGCGCGGTAGATGGCCGGGATCAGACGCTCCAGCACCTGCGGGATCTAGAGCGGGAGATGTCCAAGGCACTGAGCGATCTCAAGCAGGATGCCCAGCAGCGGAAACAGGAGATCTTAGATCGGCTGGCGGAACTCACTCCTGAGGCCGTGTCTAAGACCTTTATTGCCGAGGCGCAGCAGCGGCTTGGGGAGATAACCCAGCAGCTAGACATGCTCCAATCCAACCACCCTGAACTGTTTATGGCCATTGACGATTATGTCACTCAGGCTATGCGGCAGGCAGAGGCGGGGAATTACCGGGAGGCGATCGCGTCTTATGATCAGGCCCTAGAGCTGCGCCCCAAGCAATCCGATCTGTGGTGTAAGCGGGGGCTGGCCTTAGCGGAGCTGCAGCAGTTTGAAGAGGCGATCGCCAACTTTGACCAAGCCATTGACCTGGCGACCAGCGATCCCATGCCTTGGTACTATCGCGGCCTTGCCCTCAAAGAAGTCAAGCAGTACGACACGGCCCTCTCGGCGTTTGACGAAGTGGTTGACATGCAGCCCGACGACCCAAAAGCTTGGCTAAATCGAGGTATCGTACTCAACCGGCTTAAGGAGCGAGAGCAGGCCCTAGAGTCTTTTGACCGGGCGATTGAGGTCGCGCCGAATTATCACGAAGCCTGGGTCAATCGCGGGGTTGCCCTAGGAATTTTGCAGCGCCATGAGGCAGCGTTTGAGTCCTTTGACAAGGCCGTTCAGATCGAGGCAGAGGATGCGGTAGCTTGGCTAAATCGAGGCTTGGCTTTAGTGGAACTCGACCGGCATGATGATGCGATCGCCTCTTTCGACCGGGCCATTGCTCTTAACCCCAATGCCTACAAGGCCCATCTCAATCGAGGCAACAGTCAGATCCAGCTACGGCTATTTAGTGACGCCGTCACTAGCCTAGACCGGGTATTGGAACTGCAGCCTGACTACGCCCCCGCCCACTACAGCAAGGCCACCTGCTACGTCAGCCAAGGGGAAATCGATCTCGGCTTGGAAAGCCTGCAGCGGGCCATTGAGCTGGACAAGCGCTATCAGACCGAGGCCCGCACGGACACGACGTTTGCCCGGCTACGCCGCGATGAATGGTTCCAGCAAATTGTGGGGGAGCTATAGCAACTGTCCTGGCTGCGGCAGGACAGTTACGCGCCCTGCCGCCTACGGGACTTTGGCAATCAGGGCTCGGTGCCGTGGGCTCGTGATGCTCAACGCGGGCGACTCAAATCCGGCGTCCATAATGGCCTGCTGCAGGTCGAGGGTGAAATACTCATCGAGAAAGGGCTCTGTGCTGCGCAGCAGGGTGCGCACATAGGGTGGCATCTTGGCATAGGCGGGGGAGGCTGGGTTCATGCACATTAGGGCAATATGGCCGCCGGGGCGCAAAATGCGTCTGGCCTCCTGAAGGGTTGCGATCGCAGCGGATTGGGGGAGCTCGTGGAACATCAAGCATGCGGACACTAGGTCGACGCTGGCGTCATCTAACCCCGTTGCCTCAGATGCGCCATGCCGCCAGCTGACGTTTGGATTTTGGCCAAACTGATGGCGCGCCACCACCAAGAAGTAGGGCGAAAGATCTATGCCGATGGCGTGGGAGTCAGGAAAGGCCTGCTGCAGAGCAACAGTACTGGCCCCAGCGCTGCAGCCTAGGTCAACGCTGAGATGGGGGGCTTGGGGCAGATGGGTTTGCAGCACCTGGTGATACTGCTGCCGTAGGCGAACATCGCCATTGCTCCCCTCCTCGGGCCACAGACGGGCATGGACGGCCTGCGCCGCTACCTCTACTTCAATGGCTGGCGTCCAGCCCAGGTTGCCTTCGTCGTAGGCATGGAACGACTGGCAATAGTAAGCGGGGTAGGTGATGTTGGGATCCCTCACTTCCGCCAGGTCGGCCTCCCACTGGGGCACATGGGATCGCAGTCGCTCTACGTCTTGCCGCCAAGGAATACCCAGCGCTTCTGCCCGTTTGATGATCATTTGACGCGCCTGGTGTTTGGCGATCGCGGCGAGGGGGCGAATATCCAGCAGGCTTTGAATAAGGCGGGATGAAATGGGAGTAGAGGTCATCGCTGGGATGGGTGGTGGGACGGGGGTGAACGCAGTCTGTCGCGACGTTATGGGCGCTTGGTCAACGATTGGTTAGCTATCGCTGGGCAGATCAAACAACACGGTTGACAAGTAGCGCTCTGCCCAATGGGGGTCGAACGCCGCTTCCAAGACCCGCCGGGTTTTGTCGTTTTGCTGCTGTCGCAGGCAATAGTGGCGCTGCCCCGCTGCAATTTCAGATCGCCGCTCTGGTGCAGGAGCTGTCGCCACCGCCTGTTGACAGTGAATCGTTAACATATCGCGCACCCGCGCCAAAAACTGTCCCTGCTCCGCCTCGTTCCCCGGACGCACAAACAGGCAAAACTCCGAAAAGATACTGCCCCATTCCGGCAAGTCTCGCGGCTGGGAAAACTCTAGATCAGGCAACATGCCCAGCGCCGATTGATATCCTGATGGCAGGAACCATTCGCCCGCAGACTGCTCCACTGGAGATAGGTCAACAATGGCCGCGTTGATGCGCTTGGCGCTGCCGACCAAATCGGTACCAAACATCGGTAATGGGTACTCTGAGCGAGGGAACATGACGCAGTGCAGAATATCTAGGTTGCGTCCCACCTTCGCCAGCTCTAGGTGGAGTTTGCGAAACTGAGGTGTCTGATAGCAGGCATTCTCAATCACGAGGCGATCGCCTTCTAGCCGCCCTTCAATGTAGCCCAGGCCTTCAGGTAGGTGATATGGCGATAGGTCTAAATGCTGCTGCCAGATAGTCTCAATGGTGTCAGCTAGATCCCGAATGAGAGGATGCTGCTGCTGCCGAATTGATGCAGGAACGGATGGGGGCATGTTGCGCTGATTGCTGGTGCTGAGTCGTGCTGTGCCTAACGGTGCCGAATAGCCCTATAGCGGTCTGCAGGCATTAGGAACGGCTTTAAAGATACCTCAGATTGACAGATGATATCGTTAGCAGTAACAAAGTGCATCACAACTGGTCTAGCAAAGCACTAGGCCACTGTCGTCGGAGAACCGAAATACTATGGCAGGTCAAATTCTGGGGGAGCGTTATCGGGTTGAGAAACAGCTTGGCCACAAAGCTGGTCGATGGACATTGCTCGCAACAGATTTGACGACAGAACGACCTGTTGTGCTCAAACTGATTTCTGTTGATGAAGAGCTTCACCCCGACTCGCTGCGGCTGTTTGAGCGTGAACTCAGTACCTTACAACACCTTGAGCACCCGTCGATTCCCCGATATTTGGAATCGTTTGACATTGAGCTTCCGCGAGGGAAAACAGCCCTGGTTTTGGTCGAAAGCTATGTCGAAGGGACTTCGATGGACAAGTATCTTGAGCAGGGCCGCACTTTTTCGGAGACGGCAGTCAAGCATATTGCAGCGGGTGTGCTAGACGTTTTGATCTACCTGCACGGCCAGTCCCCGCCTATTCTCCATCGGGACATCAAACCCAGCAGCATTTTGTTGTCCACGCCACCCGGCGAGCGGACGCAAATCTATCTGGTGAATTTCGGCTCTGTAAAACCCATCGCGCCTGCCCACAACCACAACACCATTTCGGCTTTGGTGGGAACCCAGGGGTATATTGCGCCAGAACAGCTCGGGGGCCGGGCTTTAGAGCGGTCTGATTTATTTAGTCTCGGTATGACGTTGACAACGACAATAACGGGCTGTGCGCCAGACAAACTGCCCTGTCCTCCAGAGATGACAGTCAAAGCCCTGAGCCTCTCGCCACGGTTTTCAGCTTGGCTCACCTGCCTCACCGATAGCGATCCCCACTGTCGTCCGGCGTCGGCTCAAGCTGCATTGGATACCCTCTGCTGGCCTGAGCCAGTCTAACGGCGGTGGTCGGCCGACTCCTTAGGACCGCTGTCACGACCGATGCGCACATCTCGCCAAGCGCTGCCAATGCCCCGGAGAATTCCTCGCCCCACTAATCCGATTCCACGACCCAACACGTCTGTCAAGACATAAACCGCCAGCTTCCCGGCCCAGCCGACCAAGGCCCGAAACCTAGGGGCAAGGGCGTCTCGCAGCTCCAGGCCAAGGGTCACCATGAACCGCAGTCCTCGCAGCTGCTCTAGCTCCGTGCGTCGGGGCGCATAAATAGCCTGCTGTTCAATTCCAATCGGCCCCAAGCGAAACAGCCGAACCTGGCTTTCGAAGATATCCAAGGGATTGTATAGATAATCTGTGAGTCGATAATGCCATGACAGGTCATTGCGGAATTGAGCAATGTCGCGGCTAGATAAGAGCCGGTGGGTATAGAATGCCTGCTTAACGACCTCCACATCCCCCAGCTGATTCAACATAGGCTGTACGACAGCATTGGCAAGACGCACCATGAGATTATCGAGCAGCTGTTCGGCCCGCGCCATGGCTGGCGCAGTCCCCACCCCATGGGGCACGCTGTCCACCAGCAGAGGATCTTGGAACAGGAGGTGGGCCAACAGATCTGCAACGCCAGGAATGGTATCGAGGTCTAGACCGACGGACTCAGCCTCCCGCAGCAGCAAAGGGACGACCTCTAACTCAACGCCCTCAAGCGAGATGACGTAGTATTTGCCAAAAAACTCGGTGGTCACGCTCTGCCACAAATCGCGCAGCAGCCGCGATCGCTGCTCTAGCACTTGGACCGGCCTGATGTTGGCCTGACGCAGCTCGCTCAGCAGTTCCTCTAGCGCCTGCAGCACCTGGTAAAGCAATTCGCGCCGCTTTTCCTCCCGTAAGATGTCTATCTCTAAAGGGCGGCGGGTTTGATTGCGCAGGGGAGACTGTAGCTTAGTGTCCAATGCCTCGAATAAGGTCGCCTGGGTGCCGCCAAGAACAATAGCGTCATCCTGTCGAGGGGCGCTGTCAGAACGGCGGCGAAGGGCCATATCCACCGTTTGCTGGGAGGTGGCGATGGCTGTGGCAGGGGGACCGTCCGCTGCTGGCACTGCGGGATCTGCCGCCATCGCCTGATTGACCTCAGCCGCCGCCACAGCATCGCCCATGCGCGGCGCTAGCAGCCAGTTGACGATGCCCCGTGCTGTCCGCAGCTCGCGGCGGTGGCCGGCAACGATGGCGCGGTCTAAGGTCGATAGGCTGGCCCCTAGCTGGCGATCTAGGTCGGCGATCGCAGCCTCAATTTGGCTGATGCCTGAAGTATGGAGTCGATGACGCCAGCCGACGTTGTCTGTTGGGCGAGCCTGCCAGTAGGGAACAGACCAGCCATCGCCACCGGCTGCCACTCTCTGCACCGCTGTCAGTAACGTTTTTGGATCGCTACCTTTGCCCCAGTAGCCCTGGATACCGGACTGCTGCGCTCGGAGAGCTACTGCTGTATCTGCTGGCCCTAGCCCCAAAATAGGCTGGTCCGTTATCGCCTGGAGTGCCCGGATACTAGGGCGTACCGACGCCGCACCGCGATTGAAGCCATAGAGAACGATGTCGGGCTGTCCCGTATCCGGCTTCGATGCGGTCAGGGCCGCTGGCAAATCTGCGCCTTCAGCAATGACGTTAAGACGCTGCGCCCTCAACCAACTGCAGAGACCCATCCGAAAAATATCGTCATCATCAATGACAGCAACGTTCAGGGATATAATCGGCGATGGCCTTGTCATAATCAACTTGCGGGAGCGACGGCAGAGGCGCTACATCGGCACCATGTCGCGGTAGCCGAGTGGCTTTAGCGTAGCACTACTCGTCGGTCCCATAGTAGCCGTAATAGGGAGACCCATAGGATTCGTCAGCGGGAGGCTCTGGCGGCGGATCTGACGATACCTCCTCTGGGCTATTGCTAGGGGTGGAGGGAGCGGCATTAGAACTATCCTCAGGCCCGCGCTGCCGCCGCTGAGAGACCCAGATTGCGTCTCGCTCCTGCTGCCACTGAGCAATGGCAGATTGGGCGGTGCTATGGACGTCGCTCCTAGGTGCAATCGCCTGCGCTAGCTCAATAGCTCGACTCAGCTGCTGGTTAGCCGCTAGCTGTCTGGCCTCCTCCAGCCGGTTGCGGTCTTCGCCCTCTCGGATTGTTCCTTGCCATTCACCAACCAGACTTTGGGCCTCGCCATGGAGGGCTCGTCCGTCGGCGATGGTCTGGGCTTCTTTGATGGCGTCCCAAAAGTCACCGTCAGCGGCATACTTTTGAGCCCGAATCAGGACGGGGCGATCTTCAATACTCTGGATTTGCGATCGCCAGCCCGCAACGGTCTGCTGCACTTGGGGCCAGGCTGTCCCCGAATCCAGCAGGGGTTCTGTGATGCGAATTGCCGCCTTGAAGGACTCTAGGGTACCTGCTTGAGCGGTGCGCTGTGCCAGGGTGAAATATGGGCGACCTTCGATTTGGGCTAAGGCCACCTGCCAGCTCGACGCTAGCGCTTTAGCTTGGGCCTGTTGAGGGCTTTGGGCGCTGACCGTGGCCGCTTGGTCAACGCTGAACTCTAGCAGCCAGCGCTGCCCTGTCCCGGCCGTGGCCTGGAGAAGCTGAAGCTGAGCCATCGCGGTGCGCTGCTCACGCCACTGGCTGAGCTGGGCTTGAATGCGCTCACTGAATTCGCTTTGGGGGGACAGCATCTGAGCCGCCGCGATCGCCTCGGTGAGCTGCCACCAGCTTGGCGGTTGATCGGTTCCCTCAGCGACTAGCCGCTGGGCGTGGCTATATCGAATTAAATCTACGGCAGAGGCCGGTATATCGAATGACTCAGAGGACAATATTGTGGCAGGTAATGCCTGAGCAAGCTCGACAGCGCGATCGATACGACCGGCTTCTAGCTCCGCGACAGCTGCCGCCATTACGCCCTGGCTCCATCGCTGCTGCAGTGGCTTGGCCTCCTCCCAAACTAAGGTCTGAGGCGCGATGGCTTCCAGCTGAATCAGAGCTGCTGCTTGCTGGTCTGGGCTGTTGTCAGCGGCGATTTCCTTGGCTTCAGTAAGGCTTTGCCGTCCCTGCTGCTCGTCTATGATGCGCAAACTCAGGGCATTGGCTCGGGCTTGGTTCCAGTAGGGCGACGCCAGCTGGCCCAATGCGCTCACCTGCTGAGAGGCCAGCGTCCAGTCCTGCTGCGCCAGAGCCGTCAGAGCCGCTTGATAGATGCGATCGCCTTCAGCCCACTGCTGCTGCCAGTCTTCGATAGTTGCTTGAGCGGCATCATAGCGGGAGCTACTCGCTGGAATATGGCGAACGAGTTCGATGGCAGGCTTGAGACCGGAGCGATCTAGAACCTCTTCTGCCTGCTCAAGCAATGCTGTTGACCAATCTGCCAGTACGGCCTGTGAGTCTTGGTAAAGCGGGTGGCTTGGCCCCCAGTCCTTGACCACATTGATGCTGGCGACAAGATGACTGGGGTTACGCCCAGCGGCAAGCTGCTGAGCGCAGTGAAGCCGTTTGGCTGGAGCGGCGAGAGGAGACAGAGCACGACAGTTGGGAACGGGAGGAGGCTGCAGCAGCCACTGCAGCGCAGTGAGCCCTGCCCCGCCAGTGGTCATTAGACCCAACAGCAGTAGCGGAGTCCACAGCCAGCGCGACAGATGAAACCGTTCTTGCGTGACTGGCTTGGCGGCTGAACCCGGAACCGACTCTTTAAGCCTGCTACCTTGGACTTTGAATTGGCGCTGGCGATTTCGCCTACGGCGGCGACGAGAGCGCCGCCGAGGCTCCCGGAGCTGTGCTATGGGCTGGTGGTTGGTCAACGCCTCGCGCAGATTGGCGATCGCTTCGCTTTGTCGGCAGGTTGGGCCGCGGGCTTCACCCATGGCGATCGCCCTCGGATAGTGCTGATGTTTGGGGAGCTGAAGTCTGCTGCTGCTCTTTCCCGTGAGCATAGCCGAAGAAGTCAACTCTATAGTCTGTGATTGTGATACCCAGCTGCTGCTCAACCTGCTGAATTAGCTCAGTGGGAAGCTGAACAAATACATCTAAGATTTGCGCGGTGTCAAGGCAGTTGACGTGGCTATGGGAGTCGCTAACGCTGCCATACAGGCGACCGTCTGCCCGGTCGACACATTCAATCACGTCTTGACTAGAGAGCGCTTCTAGATTTTGATACACCGACGTATGCCCGATGTCCTTTCCTTGCTGGGTCAGCCGATCGTAAATCTGTCGCGCCGAAAGATGCTCACGCTGGCTCCACAGCAGCTCTAGAATGTAGCGCCGCTGCTTGCTCAGCCGCATTCCCAAATTTTGGCAGCGATTAAGGGCATCATCTAGAGAACGAATGGGCTTTGAGGCAGCGGAATCATGTTGCATGTGAACCATTGCGTTGACTCTCGAGGGGCAGAGATTGAAGCGGTAAAATCCTTGCTGAGCGACTCAAGCAGCCGACAATCTGTTTGTTCGGGTAGCTGAGGCTTCTGGCGCTAAAGCGAACTCAGTACGATTTCACATTAGCGGTATATTTCAACCTTAGCGTAAACGTCTTAAGATTGTCTACCAGACTGAGTTCTACTCGGTTTGACCTTGCCCATTCATTTATCTTAGTGCCGACTTGCCTATGTCTACTATTGCCTTGACAACTTCTGTCCTTGAACGGCTAGATCTAACCCCAGCTCAATCTGTAATTGACGCTCGGCGCGCAGCAGGAACCTTAACCCAGCGATCGCCCCATCTAGCCTTTGACATTGACTTTCCCCGCGAGGACTCTGATCCTCGGGAGCTATCAGAGATTCCTGAAATTCGGCTTTGGTTTGTGGCGCTGGATGCCCGCTATCCCTGGTTGCCCTATTTGCTCGACTGGCAATCTGGGGAGCTAACGCGATATACAGCCATGTTGGTCCCCCACCAGTTCAGCAAAACAGGCATCCAGTACAACCCTGAAGCGCTAGAGCTGTTTGTTATGAGCAAGGTCTTTCACATCGTCCAATGGATGACAGAACATCAGGTGGCGGGGCGCAACAACGTCAAGCTCATGACCAAAACCCTAGGCTATGAGCTTGATGATCAATTTTTTGAGCTTATTGGCTTTTGAGTCTTTGCTCTGCTGCGGCCGAATGGGGTCTTAGCTACGGCCTCCAAGCCGCCCCAGCAGGATGCCTAGCTGCAGTGCTCCCAACCCAATGATGGCGCTGCCAACCCAATATAGTCCCGCGATGCCAAGGCGTCCTCGGTTGAGAAGCGCCACCGCTTCTAGGCTGTAGGTCGAAAAAGTGGTGTAGGCTCCCAGCCCACCCGTCAGCAGCAGCAGCTTGATGTCGGGGGACAGTCCAAGGCGATCGCCGATGGTGGTGGCAAATCCCATCAGGAGACAGCCGCTGGCATTGACTATAAAGGTGCCTAACGGAAAGTCCCTGGCCGGAGCAGCAGTCGCTGATGCACTATGCATCCACCAGCCCATCAGCCAGCGACTGATATAGTAGCGTCCCAATGCACCTGCGATCGCACCCAAGGCCACAGCAATGGGGGCTCGAACTGCTAAATTGAGCATTGGTAATCCGCTGTGAGTACGCCTTAGCCTACGACGCGATCGCGCCATGACGCTACTTTCCATCACCTACGGTATTTTTTTGCTCAGCGTCCTCGGCCTCTATTGGCTCCAGGAGGCGCGGGGGCTGCGGCTTGGCCTGCTGCTCCTAGCCAGCGTCGTGTTCTACGCTTCGCTGCAGATTCAATATGTGCCGCTGCTGCTGGTGCTGGCGCTGGTCACCTTTGATGCTGGTCGACGGATCGATACCGCGACGTACAGCGCCATTGCTCCCCAACCCCAGCCGACTGACGCCAGCGCGGCGCAGCCCAACGATCCACCCGCAGCCCCAGACTGGAATCGTCGTCGCCTAAGGCTGCTGTGTCTGGGAATTGGGCTCCAAGTGCTGGTGCTTGTGGGGTTCAAATACCTTGCATTTATTGTGACGGCATCGGAGGAAATTCTCGGTCTGTCGGTGCCCCAAGTGAGTTCTGGCGTGCTGACAGATCTCATTGCGCCTCTGGGCATCAGCTATTTTGTATTTGAGTGTATTGCCTATCTCGTCGATGTCTATCGGGGGGCACCCGCCGCCCCTCATCTGCTGCAGTTTTTGACCTACAAGCTGTTTTTTCCCAAGCTGCTGTCAGGCCCCATCACGCGATATCACACCGTGGAAGGGCAGCTCGCCCATCGGTTGCCCCTGCGGTTAGAGCAAGCCGTAGATGGTCTGTGGCTGATCGCTATCGGCGCGCTAAAAAAACTGCTGCTGGCCGATCATCTGGCAACGCTGGTCAACCTCAGCTTCGCCAACTTGGAGCGCGCTGGCAGTGGCGATATTTGGCTTGCCACATTGGCCTATGGCCTACAGCTTTACTTCGACTTTAGTGGCTATGTCGATGTGGCCCGAGGTAGCGCCATCTTACTGGGGGTCTACCTTCCAGAAAACTTTCGGGCTCCGTATTTTTCCAGCAGCATCGCCGATTTCTGGCGGCGGTGGCACATGACCCTGGGGGATTGGCTCAGGAACTACCTGTATTTTCCTTTGGGAGGATCGCGTTCCGGCATGCTGCGCACCTGCTTCAACCTGATCATTGTCATGGTAGTTGCGGGGATCTGGCACAATCCTGGCTGGGGTTTCATCCTTTGGGGCTTGATTCATGGTGTTGCTTTGGCTATCCACCGTCTGACAGATGCCGTGAGCCGGCGATCGCCCGCTGCTGCTGAGTTTTGGACCCATCCGTTGGGGATGTTGCTGAGCTGGGGGCTGACGCAGTTTACGGTGTTTTTCTCTTGGCTATTTTTCCGCTTGCCTGAGCCACGGGCCTATGGTTTGGCCCTAAATCGGCTCGTGGGCCAGGCCGCCGATATCCAGTTTGCCCCTAAGATCTATCAGGAGGGGCTCCAGGCAAGCCGACCCCAGATCCTCGTGATGGTGCTGACGGTAGTGGCTGGGATGGCCCTGGTGCAGGGATTTCGACAAGGTCTGAAGCTGCAGTTCACCTGGTATCTCAAAATTGCGCTGGTGCCGGTGTTTATTTACCTGGCCTGGCTGCTAGCCCCGTCCGAGAGCCTGCCGTACATCTACTTTGATTTCTGATTTGAATTCTCCCATCGAAACACTAGGTTCTATGTCGCCCCGCCGCGAATTTTGGGCTGGAGCACGGGATATTTTGCCACTGATTATCGGCGCGATTCCCTTCGGGATCATTTTTGGCACCCTTGCACCCGTCAGCGGCCTTTCTGCTGGGGGCACAATGGCTATGTCGGGGCTTGTATTTGCCGGATCGTCCCAGTTTATCGCTATGGGGATGATTGCTGCCGGGACAGGATGGCCCCTAATTGTGATGACAACGTTTGTGGTGAATCTGCGGCACCTGCTCTATGCCGTGAGTCTAGTGCCACATGTCAAGAGGCTGCCCCAGCGATGGAAAGCTGTTCTAGCATTTTGGCTGACCGATGAAGCGTTCGCCGTCGTCATCCGTCGCTACAATGCCCAGGATGCCTCTCCATTTAAGCATTGGTACTATTTGGGAGCAGCGATCGCCATGTACAGTAATTGGCAGCTCTGTACCCTGCTAGGCATCACGGTAGGTCGCGCTCTTCCCAATGCCGCAGAATGGGGCCTAGATTTTGCCATGTCGGTTACCTTTATTGGCATGATTATTCCCTACCTCAAAACAAAACCGATGGCTATTGCTGTAGTCGTTGCGGGGGTGGTGGCTCTAGCTGCAGATCCGCTCCCCCATAAACTGGGTTTGATGATGGCGGCCATGGCTGGCATTGCTGCCGGAGTCGTTGGCCAGCGGATTTTGCCATCCCATGCTTGAGCCTGGTACATGACGTTTCGCGGCAGCAGTACGATCCTATGACCGAATTTTTCTTGATCGCTGGAATGGCGATCGCCACTTTTGGTATTCGCTACATCATGTTTGGTGCCAGTAGCCACATCACATTGCCCCCTGCCCTGCTAGGCGCACTACGCTATGTGCCCCCCGTAGTATTGACTGCTATCGTGGTGCCGGAGGTGCTGCTTCAGAGCGATGGGCTGGATGTTAGCTATCTAAATGCCCGCCTGATTGGCGCGATCGCCGCCGCTATCGTCGGTGGCGCAACCCAAAACCTGCTGCTTACCATTGTGGTGGGGATGGCAGTTTTCTTTAGCTGGCAAGCCCTATTGAGCTGATATGTTGCACGCCTAGCTGGCCGTGTAACAGTCCCATCCATGGTGACGCTGGGAGGTGCCTGCAATATCTGGGTGCAGCATCTCTGCCATAATTTCGAGAGAGTCGATGATTCGGGGACCAGGCCGGTTGAAGTAGTAGTTGCCATCGGCCAAAAAGACGTGGTCACTCCGGACCGCTTTGAGGGTCGGCCACTGCGGGTGAGTTGCCAGAGTCTCTTGGACATCGTCACGGGTCTGGTCCAGACTATAGCCACAGGGCACGACGACAATGATATCTGGGTCAGCGCTGATCAAATCATCCCACTCCAAGATTCGGGAGGGCTGTCCCGCCTCGCCAAACAGAGACTGCCCACCGGCTAGGGAAACCAGCTCTGGCATCCAATGTCCTGCCACCATCAGCGGATCGGTCCATTCAATACAGGCGACCGTCGGGCGTGCCGCTGAGGCCACCCGCTCTTGGCAGGCCGATACGCGAGCCCGAATTTGGTTGACCAGCGGTGCGGCATCTGCGCCCAAAACTTTAGCGACCCGCTCAATGTCCTGCCACACCTGCTCTAGGGTCATGGGCTCCAGGGAAATAATTTGGGTCTCCGTCCCCGTCAGCTCATGGACCACCTGCTCCACATCCTTGAGGCTCACGGCGCAGACGTCGCACTGAGATTGGGTCAAGATATGCGTGGGCTGTAGGGTCTCCAGCACGTCTGTCTCAATGCGATACACCGCTAGCGCCTGCTGCAGCAGGTCACTGACTGTGTTGTGAATATCGCGGCTCGTTCCCTGGGGATCAAATTTTGGCGCGGTGCACACTGGGCGATCGCTAAGGGTCGGGGGATAGTCGCATTCGTGGGAGCGGCCAACGAGCTGGGGTGAAAGCCCTAGCGCTGTGATGATCTCGGTGGCGCTGGGAATGAGTGAGACCAAGCGAAGCGGAGATTGGGAGTGAGTCATAGGAGCTTAGACTAGGGATGAGGTTAACCAAAGTAACGCTGGCGATCGCCCGTTAATGGGGGATGTGTTAATGGGGGATGTAATGATGCGCCTGATGACCGGTCGCCTACGCTGTGCGATCGCATATATCAGCCATATATAGCTACATGTACAGACGTGATCTGCTTTTAGATCTACGTGCTGCTGCTGATGTATCGGACTGAATTGCAACAAACTCCACGATTGGGCAAGTGCCCATCACCCATAGACTTTAAAGTATTTCTTACTGCACAGCTAGGCTGCACATAACTTTGGCTAGCGGTTTTGCTGCGACGATTGCCGAGATGCGCTAGCAAATTGACCCGGCAGAGCGAGGTGATTTTTAACGGGATGTCTGCCGCCCAGATCAGCCGTGCCGTGACTTCACTGCTGCTGAAGTCGCAGCAGTGCTAGACTGTGTATCGGCCGCAACATTTTTTGGGACGCACAGGTGCTGCTCTCCCTCTTGTATGCTGCCAACTCAGTTTATCTGGCTTGCTCTTATGACTGCAGCACTCTCCTCCGCTAGCCTTGATCCTTGGCAGCACCTGTTTGTGCAAACCAACGACATTCGGCTTCACTGCGTGACCCAAGGAGAAGGAGAGCTGGTTGTTTTGCTCCATGGGTTTCCGGAGTTTTGGTATTCCTGGCGTCACCAGATCCCCGCACTGGCACGCCACTTTAAAGTTGTAGTCCCAGATCTACGAGGCTACAACGACTCTGACAAGCCTAAGACGGGCTATGACATTGATACCCTAGCGGCAGATATTCGGGGCTTAGTGCAAGGATTGGGGTACTCCAAAGCCCATATCGTCGGTCATGACTGGGGTGGGGCGATCGCCTGGCATTTTGCTCAGCAGTTTCCGCAGATGCTACATCGATTGGCCATTCTCAACGCGCCTCACCCCCAGGCCTTTATGCAGGCGTTGATGAGCAACCTAGATCAGCTTCAACGCAGCTGGTATGTGTTTGCCTTTCAGGTCCCTGGCCTGCCAGAGCGGCTAATTCGTATGAACATCAAAAGCTTCGTCAAGACTGTTTTTCAAGAGCAGTCGATTCGAAAAGGGGCATTTACCTGCAGAGATACCGCAATCTATCAAGCTGCTTTGGAAAAGCCGGGTGTGCTGTCTGCTGCCATTAACTACTATAGGCAAATGTTGGGTCCCCAGACGTGGCTTAGGCAGTGGCGTGGGGCCGTTCCGGTACTAGCGCCAACGCTGGTGCTGTGGGGTGAAGATGATCACTTCCTCAGTCAGCAGCTGACTGAGGGGCTAGACGCCTTAGTTGCTGCTCCCTTTCGCTTGAAGCTTATCCCCCAGTGTGGTCATTGGATTCAGCAGGAGGTACCCCAAACTGTCAATCGTGAGCTGATAGCGTTTCTACGGAGCGAATAGAACTCAAGTCAATCGCAATCCTCGTTTTTTCACAAAGGCTTCACATATTAGTGAAGCCTTTGTCGATCTTTACCAAGCTTTTACGCTGTAGCTCGAGAAAGCCGACTAAGGTATGGAAAGGGGCTTTACCAAGAGGCCTTAGCTGTTCTGCACCGCTACTATTGGCACATCATCTTGACTACATCATCAAGCGTGATCTTATGATTCACAGGATGGCTCGTCTCCCGCAGTGAGTCCTTCCGCGTTTCTTTTTGTTGCTTTAATAAATGGTCGCGGTTTGAGGCAATTGTCTAAAATTCTCACTGACATGTGGATTGCTATAGGAATTTGTGAATATTATCTATATAGGAATTCGATCATGTTGTTACTGACACCACATTGGTTTGTCCAGCCGCCTATGACGTCTTGCAGATGACTCCATTGACGAATCAGGCTCATACATGGATACACTCGACAACGTAAAGTCCGTAAAAAATGCAGGTTATGGAGCGGATTCTAGAAGGAGTCTCAGATGTGGGAACTATTTTTTGAGATACATTTATAAACGAATTTAAGCAGTGCGCTCTATATTAACTATTGTTAAAACACTAGGAACACACCATTAATCTCAATGATTCAAGCAACGGTCTTAGATAAATTGTGCTCTATCAAAATTCCACCGCTGTTCACGGTTGTAGAGACAGTCCATTTTGTAGACAAGTTTAAGGAGATCTGCCAGAACAATACTTCGATATCCAGAATAAATCTTGACTTCAGTCAGACCAACTTTATGGATAGTAGCGGTATTGGGACGCTGGTGGTCTGTCAGAAAATTGCTCAGAAGAAGAAAATTAAGCTGGTGCTGACGCATGTGTCAGCACCAGTAATGATGGCCCTTTCGCTAACGGCTCTAGACAAAGTCTTTCGGATTGAAAACCCGCAAGCTGAGGCAAATCAACCTGGGGCTCGCCAGAATACCGCCCAGATGATGGCAACCCACCCCTCGATCAATTCTCGAGCTAAGCGATTGATCGACATTGTAGGCGCTTTAGTTGGCTTGAGTATCACAGCTGTTTTGTTTCTGCCCATTGCGTTAGCTATCACGCTTGATAATCCTGGACCTATTTTCTTTCGCCAGGAGCGCTGCTCTTGGTTAGGGAGCCGGTTTAAAATCTGGAAGTTTCGATCTATGGTGGCTAACGCAGAATCCCTAAAAAGCCAGGTTGAAAACCAGGTCGATGGACCACTGTTCAAAAACGAAAATGACCCTAGAGTCACTCGTGTAGGAGGGGTTTTGCGAAAGCTAAGTCTTGATGAGCTACCTCAATTTTGGAATGTATTGAAAGGGGAGATGAGTCTAGTCGGTACCCGGCCTCCGACGCCTAGTGAAATGGAGGCTTATGAAATTTCTCAGTGGCAGCGTTTAGATGTTAAACCAGGGATGACCGGTGAATGGCAGGTGAATGGTAGATCAACAGTCAAGAGTTTTGAAGATGTCATCAAAATGGATCTTGACTATCAGGAGAACTGGAGTTTAGTCTACGACATCAAGCTCATTATCAAGACATTTGCCGTCATTTTTGACAAGAAGAGCGGGGCGATGTAGATGTCTGCGCTGTGGTGGCGATCGCCCTTCGAGGATTTTTAAGGACTTTAAACCTTTGCCAATAGCGTCAGCAGCGACATACCGGACGCTGCTGACGTTTTTTGCATCAAACAGCAGCTATCCTGACGCATTGGGACAATTGAGCGCCCTGCCGCCGAGGAAACGTCGCGTCTCGAGCTGAAACTGTTGTTCTAAGAGGCAGGGCAGATGCAATATGCTGTTCTGCCAATTGTTCGGGTTTGGGGCTGTAGAGCTGTAAAACACTATGGGGCCTCCCAAGGCCATGTCTTGGCAGCAGTTCTAAATGTCACCTCTATAGGCCTCTAGCGTAACGTCCAGGGTTATCATGCCAGCACCAACTAACCGTCCTCCTTTTCAGCAGTCCTATCCCGGTGTTCCCCTCCCACCGCCTGTTGCTACGCCTAAAGCAACCGTCGATGTAGCGCGAATTTTCAGAATTTTTAGACGCCGGGCTCTGATCATTGGTGGTACGACCTTAACGGCGGCTATGGCCGTTCTAGCTGTGGCTGTGCTGCAAAGGCCAATTTATCGCGGTGAGTTTCGCGTCCTCATCATAGCCGAGGAGTCCTCACCGACCAGCAACATTTCGGAGGACAGTGCAGCCCCAGTTCCGGTTGACTATGATACTCAAATAGAGGTACTTGAAAGCCAAGCACTGCTAAGTCCGATTGCTCAAGAGCTCCAAGAGCAGTACCCTAGCATCGACTCCCGCATTTTGGCGGTCAATCTATCGGTCGATCGCCTCAAGGACACTCAAATTTTAGTCGTGAGCTATCAAAGCAACGACTTTGCTTTGACCCAGGCCGTTCTAGATGAAGTATCTCAGCAGTTCTTAGCCTACAGTTTTGAGCAGCGCCAGGCTAATCTGCAGCAGGGGATTGCATTTGTTGATGGCCAACTGCCTGAGCTTCGTGAGGAGGTGGATAGCCTGCAAGCTCGTCTAGAGCAGTTTCGCCAGCAGTACAACCTACTCGACCCAGAAACTAGGGGCGGAGATCTGTCGGCATTGATTAGCTCTGTAGAGCAACAGCGTCAAGACTTGCAGACGGAGCTGGTACAGGCGCGATCGCTGTTTCGAACCCTGCAGACGCAGCTCGATACTACCCCGGCGGAGGCGATCGCTTCTGCCACGTTAAGTGAGTCGTCTCGCTATCAATCTTTACTCAATCAAATCAAAGCAGTCGAAGCTCAAATCGCCGTAGAGTCGGCTCGCTACCAGCCTGATAGTCCTCAAATTGCCGCCTTAACCGATCGACGAGACAATCTTTCGGCGCTGCTGGACGATGAAGCTGACCAAATTCTGAGCAATCGATTCTCATCCCCAGCCGTAGATAGTAACCTGACCCCGACAACTCTAGCCTTGAACCAAAAGCTGATTGACGCTGCCAATCGGATTGAAACGCTTCAGGCCCGTAGCCAGTCTTTAGCCCAGGTCGAACAAGATCTGACCCAAGAATTTGACTTGGTCCCGACCCTTGCTCGTGAGTATACCGATTTGCAGAATGAGTTGAGCATTGCCACCCAAAGCTTGACCCGGTTTTTAGAAACCCGCGAGATGCTGCAAATTGACGCCGCTCAAAAGTCCGTACCTTGGGAGCTGATCTCAAGCCCTCAGACGTCAAGCAAAGCCACCTTGCCCAACCTGCCGCGAAATCTAGCCTTGGGAGCCTTGGCAGGCTTGCTGATAGGCATCACCGCTGCAGTCCTCGTGGAAAAGCTGGATCAAGTGTTTCATTCAACCCGCGATCTCGACGCAATGACGCGGTTGCCTGTTGTTGGCACCATTCCCCATGTCCCCAATCTCCACAATCGCGTAGCATCGCCGGGTGTAGTGGATAATCCTCGGGTACGCTTCCAAACGATGATGGCGCTGGAGGCATTTCGGTCCCTATATACCAGCCTTCGGTTTCTTGACGCCGCGTCATCGGTTGGCTCATTGGTCATCACATCGGCTATTCCTGGAGAGGGTAAATCGACGATTGCAGCGGGTTTAGCGCAAGCTGCCGCCGCAATCGGTCAGCGAGTCCTGCTGGTGGATGCCGATCTCAGGACGCCACAGCAGCATGTTCGCGCCGGGCTGCCCAATCACTGTGGTCTCAGCAGTCTTGTTTTAGATGCTGCTGATGTCAGTGCGGCGATACAGCAATCGACGGTGGATCCTAACTTGTCTATTCTGACATCTGGCCCCCGGCCCCCAGATGCCGGTAAGGTGCTGGCCTCACCGCAGATGCGGGCGGTTATGCAGCAGCTGCACCAAGGCTATGATGTCGTTATATATGACACGCCACCTGCCAGCGGCTTTGCCGACAGTAGCTTGCTAGCTGCCCAGGTTGATGGATTGCTCCTTGCTGTTGGGCTGGGAAAGACGGATCGTCTCCTTGTGCAGCAGTCTATAGACAAAATTAAGCTGCTGCCGAACGTCTTTATCGGAATCGTTGCCAATGGAATTAAGCCTTACACGACCCAAAGACGCCGTTACGACGGGTATTACCAGCATTATCAGCAAGCGGAAGAGGCCGCTGGGCGATCGCCATCCATAGCGCAAGATGCTGAGCCTGCCGATGCCGCTTCGTTTAATCTAAGGGCCGACTCGGCTGCGCAGTCTATCTCTGACCTGGCACCACAGGGAGCCCCTGCCATCGCTGCATCGCTTGCTCCTGTAGAGCGCCAATCGGCGTCCCGAGCGATAACGATACCAGAGCGAACCCCCTTGAGTCGAAAATGGGTTTTCGCCATTGCTGGATTATTGGCGCTTTTGGGAACTGTTTCAGCACTGGCCGTGAATCAAATTCGTGCCCAGCAAGCTACAGGGGAGACCCCGGCCGAACCAAGGCCGACCGCCAGCGGGGGAGCGTCTGACGATCCCCCGGCCAGCTCCCCCAGCCGACCAACCGCGTTTGAAGAAGCTGTTGAAGTGGCGCAACAAGCCGTCGTTTCAGGTGGCAATGCCCAGACGCCTCCGGAGTGGTCCCAAACCGCTGAGCTTTGGCAACGGGCGTCAGCGCTTATGTCAGCCGTCCCGGAGACTGACCCTCGGTTTGACGTCGCCCGCGATCGCATTTCTTTGTATCGCAGCAATGGAGAATATGCTCGCCAGCGTGCTTTGGCACTCCAGCTCCAGTCCTAACGTTGACCAGCCCAGGTGGTCTGCGTCACGCTCTGGGAAGAATCTGATCTTAGATTCTCAGACTGTGAAGCAGAGGTCAGATTTAGGCCTCGAACGCCTCAAGCTGGTCTGCCCGAAGCCAGATGTTTGGCGTCGGCACATGTCCAAACTTGACCAAGACATAGTCCCCTTCCTCATCTACGATTTCACCCTTGGTTTCAAAAAGATAGGGGGGAAGCCTGGTATCGCTGGCCTGTGCCTCTAAGCTATTCTCTAGCTTTTCACGGATGGCGCGAACAATATCACCTTTTTTAACAGTCATAGTCAAAGTATCGTCGTAAAGGGTTGAACTGGTCAATTGGACGGGTTGGCTATAGGTCGCACAATAAGTACGATATTTTGTCGCCAAAAGAGTCGCAGACTATACCATCGTCCCATGAGTTAGCTATCATAAATTCTGACATACTCCCCGCCTCACCGCGCGAGGATTTAGATCTAGTCAACGGCATCAGCCTCAGCCCGGTTCAAGAGCATATGCCAGAGTAGGCCGCAGGGCGCGCAACAGTCTTGATGCATTGAGATAATTGCTGTAACGTCGATTACTGGACCTTATTGACGCGCCTTCCTCCCAATGGCTCAACCCGCTGTATTTCTCGATCGTGATGGTGTTCTGAACGTTGAAGCTGGCTACATTCACCAGGTCGACGATTTACAGCTTATTTCCGGAGCAGCCCATGCCGTACACCAGTTGAATCAGGCAGGCTGGTTTTGCTGCTTGGTCTCTAATCAGTCTGGTCCGGCGAGAGGATACTACCCGGTTCAGCATGTGGAGGCACTGCACCAGCGGCTGCAGACTCTGCTGCGCGCTGAAGCTGACGCCTACCTAGACGCGCTTTACTATTGCCCGTACCTCAGCCCACCAGAAGGGGGATGTGACTCGGAATTTGCTCTGTGGTCGACTTGGCGGAAACCTAATCCAGGGATGCTTGTGGCGGCAGCCTGGGATCATGATTTGGATATTGCCCGCAGCATTATGGTTGGGGACAAAGCCACAGACGTTGACTTGGCCCACAACGCGGGTTGTAAAGGTGTGTTAGTTACCACTGGATATGGCGATCGCGTCCTGTCGGGACAATATCAGCACAAGACTCAGCCAGATTTCGTCGCGGCTGACCTGGGAGCCGCCGTGGATTGGATTTTGAATGGCTCATCTGCGGCGCTTGAACTGCTCTAGCCGCGCTTGCCACTGCTGCCAATACTCCCGCAGGATGTCTGGCGAGAACCAGAAGACTTCAGCGGGCTGGTCTGGTAACGCCACCGCCAGCATTGCGCTGCGGAGGTGAATGCCCTCTGCAGCATAGGTATGATTCACTGCGCCGCAGTAGGCCGCTAGCTGCAGCGGATGATCTCGCAGCTGCGCCATGGATTGCTTAGGCCGATCGCTAGTTTTCCAATCGAGAATGCAGGCTACATCTTGATAGTTGGCCACACAATCTACCTGCCCTGCGTAGCCCAAATCGTAGTGAAATACCGTGCTCTCGACGAGCCTGACTTGGTCAATATCCCGCAGCACCGACTGCAGACTTTCCCAGTAGGGCAGGGCCGCGTCAGGGCAGGGCTGCTCCTCCCCCAGCAAATACTGCTTTACCTGCTTGTGGGTGAGGGTTCCCCGGCGGCTAGCTTTACCGGAAATCTGCTGGGCTGCCGCTGGTCCAACCCGCTGCCGCCACCGAGCCAAGGCCTGTCGATCTTCCCAGGGTTTAGTAGCGTTCAAGACTGATGTGACGCTGGGGAGGCGATTGCCCTCATCATCGACAAAATATTGGCAGCCCTGAGCGCGGGAGCGTTTGGCGGTCACGGTGGGCAGCAGCTGACGGCTGGGCGGCATGGGGGTCGCGGTGGTGAGGAATTGGGATTATCTTGATGACCTCTGCCTATTGTGTCCCAACGACAGCGGCAGCGACATTCATGTTACGCCAAAGCGGGAGAGACGATCGCACTGATATTGGTGACGATCGCCTCTCCCGTTTTCGCTTACTCTAGTCAGACCAGCTCTACCGCTTAGGATTGTCCTGGTTGAACACGTCCCAAGCTGCTTTGGCCGCTTCTGATAGGCGATCGCCAAAGGTAGACACATCGTTCACTAGAGTTTGCCAATTTTTTTCGGCCTCTAGCTGGAGCTGCGCGATCGCCCTCTCCATCTCATTGGGGTCAACCAGCTTGTTTTGCTCCAAGTTTTGCCGGGCTTGACGGACGGCATTGAGATAGGTGTCCTGGGCAAAGTTGCCAGCGGCGTTGGCCTCTGACATAGCGCGGGTGCGGAGCGCGTTGACTAGCGCTTCTGTTTCCTGGCCCATCACCTCAGGCATGGTTGGATAGTCGGGGGGTGTCGTGGGATCGTTGGGACCGCCAGACTTGACAATCGCTTCGTCTGCTGGTGTGGCACCCGCTTCAGGGATGCCAGTATTGGGGGTGTCGTTCGGTGTCATATAAAGTATCTCCTTGTAGTTGATTTGACGGGGGTGAATACCGCAGTAATAGTGCGCTGACGCAGCAATGACAGACTTGATTTAGCCCTGTAGAATGAGGTCGCGCAATCTGCAGACCGACTCGTTGTTAGCGTGCCATAACGCCGTTACGGCTTTGCTCTAGCTGCAGCAGACGGCTGACCCGATCCTCAGTAGAGGGATGAGTTGAGAAGAGATTTTTGAACCCGCCTTTGGGTAGCGCATTCATGATCAGCAGGGGTTCAAATGCCGGATTGGCCTGGATGGGCACCTGACGCGCACTCTGATCTAATCGCTGTAGCGCTTGCGCCAGAGCACGGGGGTTGCCCGTCAGCTCGGCGGCTCCGGCATCAGCGCTATACTCACGGGTGCGAGAGATGCCCATCTGAATGACGGTAGCCGCCATGGGGGCCAGCATCACCGTTAGCAACAGCCCTAAAGGATTAGCGCTGCTGTTGTTATTGTCCCGGGACATGCCGCCGAACCACATGCTGTAGCTCATCATCTGCGCTAAAAACGAAATAGCGCCACCGAGAGTTGCCGCAACGGCCTGGGTGAGGGTATCGCGGTTGCGAATGTGAGTCATCTCGTGGGCGATGACGCCCTCTAGCTCATCTTCTGGCAGTATTGCCATCAAACCTTTCGTCACGGCAACTGCCCCATGCTCAGGATCTCGGCCCGTTGCAAAGGCGTTGAGGGAGTCTGTCGGAATAATATACACAGCAGGCATAGGCAAGCTAGCGCGATCGCTCAATTGCTTGACCATGCGGTGCAGGGCTGGTGCTTCAGCTGCGTCAACAGGCTGAGCGCGGTAGGCTGCTAGGGCGATGCGATCAGAGTAATACCAAGATCCCAGGTTCATCGCCGCCGCCATGACGACGCCAATTAATGCTCCTCCAGTGCCGCCAATCACCCAGTAGCTGATAGCAACTAGAAGACCGCTCAGCAATCCGAGTAGGCCGACCGTTTTAACTTGATTCATGGTGTATCTCCTGCGTACGCTTCGACGACATCACGCCGAGGTACGGCAAGATTCGAAAAAACGCTTACTGTTCCATAATATCGGTCTGTTTCAGGAGGTTCATCCCTAGAGGGGGGTAGAAAACCGCCATAGAGCCGGTGGGATTTCCCTTGCTTGGTTGCGGAGGGCTGGCCCTCTGGTATTGCCTACAGTGAAGACGTGAAGGCATCTCCAAGCAGGTATAGCAGCGGAGCCAAGCCCAGGGCAGGCAGCAGCGCGGCGATGCGAATCGTCGTGATCTCAAGCAGGGTGAACCCCAAGCCGACAATAATAAGCCCTCCTACGCCAGTGGCGGCTAAGATGGCGGGTGCGGTTTCCGGGTCCGGCATCGCTTGGGCAAATTGCGCGGCTCCCAGGGAAAGGCCCCCTTGATAGAGCCAGACGGGCAGCGCCGAAAAGCCGACGCCTGTCCCGAATGTGCTGGTTAAAGCGATCGCCGCTAAGCCGTCCATAGCGGCCTTGATCACAAGCAGCCTATTGTCTCCGGTGAGGCCGTTATTGAGGCTGCCGATGAGGGCTAGCGGGCCAATACAAAACAATAGGCTAGCTGCGACAAACCCATCGGTAAACCGTCCCTGACCGCGAAAGCGGCACTTCAGCCAGTCGCCTACGGCTTCTAACCGGCTTTCAACAGCCCACCATTCCCCCAAGAGACCGCCGCCAACTAGGGACATGAGTCCTACAATGACCCCATCGACTGCTCCAGCCTGCAGGTCGAAGAGGCTGCGGCCCATTTCCATCCCAATCAGCAGCGTAACTAGCCCCAGCCCTTGGGTGATCACCTGGCGCATGGGTGCTGGCAGGCGACCGCGCAGGGACAGTCCGACAACTGTCCCAAGGATGATAGTAATAACGTTGATCCAGGTGCCGCTGGTCTGGGTCCAAAACACTAAGGACTACCGACTACCGGCAGCAACAGGGGACCGAAGCTGCTCGTGGATGCCCAAAATCAGGTCTTCTGTTTTGTCCCAGCTGATACATTTGTCGGTAATAGAAACGCCGTATTTGAGCTGGTCGCGATCGCTCGGGATGGGCTGACTCCCCTCGTGAATATTGGATTCCAGCATCAGACCTACGATAGATTGATTACCCGACAGCACTTGATCTATGACCTGGTGAGCCACATGGGTCTGACGGCAATGGTCTTTGTTGGAGTTGCCGTGACTGCAGTCGATAACGAGCCGCTGCGGCAGATCTCTTTCTGCCAACGCTGATTCTACCCAGCGAACCGTCTCTGGATCACAATTGGGCTTACCGCCACCGCCTCTCAAAATGACGTGACCGTAAGGGTTTCCTTTCGTTCTGACAACGCCCACCTGACCGTGAGGGTTGATGCCTAGAAAATGATGTGGATTGCGGGAGGCCTGCAGAGCATCAATGGCAACTTTGATGTTGCCGTCAGTGCCGTTCTTCATGCCCACCGGCACCGATAGCCCGCTGGTCATTTCGCGGTGGGTCTGGGACTCAATCGTCCTGGCCCCGATGGCATACCAAGAGACCAAATCACCAATATACTGCGGCGTAATTGGATCTAGCGCTTCGCTACCCGCCGGCAGCCCCAGCTCTGCAAGCCGCAGCAGCAGCTGTCGGGCCACATGGAGTCCATGCTCCACATGGAAGGAGCCATCGAGGCAAGGGTCATTGATCAGCCCTTTCCAACCCACTGTGGTGCGAGGCTTCTCAAAATAAACCCGCATCACCAACAGGAGGCGATCGCTCACCCGGTCTGACAGCGCCTTGAGACGACGGGCATAGTCGAGAGCGACATCTAAATCATGGATAGAGCAGGGGCCAACGATAACAAACTGACGCGAATCATGACCGTCAATGATATCGGCGATCGCTTTTCGTCCCTTGAGTACGGTTTCCATCGCCACGGTGCTAAGAGGCATTTGGGCCGTCAGCTCTGTGGGAGAGAGCAGCCGTTCATAGGACTCAATATGGGTATCGACAATATTTCGCTTCGCGTTGGGCTGATCCATCACAGGCATCCTTTTTTGCTGCAGAGCACATGGATTTCCATCATAAAACTCAAATGTCGGTTTCATGTCCTGCGGACGGCGAGATGTGTCACATTGTGTTACCAAGTCATGGGTTTTGGCTGGCATTTTTTCGACGTCTGACCCACTGGTACATCCCAGAATCCTATCCTGTGGCTGAAGCCAATGAAGGCCAAGTGGAGAAGTGTCAAGGTGAGCGCTCTATTTTGCACAGCTGAAGCGCTAGAGTACAGGTAAGTTTAAATGTAAGTGTAAGCAACTATGGGCTGATCCTCGGCTCTGAATCTGGCAATAGCACAGGACTAGGCTGGGCCATGGCGTGATCTCCAAGGGCGTAAACCATGACTTCATTACGATCATCTTTATCTCTCGTTGTCCTAGCTGGTCTCCTCGCGGCTGGGTGCGGCGATCTGTCCTCTCCGACCGACACTGCTGAGATATCCTCTGAGACACCCTCTGAGACATCCTCTGAGACATCCTCTGGCGCACCGTCTGCGGAGGAGCCTGCCGCTGACAAAGATGTTGACCCAGCGCCGCAGCTAACAGCACCATCGAGTAGCCAAAGCAGCCAAAGCTTTGACACAACGATTGTTCCTGGGGAGCGTGTCGGCCCCATCACGCCGACCACGAGCCGCCAAGATCTAGCGGATTTATTTGGTGAAGCCCAGCTGACCGATACAGCCGTCGATGTCGGTGAAGGTATGACTGAGGCTGGCACCGAAATTGCGCTAGATGATGGAGAGACCTTTAGCGTGCTGTGGGTTGATTCGACCCAGTCTAAGGTACTGGAGGTGCGTGAGCTAGGGCCGATGTGGCAAACCCCAGAAGGCATCCATGTGGGCATGACATTGGGGCAGCTGCAGCAGGTGGCTGGATCTTTTGAGGTCTATGGTTTCGGTTGGGACTACGGCGGCACGGTATTGCTGAACAATAGTCAAATTGCCCAATATGATGGCGATCTGATTTTGCGGCTGGCGATCGACCAAGAGGCTGCGGAAGCGAATCCTCAGGCGTATCAAACCATGCTGGGTAGTACGCCCTATGCCTCAACGGATGGTGATCTAGCGACTCTTGAGCCCTATGTTGACCAAATGATAGTCACCCTAACGCCCTTCGGTGAGTTTTAGGCTCAGACAATGGCCTCAATTGGTCAGCCCATTTTCTAAGGCATAGCGTACTAGTTCCGTGCGGCTGTTGGTTCCGGTCTTGCTAAACAGGCGGCTTACGTATTTCTCAACATTGCGGACACTGGTCTCCAGCCGACGAGCAATCTCTTTGTTCATCAACCCCTCTGCCACTAGATCCAAAACGCTTTTCTCTCGGGGGGTAAAATCAATATTAACAGATGTAGACGTCTGGGTAATGTTGCTGCGCTGACCCAGCATGGAGCGGATTTCAGCAATTTGACGCGCCATTTCAGCAATGTCTGGATTCTCGCCGCTGGAGGCTTCTGAGCGCACTGCCGATCGCCGTTCTAAGAGACCTTCAACGACCGCCACGAGCTCGTCGGGGTCAAACGGCTTGGAAATATAAGCGTCGCAGCCGGCTTGGTAGCCTTGGATACGATCGCTGGTCATGCCTCGGGCAGTTAAAAAGACAACGGGGAGCGTCTTGAGGCGATCGTCACCTCGCATCTGTTTCAAAAACTCGTAGCCGTTGACCTTCGGCATCATGATGTCTGTAATCACTAAATCGGGTAAAAACTGCTGGAGCTTTTCCCATCCATCTGTGGCGTTGTTAGCCACCTGTACCGTAAATCCACTGTCTTCAAGGTAGGCCTGTACAGCCTCTCTCAGACCTGGCTCATCGTCCACCAGCAGCAGCTGTCCTCCCACTCGGTTCTCCTCTTGGTTCATGTCACGGTTTATGTAAGGCACATCATCACTAACAGTGTAATCGGAATGTAAACACCAGCTCGATCCTGGGGAATGTCCTATAGAGACTTAGCCCATAGCCGCACCAAACGGGGTGAACCAGGGGCAAGACGTGCTAAGACAGAAATTGTTTTCGATCAATTTTATGCGGCACATTTACCAACTCTGGCGTTTTCTCCAGCATGCTGCTGCCATGCTGGTCTGCGCGATCGCCGCCGCTGTGGTTCTGTGGGCTGATGTCTACCCGTTTCTCGCTCCGAATTGCCCCATCTCCGGCGCAGATGCGCTGATAATTGAGGGCTGGATGCCAGACTACGCCATTGAGGCAGCTGCCGCCGAGTTTCGTCAAGGGCAGTACCGCTTCATTGTGACGATGGGCAGCCCCATCACCCACAACAAATATTTTATCGAGCATGATACCTTCGCCGACCTAGCGGCGGCTACCCTGACCGTGCTGGGGGTTGACCCTGAGAAAATCGTGGCGTTACCCCACAGCCTCGTGTCCGCTCATCGAACAGCAACAGCAGCGATCGCTTTACGGCAGTGGTCATCTGATGCTGATGTTGCTCTCAAATCTGTGACGCTCTGCTCCTTAGGCCCTCACGCTCGCCGCAGTTGGGAACTATACCGCTCTGCCCTACAGCCCGACGTCCAAGTTGGCGTCCTCGCCATGACTCCCCAGGACTACGAGCCTTCTCGCTGGTGGCGCACTAGCAGTGGAGCTCGAGTTGTCATGGGGGAAATGATTGCCTACACGCACCATTGTTTCTCCCGACAGCTAAACCAGATTTTGTAGAGAGTCTTGACTTTCCCGGTGAAGCTGCCGGGAGATGCGAAATAGCTCTTGTCCCGTATGAATGTAGTGCTCGTTGTAGCAGGACGTAAATCGCTCAAACTCATCTAGGGCATCTCCGACCTGATTCAAGCAATAGTAGAGCCCAGAGGCCGCCGCCGCGACGCTAGCAGGATTGGGAACGGAGCGAAAGGTATGCTGAGCGTGGTCGATATGGGTGCGACAGGATTCTATATAGGCGAGAAACTCGTCCATCAGCTCATCGTCGAATGGATCTAAAGCAAGCTGATCTAGCGCGCCATCGAGGGAGCCTAAGATCTCGGTAAGCCGCCGATCGATAGGATGATAGACGGTGGTGAGCCAGGTCTGCAGCTGATTGTCACTGTTTTGCCCAGAGGATGATCGGCGGCGATTTGACCCCTGGGCAGATTGAGTTCGAGTCGCCCGACGTTGAGCGGCCTGCCACCGCTTATGGTCAGCAGTGTCATCATCTCCAAACCCCGCCCCCCGACGATGACTGTCTGAGGAATACTTTAGCTGGACATCATACTGCCGCCGCTTATGGGGATCTCCCAATACCTCGTAGGCTGCGTTGATATGGCTGATGCGATCATGGTCGCGAATGGTCCGGTTGCTGTCCGGATGAAACTGCTTGGCTAACCGCCGGTAGGCCTGCTTGACATCAAGCTGACTGGCTTCACGGGGTAGTTCAAGGAGCTGATAATAATCGACTGACATGCCTAATATTGTACCGACATCTCCAGCGTCTAGCTATGGGGCTGCGGTGGGAGGATGAACTAGGCCATTGCCGTATATTCCAGCTCAGGATCTTGAAAGAGGGGCGTACTCAAGTAGCGCTCCCCAAAGCTAGGCTGCACCAAAACGATAAGCTTGCCGCTGTTTTCGGGACGGCGGGCAACCTGAATCGCTGCTGCTAAGGCTGCGCCGCTCGAAATTCCTGACAGCAGCCCTTCTTGTCTGGCAAGCCGCCGACCAAATGCGATCGCATCGTCATCGGTCACGGTAATCACCTCGTCTATCAGATCTTGCTGCAGCACTTGAGGAATAAAGCCAGCGCCAATGCCCTGAATTTTATGGGGTCCAGGCTGTCCGCCCGAGAGAATTGGGCTGTTGGCAGGCTCTACAGCGATCGCCTGGAAGGACGGTTTGCGCCGTTTTAGCTCCCCTGCAACACCCGTGATCGTGCCTCCAGTACCGACACCAGCAATAAGGATGTCAACCTCGCCATCGGTATCATCCCAAATTTCAAGGGCTGTCGTTTCTCGATGGATTTTTGGATTGGCCTCGTTGCTAAACTGCTGCAGCATGTAGGCGTCCGGCAGGCCATCTACCAGCTCTTGCGCCCGCTGAATGCAGCCTCCCATACCCCACATTCCGGGGGTCAGCTCTAGTTCAGCGCCATAGGCCCGCAGCATTGCTCGGCGCTCGGCGCTCATGGTCTCAGGCATTGTCAAAATTAGACGATAGCCTTTTGCCGCCGCCGCCATCGCCAAAGCAATTCCCGTATTGCCCGATGTGGGTTCCACTAGCGTTGTTTTCCCCGGCGTGATCTTACCCTCTCGCTCCGCCGTCTCGATCATGCTGATACCGATACGGTCCTTGACCGAGGCAGAGGGATTCATGCTCTCTAGCTTTACCACAATGGTTGCCACACAGCCTTCCGCCGCCGGAATCCGATTGAGCTGAACAAGGGGGGTATGTCCAATTAGATCCGTTACTCTTTGGGCAATGCGCATGGTGTTATATGTAGTACATAATATCTACTTGTCGCGCCACATCACGCTGTTCGGCCAGGTCCTGAAGCGTGTATCCCTGAAGTATGGAATCTGCCGCTTCTTGGGCCTCGCGCCAGACGGCATGGACAGCGACGGTGGATGGAGAGGTTTCGGGCTCTGCCGCTGGCTGAGGGTTCAGGCCTTCGACACAGCTCAGCACATCCAGTAAGCTAATGTTGCGTGGTTCACGAGCGAGAAGATATCCTCCTTTAGCCCCCCGCTGGCTCCGCACCAAACCAGAGCGCCGGAGAATAGCTAAAAGCTGCTCAAGGTAGCGATCTGGAATAGATTGGTCTGCAGCAATCTGCCGAATTTGAAGTGGCTCTCCCGTGGAGTAGTGACTCGTTAACTCCAGAAGCGCGAGCAGCGCGTATTCGCTCTTTGTTGAAAGTCGCACAAGTAATGCTGTGTTGTCTTATGTTCTAGTATACTCCGGTTCCCCACGGGGGTTTTGCTGGTTTATAGAGAATTCTTAAGCATAAAATAGGGCGCAGACCATTTAGCCTGCGCCCTATTTTGTATTATGCGGGAGCTTATCCGAAAAAACTAACCAGTTTTAGAACTGGAATGTAGTCCGGATGTTGCCGATAACGCTGTCATCAAAGTCACCAGCACCACCGAAGTCAGGATCGTCGATGTAGACGATGCTGGGGGTGATGGAGATGTTGTCGTTCAGCTGGTAGCGGTAGAACACTTCAGCCAAGAAGCTGGTGTCGCCGTCACCAAAATCAGCCGTGTAAGGCGCAACGCCAGCTAGAACACCGAGCTGATTTCCTTCGCCCAGCAGATCGTTGACAGCTAGAGTTCCCTGGTAGCTCCAGACCTCGAAGTCATCTAGAGCACTGATGCTCTCAATGTCAACGTAGGCAATACCGCCACCAAGCTCAAGCACGTCGTCAAACAGGCGGAAGTTGATCTGACCACCGTAGGTATTGGCAACAGCAGGACGACCGCCGATACCAAAGTCATCACCATCCGGATCATAGGCGTTGACGTAGGTGATAGCTGCGTCAAAGAAATCGCTCAAGAAGGTGAGCTGACCAATGGCGCTGTAGGAGCCGTTGAACAGACCTTCTTCTTCTGCAGGGCTAGCGGCGTCGCCAGCGGAATAGCCGAAGTCAAAGCTCAAGAAATCAGTGAGCTGAACAACCGCGCCCAAGCCAGCATCGCCAGGAACAGCAATGCTGTATTGAGCAGGGAAGCCAAAGTCAGAAACGGAACCACCGCTGGCGCTGTCTAGCGGGCTGATGGTGCTAGCTACGAAATCATCGCCGGAGATGCTGTTAGCACCGACAACAACTTCAGCAGGGCCGAGAGGGAAGGTGTAGACTAAGTCGTCTAGCTGGAAGTCTCCGTCGCTGCTGCCAGAAAAGGAGCGGCCCACAGGATCGCCATCGACGTCAATCAGGTCGCGAGCCTGGAAGCGAGTCCGCAGGCGGTCTTCGCCGGTGAAGCTGGTGTCGAAGTTCATGCGAACCCGATAGCCGAAGGTAGCTTCTTCGTCGTCGAACACAGGATCGTTATCGAAAACGAACTGCTGAGCGAAGATGACTTCGCCGTTCAACTTGGTTGTTGTAGAGAACTGGTTGGCCTCAAGCTCAGCAGTGCGAGCCTCGAGGGAATCAACGCGGCCACGCAGGGTTGCGAGGTCAGCAGCGAACTGCTGCTGCAGACGGTTTAGCGTTGCAATGTCCTGCTGGTTTAGCTGGATTTGGTCCAGGTTAGCCGTGATGTTGTTCAAGCAAGCATTTAGACCGGCGGCAAACTCATAGCGGCTTAATGCTGTGAAGCCACGGAAAGTGCCGTCAGGGTAGCCCGCAATACAGCCGTAGCGAGAAATTAGATTTTGCAGCGCCTGAAATGCCCAGTCAGTGGGCTGTACGTCAGACAGCTGAGAAACAGACGTCACCTGGGAAAGAGAGCTCTCTTCACCCTCAGCGGCGTACTGGTTGAGCTGGTTCATGTCGCTCTGCTCGAGCTCGGAAGCGATCGCAGAGGTCGGCATTGCAACCATTGCGCCCAGCAGTGCTGGTGCGACAAGCGCAGACTTCAAAAACATTCTAGATAGCATCACAATTGTCCTCACACCTTAAGACAAGTATCGAAATCAAGCGAGAAGGCGTCAGAGCCCGAAAGCTCCATAACCTATATGTAAGATTAGCAGAAATTTCTCGTCTCGGTAACGCATTGAAGCCAAAAAATTGTGAGGAAATGGTGAAAACTGCGATAAGCCTTATCCGAGGCTGGCTTAAGCGACAGCTAAACCCTTTTATTTCAGTCTATTGACCTGGCGAATGATTTGGCGAAGGGAGGCGAACCGAAGCATAGCTACCGCACTTTTGAGGCTCGAGAAGCGGCAGCGCTGCTGAATTGTATCAACGGCATTGGGATGGCATTGGCAATGGCATCATTAGCCTTCTTGCCGGACCTAGGCTGCGGCCTATTGAGGTGGCGATCGCATCACGCTAGCCAGAAGATCAGATATCTTAAGCCCATAGTCTCGGGGAACAGGGACTGCATCGTCACACAGGCCATAGCGGCCAGCGCAATCCCCATTTAAAAAAGCTATCCGCTCTTACTGGGGGAATTAGCCCATGCATCAGATGCATATGTTGGGCCAACGCCAAAGTAAGAGCGGTCTAGTGGGTCATCAGATTGAAACTTGACTGCCAGGAGGAACCCTAATACCGATCCCAGCAAGCCTTCAAGAGAAGGAACACTGATTGGTTAGCGTACAGCCCTGGCACACAGCCAGACTACCTCAACCATCAGACCCGTTGGTTTACTACTCTCTTGCATGGGCATCGCCTCCTAGACTTACTAAACGACAATTTTGGGTCAACCACCAGGACAAGCCTGGCTTGATATCACCTGAGCATAAGTTAGCATACTTTTCAGGAATGGGCATCTCTGACGCTGCTGCTTCAGAACGCTATTACTTCAGGGGATGTCGCTCCTGGGCCTGTCTCTATCGAAATAAATAACAAATAAGGCTAAGCAAGAAGGGGCGATCGCCTCTGGACCGCCTTTGGGACGATGTGAGCTGGGCTGATGCCCTGCCCCCAAAACCAATGGCAGGGCAGACGCAATAGGCCTGATAGTCTGTAGCTAGTCTTAAACTTCTGGGCCAATGTTAAATCATCTCTTTAAGATGAGAGGTACGTTCTAGGCCACCGCAAACCGGCATTCCCATGGGCAGTATTCCAGTGGGCAGTATTCCAGCATCCGCCTATTCTCAAAGGCTCCATACTAGCGATGTCTGGTGGTCCGCTAGCGGTTTTGAGGATTTTGTTTTGAGGACTTTACTGAGCATCGTTCTCATTGGGCATTAATTGGAACGGTTTGAAGAGCTGCAAGAGTCGATATATTGATGCACAGCACAACGAGGAAGGATATTTAATGGTCGCTCAACAGCAGGCGCAAGATTCAACCGAGCAACGCGGTCTAGACCGAGACACAACAACGCTATCTCGTCACCTTTTACATCACCTACAGTCCGTTGCCCCTGACGATCAAGATCTAAGCATCTTGATGGACCGTATCGCCCTAGCCGGCAAAATGGTGGCGCGTCGACTCACGCGGGCTGGGTTGATTGAAGACGCCCTGGGGTTTACCGGGCGCACCAACGTACAGGGAGAGGCCGTCAAGCGCATGGATATCTATGCCAATGACGTATTTATCTCTGTTCTCAAGCAGAGCGGCGTGGTTTGCCGTCTGGCCTCCGAAGAGATGGAAGAGCCCTACTATATCCCTGAAAACTGCCCTATCGGGCGATACACTCTCCTGTACGACCCAATCGATGGATCCTCTAATGTTGATATCAACCTCAATGTGGGGTCGATCTTTGCGGTTCGTCGTCAGGAGGGTGAGGACTTAGACGGCACGGCTCAAGACTTGCTCCAGGACGGCCATAAGCAGATCGCAGCGGGCTATATCCTCTATGGCCCCAGCACTATGCTGGTGTATTCCATTGGCAGCGGCGTCCATGCCTTTACCCTAGATCCCAGCTTGGGGGAATTTATCCTCTATAAGGAAAACATCCAAATCCCCCCCCATGGTCCCATCTACAGCGTCAATGAAGGCAACTTTTGGCAGTGGGATGAATCTCTTCGGGACTACATTCGCTATATGCACCGCCATGAGGGCTATTCTGCCCGCTACAGCGGCGCTCTCGTGGGGGACTTCCACCGCATTCTGTTTCAAGGCGGGATATTTCTCTACCCAGGAACGACAAAGCAGCCAGAGGGCAAGCTGAGATTGCTCTATGAGACAGCACCTTTGGCCTTTATTGCCGAGCAGGCGGGCGGCTGTGCGAGTACCGGAACCCAGCCGGTGATGGATGCGGTCCCCACCATGCTTCACCAGCGATCGCCACTTATTATTGGCAGTCGCGAAAACGTCGAGCTAGTAGAGTCCTTCGTTGAAGAGCGGACTCGCCTCGACCAAGATGCAACCGCTACATAACTGATGCTGCAGTCAACGCTATAGTTCCAGTTGAGCTGCAGACTGTGTCATGACTAATTGCTTAACGTGCTCATCTAATCCGATTTCAACATGGTAAATTTGCTCGAAAACCCATTGCGCGTTGGTCTCCAGCAAGATCGCATACCCGCGCCACAGATTCTAGTCATCTTTGGCGGCTCGGGAGATTTGACCCATCGTAAGCTAGTCCCGGCTCTGTATCAGATGCGTCGGGAGCGCCGTCTACCGCCCGAGTTGACCATTGTTGGTGTAGCTCGCCGCGATTGGGAGCATGACTACTTCCGCAATCATTTGAAAGAAGGGGTGGAGCAGTTCGGCGGCGGCATCGGTTCTGAAGCGCTCTGGAATGACTTTGCCAAAGGGCTGTTTTACTGCTCCGGCAACATTGATGAGCAAGAGAGCTATCAAAAGCTCAAGGCATTTCTCGAAGAGCTAGACGGTATCCGGGGCACGCGGGGTAACCGAGTGTTTTACCTCTCTGTTGCGCCCCGGTTCTTTGCAGAGGCGACTCAGCAGCTCGGCGCTGCCGGAATGCTGACCGATCCGGAAAAGGAGCGCCTCATTATTGAAAAGCCCTTCGGCCACGATATTTCGTCGGCTCAAGTGCTTAACCGCATCGTGCGGCAGGTTTGCCCGGAAGAGCAGATCTACCGCATTGACCACTACCTCGGCAAAGAGACGGTTCAAAACCTGCTGGTGTTTCGCTTTGCCAACGCCATCTTTGAGCCGCTGTGGAACCGCCAGTTTGTAGACCATGTCCAGATCACGGTGGCAGAAACCGTCGGGCTTGAGGGGCGCGCTGGCTATTACGAAACCGCAGGGGCTCTGCGGGATATGGTGCAAAATCACCTGATGCAGCTCTTTTGTCTGGTGGCGATGGAGGCTCCCAACTCCCTCAATGCGGATGCCATCCGTAACGAGAAAGTAAAAGTGATCCAGGCGACTCGTCTAGCGGACATCGAAGATCTGGGGCTGTCTGCCGTGCGCGGGCAATATACCTCGGGCTGGATGCGAAATAAGCAGGTGCCCAGCTACCGCAGTGAAGAAGGCGCGAGCGATGCCTCAACGACGCCCACCTACGCTGGCCTCAAACTGCTAGTGGATAACTGGCGATGGAAGGGGGTGCCGTTCTACCTCAGAACCGGTAAACGCATGCCAAAAAAAGTGACTGAGATCTCGATTCACTTTAAAGAGGTGCCATTTTTGATGTTTCAGTCTGCGACAAGACAGGTGAACCGCAACATTCTGGCAATGCGCATCCAGCCCAATGAGGGCATCTCTCTCCGATTTGAGGTGAAAACGCCGGGTAATTCACTACGAACCCGCACTGTGGATATGGACTTTCGCTATGATGCTGCTTTTGGTCAGGCCAATACTGATGCATACAGTCGCCTTTTAGTAGACTGTATGCTCGGGGACCAAACCTTGTTTACGCGGGGTGATGAGGTGGAGGGATCCTGGCGAATTTTGACGCCGCTGCTGCAGGTGTGGGATGCCCCTGCTCCTGCTGAAGTGGTTCCCCTTTACGAAGCGGGCACATGGGGCCCTGTTGAAGCCGAGCTGCTGCTCAACCGAGATGGTCGCCGCTGGCGCAGACTATAGCGCTGTCCTAGCCTGTGATATTTGCTGCCCATACTACCTGAATCATGTCTATGACTACTCCATTGGTTACGCTACAAGAGCCTAAAGATATTTCTCTTGACGACATTGAGTCGGAACTGAACACCATTTGGCTGGGGCAGAATGGCGATCGCGTCACCCCAGCCGCTACCCGCGCCACCACCTTCAGCATGGTGGTGTATGAGCCTGAAGAATTCCAGCAGCTATTGGCGGTATTGGGGTTCTACCATGGCGCTATCGACGGGGTCCATGACGTGGAGACGAAGCAAGCCGTTCGGGAGGCCCAAACAGCCTACGATCTGCGCGTCACGGGCCGAGTCGATTCAACGACGTTAGAGCGGCTGCGCCAGGAAGTTGCTGCTTTGCCCCAGGAGAAGCTGCAGATTTCTAACCCAGATAAGCGGGGCTTCAGCATCAGCGAGCCCATAGCGGCCCAAAACCCCTGCCGCATCATCTCCCTATGTCCCATCCTGGGGGAAGATACCGGCGTTACAGCTCAGGTCTCTGCCTACTGCCCCGTGCAGAAATCCAGCGGCAACAGCTTAATATGCTGCGAGTACATCACGCTCCGGGGCACCAAAGAGGCGCTAGAGCGCGTCGTCAACATGGTGACATCCCTGATGATTGCCGAAATGCCCAAGTTTGTATGGTGGAAGGCCACGCCCAACGCAGACCAGACGCTGTTTACGCGGCTGTCTGCTGTGTGCAACTGCCTGATTGTGGACTCTAGCTTTTTTAGCGATGCCGAATCTGAGCTGCTGAAAATTCACGATTTGCAAGGGCAAGAGACATCCGTTGCAGATCTCAACTGGCATCGTCTCTCACCCTGGCAAGAACTGATGGCGGCTGCGTTTGACCCTCCGGAGCGCCGCGCTGCCTTAGGTGACGTGGATGTTGTGTCCATTGACTATGAGAAGGGCAATTCGGCCCAAGCTCTGATGTTCTTAGGCTGGGTCGCGAGCCGTCTCGGTTGGCAGCCCATTCGGCATGAAGTCACCGGCGGAGACTACGATCTAAAGCATGTGTACTTTGAGGGGCCTGATGGGCAGCAAATTGACGCTGAACTGGCGGCAATCCCAACGGCAGATTGGGGTGAGATTTTAGGTGACCTCGTGGGTCTGCGCATTTCGTCTAGCAACCTTGAAGCCGACTGCTGCACAATCCTATGTTCTGAAACCACAGGCTGTATGCGCATGGAGGCTGGCGGTAGCGCCCAATCCTGCCGGACAGAGCAGGTGACCGCTCTCTCTGACCAGCGGGCAGAGGCGTTGATGAGTCAGCAGCTTCAGCGCTGGGGCCGAGATGTGCTCTATAACGAGAGCCTGGAGGTGACGGCGCAGATTGTCTCGCTATCGAACGCTAAGTAAATCGATTATGGGAGCGCATTGCCTTGGTCGGGGGGATCATCGGCTGCCCTGTCAATCGCCCCAGCACGGCAATCCCGCAGCCATAGCTGGATTGCATGGCCAACATCGCCGTAGGTGCTGTCAACAAAAGGCGATGGCGGCTGACTAGCGGGATAGTCTGCCAGACGGGAAAATAGTCCCACCAGCCGCCAGCCATCAGCGGCTTGGGTCATGATGGCCCAGTGGTAATGCTGCAGTCTGGTGAGGCGATGGCCAGAAATCGATCTGCGGCCACCGCCTCTATACTGCCGTTCTAGGGTCGTGAAAAACACTTGCTGCACTCCGTTTGCGGCCAGTGCTTCCGGGGATGGACTGCTCCAGCGAATTCCCGGAACTGCATCGGCATAGGTGGCCTGGCTAGCGATCGCCACGTGAGTTTGGATATTGCTCCCTATAGCTAACGGTCGCTCTGGGGTATGACCTAGCTCTTCCGATAGCGTTAGCCCTGATCGCGGGGTGGAGCGGGCAAGCACGCGATTGGTATAGTCTGGCAGATCCCTCAGCATGGCTTCGGTAAGAGACTCAAACTCCCTGGGACAGACGGTGGCAGACCGCAGCGGGGTGGCCAGAGCTCTATGCTGGAGCAGGGGACTGCATCCCAGAACCATGACCATCGCTGCGATGGCGCTAAGGGATATCGTGAATCGCCGGGTGGTGTCGACTGGCGCGTTCACCGCTGCCCCTTCAGAGCCTGTCTGGTTCACTATGTCACACCAGACTCGACAGCTCATCGCAAATTCGATGGTAAGCCTCCAGCGGCTGCGCCGCTGAGGTAATGGGCCGACCAATCACCAAGTAGTTTGCGCCTGCCTGGATGGCTTCTGCTGGGGTGAGCGATCGCCGCTGGTCTCCGGCCTCAGACCAAGCGGGGCGAATACCGGGGCACACCAGCAAAAAATCATCCCCGCACACTCGCCGTAGATTAGCCGCTTCTTGAGCCGAGCAAACCGTTCCGGCGAGGCCGCTGTCTCGGGCCAGCAGCGCCAGCTGCAGCACATATTCTGGTAGCTCAATAGGCACCCGCAGCTCAAACGCCAGCGCCCGCGAATCCAAACTTGTCAGCAAGGTGACGCCAATGACTTTGGGAGGTAGCACCCCTGTTCGGGCTGCGCCCTCGGTCGCCGCCATCGGCAATCCAATCAGAGCATGGCGACCCGCCGCACCGTGAACCGTCAGTAGATCAATGCCGTACCCTGCTGCCGCCCGGCAGGCCCCCAACATTGTGTTGGGAATATCATGTAGCTTGAGATCTAAAAATACTTTCTTTTGGCGCGCTTTGAGCTCCGATAGAATTGCTGGCCCTGCGCTGACGAACAGCTCTAGCCCCACCTTCCAAAACAGCACGTCCGGCAGCAGGTCGACCAGCTGAATCGCCTCCTCCTGTGTGGAGACATCTAGGGGAACAATAATCTGGTCCTGGGGTGTCATCGCCATACCTCAGGCTTTTGGACTCAATACAGCAGCAGCGGCGTTGACCCCAGCTCCAGCGTCATATTGTTCGCCAGACGCCATCACGATGGCCTCAATGGCGGCTACTACGCTCAAAACGTCGCGATCGCTGACGAAGCCTAGATGACCAATGCGGAAGATTTTGCCTTTTAAGTGGTCTTGCCCTCCGGCGGTGAGGATGTCAAACCGCTGCTTGAGGGCGCTGCGGATATATTCTGCTTCTATGGTGGCAGGGGCGACGGCGGTTGCAGCCGGGCTGGCCACGTCATCCGCTGCCAGCAGCGGTAGTCCCAGGGCCGTCATCGCGGCGCGAGTGGCCTGCCGGTGGCGCTGATGGCGCGCGAAGATAGCGTTTAGCCCTTCCGTCTGCATCATCTGTAGAGCCGCATGAAGGCCAAAAATTAAGTTAATTGGCGGCGTAAAGGGAGTGCTGTTTTTTGCTGCTGCTTTACGGTACTTGCCCAGGTCAAGGTAAAAGCGGGGCAATGTTGCGGTGTCATAGACCCGCCAGGCGCGATCGCTGACGGTGACAAAACCCAACCCTGGCGGAATCATGTAGCCTTTTTGAGAGCCGGACGCCACGACGTCTAATTCCCACACGTCCGTCGGGACGCTGATGGCCCCCAGGCTGGTGACGGCATCCACCATAATCAGGGCGGTGCCATGGGCTTTGACGTAACCGTTGATCTTCTCTAGGTCATTTAAGACCGTGGTGGAGGTTTCGCTGTGGGTGATGACGACTGCTTTGATGGTTTTGTCGGTATCTGCTTCTAAACGGGTCCGAAAATCCTCTGGGTCGAGGGGCTTGCCCCACTCTGCTGTAACCCGTTCAACAGTGAGACCATAGGCTTCGCCTACCAGCGCCCAGCGCTCGCCAAACTTGCCGTTGCTGCCCACCAAGATGCGATCGCCTGCGCTGAGAAAGTTGACCATGGCCGCTTCCATGGCGCTGGTGCCACTGCCTGCCACCATCAGCACATCTTGACTGGTTTGGTGCAGCCATTTGAGGCCCTGATTCACCTCTGCAAGAATTTGAGAAAACTCACCGCTGCGGTGACCGATGGGATGTTTTGCCATGGCCTGAAGCACCCGCTCGGGCACTGGGGTAGGGCCAGGAATCATCAGCAGTTGTTTGTCGTCCATGAGTTCTCCCTTCTATCGCGTCGACTACCTTGCTGGGGGACGCTGAGGAACTGATCCTACCGCAAGCTTGCCGCTCCGAGGTCAGTGTTTTGGGAATCTTGACAGGCGCGGCGCGGTCACGGTGCGGTTTGCCGCAGACGGTGCAAAACGCTGTCCTCGTCAATCTGATTGAAGATCTCTTTAATTGTGGCATTGATCCCCCCTGGTCCCCAAGTGCAGCCATTCTCCAGGTAGGTTTGAGCCGCCTTCCCCACACGGTAGGCCCCATAGCCCGCCAAGGTGCCTTGAGCTGCCGCTGTTGAGGCATAGACGCCAAATCCAGCTAGCCCCCCGGAGGCTGCCGTCAGGGCTGCCGTGGCGCTTTTGCCAAACCCCAGCAACAGGCCGCTACCAAATTCTCCTACCAACAGGCTGCCTGAGCTCCAGACGATGGCATTCCAGAGATCTTTCGCGCCATGGCTAGTCATGGGTAATTTGTAGAGGCGGGCCAAGGTGCGAATCATAACCAAATCGGACAGGGCTCCTCCGGCTAAATCCAGACCCGCTACAGGGTTGAGCGCCACAACTAGGCTTTTCCACTGGGCAAAAGTCCAGATGATTTCGTCTGCCTCCTCTTTGTATCGCAGCACGCTCCGCTTAGCGATCGCTGCTTCCGTTTGTCGGGCCTGCTGTAGCGCCCTGAGAATAATCAGCGTTTCGCCGTCGTGGTTCAAAATAGACAGCAGCCGCTGCTGCAGGGGCTCAATCTGAGGCGGCGGAGCTTCCCATTCATGGGTGGTGCGGCCATCGGGCCAGTCGATCTGCACCTGCAGAGGAGCCGGGTCTGCTGCCACCATGACAATATCCTCTGGCGCGATGCTCAATCCGGGGCCAGGCTGGGGCTGCCCTTGGCCGTCTTGGGTGGAGTCAATACTCTGCTGATAGGCTATGGCGCGATCGCGGAGAGACTGGGCAATACTGCGCTGATCTTCGTCGGGATATTGGTCAATTTTGTTGAATACCAGCAGCAGAGGCTTGCGATCGCGCCACAGAGACTCCAGCGCAGCGTACTCGGTTTGGGTGAGATCCCCGGCTACCACAAACAGCACCAAATCTGCCTGCTCTAGGGTGGCGTGGGCCATGGCAGCGCGATCGCTTCCCTGCACTTCCCCTAATCCAGGGGTATCAATCAGCTCCACTTTGATCGCGTCAGTGGGGGTCCAATAGACAGAGCGGGGCCATTGGGTGACGCCATGCAGCGGCCCCGTCTTCAGGAGCTTTTTGCCCACAAGCGCATTGATCACAGCGGACTTACCGCGACTCACCAGGCCAAACACGGCGATGCGAATCACCGGCTCATCGAGAGCCTCCAGCGCTGCCGCCATTTCATCAAGCTCAGCCTTGAGAGCTAGCTGGTCTGAAGCTGACGGATCCAAGGGCACGGCCCGATAGCGCTGCAGCAGCTGATCCAGGCGGGCTTGCACCTTAGCAAGGTTGGTCTGGGGGGCCATGGTAGATCTGTCCTGGGTATTGCGAGTAGGGCTTTGGGGCTAGGCCATGGGTTCAGCTGCAGGCGCGGCGGGGGCCAGACGCACAATGCCTTGCTGCACAAATCGCTTCAGCGGCTCCAATCGACGCTGCTGAGACATCAAACCCTGCAAGATTGGCGTCAGACGACCCACGTTGATCTCCTTGTCGGTGGGATGGGTCTCAAAGTATTCCAGCAGGCTTAGCCCTGCAACCCGAGTGAGGTAAGCGGCGCTTAAGCCCTGAAGCACGCCGCCAGCGGCGTAGGTTGCCAAGTGGCTTTTCAACAGCGGGCTAATGGCCTGGGTCGCAATTTCTACTACCCCCAGCTTTGCCATCACCTCAATCAGGGCCTTGGCTGAGACCTCTGCTTGCTCAAGGGAGAGCGATCGCTGGTAAATCTTGCTCACATCCAGCACCATCTGACCATTGATAGCCGCAGCAGCGACTACATCTAGGGTTGGCAGCGGGTTGGCAAAGGCAGTAGCGCCGGTCAGCCACTGATAGCGCTCAATCACAGGTGTGGCCTGCTGTCGGCGATGACCGTTGATGTTGGCCTGCGCCTCAGCAATAACCGCTCTGAGCTGCCGCCCGGCGCTAGCAAGCACAAGCTGACGCCCGTCCTGACTGGCGACCCGCTCTAGCCGCGCTGTCAGCGCAGCAAGGTCAACCTCAGGAGTCGTCATGGTTTCCTGCACCGTGCCATCAGCCTGATGCTGCCTCCGCTTCATGGGAGCAGGTGCCGCCGTGATAGCGAAAATATCCTGTTCGTTCATGTGATTGAGGTGATGGCGAACCTGCTGCAGGACTAGGGGCTGCTCCGTAGGCAGATACCGGTCCCACTTATTGCAGGCGACCAGCACCCGATGCCCCTGGGTCACCAGGGACTGAATCAGGCTGTGCTCAGCCTCGACTAAATCTCCCGTCACCACCATGACAATCACATCAGCTGCTGCCCGGTCGGCCAGAGCAGACGACGCATCTTTATCGGCGTCTGCGCCAAACAGCCCCGGCGTGTCTTGATACTGAACCTGATATGAGCCAGAATCGAGCGTGGTGCTCTGCAGCTGCTGAATCACCGTTGTCTTCCCCACGGCTTCTCCGCCCACCAGCGCCACCGTGAGCTGGCTCCGCGTCAAGCTCTCCCGGCATTGCTGCAGCCGCTGATCCAAGCCCACAGCCTGAGCTTCTCCAGCCTCTCCACCTTCAGTTCTCAGCTGCGTTAGCAGGGTTTCAAGATGGTCTGCATCGCGGTTAAATTGTTCTAAGCTCGCGGGTTTGACCGTTTCGGGGGGAAGTACCGTTGGCTGTCGCCGCCGTAGCCACCATAAGCCAGACCCTGCTAGCGCCGATCCCCAGAGCAGCGTACCGCTCAAATCTACGCCCGTGGGAACCACGCTCTCCCAAAGACAGACCCCTGCCGTCAGGCCGAGTCCGCCTACGACGAGAGGCTTACGAAATATTGCAAATGGGTGCTGTTGGGTCATGGTTAGGTTTGGGTGACGACAAATAGCCTGTCTGCTTGACTCTAGTGTAGCCAAGGACACCGCGCTCTCAGAAGAGGGGCAGCCGGGGGGCAACATTACGGATTCTACGACTGATGATTCGCTGATGATTCATACAAAGCGTTTGCTAGGCCATCAGTAATCCCTGGGGGGTCAGGGCCAAAATCACTAGGGCCACATGCTGATATGATTGGACTCGCTATCTTGTACATCTGATATCCATCCGTCTTGTTTGAGGGCATCCATGGCCGTAACCCTAGAGCAAATTGCGAGCTACCTAGAGAACAGCATGTGGAGCTACCGCTTAGATCACGATGAGCAGCGCCTGCTGATCGAAGGATATGCGGCCCACATCGACAACTTTCTGATTGTGGTTCAACTAGAGGAAGAGGGCGAGTTCTTCAAGCTTTTCGCTCCCCAAGTCCTTGCGGGGCTACAGCACCATCCCCACAAGCTGGCGGTTTTGCAGACTATGCTGCGCATTTCTTGGGAAACGAAAATGCTGCAGTGGGAATATGACCCGTCTGATGGCGAAATCCGCGCCATCATTGAGTTCCCTTTAGAAGATTCAACCTTGACTGAGCGACAGTTTAACCGCTGCTTTCAGGGTCTGATGGAAATTATCGATGAAATTGCCATGCCTCGCCTGATGGCTGTGATGGACACTGGGGACGATCCATTAGATGTCGAGATGGGAGAGCGCCTGCTGCTGACGCTGCAGGAAGAAGAACCAGGCTTGCTGACCATGCTGGAGCGCGCCATGGAAGCTCGAAAGCGCCGGGGACGATTTCCCCGCTCAAAGCCGGACTGAATTTTCTCAGCTCAATCAATCAGACGCCTCATCACTTGGTGGGGCTCCCGGTGCAGCGTTGGACCAGCGCGCCGCCAGCACCACGCTCAGGCGACCGGCCTCACTCTCGATGCTATCGATGGGTAAGACGCAGGTGACATCATCTTGCCACCGTCCCTCTAGCTCAGAGGCATTGATGGCCGCTTCGCAGGTAAAGGGGTCAAATTGAATCGCCGTGAGCACAACCTTGTCATCGACAATATCTTCTAGCTCGCTGTCTTGGTCAAATGCGCGAATGATCACCTGGGCCGGATGCCCCGGCTCAAGCTGAGGTGAGGATCGCCGGGCGCTGAGGCCCCAGTTGGGGTAGATGCTGTCCCCAATGCGTTCTGGGGCGATCGCATTGGTGGTGCGCTGCTGGTCGTCTAAGGTCAGTTCTGCGTATACTGCGGGCTTCTGGTCTAGGGGGGGTAGGTCGAGTCCGGGGCTGGGGGTCACCTGGCGCACATAGAGCTGCAGGGTCACTTGAGCGGTGCTGGAAACTCGGGCAGGCTCTTGCAGAGGCTCATCAGACTCACTGAGCGGAGCTTGAACCAGCAGGGTCGCTAGGACGGCGGCACGAAGCATAGGCAGCTAAGTCATTACAGGATATTGAGTGATCATTACAGAATATTGAGTGGGTCCACATCCACGGTCACGCTCACTGTAGCAGGGCAGCGCGATCGCAGGCTAGATAGCTCCAGCTGGCTCACCACTGCCTTAGTCTCCCCCGTGCATTTAATCAACAGCTGCCAGCGATAGCGGCGAGCCACCCTGGTGATGGTCGCGGGAGCTGGCCCCAGAATGTGATATTTCGCCGGTTCTGAGCTATCAGCAGGCTGTAGTTGACGGGCGATCGCCTCTGCTGTTCGCTGCACCAGCGCCTCCTCTGTGCCGCTGAAGCGGACGCCAATCAAATGTCCGTAGGGTGGATAGTCCAACGCCTGCCGCTGGGCCAGCTCTCCCTGCAGAAAGGCAATTTCGTCTTGGCGCTGCACCGCCCCAATCACGGGATGTTCAGGGGTGTAGGTCTGAATCATCACCTGCCCCGGCTCATCGCCCCTCCCGGCCCGGCCCGCCACCTGGGTTAAGAGCTGATAGGCCCGCTCACTGGCGCGGTAGTCTGACTGGTGCAGCAGCCCATCGGCAGTCACCACACCCACCAGAGTGACCTGGGGCAAATCAATGCCCTTAGTCAACATTTGGGTGCCCACCAGCAAGTCCGCCTCCCCCTGGGCAAACCGCGTCAGCAGGGTTCGGTGAGCGCCTTTTGTCCGGGTGGTGTCGCTGTCAAACCGCAGACAGCTCAGCTCGGGGAACTGCTCTCCGATAGCCTGAATCACCCGCTGGGTGCCGCTGCCAAAATGCTTCAGGTAGGTTGAAGCGCATTCCGGGCAGGTTTTTGGTAGCGATCGCCCATAGCTGCAGTAGTGGCAGCGCAGGTGGGGAGCCGAGTGGCGGGTGGGATGGTGGTAGGCGAGGGAAACATCGCAATGGGGGCAATCCAGCACGTGACCACAGGCGCGACAGGACACAAAGGTGCTGTGGCCCCGGCGGTGAATGAATAGAATACCCTGGCGCTGCTGTGCTTTAAGCTCATGCAGGGCGTCCTGAAGGGGATAGCTAAAAATGGAGCGATTGCCCTTGTGTAGCTCTTGGCGCATGTCGATGACGCTGATGCGGGGCATGGGCCGGTCCGCTACCCGCCGGGGTAAGGAGAGATAATGATTGTGGGGGTGGTCAGACTGCGCTGTGACCCAGGAGTCTAGGGCAGGTGTGGCGCTGCCCAACACCAGTGGACAGGCCCCTAGCTCTGCTCGCCAGCGGGCCACAGTGCGAGCGTGGTAGCAAGGGATAGGCTGGTCTTGTTTGTAAGAGCCGTCATGCTCTTCGTCCAAAATGATCAGTCCTAAACTGGGCAGGGGGGCAAACACGGCGGAGCGGGTGCCAATCACCACTTGGGGGGTTCCCTGCAGCATCAGCCGCCAGGCGTCGTAGCGCTCTCCGTCCGACAGCCCGCTGTGATAAACCCGGACCCGGTCGCCGAATCGAGCCACGACTCGGTCTGTGAGCTGGGGCGTGAGGCCGATTTCTGGCACCAGCAGCAGCACAGATTGCCCAGACTGCAGCACCGATGCGATCGCCCTTAAATACACCTCTGTTTTGCCCGAGCCGGTGACGCCATGCAGCAGCACCGAGTGGAAGCCCTCTAGCCCGTTCAGCATCTTTACGGCTGTCTCTTGAGCAGAAGTCAGAGTGCGCATTGGGTCGGCCATTGCCACCGCGCCGGACTGCGATCGCAGCATCTCCCGCGTCTGAATTATGACGCATCCCTTTCGCTCTAGGGCTTTGACGGTGGAGGAACTGGTGCCGCAGATTTGTAGCAGCTCCTGCAGCCATAGGTCTCCCCCGCGCCGCCCCAGAACGTCCAGCACCTCTTGCTGGCGAGGGGTGAGGTTGTCTGCATCGCCGACCAGGGTGACGGCCTGACGCATTTTCGCTTTTGTGTGAGCCGGTGGCTCCAGATAGCTCTCCACCCAGCCCAGCTGCTGCAGCTGCCGCAGCCCCCGAGCTGCACCCTTGACCTGCCGCCGCAGATACAGCCAAGCGTAGTCCCTCTGCTGTTGCTGTTGCAGCAGGGCCAAGATCTGTTGGGCTGCAGGTCCTAGAGCCAGCGTTTGCAGCTCATGAATGTTGCTGGCCTGAAGACGAACGCGTCGCTGAGACTGGCCTAGCAGCCCCGGCGGCAGCGCTGCGCGAATCACCGCTATCAGGGGAGCGCAATAGTAGTCCGCCACCCGCTGTAGTACCGTCCAGTAATCGGGCGGGAAGAAGCCGTGGCTGACAACGCTATCGACATTGCGCACCCTGGCGGCATCTAGGTTTGGGGCTAGCTCTGATCGCAGCCGTACGGCAACGCCCCCTAGCTGCTGTGCCCCAAACGGTACACTGAGGATATCACCAGGGGCGATGGCGATCGCTTCAGGGCAGCCGTAGGTATATAGATCGCGGGCGCTGGGGCTATCGACAAGAACATCGACCCACTGCGGCGCTGTGGCGTAAGGGGTAAGGGGAGCCTGCACAGTAAACGCTGATGTGGCCTGAGGCAGGGTTAGTGGCGTCATGGAGAAGCAGTACTAGGGGTAGTGTCTATAGTAGGAGATTGTTTCTCAAGACGCTACTATCCTGGTGGTCGTTCTGATGGCTTCTGTGGCGTCAAAGAGGGATAACGCTAAGCCCAAGCGACATAGGGCAGTCGCGCTGCCGTGGCCTGAATTTCTTGAGATTGGGCCACAAGCTGACCGCAGGCATCCCAGGTCCCATGGAGGAACATCTGTCGGGGACCGTCTCCCATGGTAACGGGGATGACGGTGTCACCGTAGGTCACGGTCATGGCGCTGAGGTCTAGGGTGAAGGGCTGCTCGGGATTGGCTGCGATCGCTGCTTGAAGCTGGCGTACAGCCTCACTTTCTGCAACAACGCAGGGTACGCCCATAGCCACGCAGTTGCCGAAGAAGATCTCGGCGAAGCTCTCGCCGATGAGGGTTTGAATTCCCCAGCGGGCAATAGCCTGGGGGGCATGTTCTCGGGAAGAGCCGCAGCCAAAGTTGCGGTTGACCACGAGGATGCGGGCGCTTTGATATTGAGGCTGGTCGAAGGGGTGAGCGCCGTTCATTTGCTGGCGATCGTCTTCGAAGGCATGGTCGCCGAGGCCATCGAAGGTGATGGATTTGAGGAAGCGAGCGGGGATGATGCGATCGGTATCGATGTCGTTGCCGGTCAGGGGAAGGGCGGGACCGGTGATGGTTGAAATTTGGGTCATTGTTGGGATTTGTTTGTGGAGGGATAAACGCCGGTGAGGGCGCAGCAGTGACATGGCCAACGACATGACTGGCCTAGTGACGTACCCGAGACGGGAAATTTACAGCAACTCCCGCACGTCAGTAACGCTGCCGGTCACAGCGGCTGCCGCCACCATGGCAGGGCTCATCAGAAGAGTTCGACCCGACGATGAGCCTTGGCGACCCTTGAAGTTGCGGTTGGAGGAAGAGGCGCTGATCTGGCGGCCCTGGAGTTTGTCGGGATTCATGGCTAGACACATGGAGCAGCCTGCCTGCCGCCACTCAAAGCCTGCTGCTTCAAAGATGGTGTCTAGCCCTTCGGCTTCGGCCTGCTGCTTCACCCGCTCAGAACCAGGCACCACGAACGCCTTGATCCCGCCAGCTACTTTGCGGCCCTCTGCCACTTTTGCCGCCTCTCGCAGGTCACTGATGCGGCCATTGGTGCAGCTGCCAATGAAACAGACGTCAATTTTGGTCCCTTTGATGGGAGTTCCTGGGTCCAGACCCATGTAGCTGTAGGCCTCTTCTGCCACAACGCGATCGCTTTCTGGTAAAGACGCCGCCACGGGAATCGCTTCGCTGACCCAAACGCCTTGGCCGGGGGTAATGCCCCAGGTAACCGTGGGCTCAATCTCGTTGGCGTCAAAGACAGCCACATCGTCGTATTCGGCGTCAGCGTCGCTGACGAGGCTGTCCCACCAGGTGATGGCCTCATCCCAGGCGTCACCAGAGGGAGAAAAATCGCGACCTTTCAAATACTCATAGGTCGTAGCGTCGGGGTTGACATAGCCACAGCGGGCGCCGCCTTCAATGGACATATTGCATACGGTCATCCGCTCTTCCATGGTCATGGCGTCGAAGGTGGTGCCAGCAAATTCGTAGGCATAGCCGACGCCGCCTTTGACACCCAGAGTCCGGATGATGTGGAGAATGACATCTTTGGCATAGACCCCCGGCAACAGATCGCCGTTGACCTCAATGCGGCGCACCTTGAGTTTCGCTAGAGCCAGAGTTTGAGAGGCGAGCACGTCCCGCACTTGACTGGTACCAATCCCAAAGGCGATCGCCCCAAAAGCCCCGTGGGTAGAGGTATGGCTATCTCCACAGGCGATGGTCATCCCCGGCTGCGTCAATCCCTGTTCTGGGGCAATCACATGGACAATCCCCTGATTGCCAGAGCCAATATTATAAAAGCGGATGTCGTTGCTCTTGCAGTTGGCCTCTAGCTCCTGAATCATCTGCTCCGCTAAGGAATCTATGAAGGGTCGAGCTTGGTTTTCTGTCGGGACGATATGGTCTACGGTGGCCACGGTGCGCTGGGGAAACATCACTGATAGATCTCGCTCCCGCAGCATGGCAAAGGCTTGGGGACTGGTGACTTCATGGATGAGGTGCAGGCCAATGAAGAGCTGGGTCTGGCCGGAGGGTAGGGTACCAACGGTATGTAGGTCCCAAACTTTGTCGAAGAGGGTTCCGTGACTCATGGGTGCTTTTGGGGTCTTGTGGGGAGTAGCTGAACCACGTCGATGACGTCGTATTGAGCTAGATGCCCATTCTACTGATAAAGTCGCTGGAAACTTCAGAGAATTTTACGTCGGATGCAGCAGGGTGCATCAGGGGCGCTTGTTTTGCTTGATGCACTTAATACATGCACTTATATACATGGGGTTGAACAGCGTCACGGCTGCTGCGCTGGGCCAGGCTGTCTCACAGCATTCCGAACTCCAAGACCTCTCTAACCGGGGAATGGTCTGGGGATAGGTGCTTCCGGGATACCAAACAAGCCCCTCAGACCGGCCAACTGCAACCCCAGAATCAAATATTGACGCGAAGTTTACGTCCACCAAGGATAACTCAGTCAGAAACATCACAAACTTAGCCAATGTGCCTCCGGAAATTGGGCTGGCTGAGGGAAAACGTTATTGACTGGAAGCTTAGGCTTTCATTTAACAGGTTCAAGCCGATTTTTGAGTGGCTTGAACCATTCTACTCATCTATAGTTTGAGGAAAAAACTGACATGATTCGTCGTTTATTGACAGCTTCTGTATTGGCAACTGCAGGCGTGATGGCGGCTACCCCCGCCTTTGCGCAAGAGGTGGGTACCACCGACGTTCCCTTCAACGCTACTGTTGAGGCATTTTGCGAATTTGGCGAAGTAACTGCAGGCGAGATGGTCGTAAACGAGGCCGGCACTGCATTGTCCTCCGTTGAGGGTACATCTGGTATCGCTCCTCTAACCTGCAACAGTGGTTCCACAGTTGCAGCTGGCGATGTTGTAGAAGACCCAGCTAATCCTGCTACGTTTACCGGCTTCACCGTAACTCTCAGCGATGGTAACAATCAGACCACGCAGGATCTCACTATTGATGATCCAGTTACAGACCAAGACATCACTGTGGATCTAGAAACCGCTGAGAGTGAAGTGCCAGTTCCAGCCGGCGACTACACCCTCACTGTGCCTCTGACCGCAACCCCCAACTAATCTAGCGCCCTCTTGTGAGGGAACTAGATCACGCCTAAAGACGCCTGTGCAACGCTCTATTAGGCTACGCATAAACAATTTTCGCTGGATAGAGCGCGGAGATCTCCCTAGTCATCTTAATAGGAGGGCAGCGGAGGTCTAAGGATTATTCAACATGTATGGACAATGCTCCATTTGCGCCGCTCTTAGGCTTGTTCATGGCGTAACGCTTCAGGGAATTTGACTGGAGAACTTCGTTGCGCTATGGACAGCTGCTCTTAAAATTGTCCATCACCACGTGACAATTCTGGCAAGATATTTAATTTTAGTGTCCTCTTTTCGATATGGAACCGATATCTATCCGGTCGACGCAGATTGCTAGATGAACTTTGACACAGTAGATTCAAAAGTATAGGTTTTGATTTGCTTGTTGCCGCCTTTTTGTTTTGAGAAGGCTGAGCCAAAAAACTCACAAACTCTAAATATTGGAAGCTTTCTTGAACTCATCACTCTTCCAAGTTTACCCTCTCCACATTGCGTAAATTCCCGTTATGATATCTTCTATTGTTTCTCCTGCCGCCCTTCGCGCTGGCCTAACGGCCCTCTGTAGCGGCAGCTTACTCAGTCTCGCCGCGATCGCTATGCCGGTGCAGGCTCAGGTTCGACTGTCCCCTTTGGTGATTGAAGAGCAGGCTGTGCGAGGCCAAGCTCAAGGGGTGCTTAATATTTCCAACAACACCAACGAGCCGTTTCGCGCCCGTCTCTACGTCGCGCCGTTCACGTACGACGACGACGAGGGCTTTCAGTATTTGGAGTCCGATAGCAGCGACCTCAGCCCCTACCTGCAGTTCTCCCCGCGAGAGCTGCAGGTTCCCCCCAACACCACCCGCCGCATTCGCTTTGTCAGTCGGTTTCCGCCTAGCATGCCCGAACAAGAGTACCGTGCCGTGCTGGTCACCGAAAATTTGAGGGAAATCGCATCCGGAGATGGGATTCAGGTGATTGTGCAGGCTCAAGTTGGCGCTACGGTATACATCCGTAACGGCGATCTTGCCGCCAACCTAGCAGCAGTGAATGCCAGCTTTGACCCCAGCAATAACCAACTGGGTCTGCTGGTGCAAAACACTGGACCAGCTTCTGCACGTCCCAAGGTGTTCTGGGCCCTCAGCCAGGGGGGACGTGAGGTGTACTCCGGGGAGACAGGAGAAACGACGGTGATCACCGGCAGCGACCGACGCATCACGTTAAACAGTCCTAGTGGACAAAATAGGGCGATGCCAGCCCTAGCGGGTTCCGGCTACCAGCTTTCTGGAGAATTGGTGTGGGAGAACGAAGACGACGTCATCACGCGCCAGCCTTTTGACGTTGAGGTCACGCTGACCCCTGAGCGCTAGCCCTGCGTAATGCGCTAACCCCTGTGTAACCTCCAAACCCCAATCCCTCTATGATCTGCCCTGTTTTTCTGTCTGACGGTGTCGATATCGCGCTGTCAATGGATCGCGCTGCCCCTGTCATCCCCACTGAATGCTCCCTAGACTGCAACAGGTTTGAAGTTGAGGTTCCCCCTGCGGACGCGGTTCCTGAACTGATTCACCCTGCTGAGCGCATTGGCTTGACTCCCGCCTGCAGCTCCTTGGAACTCGTCGAGACGGCGGAGGTATCGCGCTCTGGGGAGGTGAGTTTTCAGGCGATCGCACCTCCCGAAACGGAGTCTGTGAGAGTTTACAGTGACGCTAGTTTTAAGCTGCCCTTGACGGATGAGGCGATCGCCTCTGAACCACAATCCTCAGCGGCTATGCTGCCGGTTAGCGCCCCTGAGGCCATGGCCCTGGAAATGACGGCCTTAGATGATATCCCGGTTATAAAGACGCCTAACCGCACCGCGCCCCTGCCTACCCTACCGGCTCCTCCGGCCTCCGCAGCGCCTGAGGTGGCTCCGGATAGGGCGCTTACGGTTTTTCCGGTGGGCATTACCGCTGGCCCGCGGTCGACCCTGCCAGCGGTGCTGATTCGGGGACAGGAAAATGGGGCTCAAGCAACGCAGTTTCAGGACTGGCTGGTTCCCTACTCTACTGTGGTGGAGGTGCTGCAGCTCGATGTGGAACCCCAGCCAGACGGGCAGCTTTCGGTGCGATCGCCTGGCCTAGTGACGACCATCGACCCCAACCAGTTGCGCACCGATCCCCAGCTGGGATTGGTGATCTCTATTGCAGATATTGAGGCGCTGTTTGGGGTGCCCGCCAGGTTTGACATCAACGACTACGCCATTGAATTTAGCCCGCCTTGGCTGGGCCAACGCGGCAGTCGATTCGCCCGGACCGAGGCCCCGGTAGTGCTAGACGGCCTGCCGGTTGTGAACGCTCCAGAGTTTAGCATTGCCGCTGTGGAAACTCGGCTCAACGTCTTCGACACCAGCGATCGCCCCACCGACTATCGCGGCGATGTGAGTGTTGTCGGTACGGTGCTGGGGCATAGCTGGTTCCTGGAGGTTGACCAGCCAGATCTAGGCGATACGGATACCTGGAACTTGGATGAAGTCCAGCTGCTGCGGCAGACGCCTGAAAACGATTATCTGCTGGGCTCACAGCGAGTGTTTTGGCCCACCAATGATTCGACCGAAATCATGGGGGGGACGTTCATTCAGCGCAATGGGTTCGATCCGGTGGTATCTTTAACCGGTAGCGTTAATCCAGAGCTGCGACTCCAGGCTGATAACTTTGGCATCAGCGTTACTGGCGAAGCCGAGCCCGGTACGTTGACCCGCTTGGTGCGGGGTTTTCGCGATGAGATTGTGGCAGAAGAGCTGGTGGACTCCTCCGGGCGCTACCGGTTTGATGATGTCGAGGTCGGCAACGGGCAGCTGGGCAGCTACCGGGTACTCCTCTACCCCAATGGCCGCACTAGCAGCGTACCCGAAACCCGCGACGTCACTTTTGACAGCGTCAGCGGCCAAATTCCTCAGGGCAGCTCCGCCTGGATTGCTTCTGCAGGCTGGAACCGTGACCTGTCATCTGGATCTGGCTTCTTTGGAGAATTGGAAGAGTTTCGCGGTGGCGCGGCCTACCGTCGTGGCATCTCAGATAACTTGACCCTGGGGGTCGGCGGCGTGGTCGACAATGGACCGCGGGCTCTGGGCGAGCTGTTTTTACAGGCTGGGAATTTTCCGCTGCGAGCTGCCGTTTCTGTCTTAACGCCTGATGCCGACGGCGACTGGGAGTACGATGCTAACGTACGCTTCGACCCCACCCCTACGCTAAGCGCTCGCTTTTCTGCAAATACGTTTAATGAACGGCTGCGGCTTGACTGGCGCGTGCTTCCACGTGTGACTCTGTTTGGCAAGATAGAGAGCGATCAGCCTGATGAAGTGGGCATTCAGACATCGTTCAACAACCGCGATGGCTTTCTGTTCACCCGCGTCAGTCTCGATACCGAGGGAGAGCTGGGCTGGAATATCTTAAGCCGAATCAGGCAGCTAGAGCTGGTCTCTCGGGGTGGCGACTTTGGTTCGTTTAATGAAGTCTCCTACAACCTCAAAGAACGACCATTCCTCAATGAAGGCTCTTCGGCGTTTGTCTCCCATGAACATCGGGTGCGGGACGGCGATGACGGTGAACTGACGACCCTCGGCTGGCGCTATCGATCACGCCGTAGAGCAAGGGACGGCAGGCCGCGATGGCAGTCGGAAGTGGGCTACCTCTGGGGCCGCAAGGGCTCTGGGCCGCTGCTGTCTTTAGAGACTGCCGTTCTCCCCGGCATCTCCCTAGAAGCGCGGTATGAAGCGGTATCGGGCATATCAAACGACGACTCGTTCCGCCTACAGCTCGTCTCGAGCACCAATCTACAGCGGGGTGTCCGCGCGGGCAACCGCCGCGCCGATGTGCTCCGCACCAATGGAGGACTGCTCGTGATGCCCTTCTTCGACGAGAACGGTAATGGCGATCGCGATCCTGGAGAACAGCAGTACACTGAAAACCCAGAACTGTTGCTCATTCTCAATAACCGACCCATCGGCAACTTCCGCTCCGACATCAGCGATCGTCAAATTCTCGTCGAGCTTCCCCCCGGCCAATATCGCCTGGATCTAGACCCCGCTGGCTTCCCTCTAGATTGGCAATCTGACATCACGGCCATGGCTGTTGAGGTGTCAGCAGGCAGCTTCACCCCAATTGACATTCCCCTTGTGCCGTCCTACACCATTTCTGGGGTGATTACTGACAATCTTGGCAATCCCGTTTCTGGTGCCCGTATCGAGGCAATTTCCCCCAGTGGCGATCGCCGCTTTTCAGTGACCAACAATGCGGGCGTGTACTTCCTGGAGCGTCTGCGCCGCGAAACCTATGATGTCCAAATCAACGGATCTTCTGTAGAAACTCTTCCTATTTTCCAGGAAACAGAACGGTTTAGCGAACGAAACTTTGAAATCTAAGGGGGTACGGACATGAGAGCAATCCCGTACCGAGAAACGCGTTGCGTCAACCTTGAGCCATAGGCTTACGACTCAGTGCCTCTGTTGTCCCAGCCATCTCAAGATTGAGCGACGGACAACTCACCCGAGCGTTTCCTTCCCAATCGGTAAAGGTCGTCTCGTCGAGGTAATGGCCGGGCGTTTCCATCAGCAGACGCCAGGCTTTCCCAGCAGGAACGACATAGCCCATGCGATCGGGGTAGAGCACGGCCAAGCGGTCTCGAACCAGGGGATAGTAGTTAGAATTGAGGCCCGGAAAAATATGGTGTTCGGTGTGGTAAGAGAAATTGAAGTGTAGCAGGTCAACGATCTTAGGGACCTCAATCGATACGCTGTTGATCAGCGGGTCATTGACCTCTGTCATCGGGCAGAGCCTATGGTTGGTGTAGATATAGAAAATCATGCCAGCATACCCTAGCCCGATAGGAAGGACATAGGCTAAGACAATCTTGATCGGGTCGAACTGGAGATAGGCCAAAAGGCTGACGTGAAGCAGCACAATCAGGATCAGCTCCATGGCGATAGTTCGCCGGTCTTCAGGCTTCACCGAAAACTGTGCCGTGACATGGGGACAGTACGTTTGATTGAAGAGCAGTGCCGCTGCGAGATGTCGAAACGTATATAAGGCCCAGGATGTCGCCATGCCCAACCCCAGTCCCGGTAGCGTCACCGTTGGTGATGGCACGATCATATGTTGTGCCCACTTGCCAAAAACATTGGGTTCTTCGTGGCGATAGTTGCGGTCTGGGTCAGCCACCGCGTTTGTATTATTGTGGTGGACGCGATTGTGTAGAGTTTTCCACAATGTTGGCGGCATCCATAAAATGGCCTGACTAAATAGCGTCACGAGCCTGACCAGGCGTCCGCTGCGAGTCACGCTGCCGTGCATTAGATCGTGACCGGCGAATAGCAGCACGATCACGGCGTTGCCCATGATAACGGCAAAGGGTAAATAGAGCCAAAGCAAAGCTGTGGGCCAATGGTCGAGCTGAGCCGCAATTCCCCACCCTAGAAGTAAAATAGCGGCGTTGACGATCAAAATAACAAGCTTGCTGCCGTCAGGCTCAAAAGCCGCTTTGGGTAAGAGAGGCCGTAGCTGTTTGGCATAGGTGGCCTGGGGGATGAGGTGATTGGAGGCAGGATGAGTCATGTAAGAAATCTCGATGAGCTTACTTACGGTATCACCGATATGTGATATGCAGATTCGAAACGCGCCGAAATGAATTAACTGCACACATATTGGGTCTGCCCTACCGCCTATGACGCCAGCTTTGGCTCAAAGCAGGACGCTTCACGTCTGGGCGGCAGGGCGCATCAGAGTTCTAATGCCTCAGGACGGTAGCCACAGTGCTGTCATCGGAAGCGCCAACGGTCCTAGAGATAGAAATTGGGTCTGGCGGTTAATTGATACAGCTGGGGATAGGTTCCGGAAGCGTAAACTCCTTGGCAAAATAGTAGATAGAACTCCCAGTGACGCTTCCACTCCTCTGTTGTTTGAAATGGCGTAGTGTCAACTATTTTCTCAATATGGGGCTGGATTTTAAGCCAGTTTTTTTGAAAATAGTAATGCCAGGCCTGCAGTGTTGCAGGATAACTGCTGGCCATATTGTTCTCGCTATATTTAATGAACTGGCGATCGCATTCAATAGCTCGATCTAACTGCGAGGGCGAGCCAAGGGATAAATGCTGAAAGATGTAGCGGTTGATGTAGGGATCGCTGACTAAAACAGGATGGTCGGTTCCAATAGCCTGGATGCCTAAAGTACCTTCTTGAGCCATAACGCACCGGACATGCCTCAGAATTTTAGGCCAGTTTCTGGTGCCCCCATGCTCAATCGTCTCTAAAAAAATGCACTTTGTGATCTGATCAACCCCGGAGCGCGACAGAATATCGGCATAAGCGTCATGGTAGCTGTGGTTGTAAAAGAAATACCGCTTAGAGTTGGAGAATTTGGACCGGCAGTATTTGGCTTGAGAATCTGAAATTGTGATGCCAATATAGGTCAGGTCAAAGCGAGTTTGTAAGTATTGAGGCAAGGCTCCCCAGCCGCAGCCACAGTCCAGTACAATATCTCCGTCCTGAAGCTGAAGCTGGGCGGCCCAGTAGTCCAGATTTTGAATTTGAGCAGCAGAGAGATTCTCTGGCGATCGCTCCAATCCTGTCCAATCGCCAGTCGTGTACTTCATGGTTTTTCCCAAGAAGCCTTCGTAGAGAGCGGTCGGAAGGTCATAATGCGCTTTAGCGACATCGTTTTGACGCATCAGGGAGACATTGAAAAGCCGGTATAGAGCTTGCTCCAGTATCAGGGGGAGCGAGTTGGGCATCTCAAATAGAATTGAGTTGGTTTTGGCTTTATGGTCGAGGTCGAACAGACGCTTGCATAGTAGATCGATGCGATCGCAGCGCCACAGCCCTTTGATATAGGTATTGCCAAGCCCCAATGTCTTGAAGGTTTTAAACTGCTTCAGGACGGTGTTCTGTTGACCATTCTGACAAACGATATCCCATGGGCTTGCAGCAGTCGCCTCAGACTCGGTTAGAATCTGAATATCTTGGCGAGCGAGCTGCTGAACAATCCCGTCCTTACGCCAGCGGTGTGCTTTGCTTTGGTCACCTAACGCGTCAAATAGCAATGAATTCATGGTCATTCTCCTCTATAGAGCTAGCACCTTTTGAATCGCTCTATCAGGTAAAAGCGATTGCTCAGATCAGCGATATATGGCGCTATTTAATTTGCATGCAGGCCATAGCAAAACAGCGCCTGAACGAAATTTAGGGGGAATACTGTCAGTTTTTCAGATGAAACTGGGTCGGGGCGCGAGACGTTCAGACAAGTCTTACTGTGAAGGAAGCAATAGCCCGACAGCTTTACCGATGGACGCTGCGGCTACCGATAAAGCGCTTTGAATACAGCACTTTAGTTATTGCTGATTACGATTACTGTAAAGACTTTTATAGATAAAGTAAATCGTCTGCAACCTAAGTTTTCGTTTTGTTGGAATATGTTACTCAGCTCTTCTGGTGAGTGACTTAATAACCGCTTCAATATGCGAATGGCGACGGCATAACCCGTTAAATCCTATTGCCACAGCCGTAATCGCGCAGATTTGACTCAGATGGCTCCTAGCCCAGAGCCTTGTATTCAAGGGGCAAACTTGCAATTTTGCTCAACCCGAAATCTGCCAAAATAGGGATTGCCCAGGTTTTATCCCCCCAGCGCGCCATGCCACTCGTCATCTACAACACCCTCACCCGCCGCAAAGAGCCCTTCGACCCGATTTCCCCAAACCAAGTGAGCATGTACTGCTGCGGTGTCACGGTTTACGATTATTGCCACTTAGGTCACGCCCGCTCCTATATTGTGTGGGACATGGTGCGCCGCTACCTAGAGTGGCGAGGCTACTCAGTGCGCTATGTCCAAAACTTCACCGATATTGACGATAAGATCCTGCGGCGGGCGGTCAAGGAAGGCTCGTCTATGGAGGCTATCTCTGAAACATACATTCAGGCTTACTTCGAAGACATGGCGCGCCTCAACATCCGCGAGGCCGATGAATACCCCCGCGCGACTCACACCATGGATGGCATTCAGCGCCTCATCCATGAGCTAGAGCAAAAAGAGGTGGCCTATGCCGCTGAGGGGGATGTATACTACGCTGTTCAGCAATTTGCTGACTATGGCAAGCTCTCGGGGCGGCGTCTAGATGATCTACAGGCGGGGGCTAGCGGTCGCGTAGATGGTGACTCTGTGAAGCGCTACCCGTTTGACTTCGCGCTGTGGAAGGGCGCTAAGCCTGGTGAACCTGCTTGGGAGTCGCCCTGGGGTCTTGGTCGCCCAGGGTGGCATATCGAGTGTTCTGCCATGGTGCGCGATCGCCTTGGCGACTCCATTGATATCCATGTTGGCGGCGGAGATCTGGTCTTTCCCCATCATGAGAACGAAATCGCCCAATCGGAAGCCGCCACCAGCAAGCCCTTAGCCCGCTACTGGATGCACAACGGAATGGTGAACGTCGGCGGAGAAAAAATGTCCAAGTCTTTGGGCAACTTCACCACCATTCGCCAGCTGCTCGATGACGGTGGGATTGATCCTCAGGTGCTGCGGCTGTTTGTGCTGCAAGCACAGTACCGTAAGCCCATTGATTTCACCGATATGGCCATCGCCTCAGCTCAAAATGGCTGGGAGACGCTGCAGGATGGCTTAACCTTTGGCTACCGTCACGGCAAAACCTTGGGATGGAGCGATATTGAGAATGGGGATTTGGGCGACATCACCCAGATGGCTCCCCCCCAGAAAGAGGCAACGGTACAGTTTCAGCAAGCTATGGACGATGACTTCAACACTTCTGGAGCGCTGGTTCCGTTGTTTGAGTTGGCCAAAGCCCTGAATCGAACCAGCAACATGATCATTCATGCTGGTGAATCTGACCGCGACGGCGACGCGCTGCGGCAGCAGTGGGATACCCTGGTTTGCCTTGCCCAAGTTTTGGGGCTGCAGGCGTCAGCAGAAGATGTGAATCAACCCAAGGCTACCCTGGATGCCACCGAAATTGAGGCAAAACTGCAGCAGCGGCGAGAGGCCAAGCAGGCCAAAAACTACGCCGAGGCAGACCGCATCCGTGAGGAGCTGAGCCAGCAGGGTGTGGTGCTTGTCGATCAGGCGGGAGGCAATACGGCCTGGCACCGCGCTTAGATTACGATTTGCTTTTTGACAAATCGTAAATGTTCAGGATCGCTAGACTCAAAAACTGAAGGGTAATACAGTATCCTCCGCCTATGGTCTAGCCATGCCCCAAGCTCCCTTACTCCATCGCGCTAAGCAGGGTGATGCCGCTGCGATCGCAGCTTTGATCAATCGCCATGCCACATCGTTGGGAGTGGTCGCTCATGTCAATGTGCAGCAGCCTTGCCTGTATATCATTCTAGAGGGCCAAGAGCCGCCGCCCCAGCTATTTTGGAGTCATTACCTTAAGCGATCGCTTCACCGCCTGGGTGCCACAGCCATCACCCAGCTCTGCATCTATGGGCGTGTCCATGGCTCAAAGCGCTCTGCCTGGAGGGAGACCATAGACCTATCGACAGTATCGCCAACGAATGCGCCTGCTCCTCCGTTCCAGGGCGTCAATATGACAGCGGCTCCTGGTGGGGCTTATCTCCCCGATTCCGTCCCCTCCACAGAGCGATACCGG
>JGI12210J13797_10074854_pt1 | contig 67024 bp, 58 predicted proteins | sample ElkSlonscriptome_3_FD_13797 | JGI IMG/M metagenome (IMG submission 13797) | reverse complement strand
GGGTCGGTCTCGGCGGCGATGCCTTTGAGGATGGCCTGTAGGCTGTCGGTCAGGTCGTCGTCGTCGCCGCGCAGGGCATGGTAGCGCAGGTCGCGCTCCAGGCGGTCCTCGGCGCTCCAGTGGCGGGTATGCTCGCGGGTGAAGGTCCAGACCTCGTCTAGCTCGGGCGGGTTAGGTGGGTCGGGCGCATTGGGTTGATCGGACGGTTCGGATGGAGCGGCCCTGTCCGCTAGCCCCGCTGGTTGCTCCGGCTGGGCATGGGCGTCGCCGGGACAGGATTGCGCGCCGCGGAGCTGCCCGGCCAACTCGCGGGCAATGCCCAGGTGCAGCACGATCTCGCGGCTGCTACGAGCGGCGACCAGCGGGCTGAACCAGAGCTGGGACTCCAGTTGGGCGTCGGCGGTCGGCAGCAGCTGGCGGCGGGCGTTGCGCAGCAGCAGCGGTTCGATGCGCGGGGCCAGCACCAGCAGCCGGGCCAGCGGGATTAGTTCCGGCCAGCGCTCGCGGGTGTCCGCGAGCAGGAAGCGCTCCAGTGCATTGGGCGCGCGCCAGCTCATCGGCCGCCAGTCCGTCGGCGGAGCATGCCCGCGGTGGTGTGCGGCCCCCAGTGCACCAGTGTGGCGTTGGCGGCAAAGGCGCGCGGCCAGCGCTGCTCGGGCCAGGGGATGAGCAGGATCAGCGGGCTGCCGGTCTTGGCGCAGTGGCGTGCGAACTTGGCCCAGTCTGGATCGAGTCGGGCTAGATGGGGTCGGACTGGAGATCCCGACAAGGACTCTGGAGCACCCCGCCCCTGGATACCGAGGTCGGTGGCGACCAGCACTGGGCGGCCATCCGGGCGCCAGGGCCGCGGCTCGCCGGCCGGGGTCCAGCCGCGGGCTTGGGTCGGGCGGCTGTCGAAGCTGTAGACGCGGGTTGCCTCACGACCGATCAGGTCGCCGACCTGGGTGGTCAGATCCTTCAGGTCCTCCCAGAACGGGACCATGCTGCCGCTGTGGTCGAGCAGCAGGTCGCAGCCGCGCTCCAGCGTGGTCTCCAGGCGCCGGGGCAAGACCTTGAGCGGCTCGCGGCGGCACAGCGCGTCGATCAGCCGGGCCAGATGGACGGGGCCGCCTGGGCGCGTGGTGCCGAGCGCGGCCGAGAGCACATGGCGGGCGGTGCCCTCCGGCAGCAGTGTCGCGCGGGCGAGCTTGGGCTCTGGTTCCGGCGGGAAGGCGGCGGCGCCTTGATCGGACCTGAGCCAGTCGGGCGGGTCGTCGCCGGGCGGCGCGCGCTGGGGCAGCTCGGTCAGTTGGCTGGCCAGGGTTCCTTCCGGCAGCGGCAGCGGGCGTGGCGGTGTCGGCGGTACGAACACCGGTGGCTCTCGCGGCGGCGGGCTAGTGGCTGGTGGTGGCTCGCTGCCGGTGCGGCGGTCGTAGACCTTACGCGGGGTGCTCGCGCTGGGCGCGGTGTGCGGGGTGAGGCCGAAGCCGAGGCAGGCGGCGACCGCGGCGGCGTGGGCCTGGGACTGGAGCTGGGACTGTTTCTGCTTTGGCGTTTTCCAGGGTAGATCGTCCAGCGCGCGGATCAGGTCGCCGAGATGGATCTCGCCTCGCGGATGATCGCTGTTTGCGGTCATAGGTTGGACCTATTCATAGGATCGGGTCATAGTGCCGGGTCTTTGGCCAGCACGGCGCGGGTGATATGGGACCAGACCGAATCCGTTGCGTCGCTGATCTCGACCTCAAGGCCCTCGCAGGCGCGCACGGCATCGAGCAGTTCCGCGGTGCCGGGCGGCCTGACATTCAGGTCTCGCGCTTGCTGTCGCAGTTTGACCAACAGCTTGGCGACGGCCTGGATGCGCTCTTGGTTGCCGTTAGGGAAGTGCTGGCTGGCGATGTCGACCAGACGGTCTTGGTCTGGATCATCGATGTCAAGCAGCACGCAGCGGCGTAGGAAGGCCTGCGGCAGTTCGCGCTCGCCGTTGGTGGTGATCAGGGTGAGTAGCTGTAGTTTCTCGGCTGCCGGTGCCTGGATGCAGGCATGGGCTGGTTGCTTGCCGTCGCCCGCGCCGAAGTCGCAATGGGCGCGGAAGCCGTCTGGTAGGTCGAAGCGGCGCCGGTCTAGTGGCTCCAGCAGGTCGTTGGGGAGGTCCGGCTCGGCCTTGTCGATCTCGTCGATCAGCAGCAGCGTGCCGGCGGGCTTGCCCTTGGGCGGTTGTCGTCGGATGCCGGGATAGTCCAGGTCCACCCCGTGCGCCTGTGCCTCGTCGAGCGTCAGACCGCGGCGGCGGGCGCTGTCCGGATCGAAGGCCCACCAGAAGATGCCGGGGTTGAGATAGATGCCGTCCGGAGGCTCGGCTGACTTCTGCGCTGCGCGCCCTTGGGGACGGTTTATAGGGCGGTTGGTGGAACCGCTGCGCTTGTTCCACCCTACCTGCGCTGGTGCTCTTTGCATTGTCACGAGTCGGGCGGCCTGGGCGTCGTTCAGCCGACGCAGTTGGTCCACCTCCGCGGTGAGGCCCTCCAGCCGGGTGCGCGAGGTGATGGTGCGCGATAGCAGGCTCCAGCCCTGCAACTGCGCGATGGCATCGGCGAGCCGGCTCTTGCCGCAGCCCGGATCGCCGGAGACCAACAGCGGGCGATTGGTGACCAGGGCGACGTCGATGGCAATGGCCATGGTATCGGTGAAGACATAGGGCGAGATGCCCTTGGCCTCGTTCTTGGTCAGCACGCCTTTGGGTGGCAGCTTGAGGTGTTTCGGGCGGTAGTTCATTAGAGGCTGCGCTCGTATTCTTCAAGATCGATGGTTTCTGCCAATTCGGCGCTATAAGCATGGTCTTCCAGCGTCTTGTCCAAGGACGGCACGATGGACCGCATGCCCTCCGGCAGCGCGTCGGCGGGATCGCAGCAGGCGAAGACGATCACCAACTTGGCATAGCGCTGGGCCAGATTGGTGAGATTTCTGAGGTTGCGGACGTCCGGCGCGCCTCCGGTGTCCTCCGATGCGGAAACGAAGAGCACAATGGGCTTGCGGTTCAGCGCCTTCTTTGCACCGGGCGATTGCGGATTTGGGTGTCCTCTCAGAACCTTCTCGTCAATCATGGCCCGAATATCCTCTAACGGTGTATCAGCTCGGGCCAAGGCCACGATATGAGGGCTGGACTCCGGATACGACCAGGCCCGCTCCACGTGGCGTTCGAGGGTGTAGGAGATACTGCCTGTGTTGGGGCCAGGTCGGCTTAGATACTCGCCGCAGAGGGCAACGGCAGGCTTACCACCCAACGCCGTGCGAAAAAATGCTGCCGCACCCGGATGGACCCACAAGGCGCGCACGAGTTTGAACAACCATTTCGCATGTTCGTACTCAAGTGGCGGCAACCTGCAATCCAAGATGGTTCGGAAGATATCGAAGCATTGCCAGATATCGTGAACCGAACTCCGCAGTAGCCGTCGGGCCAAGCGATGTGCGCATTGCTCGTCATCGGAGAGACCGGCCATGGTCAGATCGGATTCGTCAGGTCCGAGGTGCTTGAGCGCCAAAGCTAGGGAGCCAGGCGATGCCTTGTCCGCTAGGATGCCGACGACGCCTAGGCGCAGCAGGTCCAATGGCGTTTGTCCGCACCGCGCGGCCAATTCCTCGGGTTGACCCAGACGCGTGGCGACCTTTTCGACAATGTCTTGCGCATCGCGCTGTGCGTGCGGACATTGAATCCGGCCCAGCTCAAGCGAACCAAAGAATCCCTCGGCCAGGTCGACCGGTTCCGACTCGCCTTCAATGGTGACCGGGATGAGCAGGAAGTTCGGGTCCAGCGCGCGCCGCCAGCCGAAGATGGCCGCCTCCTTGGCCACCCAGTCGGATCGCTCCAGCGCGCGCTTGGAGACCAAGACGACCGCCGCGTGGCACTCGGCGAGCCAGAGGTTCAGTTCCTGGTTCCAGTCGTCGCCGGGTATCAGCCCGTCTCGATCGACCAGAATCTGGATGGCAGTGCCGTAGCGCGCTTTGAGCTTGTCGCAGACCTCGCCGAGCAGACGCCAGTTGGCGTCGTCGTCGGTATACCTGTGTGGCACGTCGTCTAGCCGCGAGCTATGGCTCACGAACAGCTTGAGCGCGGTCATTGTTGGGTTCCCTCCGATTCGAAGCCGCGTGAGCTAGGAGTTTGTCGGACTGAAGGTCTACGACAGCATTTGCCTCTCGCAGAGGCTGAAAAACGATTCATGCACCGCATCACTGCGCGTCGCAATTGCAAATCGCTCCCACGGCGGCGCTTTCCGCCCTCGGGCGCCCCTGTGGGAGCGGCTTGCAGCCGCGATTTGCCGCTAACGGGACCCAGCACAAGGCGCGCTCCTGCGTTCAAGTCCGCATCATTACGCGTCGCGATTGCAAATCGCTCCCACGACCGTGCTTTCCGCCCTCGGGTGCGCTTGTGGGAGCGGCTTGCAGCCGCGATTTGCGTCCTGGATGACGAGCGGTAAGTCCGAGGGTCTCCTAGAGGAGGCAAGCAACCGAGCCGTCGGCTAGCCTTTGCCCGCGTGCTCGGCCAGATAGAGCCAGGTATCGATCACGGTATCGGGGTTCAGCGAGACGCTGCCGATGCCTTCTTTGACCAGCCAGTCGGCGAAGTCGGCGTGGTCGGATGGTCCCTGGCCGCAGATGCCGATGTATTTGCCTTGGGCCCGGCAGGCACGGATGGCCATGGACAGCATTTGCTTGACCGCGGGGTCGCGTTCGTCGAAGTCTTGGGCCACCAGGCTGGAGTCGCGGTCTATGCCGAGCGTTAGCTGCGTCATGTCGTTGGAGCCGATGGAGAAGCCGTCGAAGTATTGCAGGAATTCCTCCGCCAGCACGGCGTTGGACGGGATCTCGCACATCATGATCAGTTTGAGCCCGTTCTCGCCGCGCTTCAGGCCCTGCTCGGCGAGGCCCTCGGTGACGGCCTTGGCCTGGCCGAGGGTGCGCACGAAGGGGATCATGATCTGTAGGTTGGTGAGGCCCATGTCGTCGCGGACGTACTTCAGCGCTTCGCATTCCATCTTAAAGCTCTCGCGCGAGTCCGGGGCCACGTAGCGGCCGGCGCCGCGGAAGCCGATCATCGGGTTTTCTTCATCTGGCTCGTAGCGGCGCCCAGCGGTGAGGTTGGCGTATTCGTTGGACTTGAAGTCGGACATACGCACGATGACCGGGTCGGGTGCGAAGGCGGCGGTCAGCGTGGCGATGCCTTCGATCAAGCGCATGACGTAGAAGGCGCGCGGGCTGGGATAGGCGGCGATGCGCGGTCCGATCTCGGCCTTCAGGTCGGCGGGCAGTTGGTCGAACTCCAACAAGGCCCGCGGGTGGATGCCGATGGTGTTGTTGATGATGAACTCCAACCGGGCCAAGCCGATGCCGGCATTGGGTGTAGCGGCAAAGGCGAAGGCGCGCTCGGGGTTGCCGACGTTCATCATCACCTTGACCGGTACCTCGGGCATCTTCTCCAGCTCGACGGTCTTGTGTTCGAAGGGCAGGGCGCCGTTGTAGATGAAGCCGGTGTCGCCCTCGGCGCAGGAGACGGTGACCTCGGCGCCGTCGGTGATGCGGGTGGTGGCGTCGTTGCAGCCAACCACGGCGGGTACACCGAGTTCGCGGGCGATGATGGCCGCGTGGCAGGTGCGCCCGCCGCGATTGGTGACGATGGCCGCGGAGCGCTTCATGACCGGCTCCCAGTCTGGGTCGGTCATGTCGGTGATCAGCACGTCGCCGGGCTGGACATGGTCCATGTCCTTGATGGACTCGACAATGCGTGCCTTGCCGCCACCGATGCGATGGCCGATGCTGCGCCCGCTGGCCAGCACCTCGCCCTTGCCCTGGAGTTGATAGCGTTCGATGATCTTGCCGCTGCGACTCTGCACCGTTTCGGGGCGTGCCTGCACCAGGTATAGCTGGCCGTCGCTGCCGTCCTTGGCCCATTCGATATCCATCGGCCGGCCGTAGTGCTGCTCGATCAGCACCGCCTGCCGCGCCAGGTGTTCGACCTCCGCGTCGGTGATGCTGAATTGGTGCCGGTCCGCTTGCGGGCAGTCTTCGGTGCGCACGGGCGCTTCACTGCCCGGCTCGGCATAGACCATGCGAATGGCCTTTTCGCCGACGCCGCGGCGCAGGATGGCGGGTCTGCCGGCGGCGAGCGTGGGTTTGTGCACGTAGAATTCGTCGGGGTTGACGGCGCCCTGCACCACCAGTTCGCCGAGGCCGTAGCTGGCGGTGATGAAGACCGCATCGCGAAAACCGGACTCGGTGTCCAGCGTGAACATGACGCCGCTGGCGGCCAGGTCGCTGCGCACCATGCGCTGGATGCCGGCGGACAGGGCCACCTCGGCGTGGGTGAAGCCCTGATGCACGCGATACGAGATGGCGCGGTCGTTGTACAGCGACGCGAATACTTCTTTGATGGCGCGCTTGATGTTGTCCAGGCCATGGACATTCAAGAAGGTTTCCTGTTGGCCGGCAAAGGAGGCGTCCGGCAGGTCTTCGGCGGTGGCCGACGAGCGCACGGCCCAGGAGCAGTCGGTGTTGCCTGCTCGCGCGGTCAGTGCCGCGTAGGCCGCCTCAATGGCCTGATCCAGTTCCGGCTGAAGCGGCTGCTCGATGATCCAGCCGCGGATCTTCGGGCCGACCTCACTGAGCGCGGCGATGTCCTCGATATCCAGCCCGGCAAGTTCGGCTTGGATGCGCGCGTCGAGGCCGCTCTCGGCCAAGAAATCACGGTAGGCCTGCGCGGTGGTCGCAAAGCCGCCCGGCACCTGAACGCCGACCGCGGTCAGGTGCTGGATCATCTCGCCCAGCGATGCGTTCTTGCCCCCGACTACCGAGACGTCGTTCATTCCCAGTTCGTTCAGCCAGCGCACATAATCGGTCATTGTTTGTCGCCTCAGGGTGGTAGGGTGGGGCACGGTCGCGGCTGCGACGCGTCACCATTAAAGCCCTTCAATATACCTGATAGGGCAATCAGTGGAGCGGCTAGGCGCCTCAATGGTGAGCATTGATCGCGGAAACCGAGCGCTCGGTGACAACCGCTATCGAAGGTTTGACGAACCGCCCCGCCCGTCTGAGGTATCGCCCCGTTAGGGCTTGACCGTGGTCAGTCCCACGCTGGACCAGTCCTGCATGCCGCCGCGATACCACTTGAGCTTGTAGACCGGATAGCCGAGATCGACCAGCGTTTTCAGGTTGGTTGTCGACTGCGGACACCAGATGCCGTTGCAGAACAGGACCAAGGTCTTGGCCTTGCTGAAGTCCCATGTCTCTTTGGCGGCGTCGTAGTTGGCGCCGAATTCATCGGCCAGGATGTGTACCAGTCCATCGGCCTCGGTGGGGGTCTCGAAGGTTCCGGCGGTCTCGGTGTTGATCTGGTTCCAAGGAATGTTGACGGAGCCGGGGATGGTACCGCGCATGACCCAGTCTGGCGTGCGCGAGTCTACGACCATGATGCTATTGTCGCCTTGCGACATGCGGCTTAGGTAATCGAGCACTTCCAGCTCGCCGATGGTGTCGACACCGGGGACGGCGACTATCGGCTGAACACAGAAGGGCGGACAGCCGCGGTCGGTCTTTTGGAAGATCGCGGGCAGCGTGGCTTCGCGGTCATGGCCGCGGCTGATGACGACGACCTCGCCGTTGTGCTTGACCTCGACGGTCGAGATCAAGGATGTGATCTTGTTGTCGGCGGCCAGGGCGCCAGCGCAGGCAGTGGCTAGCATAAGCGCGCCGCAGGCGCCAATGTTGGACGTTTTCATTAGAATGGACTCTCCTCTCGCAGGCGATGAAACGGACGCATGACGGTTAGCGTCCGCCTTTACTGAACGGCTTTAAGCACGTAGTCGGGGAAGTCGGCGTCCTGCTCGGCCATCGCCTGCTCATAGCCCCGGTCTGCCTGGAATTTGGCGGCGCTGGCGGCTTCGATCGCCTGATCGAACTCTCCGGCACCGACCAGCGTGCGCGCGTTTTTGATCATCGCGGCGGTGTCGCGCCACTCGCCGCCGACGGCGTCCGCCCTTTTGCGCGCCTCCTCGGCGGCTGCGATCAGCGACTCGGCCATCGCCGCTTTGTTGTCTTCGACGACGGTTTCGCCGCTCTGCACCTTCATCGCGTACTCGGCTTGGCGGATGGCCCAGTAGGCAATCATTTTGGCCTTGGTGTACTGGCGGGTCGACAACAGCGCTGTTGCTTCTTCGATCATCTCCGCGGCTTGGCTGTCGGCTGCGTCCATGGCCGCCGCCTGCGCGTGGACTGACTCGGCCTCGGCGATCGCGTCTACGGCCTCTTGGCGGGTTGTCGCCCAGGTTGCCGTCGCGGGAACCGCGATCAGCAGCACGGCGATCACCAGCCTAGGTACAAGGGTCTTTGGGTTCATCTCCGCGGGTACTCCTCTCGTGCTCAGGATGCGCCCAGGCCCGGGGTCGGTCCCCGGGTGGCAGGGCGATCTCTGGTTGATCTTATTTGCGGGCGCCGGGTCCGTTTAGCTCCATGCCGTTGTTCATGTAGGTCATGAAGTATTCGAGATTGCGGTATTCCTCGCCTTGGGCCTCAAAAGGCTTGGCCCGGACCTGCTTGTTGCAGCCTGAGTAGCGGCGGTGCAGAGTGCCCATCTCGCCCCATTTGGATCGATAGACGGGAAAGTGGGTCGTGTGGCCCAAGGCCGGGCTCAGGGTCTCGGTGCGTAGCGTTGTGCCGGAGTTGCCGAGGTGGCAACTGGCGCAGGCGAAGTTTAACTGGCCGCGCCGGGCAAAGTAGAAGTGTTTTCCTTGCTCGTAGGCCTCAAGCGCGCGGGGGTCGTCGGCCGGTATCTCGACATTGGTCACCTGACCGCGTGATTCATAGGCCATATAGGCGAGCAGGTCGGCAATGGCGCCCTTTTTGTATTTCAGCGGCTTCTCCGCGTTGGCTTCGCGACAGTTGTTCAGCGCCAGCGGCAGGGTCATCACCATGCCCTTTTCCTTGTCCCAGTGCGGATAGTCGCCAGCAATGCCTGGGCCATCTGGGAAACAGTCCGCATAGGTCTTGCCGTTGGCAAAGGGCGTGTTCCACATCTCCTCGCCGTCCTCGATGGCGGCTTCGTAAGGGGGGAATTCCTCAATGGCCTCCCAATTCTCGCGGCCCACCGGGTCGATGGCGTAAACGCCGTTGACGAAATCCTCTTTCGGTACCTGCGGAAAACGCTGTTGAAAGTAAGCCTGCCAGTTGGCGAGGTCTTCTTCCGGCGTGCTCGCGATCAAGGGTGCCGCCAATAGGCAGCCGACGCCGAGCGCGGTGAGAGAGATCAGGGCCTTGTTCATCGCTTATCATCCTCCGGGTCTTGTTTGTTTAGCCGCCGATACCCGCGTAAGGGTAGGCGCAGTCTCAGTTGACGTGGCGGGAATCGCCGCGCTTCGGATGAGGCTATCAGTGCGGGTTATAGAGACCAGACATACTCGACGACGTCGACGAACTCTTTGTTGGTTAGGACGCCGTGCTTACCAAAGGGCGGCATCACGACCTCCGGATTCTTGACGGTCGGGTCCCATATCTGTTCGGCCACGGCTTTCTTGCTGGGGAAGCGGGTCTGCATGGCGATCAAGGCGGGTCCGATGGCACCCGGCGAGTCGCCACCAGGAATCATATGGCAGGCAATGCAGTTGCCCTTGGCGCGATTCATGGCGACCTCTTTGCCGGCATCGGCGTCGCCGTTGAGTTCCATCGCTGGCATTTCGGCGATGGCGGCAGGGGCGGCTAGGGAAAAATACGCCAGCATGGTAAAGGCGCCAGCGGTGTTGTTGCGGAGTCGCAGCATGGTTTCCTCCTGCAGCTCGGATCTTTATGGCGGACCCGTCTTGGAATGCTCGGGGTTTTGGATAATTGGAATTTGGTTCTTGTGGTTGCCAGTGTCGGTTGCCAGTGTCGCTGCCTTTGCGGCGGCGATGAGCTCTTTACCAAGCCCTATTGTCAGTATTAGGTTGGCCGAGCATGGTGACGGCTTTGTGCCAATAACGCAAGGTTAACAAGGGTCAAATCCGTTATTGGCTTGGTCTATGACGGTCCGGTTTGGGAAAAATTCCCGGCGCTGTTCCTGTTCTGGTTTGCCTGGCGGCGTCAACCGTTGGCGCTTGCCTCAAGCTCTTTGGTGACGCCCCGTCTTTGGCCTGGCGCTCAAGGGTCGGGGCGAAGGGCTGAGGGCCAAGGGCCTGGTGTGCAACCATCTGCGATCATCTGCGGCTGCGTCCCCGGGGCGCTTGGCCCACTTCAATGGCGCACAGGTTGAGTTGTCGGGCGCCGCGCTCTCGTTGGTTTTGGGGCATTGCGTCCCGCCACTGTCTTAGAGTCCGTCTTTGGCCTTACCGCCGCTCGGTTCCAACAGCAGCATGGCGCGCATCAGATCCGACAGGGAACGCACCTCAAGCTTCTCCATGACCTTGGCGCGATGCGCCTCGACCGTCGATTGGCTGATGCTGAGGTCCGCGGCAATGACCTTATTGCGTTTGCCAGCGACGATTTGGTCGAGCACCTCGCGTTCGCGCTTCGTCAGCCGTTCCATGCGGGTCTGGATGTTGGCGATCTCCAAGGCGTGCCCGCGCTGTTCGGCGTCGATGTCGATGGCGCGTTGCACGGCATCCAGCAGGGCTTGGTCGTTGAAAGGCTTTTCGATGAAGTCCACGGCGCCGTTCTTGACCGCCCGCACCGCCATCGGTACGTCACCGTGGCCGGTGATGATAATGACGGGTGGGTGAATGGGTTCTTGGACGAGACGTTCTTGGAGCTCCAGCCCGCTCATCTGCCGCATGCGCACGTCCAAGACCAAGCAGCCCGGACGCGCCGGATCGAAGCAGGCCAAATAGGCCCAGCCGGAGTCGAATCGCTCGCTCGGCAGGCCTACCGACTCCATGAGAAGCCCGATGGCCTCGCGCACTTCGTCGTCGTCGTCGACGATGAAAACCGTCGGCTCGTTTTTCATGCGTGGTCTCCCGCGTGATTCTAGAGGCCCGGCCGCGGCTGCTGTGCCGCAATCTCGGGCGCCTGGTTCTGGTTCTGGTGCTGGTGCTGGGCAGGGTCCTGATCTTGGTCTTCGCTAGCGCATTCGAGGCTAAAGTAAAAAGTTGCACCAATGCCGGCCGTCGAGTCGACGCGCAGGCGCCCACCGTGGGCTTCGACGATGCCGTTGCTGATAGACAGGCCGACGCCGAGTCCCTGCGCTTTGGTCGTGACGAAGGGCTCGAACAGATGTTCTGGCGAGCCCTTGCCGAGTCCGGGACCGGTGTCGACGACTCGGATCTCGACTTTATCGCCATCGCGTCGGGCCAGTAGCAAGACGCGCCGCTCTCGCTGCTGGTCCGACATGGCCTCAATGGCGTTGCGCGCTAGATTCAGCAGCACCTGCTCAATCTGCGTGCGTTGCGCCATGACGCGGTCTGCGCCGAGGCCAATCTGGCGATAGAGTATAACGCCGGTGCGACGCGCTTCTTCACGTAATAGCACCATCACCGTCTCGAAGATCTCGTCGACGGCCGTCGCCGAGATCTCGGGTTGCTCCTTACGGATGAAGCGGCGAATCTGTCGAATGACCTCGCCAGCGCGTTCCGCCTGCTCGGCGATCTTGGTCATGACGTTGCTGCAACTGGCCATGGTTGCCCGATCCGATTCGATCATGCGTACGCAAGCGCGGGCGTTGGTGGTGATCGCGGTCAGCGGTTGATTGAGTTCGTGGGCGATGCCCGAGGCCATCTCGCCGAGCGTGCTCATGCGTGAGAAATGCGCTTGCTCGGCCTCGTGCCGGCTGATCCGTTCCGCGGCTTTGCGTCGGTCGGTGATGTCGCGAAACACCACGACGCTGCCGATGGTCACGCCGCGCTCGTCGCGGATCGGCGTCACGCTGTATTCCACAGGAAAGCTGGAGCCGTCTCGGCGCCAGAACAGATCGTCATCGACAAAGCGGGGCTGACTATCGCGAAAGGTGGTGTATACAGGGCAGTCATCGCGCGAATGGGGTTCCCCATCGGCTCGGGTGTGGTGAATGATCTCATGTTCGTCGTTGCCGATCATCTCCTCCGAACGCCAGCCCGTCATGCGTTCCATCGCCTTGTTGACGAAGGTCGCTCGGCCCTGTAGATCAACGCCGTAGATTCCCTCGGCGACGGAGTCGAGGATCAGTTGTTGTCGTCGCTCCAGTCTGGTGTTGGCACGGCTCAAGCGCTGGTTGAGGTGCAATACGCGGCTGACCAGCACGAGCAGCACCAGCAATGCCGCGATCCCGGTCAGGACTGCGATCCAGTAGCGCGACAGGGCGTCGTGGAGCGTGAAAGGCGCCTGATTGCCGGCCCGATTGCCGGCCCGATTGCCGTTCAGGGACTCTCCCGTTTGCCCGGCCGACGTCGTCGATTCGATGGCGTCGAACCGGATCGGGATAATCGGCAAGCCGTGGTCGGGGCTTGCTTGCGTCAGATCGTCGGCGGTTGGAGTTCCAGGTTGCTCGGCGAAGGCGTCGCCCTGATGGTTCAAGACGCCGATAAGCGGCCGTCCGTCGCTTGCCAACGGAGCGGCAACGGCGATACAGGTCATTAGCAACAGCGGCAGGAGCAGGAACTGTCTCACGGATGCGGCGAACAATGGCTGGCTGTGGTTTTGGGGCACGGCCCCGGGACGCATTTTGGCAGTGTGCGATATTCCGCTCAGGCGGGGCGCTTCCCCGCCCGGTCAAGAAGGCCGTGGTATTGGAAATAGACCGGTGGCCCCGTGCATACTACGCATGCGTCTTTACTCCGCGGAGCCGCAATCGTTGGCGTTGTCGTACGGAGACTCGACAACGACAACGAGAACACCTCGACGGCTTGTTCAATACTTGCTGAGTAAGGCTCAGTGGCGCGCGGACTAAGGGCCTTCGGAATCGCCGCTGGGAACCGTCTTAGCTGCCCGCGAATCACGCTCACAAGCGCGATGATATACGCTTAGGTGGCGAAAGTCCCGCGACCGGATGGTCCAAGAATCATAAGATCAATCAAAACAACCAGAGAGGAGACGATACCGCAATGAGGATTTCACGACGCGAGTTCATGCGCCTAATGGGTCTCGCCGGTGCTGCCGGCATGTTGCCGTCTTCGGTGTTCGCGCAGGCGAAGCAGCCGAGCGACCTGTACGAGGTGCCTAAGTTCGGCAACCTGACACTGCTGCACATCACCGACACCCATGCGCAGCTCAACCCGATCTACTTCCGCGAGCCCAACGTCAACATCGGTATCGGCCCGGCCTTTGGTAAGGCGCCCCATCTGGTGGGCCAGGCGCTGCTCAAGCATTTCGGCCTTGAGTCCGGCGGCATCGAAGCGCATGCCTTCTCCTATCTGAACTATCCCGAGGCGGCTGAAAAATTCGGTGCGGTTGGCGGTTTTGCGCATCTGAAGTCGCTGGTGGATCGTATTCGCGGCGAGCGTGGCGATGGGAATTCCCTGCTGATGGACGGAGGCGATACCTGGCAAGGCTCCGGCACCGCCTACTGGACCCGCGGTATGGACATGGTCGGCGCCTGCAATCGGCTCGGCGTAGAGGTCATGACCGGGCATTGGGAGTTCACCTATCTGGCCGAAGAGGTTATCAAGAATATCGAAGCCTTTCAGGGCGAATTCGTCGCGCAGAACATTAAAGTGCGAGAGGAGGCCCTGTTCGACTATCGATTCCCGGACTTCGGCGGTTTCGACGAGGACGCCGGGCTGGCCTTCAAGCCCTACAGCATCAAGGAAGTCGGGGGCGTCAAGGTGGCCGTGATCGGGCAGGCCTTCCCCTATACACCTATCGCCAACCCACAGCGTTTCATCCCGGATTGGACCTTCGGCATCCAGGATTCGCGCATGCAGGAGATCGTCAATCAGGTGCGCGAAGGCGAGTCGCCGGACCTGGTCGTCGTCCTCTCCCACAACGGCATGGACGTGGACCTGAAGATGGCCTCCAGGGTGACCGGCATCGACGTTATCTTCGGTGGCCACACCCATGATGGCATGCCCGCGCCGACCATTGTCGACAACGCCTCCGGGAAGACACTGGTGACCAATGCTGGGTCCAACGGTAAGTTCCTGGGCCTGATGGACCTGGACGTGAAGGACGGCAAACTGCGCGACTACCGTTATCGTCTGCTGCCGGTGTTCTCGAACCTGCTCCCGGCCGACGCCGACATGGCGAAGTATATTGAGGAGGTGCGCGCGCCCTACCAGGACAAACTCACCGAGGAACTTGCCACCACGGAGGAGCTGTTGTTTCGTCGCGGCAACTTCAACGGGACCTTTGACCAGGTGATCTGCGACGCACTACGCAAGGTCAACGACGCGCAGATTAGTCTATCGCCTGGCTTCCGCTGGGGTACCACGGTGCTGCCGGGCCAGAAGATCACCATGGACAATGTGATGGACCAGACCTGCATTACCTATCCGGAGACTTATCGCCGTGAGATGAAGGGCGCCGAGATCAAGGCCATTCTGGAGGATGTGTGCGATAACCTGTTCAACGTCGATCCCTATGTGCAGCAGGGTGGCGACATGGTGCGCCTCGGCGGTCTCGACTATGTTTGCGACCCCGCGGCCGGCATGAATGAGCGTATCACCGATATGCAACTCGACGACGGTACCAAGATCGAGGCCGACAAGCGTTATGTTGTCGCCGGCTGGGCCACCGTGGGTAGTCAATCGCCGGGCGAGCCGATCTGGGAAACCGTTGCCACCTATCTGCGCGACGTCAAGACGGTGAAGCTCGAAAAGCTCAATACGCCCAAGCTGAAGGGGGTCGACGGCAACCCGGGCCTCTCGGACTACGCCGGTGAACTGTTGAGTTGATCCGGTCGCGGTCGGTCTTGGCGGCATGAGCGATCACCGTCGTCGAGGGCCGTTGAGTCTCCGGCCGATGGTCTCCCGGCGGCTGCTGCTCTTCGTTGGCATCGTCCATGCGGCTGCCCTGGCCGTGCTGCTGCCTTTGCCGCTGCCCTGGGCAATCAAATCGACAGTTGTTATGCTGATCTTGGTTAGCCTCGGTTATGTCACCTGGGTACGTATCCTGATGCGCGCACCTTGGTCCATCGTCGAGGCGACCTGGGCCGAGACGGGTTGGCGTCTGACCACCGCGTCAGGTCAAACCCGCGATGCCCGCCTCTCCGGCTCAACTTACGTCGGCGTCGGCCTGGTGATCTTAAATTTGAGTTCGGGATGGGTCCGGCATTGCTCGTTGGTGTTGACGCCGGATAACCTCGACCCCGATCAGTTGCGGCAATTGCGCGCGCGGCTGCGGCTGGTCGGCGCAAAAGGGGCGGATGGTGGCGGATAGTCTTCTACAGCAATGCCTCAGGCCTGCTAGGCCAGCGCGCCGCGTTGCCTGACTTGCGCTTATCTTCAAGTGGGCCGAAGGCCTAGGGCCGCCGCAAAGCGCGGTCTGACCATGCTGGAGTTCCCCATGGGGCTCGGCCCTTGGGAGGGCAAACTTGCTGTCGTCCGAACACTGAACTTAGATACGGGTTCGATAACCGCCTGAATGAGTGGTCCGTGGAAGCGGTTCCACCCTGTCCAGGTTGTTTTTGCACCGAGACTTATCTGCAAGCGTCTGGGGCGGCACCGTTAATCAGTCTCGGGAAATCCTCATGCCTTGTAAAGGTGAAAGTAGTCTCAAGCCATCACTTTCATGGTCTCGTTGAGTCGGCGCGAGTCTAGTACAATACCAGGCTAAGCAAAGAAATCGACAAGAATACGGCGCCTTGCTGTTCGAGCCATGCGTTCTTTCAGGCAGGCCAAGCGCCAAGCGCCAAGCGCCGAGGGCCGCCATACAGGGCGATCACGCGACGATTGTTTTTAGCCCTTGGCCCGTTGGCGGGCAGACTCCCTGTCGCCAGAAAACTAGACTTTTCTGCAACCATTTGGCGCCCTCAAGCATTCTAGGTGAGCAATCAATGAGAGTCCTCGTGACCGGTGGCGCTGGCTACATCGGTAGCCATACCTGCGTAGAGCTTCTCGCGGCGGAGCACGATGTCGTTGTGGTCGACAATCTCTGCAACAGCAAAGAGGCGGCGCTGCGTCGGGTGCAAGAGATCGCGGGCAGGCCGCTTGCGTTCGTGAAGGCCGACCTACGCGACCGCGCCGCGGTAAATGCGGTGTTTCGCGAGTACAGTTTCGACGCCGTGATCCACTTCGCCGGGCTCAAGGCGGTGGGCGAATCCGCCGAACTCCCGCTCGATTACTACGACAACAACGTTGGCGGCACACTGACCCTCTGCCGGGCAATGGGCGACGCCGGCGTGCGTGCGCTGGTGTTCAGCTCCTCGGCAACCGTCTACGGCGATCCCGCGTCGGTGCCCATCCGAGAGGACTTCCCGCTTTCGGCCACCAATCCCTATGGTCGCACCAAGCTGTTTATCGAGGAGATCCTGCGCGATCTGCACCGCTCGCGGGGCGACTGGGATATTGCGCTGCTGCGTTACTTCAACCCGGTCGGCGCGCACGTCAGCGGGCGCATTGGGGAGGACCCCAATGGTATCCCTAACAATCTGATGCCGTTTGTGGCCCAGGTCGCCATTGGCAGGCAGCCGGAACTCAAGGTTTTTGGCGACGACTACGACACGCCTGACGGCACCGGCGTGCGAGACTATATACATGTCGTCGATCTGGCGCGAGGCCACTTGGCGGCCTTGGAGCGGCTAACCGTGCATCCGGGCCTGGTCACCTACAATTTGGGCACTGGCCGTGGCTACAGCGTGCTGGAGATGGCCCGCGCCTTCGAGCAGGCATCCGGGCGTTCAGTGCCCTATCGGGTGGTCGCGCGCCGGCCCGGCGATATCGCCCTCTGTTATGCGGACCCGACCCTGGCCAGCACCGAGCTCGGCTGGCAGGCGCAACTGGGTATAGATGACATGGTGCGCGACGGCTGGCGTTGGCAGAGCGCCAACCCAGACGGTTACGAGTGAATCGCGGCGGTAGGGGGCAGGGCCCCGTCGGAGATCGTCCGCTGCGCATCTTGCAAGTGGTTCACGGGTTGCCCCGGGGCGGCCTGGAGAACGGCGTCATCAATCTGCTAAACGGTCTATCCAGGGCCGACTTTGAGCAAGCGGTTTGCTGTCTCGACCAGCGCGGCGAGATGGCCGATCGCATCGTTCGACATGTGCCTATCGATGTACTCGGTCGCGGTCGCCACGACCTCGGCTTGCCCAGCCGGCTTGCGCGCGTGATGCGCGAGCGGCAGCCCGACCTGATCCACTGCCGCAACTGGAATACCTGGCCCGACACGGTGATGGCGCACCGGCTCTCCGGTGGCAAGGGCATGCTGATTTGGAGCTTTCATGGGTTTGCCGACGGCCATTGGTTTCCGGGGCGGCGCAAGGTCGCATCGAGGCTGTTGTCTTTGGGCACGGACAGGCTGTTCGCGGTCTGCCGCGACGCCGCGGAGCGCTTTGCGGCGCTCTGCGCTATCCCGCCGATGCGCTTCGATGTCCTCTATAACGGCGTCGATTGTGCTCGCTTCGCCCCGGTCGCGGATCGCACGGCGCTGCGTCGAGGACTTGGGTTCGGCATTGATGAACTGGTCATTCTGACCGTGGGCAGCCTGGTGCCGGTCAAGGGGCACGCGTTGCTGCTGGAGGCGGCCGCCCGGGTGCTGGCTGAGAGTGGTCGCCGGCTGCGCTTCTTGTGGCTCGGCGACGGTACAGAGCGAGACTCGCTGGAGCGGCGGCTCGGCGAACTGGGGCTCGGCGGTCGTGTCCTGATGCCTGGCGGCACCGATCGGGTGCCCGAGTTCCTGGCCGCGGCGGATCTCTTCGTGCTTCCTAGCCATTTGGAAGGGATGAGCAACGCGATTCTGGAGGCCATGGCGAGCGGCTTGCCGGTTGTTGCCCAGGCGGTCGGAGGCAATCCAGAGCTGGTCGTGCAGGGTCGTACCGGTCTGCTCAGTCAATGCGGTGACATCGATTCGATGGTCGATGCGCTGGGTCGATTGCTGGCGAACAACCAAGAGCGGGTCGCGATGGGGCAGGCGGCACGCGAGCGCGCCCAGCAGATCTTCTCGCTGGAGGCGATGCTGGCGCGCTATGCCGACTTCTATCGAGAGGCTGTGCCGAGCGGGGTGGCTTCCCCGCGGACCGCGGGCTGATCCGCGCGTGCGGACGGATGTCCAAGCGCGCGTGCGGGTGCTGATGATTGGCCCGTTGCCGCCGCCGGTGGGCGGGATGGCGACGGTGGTATCGCATTTGGCCGATGCCTTCGCTGGCGAGGGCGAAGTCCCTGGCGCCGGTACCGGCTGCCGACCCGGCTCGGTTGCTGGTTTGGACGCCGGTTTGAAACTCGGCACGGCCTGCGGCACGCCTCAGGTCGATCTGCGCGTGCTGAACAACGTCAAGACCACGGCCGCCGGGCGCAGTCTCGCGCAGGGGATCGGCGCACAATTGCGCCTGCTGTGGCGGCTGGCCTCGGCGTGCCTCGGTTGGCGGCCGCACATCGTGCACATCCATACCTGCTCCCGCTTCACCTTTTGGCGCAACGCCGTCGATGTGCTGCTGGCGCGTCTGTTATTGCGCTCGGTGGTGCTACACATTCACGGCGCGCAGTTTCATCTTTTCCTGAGCAGCCTGTCGAAGTCGCAGGCCTGGCTCGCGCGACGGGTGTTCGGCTTGTCGTCGCGGCTGGTCGTGCTCGGGGATGGCTGGAAGCGCCTGCTTGATGCCTGGACCGATCCCGCCAAGGTCGTCGTCGTACCCAACGGCGCCCTGGTACAGCCTCTTGTGCAACCCGGCGCCACGGGGCCCTTTCGCATCATTTGTCTCGCGAATTATGAGGCACGTAAGGGGCAGGCGGACCTGCTGCGGGCGGCTGCTCGGCTTAGTCTGGGGACTGCGAACCGAGGGTCTGAGCCTGGATCTGTGTCCAACCCAGAGGCTGGGCCTGCCACGACGCCGGTAAGGCGCGCGCTGCGACTGGAGCTATACGGATTCGAGGCCGAGCCTGGCCAGCGACAGGCATTGCTGGATCTGGCCGCCGAATTGGGCATTGCCGATTGCGTGCAGGTGCCGGGGCCGATCACCGGGCCGGAAAAAGACCAGCGCCTGCGAACTGCCCATTGCTTCTGCCTGCCGTCCTACGACGAAGGCCTGCCGATGTCGATGCTGGAGTCGATGGCGCTCGGCTTGCCGACGGTTGTGACCCGAGTCGGCTCGATCCCGGAGGCCATTGCGGATGGCGAGCAGGGCCTAATCTTTGAGCCGGGTGACATCAATGCTCTGACGGTGCACCTGCAAACGCTGATTGGTGATCCCGCTCGTGCGGCAGCGATCGGCAATGCCGGTCGCGAGCGCTTGATCACCAGTTTCAGTTTGGAGCGTTCCGCGGCGTTGTTGCGCAAAGTCTATCGCGAACTGGCGCGGTAAAATACAATCATGTGGTCGTGGCGGCCGATACTGAGCCGCTGAGCGTCGGCGAGCGCATTTTGGCCAGCGAGTATCTGCTGGCGACCCAGGTCGATGATCCGCTGCTCTAGGATCGCGGCTACCCGGCGTTCTGGCTGTTTGCCTCCCACGGCGTCGAGCAACGCCACTTCTGTGCCCCTGTGCCGCGTGCCTTCCGCACCGAGGTGTAGGCGTTTGCCGCGGGCAGTGCGCTCAGCGCCGTGATTGAGTTGACGCCCTGGGATGAAGCACGTCGCCAGTGCCAAGCCTTTGGCTTGCCGACTGAGACACTGCGCCTACGTCTGATCCGCCTGTGCCTGAAGGGCGGGGAGGAGGCGTTGCTGATCACCTCGCTGCTCGACGAGGAGGCCTTCCCCAGGTCTCTGTTCAAGCACTTGTACCATCTGCGCTGGGGCATGGAGGAGGATTGGTTCCTCAGCCGACCATCGCCGCGGCGGTGCAAGGGTGGCATGATCAATTGCCTGATACCAGGCATCATGCAGATTGACCCCCCCAGTTCGAGCGCAGGGGGCTTGACTGCCCATGTCGGTGTTCAGGTTGTTGCTGAACCCTTCCTTACGATGAAACTAGCGCTTCATCTGCCGGGGTGGCACGGTGCCATGAAGCCTAGCAGCAGTCTCATCCGCGTCCACCTCGCGACACCCGACGCATGAACCAGTCCAGCGCGCGGGAGGACAGCACCCGCCGGAGCGTACCCAGCAGATGGGTCGGAAAGGTGACGTAGTAGCGTGGTCGCGGGCGCGGACTCTCCAGTGCATGCACCAGCTTTTTCAGCACGGCCTCTGGCGGTAGCGTGAAGGGTTGCGCCGGTCCCGGTTGCGTCAGCCGTTGCTCCATGCGCTCGTAGGTTTCCTTGAACAGGCTGGCATCGCGATTGATGCCGCGGCGGTAGGCGGCGTAGGCGTTGTCGCGAAATTGACTTAGGATCGGACCGGGTTCTATCAGACAGACATGAATACCGCTACCGGCAAGTTCTAGGCGCAGCGTGTCGGTGAGTCCCTCGAGTGCGAATTTGGATGCCACATAGGCGCCGCGGAACGGCATTCCCACTATGCCGAGTACCGAACTGTTCTGTACGATGCGTCCCTGGCCCCGTGCGCGCATGATCGGGATCACCTGCCGCGTCAGGTCATGCCAGCCGAACAGGTTGGTCTCGAACTGGGCGCGCAGCACTTCAGGGGTTAGGTCCTCCACCGCGCCGGGTTGGCCAAAGGCGCCGTTGTTGAAGAGTGCGTCCAGTCCGCCGCCGGTCAGCTTGAGGGCTTCGCTCAGACCCTGGGTGATGCTGGCCGGGTCGTCCAGGTCGAGCCGCACGGCCAGCAGGCCCTCGTCGGCGAGCCGAGTGACGTCCCGCGGCCCTCGGGCGGATGCGATCACCTGCCAGCCACGTCTCGCCAGGGCCTGGGCGCAGGCGTGTCCGATACCGCTGGAGCATCCGGTGATCAGGATGCTGCGTTGCTGCGTAGACATGGTCAAAAACTCCCACCGGCCGGCGGTCTTGGTGTTGGTGAGCGCACGTCGGTTGCACTCTGATTATGATCGAGCTTTGAATGCGCGGTCATTCACCCTATGATCCGCAGGTTAATCGATTCTCCCCCACGAGGTATCAACCATGCCCATCTATGCCTACCGATGCGAAGATTGCGGCCACGAGCTCGACGCACTGCAAAAGCTCAGCGATGCGCCCTTGACCGATTGTCCCGCCTGCGGCGCCTCGGCGCTGAAGAAGCAGATCACCGCCGCCGCCTTTCGCCTGAAGGGCGCGGGCTGGTACGAGACCGACTTTAAACAGGAAGGCAAGAAGAACTTGCATGAAACCGGCGAGAAGGATAAAGACACTGACGCGGACAAGGACAGGGGCAAGGACAAGCCCAAGACCGCGGATGGCGATAAGAAGGCCGATGTGAAGGCGGACAAGAGCGCCGAGAAACCAGCCACGACCAAGACAGAGACCGCCGTTTCGAAACCCAAGCCCGAGGCCAAGCCGAAGTCGAGTGGGGCGGCCAGATCAGACTGAGCGTTGTCGTTGTCGTAATCGAATACTCGGGCGACTACGAGCGCGACAACGATTACGACAACGAGCACAGTCTACAACGATGCTTATTGGTTCCGGCTCCGCCCGGTTAGGCCGATGCGTCGGTCGTCGAGCCGGGTCGACCGGCGTCGTCGCCCGTTATCGGATCGGTGGGCCGCCCGAACAGGTATCCCTGTCCCCAGTCCACACCGATCTCCAGCAGCCGATCCAGCGTGGCCTGATCCTCCACCTGTTTTGCGATGGTCTTTTGTCCGAGTTCATGTGCCGCATTGACCATAGCCTTTAGCATCGCGCGCGCGCGCGGCGCCTTGGTGGCGCGCCGAATCAGCTTTGCATCCAGTCCGAGGAAATCGGCGGGTAGGTCTGTTACGAATCGATATGACGAGGCGTCACCGCCGCAATCGCCAATCGCGAGCCGGCAGCCGAGGTCCAATAATGGTGCCAATATGGTGGCAATTTCTTCGGTATCGGTCGATGTCTGCCGTTCGGTGATTTTTAGAACCAGAGAGCGGGCTCGGTTGGCTTGCGGCGGGTCCTTCCTCAGTGCGTCGGCGAGTTCTGCGACGATGTCGCTATGCCGCAGCAGGTCGCCGGACAAATTCGCAAAAAAGAGTTTTGGCGTTCCAGCTTCCAATTCTTCTTCGCTCATTTGCTTCAGCACTGCCTGAATCAGCAGCCGATCGATCTTGTGCATCAACCCGAGTTGTTCCGCGACCTGAAGAAAGGATGCCGCGTTGATGATGCTGGAGTCTTGACCGACGATCCGGGCGAATGCCTCCGTGCCCACCACGCGCTGGCTCTGCAGCTCGACGATGGGCTGATAGGCAGGTTGGATACCAGCGGTGTGCAGGGCGTCCTGGACCAAAACGGCGATCGAGATTGCCTGCTCTCCAACCTTGTTGCCGTAGAAGACGGTGCGATCTCGACCGGCGGACTTTGCGGCGTACAATGCAGAATCGGCCAGCGCGAGGACGTCGTCGGGGGAGTCGACCGGTGCTTGACACATCGCCAGTCCCGCGCTCATCGTAACCGTAACGTCAAATCCGCGGCTTTGAATGTGCTGTTTGCCGATACCGTTGCGAAGCCGTTCCAAGGTGTTCAAGGCCTGTGCCTCTGTGGTTTCCGGGAGTATGACGACGAATTCCTCACCGCCCCAGCGACCGACCCAGTCCTTCTTGCGCAGGTCCTTGAGCAAACTCTTGGCGACTCGGCGCAGCACCTCGTCCCCAACCGCATGCCCATAGGCATCGTTGATCTGCTTGAAGTGGTCCAGGTCCAGAATGGACAGACAATAGGGTTGGCCGGAGCGCGCGGCGCTGGTGTGGATTCGCTGAATGGATCGCAGCACACCGCGACGATTCAACAACCCCGTCAACTCGTCATGCTCGACCAAGCGCATGACCTGGCGTTCCGCCTCCCGCCGCCGTGTGACGTCGATACGTGTGCCGGCCATGCGCAGGCTGTTGTTGCTCGGATCGCGGTCGAATACGCGTGCGCGATCCAGTACCCAAGCCCAATAGCCAAGACGATGCCGCACGCGGTATTCGGCCTCGAAGCGTTCCAATTCGCCGCTTGTCAGCGCCTTGACCAGCAGCTCGACGGCCGGGCGATCTTCGCTATGGATCATCGACAGCCAAGTGGACCAGTCGAGATCAAGATCACCTGGTACATACCCGAGTATGCCCAGGTAGCGTACCTCGGTGGACATGCTGCCGGACGGAAGCTCCGCCGAGTAGATGCCGATATCGCCGCCCTCCAGCGCTAACTCTAGGCTGATTTGCGTCTCCGCCAAGGCGCGTGCCGTTTGCTTCTGTTCGCTAATGTCTAGAGCGGTGAAGATGGTGTCGGTGCTCGACGTGCTATTCTTCAGTGGCGCGGCACGCAGGAGCACGTCAAGCAGACGGCCATCCTTAGAGCGCATCACGGTCTCGACCTCCCCGATCTCGCCCGCCGCGGTTCGCACGTTGGTGGCGCGTGTGACACGCTGGTATTCGTCGCCGCCAGGAAACACCTTACGCGCGTGTTCACCCAGCAGTTCCTGCTCCGTGTAGCCCAGCATCTCCGGGAAGAGCGTATTCAGGGACCGAAACAGGTGCTTCTCGAGAATGCAGATACCGACCGGGACGGCCGCAAGCAATGTCACCAGTTCCCCGTGGCTTCCGCGTAGCATGCGCTCCAGCTTCTTGGTATCCGATATCTCGGTAACGGTGGTCAGGCAGCGCGGCTCGCCTTTTTGGTCGAGACGAGGGCGGCTGTCGAGGCGGACTTCGCGCTCGGGACGGTCGCCCTCGGCCGCCAGCACAAACTCGTCGGAAACTGCCGCGCTTTGAGCGAAGGCGGCGCGCAGGTGATCTGATAGCCCTTTGCTGCTCTCCTCGGCCAGTACGGCCCGAAGCGGTTTGTTCAACAAGTCGGCACGCTCGCGCCCCAGCAACTCGGCCGCGGTGAGGTTTATTTTGTGTACTAGCCCATTGCGGTCGAGGCTGAGATAGCCGACCGGGGCGAAGTCGTACAGCTCGGCGTAGTCGTCCCGCGCCGCTTCCAATACCGCTTGCGCCGCGCGGAGATCCTGATTCTGGATCTCAAGCTCGATCTGATGCCGGTGCAGGTCTTGTACCAACTGCTGCGCTTCATCGCCAGCGGATGCGGCTTGGCTGGCCTCTGCTTTCTCGAGAAGGCGAACAAGATCGACCCTATTGAGGTTGCGGTACCGGTCCATAGAAGAAATCTCCTCGTGTTTGGGTCATCAAGGTCTCTATGGTACAAGTTTAGCGCTACTGTAACCTGCTTGTGCGCCACCTCTATATCGCTGGGCGTAAGGATGGGACCACTGATCAGCCCAATACTAAGATGTGAATCGGCAGGTCGATCGGGCGCTCTGTCAGCAACTCGGCGGCTATTGCTTAATGGGTTGATCCTACTTTCGCGGCACCGCTGTCTCGAAAGCGAACGGAGCCAAGCCTTAAATCCAGGATTTTGGCGGCTTCGACGCTTCCAGCCGTTTATGGATCTCTTGGCGTAGGCAGGTCAGCGCGGTTTCGCAGGTGATGGGAGTGGCCTCTTGAGTAGAGATGAAGAAGACGTCGTCGACATCGGCGCCGACGGTAGCAATCTTCGCGCTTTGGAGTCGTATCTCGCATTCCTCGAAGACCGCGCCGATCTCAGCCAGTAAACCGGGACGGTCGAGGGTCGTCAGCCGCATCATGGTGCGGTAGTTGCGCGGGTCCTCGGCGAAGCTGACTCGGGTCTCGGTCGGAAAATGACGAAGCTGGCGGGGTAGGCGGCGGGTAACGCGGACCGCGCTTTCTTCGGACTGGCGCAGCGTCCGCAGCAGCAGGTTGCGGAGTTCGTCGCTCTCCTGGCCTTGATCAATGGGCTTGTGGTCTGGCCCCAAGACCTGGAAGGTATTGAGTGCGACACCGTCTTCGGTGGTCGTGATGCGGGCGTTCATGATGTTGAGTGCCTGCTGGTCGAGCAGGGCGGTGATGCGCACGAACAGGTTGGTCTCGTCGTGGGTATAGATGAACACCTCGGTACAGCCGCGTGTCACGACCGGGCGGATCATGACCAGGGGTAGATCGCCGCAGTCGGCGCCAAGCATTTGCCGGGTCTGCCAGGCGATCTCATCAGGAGTGAGGGGGGCGAAGAACTCGATGCCGAAGCGGCTCCATAGGTCGCGCGCTTCTTCGGCATCAATGCCCTCATAGGCGAGCAGACGCATAGCCTCGCGCTGTTTTTGCTCGACTAAGTCATCCTGCGCTTGGGGGTTGTCAAGGCCACGGATCAGTGCCCGCCGGGCCCCGATGTAGAGCTCCCGCAATAAAGCGTTCTTCCAGGCATTCCAGCGCTTGGGGTTGGTTGCCCGCGCGTCCGCAATGGTGAGCAAGTACAGATAGTCCAGCCGATTGTTGTCGCCGACCTGCTCGGCAAAGGCCTGGATGACGACCGGATCGGAGATGTCTTTGCGCTGTGCCGTCATCGACATCAGCAAGTGGTGCTGGACCAGCCAGGCCACGAGGCGACTGTCGAACTCGCTCAGGTAGTGCAGTTGGCAGAAGTCCCAGGCGTCGCGTGCGCCGAGCAAAGAGTGGTCGCCGCCGCGGCCCTTCGCAATGTCGTGGAAGAGGCCCGCGAGATAGACGATCTCCACTTTCGGCACTTGCCGGGCGATGGCGCTGCACAGCGGGAATTCGTCGTTGTGGTCTGGGATCGTGAAGCGGCGCAGATTGCGCAGCAAGCGTAGCGTGTGTTCGTCTACGGTGTAGACGTGGAACAGGTCATATTGCATGCGCCCGACGATGTTGGCGAAGGCTGGGATGTAGGCCGCGAGCACACCGTACTGATTCATCCGCCGCAGCGCATGGGTCAGGCCTTGCGGATAGCGCACGATCTCCATGAACAGACTGCGGGTGCGCACGTCTTCGCGAAAGTCGTCGTCGATACGGTGGCGGTTTTCGCGGATCAGCCGAATGGTGCTGGCGCGGATGCCCTTAAGTTCGGGCTGCTGCTGCAATACGTAGAAGACCTCAAGCAGCGAGAAGGGGCGGAGTTCAAAGACCCTTGCATGGGTGACCTCAAGGTAGCCGCTGCGGCTTTGAAAACGTTTGCTGATTGGCTCCGGTGGGCCGATCTGATCGTGCAGCAGGATCGCCTCCTGGAACAGTTGCAGCAGCATCTCGTTGAGCCGGTTCAATTCCATAACGGCCCGATAATACTGTTGCATGAACTGCTCGACAGCGAGGCTTGGGCCATGGTCGGAAAAACCGAACTCTTCTGCTAGGGTGCGTTGGTAGTCGAACAGCAGCCGGTCTTCACGGCGACCGGTGAGGCGATGCAGTGCGAAGCGGATGCGCCACAACAGCGACTGACCGTCGATCAGGGTCAGGTATTCGGCCTCGGTCAGAAAATCGTGCGCTACCAGTTCGTGCAGCGAGTCGGCGCCAAAGTGGCGCTTCGCGACCCAGGCGATCATCTGGATGTCCCGCAGGCCACCCGGATTCTCCTTGATGTTGGGCTCCAGGTTGTAAGCGGTCTCTCCGTACTTATGCCAGCGTGCCAATTGTTCTTTGCACTTGGCTTCAAAAAAGGCTTCGCTGGGCCAGATTGCGCCTGGGCGCGTCGCATGGCGCATGGCGTCGAACAGGGTCCTGCTGCCCGTGATCAGCCGCGCCTCGATCAGGTTGGTGATGACGGTGACGTCATCGCTGGCCTCTTCGAAGCATTGCTCGACGGTGCGCACGGAGTGGCCAATTTCCAGTCCTATGTCCCAGAGGAAGACGACCAGTTCCGAGATGGTATTCGCAACGCGAGTGTAACCGGCCGGCTCGAGCAGTATCATCAGGTCGATGTCCGATGCGGGATGCAGCTCACGGCGGCCGTAGCCGCCGACGGCAATCAGCGCGGCGGGTTCGTCCGCGGGCATGAACCGATGCCAGGCGCAGGTGGCAATCAGGTCAACCAAAGCGCTGTGCTCGCGGACGAGTTCGACGACCGACAAGCCTTCTCGAAAGCGATCGAACAGCGACTGTTTTTCTTGTTTGAGGGCCTGTTTGAAAAAGCCCAGGGCGGTTTGGTCGTCGGCCTGGATCAGGCGCTCCGGGTCGATTGAGTCAGCTTCGATGGTGCTGTGGTCGGTGATGACGTTCATGCGGCGGGGGATGATGCCCCCTCTTCGCCGCGAAGGGTGAGCACCTCATGGCCATGGTTGGTAACGAGAATCGTATGCTCCCATTGCGCCGACAGGCTACGATCCTTGGTGACCACGGTCCAGCCGTCGGGGAGCAGCTTAACCTGTCTCTTCCCGGCGTTGATCATCGGCTCGATCGTGAAGCACATACCTGGGGAGAGAACCAAGTCCTGCTTTTCCGGGTGTTCCCGGTCAACGTAATGAAGAACTTGCGGTTCTTCGTGGAAAGCACGGCCTATGCCATGACCGCAGTATTCGCGCACCACGGTGAATTTTTCGTTCGTTGCGTGGGTTTCGACCGCCCTTGCGATGTCGCGCAGAGTGGCCCCAGGCCGCACCTCGGCGATGCCTGCGCGCATCGCCTCCTGCGTGGCCCTCACCAGACGCATGGCGAGGACCGATGGGTCACCGACGAAAAACATCTTGCTGGTGTCGCCGTGGAAGCCATCTTTAATCACCGTGATGTCAACGTTGACGATGTCGCCCTTTTTTAGACGTTTGTTGCCCGGTATGCCGTGGCAGACCTGGTTGTTGACTGAGGTGCAGATCGAGCGTGGAAAGCCCTTGTAGTTGAGTGGCGCGGGGATGGCGCGCTGTTCGTTGACGATGAAATCGTGGCAGATGCGGTTGAGTTCGTCGGTTGTCATGCCTGGCTGCACATGTTCTCCAAGCATCTCCAAGACCTGCGCGGCGAGGCGACCCGCAATGCGCATTTTCTCGATCTCGTCTGCTGTTTTGATTGTTACGCTCATTGTTTGGCTGATGGCGTCCACATCATTTCTCGCCTCGGTCGCTCTGATTTGGCCTCTGTCGAGACCCTGCCTGATCAGGGGTCGGATGACAGGGGTAAGAAGATAGGGCCCGGATGATAGGGCCAGAGGTAGGGCGTCGGGTTTGGGCATCAGTTTGCCCGAAGGTAGCCTGCCATGTTATAAAACGCGGCGTTATCGGGCAAACGCTGCTCACCGACGACCCGGCCTCTCTAAAAGTGCCGGCTCAGAGCGCGCGTTGCAACTCTCCGTTTCATTTTAGTCGCGAACTACCGAGGCCCGTCTGGATGATCCAATCGGGTCGTGCTCTAAACGCCACACACGTGTCGACACGTGATGCCGGGTGCCCGTCCGCGGGTTGCATCATGGGACGCGTGGAGGTTTAACCCAGACTTTGAGGAATTTTTTCATGAGCGATGTCTCCATGCGGCAGATGCTGCAGGCCGGTGTTCACTTCGGCCACCAAACCCGTTACTGGAACCCAAAGATGGGCGCGTACATCTTCGGCCAGCGGAACAAGATTCATATCGTTAATCTGGAAAAGACGCTGCCGCTCTATCAGGATGCGATGAGTTACGTCGGTAAGCTGTCCGCCAATGGCGGGCGCGTGTTGTTCGTCGGCACCAAGCGTGCCGCTCAGGACGCCGTGCGCGAGGCGGCTATTCGCTGCGGTATGCCCTACGTTAATCACCGTTGGCTCGGCGGCATGCTCACCAACTTCAAGACCGTCAAACAGTCGATTGCCCGTCTCAAGGACCTGGAAGCGATGTTCGCTGACGGAAGCATCGAGCGGTTCGGCAAGAAGGAGGCGCTGACGCTGGAGCGCGAGCGCGACAAGCTTGAGCGCAGCCTGGGCGGCATCAAGAATATGGATGGTCTTCCGGACGCCATGTTCGTCATTGATGTCGGCCATGAAAAAATCGCCATCTCCGAGGCGAACAAACTCGGCATCCCGGTCGTGGGTGTGGTCGACACCAACAACGATCCGAGCCGAATCGATTACGTCATCCCCGGTAACGATGACGCAATCCGCGCTGTTCGACTCTATATCGACGGCGCCGCCGACGCCGTGCTTGATGGTCGACGGACCGCGGCAGCAACGGCCGGCGGCGGGGTGTCTCCGGAGTTCGACACATCAGAACCCGCCGAACTGTTCGAGACTGAGGCGTCCGAGGCGTCTGACGCTCCAGAACAGGCTCCAGAACAGGCATCGGAGCAGGTCTAAGACCTTATTGGTCGCCGGCTTGAGGCCCCTGTTCCTGCGCGCGGCGTCAAATCAAAGCTAGGGGCTGGAACCGTCCTTCCGGTTCCGGCTTTGTGTGCCAGCGCACGGGTCTTGGGTCGACCCTGGGACCGCGGCTTGCAAGCCTGCGGCGGGCGCAAGAAATTGATCTAACAACGAAGCAACTATTGGAGTTTTTCATGGCCATTACAGCCTCTCTGGTCAAGGAGTTGCGAGAGCGCACCGGCGCCGGCATGATGGAATGCAAGAAGGCACTCGTCGAGACCGGCGGTGACATCGAAGCAGCCATCGAAGCGATGCGCAAGTCCGGCCAGGCCAAGGCGGCCAAGAAGGCCGGGCGTATTGCTGCCGACGGCGTGATCGAGCTGCGTATTGCCGACGACGCCGCCCGCGGCGTCATGGTCGAAGTGAACAGCGAGACCGACTTCGTCGCGAAGGATGAGAATTTTAGGGCCTTTGCCGCCGCGGTCGCCGATGCCTGCCTCGTCAGCGACGCCGCCGATGTGCAGGCGCTGACCAGGTTACCTCTGCCGGCCCTCGGTGCTGATACCGTTGACGTCGCGCGCGAGATATTGATCTCGAAGGTCGGCGAGAACGTGCAGTTGCGTCGCCTAGTGCGCTTCGACGATGCTCAGGGTCAAGTGTACAGTTATTGTCACGGCGTTCGCATCGGTGTCCTGGTTGAGTTGATTGGCGGCAGCGCAGAGCTCGGTCGCGATATCGCGATGCATATCGCCGCCAGCAATCCGATGTGTGTCAGCGCGGACGACGTGCCCGCCGAGGCCTTGGCCAAAGAGCGCGACATCTTTCGCGCTCAGGCCCTAGAGAGCGGCAAACCCGAGGCCATAGTCGACAAGATCATTGAGGGTCGCATGCGCAAGTATATGGAAGAAGTCACGCTCATGGGGCAGGCCTTTGTGAAAGATCCCGATCAGCAGGTCAGTAAACTGCTGAAACAGGCAGGCGCGAGCGTGGTACGCTTTGCGCGGCTGGAGGTTGGCGAAGGGATAGAGAAAAAGGTTGAGAACTTCGCCGACGAGGTGCAGGCGCAGGCGCGTCAATCCTAATACCCCGAACGCGGGCATCCTTAGACCCGCGCGAACCTGTTACAACGTCGAGGGCGATGATGCCGTGAGTGATGCTTCGTCCCACAGACGCATCCTAGTTAAGCTGAGTGGCGAGGCGTTGCTCGGCAAGGCGGTGTGTGGCATTGATGTGGACGTCCTTGACCGTGTTGCGGTCGAGGTGGCCCAATGTGGTGCGGGCGGCACGCAAGTCGCGCTGGTGCTGGGCGGTGGCAATATTTTTCGTGGCGCCGGACTCGCCGCTCGTGGCATGGATCGAGTCACTGGAGATCAGATGGGGATGCTGGCCACGGTGATGAATGCGCTTGCGATGCAGAGCGCGCTCGGGCGCATTGGCGTAGATGCACGGGTCATGTCGGCGCTCCCAATCGGCCAGGTCTGCGAGAATTTTGACCGCCGCCAGGCCATCAGATACCTGGAGACCGGGCGCATCGTCATCTTTGCCGCGGGTACCGGCAACCCATTTTTTACCACCGATTCCGCGGCGAGCCTGCGTGCGGCGGAGATTAACGCCGACCTGCTGATCAAGGCCACCAAGGTGCCCGGCATCTTCTCTGATGATCCGCTCATCAACCCGAATGCCCGCTTCTATCCGCGTTTAAGCTACGATCAGGTATTGCGGGAAGGGCTGGGCGTTATGGACGCTACGGCGATCGTGCTTTGTCGTGATCAGGGTGTGCCGTTGCGAGTCATGAATATTTACGACGGCGGCGCGCTGGTGCGCGCCGCGGCGGGTGAAGACATTGGCTCTTTGGTGGAGCCGGGAAACTAATCCAATGATCGACGACATAAAAAAAGACGCTGCCGAGCGGATGGGAAAGAGTGCCGAGGCGTTGCGCCATGAATTGGCGAAAATTAGGACGGGAAGGGCACATCCATCGCTGCTCGACCACATTAAAGTTTCGTATTACGGCAGTGACGTCCCCATCGGTCAGGTGGCCAACGTCGCCGTCGAAGACGCGCGCACGCTGACCGTGGCGCCTTGGGATCAGAGTATGGTTAAAGTGGTTGAGAAGGCGATCATCCAGTCCGACCTCGGCATCAATCCAAATACCGCCGGTACCGTGATCCGGGTGCCGATGCCGGCATTGACCGAAGAGCGCCGGCGCGACCTGCAGCGCATCGCGAGACACGAGGCCGAGCAGGCCCGCGTTGCGGTGCGCAACATCCGACGCGACGCGAACAGCGAGTTGAAGGAACTGACCAAGGAAAAGATCATCTCTGAAGACGACGAACGCCGCGGTCAGGAGATCGTGCAGAAGTTGACTGATCAATTCGTCAAAGAGGTCGATCAGATTCTTGAGGAGAAAGAGTCGGACCTAATGGCGATTTGATCCGCAGATACTAGCGCTCGTTGAGCCTCTTGCCCAGCAAGTGTTGAACAAGCCGTCGAAGAATGCTCTTTGCCGTTGTGGTACGTATACTCGATTACGACACGGCAACGACAACGACTACCACTGCGATTCCGGCTTTGCCGGGGTGGGATTAACCCAAATACTGGGGACCCGGCCGAGTCTATCGGTCCGCATCGATCTCAGAACCTCCCAACCAGCCAGTGAGTAGCATTTCGGCCATCGACATCGACAATGTGCAGGAGCGAGCACCGGAGCACGTCGCCATCATCATGGATGGTAACGGTCGTTGGGCGCGCCAGCGCGGATTGCCGCGAACGGCCGGCCATCGGGCTGGTGCCAAGAGCGTGCGCTCGGTGGTCGAAGAGAGTGTGCGCAGCGGCGTCAAGGTGCTGACCCTGTTCGCCTTCAGTAGTGAAAATTGGCGCCGGCCACCTTCAGAAGTTAGCGTCCTGATGGAATTGTTCATGAGCACCTTACAGGCCGAAGTCAAGCGCCTTGTCGAACACGAGGTGCAGCTACGGATCATTGGTGATCTGTCCGCCTTTTCGCCCAAACTCCAGGATAAGTTTATTGACGCACAACGTGTGACCCGGCACAACGACCGGCTTATTCTGCAAGTCGCCGCCAATTATGGTGGTCGTTGGGATATCACCCGTGCCGCGCGTTCTATTGCGGCGGATGTCGCGGCCGGTACCCTGCGGGTCGCCGATGTCGACGAGGCCGCGATCGCCTCGCGCCTGTCCTTCCCGAATGTCCCTGATCCGGATCTTTTCATCCGGACCGGCGGTGAAAAGCGGATCAGCAACTTCCTGCTCTGGCAGTCGGCCTACGCTGAACTCTACTTCTCTGATCTGATGTGGCCTGAGTTCGACGCCGCGGCCTATGTGGCCGCGCTCAATGATTTCGCCCGCCGTCAGCGCCGCTTCGGTCGGACCGGCGAGCAGGTGATTGCCAAGGCCAGTGCCTAAGCCAGTGCCTAAACCAGTGCCTAAGCCAGAGCCAAAGCCGTTGCCTAGAAAGTCCGTGCTTAAACCAGAGCCTACTGGGGCGGAGCCTGTGTCGATTGCCCGCCCGATGCTGCAACGGTTGGCGACGGCCGGCATCTTAACGCCTATCGCCGTTTACGTGGTCTTATACCTGCCGACTGCCTATTTTGCCCTATTGATGGCTGTTGTGGTCTGTCTAGGTGCGTACGAGTGGTCGGGCTTCATTGGCCTTCGGCGGGCATTCTGGCGCTGGACCTATGTCTCGGTGGTCGCGGTTTGCCTACTCTCGTCATGGTTCGTGATTGCGCCGACGTGGAACCTCGTCCTACTCGCCATTGCCGCTGTCTGGTGGATTGTGGTGGCCTTGGTGCTGCCCAGAATCGGCCAGGTGGAGACGAACTCCAGGATCGAGCCCTGGCTGATTCTAGTCGGGCTCGTCGTGCTTGTGCCGCCCTGGATCGCGCTGATGCGATTGCATGATCTGGGCTATGCCGGCCCCTGGTTGGTCATGTCCCTGATGATGCTGATTTGGATCGCCGATTCGGTCGCCTATTTCTCAGGTCGTCGCTGGGGGCGGCGTAAGCTGGCGCCGGTGCTGAGCCCAGGTAAAACCTGGGCCGGAGTCTACGGCGCCCTCATCGGCGCGCTACTCTGGGGCTCGCTGTTGGTTGTACACCTGTCTTTGTCACCGAGCGGCAGCTTGTTGCTGCTCTTGCTTTGCGCATCGACGGCGTTGTTGTCCATTGTCGGCGACCTGTTCGAGAGCTTGCTCAAGCGCCGACGCGGGCTCAAGGATGCAGGTTCGATGTTGCCCGGACATGGCGGCGTGCTGGACCGTATCGATAGCATGACCGCCGCCGCCCCGCTGTTCGCGCTCGGCTTACTCTGGCTGGAGAAAGGCTTATGAAAGGTATCGCGGTGCTCGGCTCGACGGGGTCCATCGGGGTCAGTACGCTAGATGTCGTCGAACGGCACCCAGAGCGCTTCCGTGTAGTTGCCCTGGCGGCCCATCGCAGCGTCGAACTCATGCTTGAGCAATGTCGTCGGGTGCACCCGTCCTTTGCGGTTATGGTCGACGCCGCCGCGGCTGCCGCCCTGCGCGAGGCCTTGTGCGATATGGATTCGCCGCCGCAGGTGCTGTGCGGCGCCGAGGCGCTGGAGACCGTTGCGGCGCTGCCTGAGGTTGATTACGTCATGGCCGCCATCGTTGGCGCCGCCGGCCTGATGTCCAGCTTGGCCGCCGCGAGGGCCGGCAAGCGGTTGTTGCTGGCCAATAAGGAGGCGCTGGTGGTCGCTGGCGCGATTCTGATGCGAGCCGCGCAGGACAACTGCGCCACGTTGTTGCCCATCGACAGTGAACACAACGCCATTTTTCAATGCCTGCCGCCGAATCGACAGCTTGACGGAGCGCGCGCTTCGGAACCTGATCGCGGGCTGAGGCACTCGGGTGTAGAGCGCATCTTGCTGACGGCGTCCGGCGGGCCGTTTCGCGATGCGCCGGCCGAGTCGCTCGCCGCGGTGACGCCGGAGCAGGCCTGCGCGCATCCGAACTGGAGCATGGGCCCTAAGATATCGGTAGACTCCGCTACCATGATGAACAAAGGCCTGGAGGTCATTGAGGCCTGCTGGTTGTTCGACACCGCTCCCGATCGCATTCAGGTGGTAATTCACCATCAGAGCGTGATTCATTCCATGGTCCAGTACAACGACGGGTCCGTGCTCGCGCAGCTCGGCAATCCGGACATGCGCACGCCCATCGCGCACGCGCTGGCATGGCCTGAACGCATTCAGGCGGGGGTCGAGCCGCTGGATCTATTCAACATCGCTCGGCTGGATTTCGAGCCCCCGGCGCCGGAGCGTTTCCCCTGTCTGCGGCTCGCCTATCGTGCCGCTGCCGACGGCGGGACGGCACCGGTGGTGATGAATGCCGCCAATGAGGTCGCGGTTGCGGCCTTTCTCGATCGGCGGATCGGTTTCACCGACATTGGTGCCGTCGTCGAGCGCACCTTGGACGCGCTGCCCGTCGAGTCCGTCGACCTATCCGGTCTTGAGCACGTGCTCGAAGTCGACCGGATTGCCCGCACCGAGGCGGAACAATGCATCGCGCGGGATGTCGCATAGCCCAGCATGTTAGATCTAGGCATCAAAATCGCCGCCTTCCTGGGGGCAATCCTGATCCTCGTGACCATCCACGAGTTCGGCCACTTCTGGGTTGCCCGCAGACTCGGCATTAAGGTTCTGCGGTTCTCGGTTGGCTTTGGCCGTCCTCTATTCACCTGGCGGCCTGCCGCCGACACGACCGAATACGTGTTTGCCGCTTTGCCGCTCGGCGGCTACGTCAAGATGCTTGATGAGCGGGAGGAGGAGGTTGACCCGGGAGAACGTCACCTTGCCTTCAATAACCAGGCGCTATGGAAACGTAGCGCCGTGGTTGTTGCCGGGCCGCTGGCCAATTTCCTGTTCGCGTTCATCGCCTACTGGTGCATTCTGGTCGTCGGCGAGGCGGGCCTTAAGCCAGAGATCGGCGACGTGTCGCCGGATTCTATCGCGGCGGAGGCCAGATTCCAGCCAGGTGACCTCGTCCGTTCCGTTGATGGCCGCGAAACGCCGCTCTGGAGCAACTTCTGGTTTGCATTGCTATCGGCATCGCTGGATGGCGACGACATTCGGGTCGAGGTGCAAGCCGCCGATGGCGCGCAAGAACTCCGACTGATTCCGGGTGACCGGTTGTCCGATCTCGACCCCGGACGAGGCTTTTTGGGAGCAGTAGGTCTTGCCGGTGCGAGCCCCGAGATCCCACCGGTCATCGGCAAAGTGATGGAGGGAGACCCGGCCGCCGCCGCGGGGCTCAAGGCCGGTGACCGTGTTCTGTCCGTCGATGGCGTTGTTTTGGAGAGCTGGTTAGACCTCGTACACGCGGTGCGCGGCGCCCCCGATGTTGAGCTGAACCTGGACGTCGAGCGTGATGGGCAGTTCATTGAGATCGCTCTAACGCCGATGCTGGTCGATGATCAAGGGCAACCTATCGGTCGCATCGGGGCTGGCCCTTTGGTTTCCGACAGTCTCTTCGAGCCCTATCGCCTAACGGTGAGGCACAATCCCTTTGACGCCGCGATCGAGGCCGGCCATCGGGTCGTCGATCTGTCGGTGGTGACGCTGCGTATCATCGGCCGGATGCTTGTTGGTTCCGCCTCGGTTGAAAACTTAAGCAGCCCGATCGGTATTGCCGACGCGGCGGGCAAGACCGCAAGTTTCGGCGCCGAGGCATTCATAAAGTTTTTGGCGCTTCTCAGCGTGAGTCTGGGGTTGCTGAATCTATTGCCAATCCCGGTACTGGACGGCGGACATTTGATGTTTTTTGCCATCGAGGCTGTGACCGGCAAGCCCCTGTCCGAAGAGCTGCAGGCCCAGGGCCAGCGCATCGGGCTGGCGCTGATCCTGTCGCTGATGACGCTCGCATTTTATGTTGATATCGCCAGGCTCTTGGGCTAATCGTGTCTGATACCTTATAATCCCCGCTTTCGACGGCGATTCGCGGTCGGACGAAGCACAAAGCCCGCGGGGGTGACATGGCGAAGATGGAAACCCTGAAAACCAGGGTGCTTTTAAAACTGTTGCTGACAGTTGCATTGTTGCTGTTACTGCCGATGAATGCGAGGTCCGAACCCTTTCAAGTCGCGGACATCCGGGTCGAAGGGTTGCAGCGTATCGCGGCTGGGACGGTTTTTAACTATCTGCCGGTCCAGATCGGTGATGTCGTCAGCGATGACATCACAGCCGAGATCATTCGCACCCTCTACGCAACCGGCTTCTTCAACGATGTCTCCGTCGAACGTGAGGGCGATGTCTTGGTGGTCGCCGTTCGCGAACGCCCAGCGGTGGCGGAAATTACGCTGGTCGGAAATAAGTCACTGGATACCGAGACCCTCAAGCAAGGACTCGCCGAGGTAGGACTCGCCGAGGGACGTACCTTTGATCCCTCGATTCTCGACCGCGTTGAGCAGGAACTGCAGCGGCAGTATTTCGGCTCAGGCAAATACGGCGTCGGTATCGAGTCCACCCTATCTCCCTTGGAGCGCAACCGGGTTGCCGTGCGCATTGAGATCAACGAGGGTCTGACCGCGCGGCTGAAGCAAATTAACATTATCGGTAACGAGGCCTTTACCGAGAAAAAGCTGCTGAAGCAGTTTGCTCTCGGAAAGACCAACTGGTGGTCCTTCTACTCCAAGAACGACCAGTATGCCAAGCAGAAGTTGGCCGGTGATCTTGAGGCCCTGAGATCGTTCTACCTTGATCGCGGCTATATCGAATTCCAGATCACCTCGACCCAGGTCACGATCAGTCCAGACAAGAAGGACATGTATGTGACCATCGCTGTCGATGAAGGAGAGGTGTTCCGAGTCGGCGATATACAACTCGCTGGCGAACCGTCTCTGCCCACCACTCAGCTTTTTCCTCAGATACAGATGCGCCGCGGCGAGGTATTCTCAAGAAAGGCGACCACTGAGAGCTCGGAGCGCATATCGAATGTGCTGGGCAGCGAGGGCTATGCATTTGCCAACGTCAACGCCATCCCCGAGATTGATGCCGAGAACAAGACCGTTTCGGTGACCTTTTTCATCGACCCGGGTCAGCGCGTCTATGTGCGACGCGTTAACATGAAGGGCAACACGCGGACTCGCGACGAGGTACTGCGTCGCGAAATGCGTCAGCTTGAAACCGCCTGGTTCTCGACCGAACTGGTGAAGCGTTCTAGGGAACGGTTGCAGCGGCTCGGTTATTTCGATGACGTCAACATTGAGACGCCAGCGGTGCCGGGGTCCGCCGACCAGGTGGATGTAGAGGTCACCGTCAAGGAGAAGCCGTCGGGCAACCTAATGGCTGGCATCGGGTTTTCGCAATCGCAGGGCATCATCTTCAATGCCAGCGTCAGCCAAAACAACTTCCTCGGTACCGGCAAGCGCGTGGCTTTCGCCTTCAACTCCAGTCGAACAAATCAACTTTACCAACTGGCCTATACCAATCCTTATTTCACCATTGATGGCATCAGCCGCGGTTTTGATCTCAGCTATCGCACCACCGACTTCGACCAACTGATCGGCGCCGACTATTCGACCGACATTGGTCGCGCGGCCATCAACTTCGGCCTGCCCGTGTCGGATACGTCGCGCGCGGGACTCGGGATGTATTTTCAGAATACCCAATTCTTTGCTGGCTCGTTTTCGCGGCTGGCACAGGACTTTGTGGAGCAAAACGGCGATTCCTTCAACGATGTCTTCCTGACGGCCAGCTACACCAAAGATACGCGCGATTCTGCCGTGTTTGCGACCAAGGGAACGCTACAAAGCCTGTTTGGCGAGATCGCGGTCCCTGGCAGCGACTTGCAGTACTACAGACTTACTTGGCGCGGCCGGCACTTTGTGCCTTTGACTGGGCGTTTTACCTTTGCGCTTCGCGGCGATTTCGGTTATGGAGGTGGCTATGGCAGCACCGAAGCGATGCCGTTCTTCGAGAACTTCTATGCGGGTGGGCCGAGGACCGTGCGGGGCTTCAAGGCCAACACGCTTGGCCCGAGGGAGACAGACGTGGAAGACGACCCCGTCGGTGGAAACCTCAAGTTGACCGGCGGGCTTGAGTTGTTCGCGCCGCCGCCAATTGGGGGCAAGTTTGAAAAGACAGTCCGTTTAGGGTTGTTCCTTGACTTCGGTAACGTATGGTGGACGGAAAGCACCGACCTGGTCGCGCCGACGGGCTTCGATCTTGGTGAAGTGCGCTACACCACTGGGCTTTCGGCGCAGTGGTTATCGCCGGTCGGCGCGCTCTCATTGAGCGTGGCCTATCCACTGAATGCGGAACCGCAAGATGAGGAACAGATTTTTCAGTTCAGCTTCGGGCAAACCTTCTGACATGCGCTTCCGACTACCATTGCATATCCTTGTCGTCCTTCTGCCGTTCATCCTGCTGCTGCTCTCCGGCCGAAGCGCGATCGCGGCCGATATCACCATCGCGGTCATCGACCCCAATCGCATCGTCGAGGAGTCGCCGCAATATCAGGAGGCGCGACGCATGTTAAGCACGGAGGCCAAGGACCGCGAGGCCGAGGTGCTGAATCAGCAGGACGACCTAGACTCACTCACGGAGAAATTGGAGCGGGACGGGGCCTTGATGAGCGAGGACGAGATGCAGCGATTGCAGACGGACATTCGTGCGCGCAAGCGTCGCTTGCGTTACGCAAAAGCCGAATTGCAGGAAGATTTTGCGCTGCGTCAAACCGAACTGCGTACCAAGTTGGTCAAGCAGGTCGAGGAGGTTGTGCAACGCGTCGCCAAGGAAAACGGCATTGACGTCATCCTCAGCGAAGGCTTGGTCTATTTTAGCGATCGCGTAGACATTTCCGGCGAGGTCGTGGAGCGCTTGAAGCAGGAGTTTGAGAAACGCTAATCAGTCCACCTTGCCCAGCAGATTGAATATTTGAGCGGATTGCATTGAGTAGTTGGAATTGACAATGTTGGCAAGCGAGATAGCAGCCTCGATTGATGCCCAACTGCTTGGCGCCGACCTGACGCTTACGCATGTGGCAAGTCTCGACGATGCCGACGGGTTGAGTCTCAGTTTCATGACGCCGGGCAAGTTTCACGAGTGCCTGCGCTCAACCGGCGCTGGTGCAGTCATCGTTGCCGCGTCTGACCTGGCGGATGCCCCTTGTTCGGTTTTGGTGAGCGACAATCCTCATCTAGCCTTCGCGCGTGCCGCAAAGCTGTTGCATCCGCGCAGATCCCCAGCCGCTGGTGTGCATGAGAGCGCCGTCGTCGATGCAGCCGCCAAGGTCGACATGACAGCGTCCGTGGGGCCGCTCTGCATCATCGAGGATGGCGTAGAGATCGGGCCTGGGGTGGAGTTGGGTCCGCGATGCATCGTTCGAGCCGGCAGCTGCATTGGTGCGGACAGCCGGCTGGTCGCCGCAGTCACGGTCTGCGAGGGCAGCGTCATTGGTCAACGCGTGCTACTGCATCCGGGGGCCGTCATCGGTCGTGAGGGCTTCGGGTTCGCGAAGGATGGTAATCAATGGGTGCGGGTTCCGCAGGTCGGCCGAGTCCGGATCGGCAACGATGCCGAGATCGGCGCCAATTCAACCGTGGATCGCGGGGCGATCGGGGAGACCATCATCTCCGACGGTGTAAAGATCGATAATCTCATCCAAATTGGACACAATGTGACCGTCGGCGAGAATACGGCGATGGCAGCCTGTTCCGGTATCTCTGGCTCTACGCGCATTGGGCGCGATTGCACCATTGCTGGTGCGGTGGGTATGGCCGGCCATTTGGAGATCGGCGACGGCGTGCACTTCACCGGGATGGCCATGGTCACACGCTCGTTCACGGAACCCGGAATTTACAGTAGCGGCATTCCAGCGATGCCCAATAATGATTGGCGGCGAAACGTCGCCCGCTTTCGGCACTTAGACGAACTGACCAAGCGCGTCAAGCGACTGGAACAAGAGCTTGAACGCCGATCCGAACAACCCGGATCAAATAGCCAGTGAGCAGTCTCTCCGCTGAGTTCAGCTTCCACCGCGGTCATGGCATGGGGCTAGCTGATCGGCGGCGCGCTGCGGTCTCGACGGGCTGATTCTGAGTTTCCACTCCCCTAAACACAACGATCCGCAATTAGCTCGGGTCGCTGGAGGCGGCTTTGATTACGATGGACATCCATAAGGTGCTGAGCCTGTTGCCGCACCGCTATCCCTTTCTGCTTGTAGATAAGGTGCTTGAATTCGAGCCCAATCAACGCTTATTGGCCTTGAAGAATGTAACCTTCAACGAGCCCCATTTCGCGGGCCACTTTCCGATCCGGCCGGTGATGCCCGGCGTACTCATCGTCGAGGCCTTGGCCCAGGCGACCGGAATATTGGCCATGGCGTCGCGCCCAGAAGAGGTCAACGAGACCTCAATATACTATTTCGTCGGCATTGACAAGGCACGCTTTAAGTTGCCAGTCGAGCCCGGTGACCAGTTGTTTTTGGAGGTCAGCGTGCTCCAGGTTAGACGGGGTGTCTGGAAACTCGCCTGCGAAGCGCGCGTTGGCGATAAGATAGCAGCCACCGCAACCATTATGTGTACGGCCAGGGACTTCTGATCCTTTAATCATCCCCCAATCCATCCATCGATCTGTCCATTGATCTACCCCTTGATCCATCCAAGCGCCATTATCGATCCAGCGGCCCGCTTGGCCGAGGACGTCGAGGTCGGGGCCTTCAGCATGGTCGGCGCGCACGTGCACATCGGCAGAGGGACGCGTATCGGACCGCATGCGGTGATCCGCGGTCCGGCCGAGATCGGCGAAGACAATCGAATCTTTCAGTTCTCATCAATCGGCGAAGACCCTCAGGACAAGAAATACGGTGGCGAGGTGACCCGCCTTCTGATCGGTGATCGCAACGTCGTGCGCGAATCGGTGACCATCCACCGGGGCACCATTCAGGACAAGGGCGAGACGCGCATTGGCAACGACAACCTGTTTATGGCCTACACCCACGTTGCCCATGATTGCCTGATCGGTGACAACGTGATCATGGCCAATGCGGCATCGCTTGGCGGCCACATCGAGGTTGCGGATTGGGCCATCTTGGGCGGTTTCACCATCGTCCACCAGTTCTGCCGTATTGGCGCGCACAGCTTCAGTGCCATGGGTTCGGTGATCGGCAAAGACGTGCCACCTTTCATCATTGTCGACGGACACCCAGCGGTACCCCGCGGCATTAATGCCGAGGGGCTGCGTCGCCGACAGTTCAGCGCCGACCGAGTCGCAGCAATCCGCCGTGCCTACCGGCTGTTGTATACGTCCAAATTGATGCTGGCCGACGCGATCGAACAGATCCGGGAAATGGCCAAGACCTTCCCAGACCTGTCCTGCATGGCGGACTTCGTCGCCGACAGCAGCCGCAGTATCGTGCGATGAGAAACTTGCTTTGGGTATCGTCCAATGAGTAGCCCCAGGTGAGTAACGCGCCGTGAACCCGGTCATCGGGATCGTTGCCAACGAGCCGTCCGGCGATCAGCTGGGCGCATCCATCGTGCGGGCGTTGCAGGCCAGGCTGCCCGACGCGCGCTTCGTCGGTGTTGCCGGGCCGAAGATGCTCGCCGAGGGTTGTGAGACGCTGATGCCGATGGAGCGGCTGTCGGTGATGGGGTTGTTCGAAGTGCTCAAGGTGCTGCCGGAATTGCTGCGTCTGAGAAGGCGGTTGCTGCGGTATTTCACCGCGAACCCACCGGATGTCTTCATCGGCATTGACGCACCAGACTTCAACCTTGGGCTCGAAACGCGACTGCGTCGCGCCGGCATCCGGACCGTGCATATGGTCAGCCCGACGGTTTGGGCCTGGCGTCCCGGCCGGGTCAAGTCCATCCGCCGCGCCGTCGACCTGATGCTCAGCATCTTCCCGTTTGAAGAGGCATTCCTGCGCGAGCACGCTGTGCCCGCGCGCTATGTGGGGCATCCGCTGGCAGACGAGATCCCGCTACAGGTGGATGCTGCCAAGGCCCGCTTCGGGCTTGGCCTGCCGGCCGACGGTAAGCTGGTTGCGCTGTTGCCCGGTAGCCGTATGAGTGAGGTCTCGCGATTGGCCGTGCCGATGCTCGAGACGGCCCTGCGCTGCCATCTTGAGCGGCCAGGCCTAGGGTTTGTTGTGCCGCTAGTGTCGGATGCCCTCTACCGCGAGTTCGACGCGCGGCGCCGCGAGATCGCGCCCGGCATTGATATGCGCCTGCTGCACGGGCGCAGCCGCGAAGCCATCGCGGCCGCCGACTGCGTGCTGACCGCGTCTGGTACCGCCACGCTCGAGACGCTGTTGCTGAAGCGCCCGATGCTGGTCGCCTATCGCGTGCATGCGCTGACCTATCGGTTGGTCATCGCGTTAAAACTGGTCAAGGTGCCCTATGCCGCGATGGCAAATCTGCTTGCCGGACGCGAGCTGGCGCCGGAGTTTCTGCAAGCGCGCTGCACCGCCGAACTGATGGCACCAGCCCTGCTCGCTCTGCTCGACGATGCCCCGCGTCGCGCCGCTATCAGCGTCGAGTATGAGCGCATTCATCGCCGGCTGCGGCAAGATGCCGCGCGGCAAGCGGCCGATGCCGTGCTCGACCTGCTTGCGGGCATCGCGCCATGAGTCCGCCGATAGAGCTGATTGCCGGCGTCGACGAGGCCGGCCGTGGACCGCTGGCCGGCCCCGTCTGCGCCGCCGCGGTGATCCTGAATCCGCATCGCATCCCAGACGGACTCAATGACTCCAAGCGGCTATCGGAGGCCGAGCGTGAGCGCTTGGCACCGCAAGTTGAGCGCATGGCGCTGTGCTGGTCCCTGGGCTGGGCGAGCGCGGCGGAGATCGACCAAATCAACATCCTACAGGCATCGCTGCTGGCGATGCGCCGCGCGGTCGCGGCCCTGCAACAGGTACCGACCCTTCTGCTCGTCGACGGCAATCGCTGTCCGCAAGGGCTGCCCTGTCCGGCGCGCGCCATCGTCGGCGGCGACGCCCTGGAGCCCGCCATCAGCGCCGCGTCCATCCTGGCCAAGGTCGCGCGCGACCAAGCAATGAGACGCCTGCACGCATGCCATCCCCAGTATGGCTTCGCACGACATAAGGGGTATCCGACCAAGGCGCACCTGGAGGCCTTGCGACTGCACGGGGTCTGTGTCGAGCACCGCCGCTCCTTCCGCCCGGTGCGCTTGGTGCTCGAAGGTGCGGGCGAATCCCGCTCGATAACGGATCACAAAAAGCGACCTAGGTTTATCGGCGATCACCGCTAGCGCCGCAATCGCTATCGTTGTCGAAATCGAAATTGTATTCGACCGCCGCAAAGCGTCCCGACCTTGGGAGCGGCTTGCAGCGGCGATTTGCAAGCAACTGGAATGCGCCGTTTCTTGGGCGTCAATCCAACCTCGGTCTAGTCAGCGAACGCCTCCGTAGGAGCAGGACTCCATGCCTCGCTCAGCAGTTGCGGCAAAACCTGATCCAACCAGGCGGCGATGCGCTCGTCGGTGAGCAGCTGTTGCAGGTGCTGGTCCAGGGCTAGACCGACGAAGCGGCCGTTGCGCACGGCCTTGGAGCGCTTGAATTCGTAGCCATCGATCGGCCAGTCGCCAACCATCTCGGCGCCCAGCTCGGCAAACTGGTCATGCAGCTGCATCATCGCGTCGACGAAGTGCTTTGGATACGTCTCTTGGTCGCCGAGGCCGTAAACAGCGATGCGGATGCCGGTGAAGTCCTGTCCGGCCAGACGCGGTAGAAATTCGAGCCAGCTTGGATCATTGGTGTCGTTGGCGACGCCGGGCAGGGCGCCCTGGCCGTAGGTTGGCGTTCCCAAGATCAGCGCCTTGTAGGCGAGCAGATCCGCGGGCTCAATGCGGTTCACGTTGACGGGCTTGGCCACTGCCTCGTTGCCCTGCCGCCTGGCAATGGACTTGGCGATTTTTTTTGCGATCAACCGGGTGGTGCCGGAATCGGTGCCGAAGAAGATGCCGATCTTGCTCATGGATACGCTCAGGGCCTGTTGGTGGGTCTGGGTGATAGAGTTCGGTGCAGGTGAATCAGTGTTGGCGCCAGCGAAGCGCTGGCACTCGCCAGTTCGTGATTAACCATGATCACCATGCATGAAACGGACCCGGGATACCGAGCGGACAATCCATTGAACACTCGCGATTCGCAACGGCTGGCGGTGGCGGATCCCCATCAACTTGTCGGGGAATGTCGCAGAGCCGACAAGGGTCCGGGTGCGGCCCCAGCGTCGTTCGCCCCGCTTCGCCTGGGCTAAGGGCGAACCTATCAGTGTGTGGATCTGTTCCAGACCTCCCTTGTTCCAGACCTGCAAAAAAAGGCTGGAAAACCGCCTTGACTCTCGGCCAGTCTGGCCGTTGTCGTCGTCTTGCGCCGAAACGATTACAACAATAACACCGACAACGACCTTGAAACCCGCCGGCATTGGCGAGGCCAATTGGGCCATCATCGGCGATCTGGAATAAGGTTCAGTCTGTTGGATGCATCTGGACTTCCGATTTCGAGAGGTCTGTGTTCGGCCTTCCAGTCTCGGCCTGGGAGAGCGCGAGATCACGCAGGCTTAGGTTCGCAAGGGCCGAGTCCTGGGCCTCGCCCAGGCGCAGTACCAGTGCGTCGATGGCCGGGGTCGAGCGTGGTTGTCTTGCGGTGACCTCGTCTTCGCCATAACGGCGAATCGCGTCTAGCAGGTCGTGCACCAAGACCTCTTCCGGCGCGCGCGCGGGGACGTAACAAGGTGGATCATCGGCGGTTTGCACCAACACCCCGGCCTGCTCCAGCATGCGCAAGACGTTGCGGACGTTGGTCAGCGGCATCGCGAGTGCATGCGAGAGCCCTTCACCGGAGCAGGAGGGGTCTTTGCCATAGTAGGTGGCGGCAACGCGAGTCGCGAGCAGCAGTGCCAGTTGCTCGCGCTGTCGGTTGCTGAGGCGCAGATCGCGGGTGCTGGAACCGAGATATTCCGGATACTGGTCATAGAAGGCGATGCTGGCGCCGACCAATAAGATCAGCCATGCGATGTAGACCCAGATCATGAATAGGATCACAATCGCGAGTCCGGAGTAGATGGCCGCGTATTGCGTTGACCCGGCCATGAAGGTCGCAAACATATAGCCGATGCTTTGCCACAGCACGCCGGCCACCAGCGCCCCAATCAACGCCGAGCGCCATCGCACCCGGGTGTTGGGCACAAAGATGTAGGCAAAGGCAAATGCCGAGGTGATCAGTAGGTAGGGGATCAACCGTTCAAGATTTGATGCCAGGAAACCCAGAGGCTCAATCGCGATGGCATTCTGAATCAGTGAATTACTGCGCAGCGATGCAGTGGCTCCGACCGCGGAGAAAAACAGCACTGGTCCCACCAGCAAGGCGCTCAGATATTTGCTGAAGCGCTGGGCAAGGGGGCGTGGTTGATCCACATGCCAGGTATAGTTAAACACCTGTTCGATCTTGGAGATCAGCGAGATCACCGAGTACAGGAGGACCGCCAATCCGACGGAGCCCAGCACGCGAACGTCGGTGTTGTCGACGTAGCTGATCAGTTGCACGGCGATTTCCTCGCCCTTGTCGCCGAGCGGTGCCAAGGCTTGCGTCAGCACGGGTTGCAGCTGATTATGCACGCCAAAGCCCTTGAGCACGGAAAAGCTAACCGCCAGCAAGGGCACCAGCGACAGCAGAGTGGAATAGACCAGGCTCATGGCCTGCAAAGTCAACATGCCATGGATGAGATCGCGGCCGATGGACTGCGCTATCCTCGCGGGAACGAGCAGCTTGCGCTGCCAGTCGGGTAGGGTCGCCGGATCGGACTGCCACAATAGCTGGTCGAGTCCGGTTCTGTTCTCTTGATTTGAATCCATATAAATTGTGCGGGATAATGCCCTTGCTTGCCGGTGCCGCCGTGACCAAGCCACCAGTATAGGCAAAGCCAGCGCGCGATGTGTCGGCGAAGACCATTGCGCGCAACCCTTGAAGGCGTCAAATGTTCGCGGATGATTTGAGTTTCATGGTGACGACACCCTGGCCGGCGCGGGCAGAGGGCCAGAGCGAGGCTTGTCCTGTACGGCGATCCTCGCCCCTCGGCGCTTGGCGCTGACCCTAATTAAAGCTTCCCAAGTAGAGCATCCTGGTGCCGTGTTCACGTCAATCTGAAGCCTCGCATTCCTAATCTGAAGCCTCGCATTCCTAGTCTGATGCCTCGCATCCCCAGCCAACAGAGAACTCATATCGTGAAACGCCATCGGTGGCTTTGTCTTGCCGTCCTGCTCGTCGCCAGCCTTGCCGTCGTCGCGGACAGTCCCCCGCTGACGCCGATACCCGAGAAGCCGCCGGCGCCAGGCTTTGTGCTGACCGCCCCGGATGGCAGCCGCCACAGCCTGGAGGACATGCGCGGCAAGCCGGTTATCATCAATTTTTGGGCAACTTGGTGCCCGCCGTGCCGTGCGGAAATGCCGTCGATGCAGCGCGCCTGGGAGCAAATCAAGGACGAGGGCATCCTGATGGTGGCCGTCAACGTTGGCGAAGACGCGGAGACCATCGGTCAGTTTACGAGTGAAATAGCGGTCGACTTTCCGCTACCGATGGACATCGACTCCAAGGTGACCCAGCAATGGCCCATGCGCGGTTTGCCGACCACCTTCGTCGTCGACCCCGAGGGCCGTCTTGTTTACAGGGCGCAGGGTGAGCGTGAATGGGACGACGCTGCGCTGCTTGATCTGGTGCGTGCGCTGAGACAGTAAATTGCGCTGCGCAAGACGGCGCTCTCGATCGCTTGGGGCATCGACTCTTTGCGGTTGCGTCAAGGTCTTGGCGACGATGCGGTTGACCGCCAATCGGCCAAGCGCCAGACATCAGTCAGGCTCGGACACCTCAGTCAGACTCAGCGCGTAGATTGCGGCACCGCATGAAGCGATGCCCAACACCAAGATGACGGCGGCGGCGTCGTATAGGTCCGCGATGATGCCAATGAATCCGCCGGCCAGCATCGCGATGCCTATGGCCGTGTTGCTGACCGCGACCATTGCCGCGCGCGTGTCGCTGCTGGCCATATCGACCAGATAGACCTTGCGCCCCAGACGCACGCCGGAATGGGCGATATTCAATAGCAGGAACAGTGCCGCGAAGACATAGTGGGATAACAGCAGGTCGGCATCGACCCGTGCCAATAACCAGGTCAGCAGCCCCACCAGCCCCGCGGCTGCCGAGGCCAGCACCATCACCAGTCTTGACGACCGGTCGCTGAGTCGCCCCCAAATGGGTGCGCTGATGCTGCTGGCCAGACCGCTGGCGATAATTAGCAGGCCCAGTCCGCTCAGATTGCCGCCGCTACCGCTTTGCAGCAATAACACATAGAAGGGCGGCGCCAGCGCAACGCTGAGCAGCGCGATGCGCACCAGCACGAAGCGTCGGAATAGCGGGTCTTTGCGCAACAGCGCAAGGCTATCGATGGCGGTCTCAAACGCGTTGCCGCCGCCTTCAGTGGCGCCGGGCTGCTCGCGAATGAAGTGGAACAGCAGCGCCGCCACCGCGAACAACAGCGCCGCGCCGCCAAGCAGGGCGACGAACACCGGCGCTCCGGTCTCGTCGCCGGTCGCGAGCTGGAGATACAGCCCCAGCGCCAACGTCAGCGCGCCGGCGATGCCGGCCGAGAGCCCCATTAGGTTGCCGCGCCTGGCCTTGGATACGGTCTTGCCCAGCACGTCCTTGGCGGATACCGAGCAGAGCCCGCGGCTGAGACTGAACAGCACCAAGAGCCCGACGACCGCCCAGCCGGCGATTGCGCCGGATAGGGCCGCCGCCGCCAGCGCCATGATCGCCAGGGCCGCCGCCGACAGCAGCGAGCCCCAGATCCAGACGCCCTTGCGCAGCGGCAGCCGGCGGATGTAGGCCGCGACCGCCAGTTGGGGGATCAGCACGCCGGCCTCGCGGATGGGAACCAGCAGACCGACTAAGAAGGCCGGTGACCCGAGCGCGCCAAGCAGCCACGGCAGGATCAGTTTTGCGCTGCACAGCTCGTCCGCCACCTTGGTCAGCAGGTTGGCGCCGAGGTAAACGAAGAAGTTGCGTGGCTGGTCATCACAGGACTCGCTCGGGATGTCCTTGCAGACACGTGCGTCCTCGTCGCCGGTGACCAGATCGTACAGTTTGCCAAGCGGTTGCTTGACAACGGGGTCGAAAAAGTGGCTTGCTTCGTTCATCATGATGAGGGTTCGGAATCAAGGCGTCCTATCGGGGTCGGATTTGGGGTCGAGGTTGCAGTGCTAACTTAAGTCTCAGTTGACGGCCGCCGTCGCGAAATTCAGCGTTCGGAGCTCAGGCCGGAGCTAACGGAGGGGTGCGTGGTAAAAGCGCAAGCCAGTATCGAGATCCAGCGTGAGCCCGAGTCGGTCTACCGATTCATCGCCGACGACTTCGCGCGCAATTATCCGCGTTGGTCGCCGGAGGTGAAGGATCTGCGTCTGATGTCGCCAGGTCCAATGCGCGTCGGTACGCTCGCGCGCCAGGTACGCGTCGATCAGGGCCGCCGCACCGAGTCGACGTTCAAAATCACGCAGATGCAGCCGCACAAGCGGCTTGTCTTTCATGGCACGAGCGTTCCATTCGTCGTCGACTACCGCGTCGACGCCGGCAACGCCCATACCAAGCTTACCTTCACCTTCGAGTTGCGCCGACTCGACCTGATGATGCGCCCGTTCGAGAAGCTGATCCGCATTGCTGTGCAGGACGGCGCGCAGCGCACCGTGCGCAATCTGAAGCGTTTGATCGAGGCGGAGTCAGCGCCGGAGGGCTAGACGATGGCTGATCGATCGGCGTATCCAGTTCGGAACTGCTGCCGAGCCCGGCGAGCGCCGTTACTATCGAGGATTTTTTGGCAGCGGAGAAAGCAATGAACTTTGTGGTCGAGAAAGATCCCGAGATGATCCCGACGGTCTTGGCGCAGATCCTCGATAGCTGCGTCAACGGCGTGACCTTGTCCGACCCGGACCTGCCGGACAATCCTATCGTCTACGCCAATGAGGTCTTCGTGCGTATGACCGGCTATGAGCGCGATGAGATCGTCGGTCACAATTGCCGTTTCCTGCAATGCGACGATCGTGATCAGTCCGCGCTGGATGAGATCCGCGCCGCGCTGTCGGCGCATCGCCCGGTTGAGGTCAGGTTGCGGAATTATCGCAAGGACGGCACGCTGTTTTACAACCGCCTGAGCATCCGGCCCTTGTTAGATCCGGAACGGCGGGTGATTTATTACCTCGGCGTGCAATACGATGTCACTGAACAGGTCGAGGCTCAGCAGGAGATCGAGCGTCTCACCGGCTTGTTGGGGCAGGCCTGAATCGGGCGACGGACTGTCATGGAGCCGTGGTCGCCAGGTGTTCATCGCGGCCTTGATCACCGTTCCTGACAATCCAGCCCGGTACCCGTCTGAATCCTTTGCGAAGAGCGCAGGCGCGCTGAATGGCCGACCGAGGAGCCGGATGTGTCATGTGGCGTTTCCCGTTATGTGGCGGTGAGCCCCTAACCGGCTGACCAGATTAGACCTTGACGAGGCTGGGCGCCACATAACCATGCGATCGGTCAAATCTCTTTTGCACAGGAGATGAGACCATGTTCGACAAGTATTTCAAACGATGTGTGTTGGAGGGCGGGCAAAGGGTTACCGGCTGGAAGGGCATCACGGGGCCGCGATCCGTCCGATGATTTGTCGATAGCGAATGTCGATGGCCAATTCACCTAATCTTTGACCGGTCAGTGGATGGCGATACTCCGGTGCGATGTCAAGCAGCGGCAGCAGCACGAAGTCGCGCTCCAGCAACCCAGGATGGGGAATGCTGAAGTCGGGCTCCGCGATTACCGCGTCCGCGAACAGCAAAATATCCAGGTCGATGGTGCGCGGTCCGTTCTTCAAGCTTCTTGTGCGTTGCAGTCGTTTTTCAATGGACTGGGTGTTGAGCAGCAGGTCGCGTGCGGACAGGCGCGTGTCGAGGCCCACGACCAGATTGATGAAGTTCGGTTGCGCCTCGACACCCCAGGGCTTGGTTGCATACCAATGGGACTCGGCCACTAAACGGCTGTCCGGCAGTTCGCCCAGCAGTTGCAGGCAATGTGCGATGTTATCCCTTGGTGCGATGTTCGAGCCGACTGCGATGTACGCGGTGTTTTGCTGAGACATCACCCGTCTCAATCTGGGTAGGTATCGAAATGAGCGAGGTACTCGCCATAGCCCTCGCGTTCCAGGTCCGCCACTGGGATAAAACGCAGCGAAGCGGAGTTGATGCAGTAACGCTGCCCTGTCGGCGCCGGACCGTCGTCAAACAGATGGCCCAGGTGCGAGTCGCCATGCCGGGAGCGTACTTCGGTGCGGGTCATCCACAACTTGCGATCCTCGCGTTCTATGATGTTATCCGCTGACAGTGGTGCATAGAAGCTTGGCCATCCCGTGCCAGATTGGAATTTCTCGCGCGAGCTGAACAGCGGCTCGCCGCTGACTACATCCACGTAGATGCCATCGGCCTTGTTGTCCCAGTAGGCGTTGCGGAACGGTGGTTCCGTGCCGTCTCGCTGGGTGACCTGGTATTGCCCGCGGCTAAGCATTCGACGAATCTCGTCATCGGTCGGGCGTTGCCAGCGAAGGCCGTTGTCCTCGGTCGCGCCGACAGGGATTGTGCCGAGCGCAAAGGTCAGGAAAGCGAGTGCAATAGTATTGCGCATGGATGCTCCACGAATCGTAGAAAAATCTCGATAGCGATGCCGATACTTCTAAATTGCTTGACCATTCCGTATCTTCAACAGTCGGACCAGGTTTCTCGTTGTCGTCGTCGCTGGCACCGTCACTCGCTTAACCGGTTTCTCTACGGGCACAGCGAGGTGAATCCCTCGCGCTCTTGGTCGTAACGGGTCCGTCTCAATGTGCTCAAGCAAGCTCGTTGATAACTCGCGCAACGCATCGCAGCATGGTCGGCGAGAAAGGCGTTGGCTTGAGAAGGCTCGGAATGCATGGAGCAGGCAGGAGGGTCAATGCCTTGATTCGCCAAGCCGCGGCGGGGACGATTCCAAGAGGGCGATAGCTTTTGTCCAACCGATTCAGGCTATAGCGTGCGTGTTCGATCCCCTCGGGCCGGGCATAGTCAGGACTCGAAGTCCTGACTATGGACAGGACGGGTATATCTGGAAGCAAATGCAAAGCCGAAAAAACATTGATGGCCACTGGTCGCGTGAACATTCATTGAGTGATCGTCAAAAACGACACGATGGCGTGGCAATCCGTCGCGACGTGGCGCACAAGCCGCGCTCTCCGGTTTGACGCCTCAATAATCAATCCGAGCACAGCGCCGCGCAAAGGTCAGCAGTCGAACCGGCGACTTGGTTCCTCCACCGCGATATCTAAAAGGTCCATGGTCAGTTCCGTTCCGGCTCGCGCCGAAACTTCGGCAAAGGCTGCGCGCAAGGCGGTTGCGATGGTGAGCGCCTGAACGACGTCGGCCTGACTCGGCGTTTCGCCGCCAGCGGTCTGTTGGCCGACAGCATGCAAAATCCGTTGTACTAGGAGCGCGACATGTTCACAGTCGCCGGTGTCTGCGTGGAGGGGCAGGTCGATATCAACGCTGCCGCTGGCGTTCCGATGGTCGAGTTGTTGGGTGTTCATGGCTCTATCTCTTGGTTGCTTGATGGATGTCAGGAGTGACCGACTCGATGTTGGTCAAAACTTGGTCGCGGTCATTTTGCCACCACCTTTGGGTAGTCAGGAAGAGAGGCACCCCGCCAAAATTCCGGTTCCAGTTGCGACATAACCCCAGGCAAACGGCGCAGCAGTTCCGGTCTTCCTAGCTGCATGTCTAGCATTTGTCTAATTCATGGCTAGACAATAGATCGAATTACGACCGATGTCAATATTTTGAACAGAAAAAGATGTCGACAAGTTATCATCAGAGAGGAGTAGCCAGTGGCTGACATGTCTCCCCCCGATCCTGGGCAGACCTACCGTATCGGCGCCGTCGCGCGGCTGACCGGTATTCCGCCAGATACATTGCGGGTTTGGGAACGTCGCTATGCCGTCGTGACACCATTCCGATCCGATGCTGGAACGCGGCTCTATCGGGCGCAAGATGTCGGTCGCTTGACGCTGATCAAGCGATTGGTCGACGGCGGCGACGCCATTAGCCACGTTGCGCCGCTATCGTTGGAGCAGTTGCGTGAACGGGTCAAGGGGCTGACACCCCGCCCGCGGGACGTCGACGTGCGGCCATGCCGGGTAGGCGTGCTGGGCGCGACGCTGCCGGCGCAGCTCGAAATGGAGGGCGCGTGTTCGAACAACGCGCATGACGCGGTGCAATTCGTCGGTCTTTTTTCCGACGAACACCGTTTCCGCGACGAGGCCGGGCGTCTGGATCTCGATTTGGTAATCGTGGAATACCCAAGCATCCACCCGGATCAGCTACGCGACATCACCGACCTACTAGCCCGCGCTGGCGCACCGCGCGCCGCTGTGGTCTACAGTTTCGCGAGCAGGGCCGTCATCGAGCGACTCGAGTCGCAGCAAATCGTCCTAAAACGTGCACCGATGGATACTTCCGAGCTCAAACGCTGGTGCCAGACGCTGACCGGGCCTGTCGGTGGGCCGCCCGCGCAAATCGACATGCTCTCAGACCTAAGTCTGGGTGGGCCGATCCCACCGCGTCGCTACGATAGTGCAGCATTGATGCGCATTGCCGCCTCATCGCCTGCCGTGCGCTGCGAGTGTCCGCATCACCTCGTGCAACTCGTTTCCAGCCTTGTGGCGTTTGAGAACTACAGTAGGGAATGCGAAAACCGCAACGCCGATGATGCCGCGCTGCACGCCTTCCTACATGCTGCCACCGCGCAGGCGCGTGCGACCATGGAGGCGGCACTGGCGCGCGTAGTCGAGGCCGAGGGGATTGATGTCTGATCCGACGCAACTCGGCCTGTGCTGGTAGACTTTCGGTTTGCTTCAACCCTTGACAACAGCAGGGCTATGATCTCCCTTTTAGACTACGGCGCCGGAAACGTACGCAGCCTGCGTAACGCCATCATCCACCTGGGGTTCGAACTGATCGACATTAGGCGGCCAGACGATATTCTAAGTGCGCAACGGCTGCTCTTTCCGGGCGTCGGTGCCTTTGGTGCCGCAATGGAGCGTTTGCACCGGCTCGGCTATGTCGAGCCGTTGCGCGAGTATCTGGCCGCGGGCCGTCCGTATCTTGGCATCTGCATCGGCTTGCAGACGCTTTTTCAGGGCAGCGAAGAGTCGCCTGGTGTCGCCGGGCTCGGGGTCATTCCGGGCCTGGTGGAGCGTTTCCCGACGAGCGCGCTGTCGGTGCCGCACATGGGCTGGAACGGCGTGCGATCGCTGCAGGACAATGCGCTGCTCCAGGGCATGGACGCAGACCAATTCTACTTCGTGCACTCCTACTGTGCCCGGCCCTGTGCCGACAACGCTAGTTGGGTCCTGGCCGAGACCGACTACGGCGAGCCCTTCGTCAGCGCGGTGCAGCGTGGCCTGGTCTCGGCGGTGCAGTTCCATCCGGAGAAGAGCGGTCCGCGCGGGTTGGAGGTGCTGCGGCGCTTTTTGTCCGGCGATGCCTTTTCCGAGACTGAGTCTAGCGCATCGGCATCGCCGCCAGCGACCGCTCCTGCCGCTGGCGCAATCGCCGTTCACCCGGCATCGTCAGGGCAGGGCGTGCCAACCTGCTTCGCCAAGCGCGTCATCGCCTGCCTGGACGTGCGCAGCAACGACACCGGCGATCTGGTGGTCACCAAGGGTGATCAGTACGACGTGCGCGAGGCCGGCGAGGTGCGTAACCTGGGCAAGCCGGTTGACCTGGCGCAGCGTTATTACCAAGAAGGCGCCGACGAGATCACCTTCCTCAACATCACAGCATTCCGCGACTTTCCGTTGGCCGATCAGCCGATGCTGGAGGTGCTGCGGCGCACGTCTGAGAAGGTGTTCGTGCCGCTCACCATCGGCGGCGGCATCCGCGCCTTTACCGATGCCGACGGGCGCGTCTACAGCGCCCTAGACGTCGCCAGCGAATACTTCCGCTCCGGTGCCGACAAGGTTTCTATCGGCTCGGAGTCGGTGCATACCGTAGAACAGGTGCGCGCGCGCGGCGGTGGCGACGGCAGTAGTGCCATTGAGCAGATCGCGGAACTCTACGGCAACCAGGCCGTGGTCATCTCGGTGGACCCGCGCCGGGTCTACGTCGCCTCGCCCGACGCGACCGAGCGCCATGTGGTCGAGACCGCCATCCCAGGGCCAAACGGCGAGCGCTATTGCTGGTTCCAGTGCACCGTCAGGGGCGGTCGCGAGGGCAGGGACGTGGACGCGGTCGAGCTGGCCCGCACTTGCGAGGCCTTGGGTGCTGGGGAAATCCTGCTCAATTCTATCGATCGTGACGGCACCGGCATCGGCTTCGACCTGGAATTGATCGCGGCGGTGCGCTCGGCAGTGAGTATCCCGGTGATCGCGTCTAGCGGTGCTGGTTCAGCGGAGCACTTCAGCGAGGTGTTCGAGCGCACCGGCGTTGAGGCAGCCCTGGCGGCCGGTATCTTCCATCGCCGCGAGGTGCCCATCGACGGGGTCAAGGCGCAACTGCGCGCGGACGGTATCGACGTGCGCCAGGCCATCAGCGAGGGGTAAAGCGCATGAGCCGGTTGCAGGCAAGGGTGCTGATAGGACGGCTTTTCGACTTCGGGCGAAGGCGCGCGTCGCTGGCCCGTGTGCTGCCCTATCGTGTTTTGGTGGTCTCGTTGGTCTCGTTGGTCCTGTTGATGGCCGGATGCGCGGGTTCCGGATTGGGGCGCATTGGTAAGGTCAAAGGCAACGATCTGCCGCCGGGCCTGAATCGCGATGACTTGCTGACCGGCATTGCCGCCTGTCATCTGCGCCGAGTGGCGCAGAACGCTGACCGCGGCGCCACCGATGCCGTCGTCATCGCCGCCGTGGAGCGTTACGATTTCAGCGTAGAGCAGATGATCGAGCGCTCGAATTCACTGATGCGCGCCGCCGCCGATCCGGCCGAGCGGGTGTCCTTGCGCGCGCTGTCCCGCGGGGCCTGCGGGCAACTCTCAGCACTGACCGGCGTGCCGTCGAGCCTGGTGCGCTTTGATGCGGCCGGCAGGCTGGACAACACCTGGGTGAGTGTGGCCGGCGAGATCGATGACGGGTTCGCCGATACGGTCATCGAGCGGCTGCGCCAGGACAAGGCCATCGGCCTGTTGATCAACAGCCCCGGCGGTTCATTGTTCGAGGCGCGTCGCTTGGGGCGCTACCTGCGGGCCAATGGCCTGCGCGTCGGTGTCGACGAGCTCTGTACCTCGGCCTGCGTCGATGTGCTGGCCGGTGGCATTGAGCGCTACGTTACCAGCAATGCCAAGCTCGGCATCCATCAGAGTAAGGTGCCCAAACACCTCAGCAGCCACGAGGGCGGCCAACTCTCGGTGGTGGCCGCCGCGCTGTACCTGCGCGAGATGGGCGTCGACGAGGGCGTCGCGCTCGCCGCCGCCGCGGTGCCCAACAACAGCATGTATTGGATACCGGTGTCGGAGGCGCTGAAGACCGGCTTGGCCACCAGGTTGGTTGGGGATCTCTGACCGATGCGGCGCGGGCGCGCGGGCTCAATACGCCGACGACTTGGCCGGCGACCTCATCGTGATCTTCTCCAAGTCCGCCGCCAGGACACTCGTGCCGCTGTACCGAGAAGCCAGTTCTGGGGGATCGCGATCCGGAGCGCCTGCGGCAGGATGACGTAGCGCATTGTCTGTGGATGGGCAGATCGTCACGCAACCGATGCACTTAAGGAGGCTAGAAATGCAGGAGGAGGCTACAAATGCAGGCGTCGCAAATCGGGGTGGATCGCGCCTTGTTCCCAAATCTTGTCGAAGCCGCGCTGCATACGCCGCACCGCGGCGGCGTCGTTGAAGTCGAGCAGCATGTTTCTTGGTGCGGCGTAGCGGCGTAGGCAATAACCGCGGTCGTCGGCGAGCAGGTAGTGGTCGCACTGCGCGGTAAATTCCTCCGGCACCGCGCGGATCTGGAGGGCGGAGCTCAGCTTGCGGCTCAATTCAACGAGCCGGTGGCCGCGCCGCAGGACCGGCTCCGCGTCGATCAGCAGTATGCGCACAGGAAGTTGGCCGCGACGCTCAATGGCCAAGCGGGAGACCTGTTCCAAGAACGGCGCTTGGTCGTAGAGTATCGGCTCCAGGTCGGGTGTGAGCAATCGAAGCTCGCGCCGTGCCTGTTTGGCTAGGGCCGCCACCGCCTGACGTTGCACTCGCTGCCCGTCCAACTGGAATAGACTCTCGGCCCGTCCCAGCGTCCGACCCTGGATATCGACGATGAGCGGCAGTTCAGGATCGTCGAAGACCATGCGCTGATGCGAGATGCCGGCCTCGTCGAAGACCTCGCCCTCGGTCTCGAAGCCCATGGACCTGTAGAAGGCTGCCGCGGCGGTCTGCGCATGCATGAACGGGGCTGGATAGCCGGTGTTCGAGGCGATGCGCAGGACTTCTATCAGTAGGCGGCTACCGACGCCTTGTGCTCGCCAGTCTGGCAGCACGGCCATGCGCCCGATCTGGCCGGATGGCAACAGCCGAGCGGTGCCGATGGGCATACCGTCTGCGGTTTCAGCGATCAAATGCACGGCGTCATGGTCTAGACCATCCCACTCTAAGGCTTCCGGCACCTGTTGTTCGTGCACGAACACCGCCAGGCGCACCGCACGCAAGGCTGCCTCGTCGGATGGCCAGTCGGTTTGGCGAACGGTGAAGCGCGATGGACCTTGGTTTTGCATCGAAGGCTGTTTCGACAGGTTGGTCTGGTATCGATCAGGTCGTTGCCGTGCAGGTGCGGGCCGTTGGTGATGACCGTCCTGCCAGCGCACCGGCGAGTGCGATAAGAACACTGCCCGATACGAGTGCGATCGTAATGCGCTCATGCCAGATCATCCAGCCGTAGGCCGCGCCGAAGATCACGGCAAAATAGCTGAATGCGCCCATGCGTGAGGCCGGTGCCAGTGACAGACCCCTGGTTAGCGCAAGCTGGCCGAGCGTGGCGCTGATGGCGATGGCGAGCAGCCAAAGCAGCGCCGTGGGTGACGGGGTTTGCCAGGCCCAGAGCAACGGCACCGCGGAGATGGAACCGGCGATCAGCGAGAAGTAAAAGACGATACGCGGGGGCGGCTCGGTGGCCGAGAGCCGGCGCACCGTCACCTTCGCCAAGGCCGCGAGTATACCGCCGAGCAGGCCGATCATGGCGATTGGCGAGACCATGGCCGACTGGCCGTCGAGGTTTGGATCCAGCACGACGATGACGCCCGCGAAGCCGATACCGATGGCGATCCACAGCAGGGTCGTGACTTGCTCATGGAGCCAAAAGATTGCAATCAGCGGAATGAAGACCGGCGCCGTGAGCTTGAGCAGCATGGCCTCGGCCAAGGGGAGGTGGGCGATGGCGTAGAAGAAGCAGTACATGGCCGATACCCCCGCCATGGCCCGCAGCAGGTGCAGTCTCGTCACCTTGGTGGCCACATTGCCGAAGCCCCGTCGCAGGAGCCATGGCGCCAGCAGCGCCAGGCCCACGAGGTTGCGCGCGAAGACGATCATCTCGTTGGGCAGCTCACCGGAGACGAAGCGGATGCCGACGCCCATGGTCGCGAAGCAGAGTTCGCCAAGGACGACGCAGGAGGCGCCGAGGATCAGTGCGCGCTGGGGAGGCATGGGTCTGTATCTTTGTTGTAAAAAAGAAAAAAAATAGATTTGGCTTGTCTTTAGAATTTAGTTTCAAATCAGTATTCTAGGCCAGTCAATAGGCCTCTTTTCTGCGTTCAGTGCCAAAATGAACAATAGATGCTGGAAAGGCGCACGGTGGCTGCTGCGTTGGGCTAGAATAGATCGAGGTGGGGTGGCGTGCGGGCGCTGCTGGTCGGTTCATGGCGTCATCTCGCGGTACAAGATCGCTTTCATGCCCTTGCTTTCCCGTGCGCTTGTCCGCTCGCCGACAGGCTGGCCGCGTCGATGCCGATCGCTCATCTCAATCAGGCTTATCCTAATCATGTCTTGCGGCAAGCCGATATTCATCAACCGATATAGGAGTTGACGATGCAAGCCAACAAAACCCTACGCAACATCGCGCTGGCCATCCCGGCCGCTGCCGTCATCGCCGTCACCGGTGCCAACGCCAACATCGACGAGACCTATTGGTACGCGTCTGGCGACCCGAGCGTTCCGGACGGCCAACTTTGGACCAACAGTGACGGCGAGTGCTGGCAGAGCGCGGCACCCAATGGCCCCGCAAACCTGCCACCTTGCGCTGTTCAGCCTGCTGCGCCGCTGGTCTTGCGTTTGAATTTCGCGCTCGATCGCTATGGTCTGAACGACGTCATCAACCCCGCCGCCTTGAGTGATCTTGATGCCTACATCGAAGAGGTCAAGGCTACGCCGCGCGATGAGATGCTGACCATCGTTGGTCACACCGACAAGCTCGGCAGCCTCGAGCACAATCTGGTGCTCAGCGAGAACCGCGCCAATACCATCCGCGATTATATGATCGATCGTGGCATTTCGCCGGATCGCATCCAGTCAGTGAAGGGTGTCGCCTGGGAAGGCGGTAATGATGTTGCCGCGGACGGCAGCTTTATTGATCTGGGTCCGCTGGAGAACAATCCGCTGCGCCGCCGCGTGGTCGTGACCGAGATCGTGCCGGGTACCTAAGCCGGGATCCGTTGCCCGCTCCGGTACTGCGTTTGCAATCCGAGTTGATCGCCGCGCGAATGTGTACGCAGGGTCAGACCGCTCGTGCCTGGGCTGCCGCGTTTCCGATATAGGTTGTTGGCGCCAGGGCCTTCAATTGCGTCTTGGCCGCGTCCGGGATCTCGAGCGCCTCGACGAACTCGGCCAGGGCATCCGGCCCAATACGCTGACCGCGGGTCAGCGCCTTCAGCTTCTCGTAGGGTTGATCGACGCCCCAGCGGCGCATGATGGTCTGAATCGGCTCCGCGAGCACCTCCCAGTTGGCGTCTAGGTCCGCGGCTATGCGCGCGGCGTCGGCCTCCAGCTTGCCAATGCCCTTTTGCGCCGATTGTAGTGCGATCAGTGTATGCGCCAGGCCGACGCCGAGGTTGCGCAGTACGGTGGAGTCGGTGAGGTCTCGCTGCCAGCGCGATACGGGCAGCTTGGCCGCCAGATGCCCGAACAGCGCATTGGCGATGCCGAGATTGCCCTCGGCGTTCTCGAAGTCGATCGGGTTGACCTTGTGCGGCATGGTCGATGAGCCGACCTCGCCCGCGACCGTGGTTTGCTTGAAGTAACCGAGCGAGATGTAGCCCCAGACGTCGCGGCTGAAGTCCAGCAGCACGGTATTGAAGCGGGCGATGTCGTCGAACAGTTCCGCCATGTAGTCATGGGGCTCGATCTGGATGGTATAGGGATTCCAGGCAAGGCCCAGAGATTCGACGAACTCTTGGGCAAAGGCAGGCCAGTCGACCTCGGGATAAGCGACCAAGTGGGCGTTGTAGTTGCCCACGGCGCCGTTGATCTTGCCCAGCAGCGCGACCGTGGCGACCGCATCGCGTTGGGCGCGTAGCCGGTGCGCGACGTTGGCCATCTCCTTGCCGAGCGTGGTCGGCGAGGCCGGTTGACCGTGGGTGCGCGAGAGCATCGGCACCTCGGCATAGCGATGGGCTAGGGCGCGGATGGCGTCGATGATCGCATCCATCTCGGGTAGGAGCACCGATGCGCGGGCGGCTTGCAGCATCAGGCCATGGGACAGGTTGTTGATGTCCTCGGAGGTGCAGGCGAAATGGATGAACTCCGAGGCCGCATCAAGCTCGGCGTTGTCCTTGACGCGCTCCTTCAGAAAGTATTCGACTGCCTTCACGTCGTGGTTGGTGGTGCGCTCGATGGTCTTGATTCGCGCCGCGTCGTCCACCCCGAAATCGGCTGCGATCTCGTCGAGCAGGGCGTTGGCCTCCGCTGAGAATGCCGGTACCTCCGGTATGCCCGGATGCCCCGCCAGCGCTTGTAACCAGCGCACTTCCACTAGCACGCGATGGCGGATCAGGCCGTATTCGCTGACGATGGGACGCAGCGCCCCGGTCTTGTTGCCGTAGCGGCCGTCTACGGGGGAGACGGCGGTGAGGGAGGAGAGTTCCAGAGCGGTCGAACTCATGGTGCGGTCGAACTCATGGCTGCCAAGATGTCCTTAGTGCGTGATGTGAGGGCACAAGCTGCGCGCCGATGAGACCTTGCATCCAGTCAGGGAGATTGCGCTCCGTGCCTGCTAGGCTCGTCTCGATGAGGCTTAGGCGATGCCGCCTATCCTGTTGGCCCGATCTTAATTCGGCCATATCGCCCTGAAAGCGACGCAGGATTTCGCCCACCAAGCTTTCGGTCTCATTGGTCATAGGTGTTCTCCAGACACCGGATTACATCGGGATGCTCTGTTACGAGCATGGCCGGCAAGACGTGCACAGTCTCGTCGCTCCGGCGCGTGGTCGTCTTCGGTCGAGTCAAGAGCCGACTGAAGTCGGCGCACCCAAGGGCCGACTTCAGTTGGCCTACCTGCTCTTGGGTTCGCCGGTTTTAACCGGCCCTTGGAAGGCGGACTGAGTAAATCAGGGCCTTCAGGCGGCGAGCTTTCTTAGCACGTAGTGCAGAATGCCGCCGTGCTGGTAGTACTCGACCTCGTTCGGAGTGTCGATGCGCACGCGGACCTTAAACTGCTTGTCACCGCTGTCGGACTTGGCCGCCACCGTCACCTCCTTGGCGTTGCCGTCGTCGAGCCCAGCGATGCTGAAGGTTTCGTAACCGGTCAGGCCGAGCGATTCGGCGCTGTCGCCCGGCATGAACTGCAGCGGCAGCACGCCCATGCAGACCAGGTTGGTGCGATGGATGCGTTCGTAGCTCTCGGCGATGACGGCGCGCACGCCGAGCAGGCGTGGTCCTTTCGCCGCCCAGTCGCGCGACGAGCCGGAGCCGTATTCCTTGCCAGCGATAATAATCGCCGGCACGGCGTCGGCCTCATAGCGCATCGCGGCGTCATAGATGGACATCGGGTCTTGAGATGGCTGATGCAGCGTGACGCCGCCTTCGGTGCCTGGGGCCATCTTGTTGCGCAGCCGGATGTTGGCGAAGGTGCCGCGCATCATCACTTCGTGGTTGCCGCGCCGCGAGCCGTAGGAGTTGAAGTCTACCGGCTGCACGCCGTGGTCCATCAGATAGCGTCCGGCGGGGCCGTCGGCTTTGATGTTGCCGGCTGGTGAGATGTGATCCGTCGTCACCGAGTCACCAAGCATGGCTAGACAGCGGGCGTCTTCGATGGCCGCGACCGGCGCGGGCTCCATGGTCATTCCTTGGAAATAGGGCGGTTCCTGGACATAGGTGGAACTGGTATCCCAGGAGAAGGTCTTGCCCTCAGGTGCGGACAGACCTTGCCAGCGGGCGTCCCCAGCGAACACATCGGCATAGCTCTTGGTGAAGGCGTCCTGACCAAGGAAGGTCGTGACGGTGTCGGCCACCTCGCCTTGGGTGGGCCAGATATCGCGTAGATAGACCGGGTTGCCGTCGTTGTCGGTGGCGAGCGGGTCTTTGTAAGGATCGAAGTCCATGCGCCCGGCGATGGCGTAGGCGACCACCAGCGGCGGCGACGCCAGGTAGTTCATGCGCACCTCGGCGTGCACGCGGCCCTCGAAGTTGCGGTTACCGGACAACACCGAGGCGGCCGTGAGGTCGCCGTCGGCAACCGCCTTTGAGACCTCCGGGCGCAACGGGCCGGAGTTGCCGATGCAGGTGGTGCAGCCGTAGCCGACAATATGGAAGCCGAGTTGCTTCAGCGGTTCCATCAGGCCGGACTCTTCCAGATAGCGGGTCACCACCATTGAGCCTGGGCCGAGCGAGGTCTTGACCCAAGGCGGTACGCTCAGACCCCGCTCAACGGCCTTCTTGGCGACTAGGCCGGCGCCAAGCATGACGTTGGGGTTGGACGTGTTGGTGCAGGAGGTGATGGCGGCGATCACCACGGCGCCGTCGCCGATCTCGACCTCCTGGCCGTCGATCAGCGTCTTGACCGGCGCTTTGGCGGTGACGCCGCGCTCTTCGTACAGCGCGCTCAAGGCGGCATTGAAGCTGGGCTTGATTTCGGTCAGCGCGACACGGTCTTGCGGGCGTTTGGGGCCGGCCAGGCTCGGCACCACGGTGCCGATGTCGAGTGTCAGCTTTTCGCTGTAGTCGGCCTCGAAGCTGCCGTCTTCGTCAAACATGCCTTGGGCCTTGGCATAGGCCTCCACCAGCGCGACCTGCTCCTCGGAACGGCCGGTCAGGCGCAGGAAGTCCAGCGTCTCGTGGTCGATCGGGAACAGGCCGCAGGTGGCGCCGTATTCCGGGCCCATGTTGGCAATGGTGGAGCGGTCGCCCATCGGCAAGGTCTTGACGGCTGGCCCGTAGAACTCGACGAACTTGCCCACCACGCCGTGCTCGCGCAGCATTTCGACAATCGTCAGCACCAGATCGGTGGCGGTGGAACCCTCGGGCAACTCACCGGTCAGCTTCATGCCGACCACCTTGGGAATCAGCATCGACACCGGTTGGCCGAGCATTGATGCCTCGGCCTCGATACCGCCGACGCCCCAGCCCAGCACGCCAACGCCGTTGATCATGGTGGTGTGGGAATCGGTGCCCACGAGGGTATCCGGGTATGCCTGCAACACGCCGCCCACCTCGCGGCCGAATATCACTCGGGCCAGATACTCGACGTTGACCTGATGCACGATGCCGGTGTCCGGCGGCACCACCTTGAAATTGTCGAACGCCTTTTGCCCCCACTTGAGAAATTCGTAGCGTTCTTTGTTGCGCGAGAACTCCAACTCGGCGTTGAGACCGAAGGCCTGGTCGGTGCCGTAGCTGTCCACCTGCACGGAATGGTCGATGACCAATTCCGCCGGCTGCAGCGGATTGATCTTGTCTGGGTCGCCGCCCAGCGCCGTCATGGCATCGCGCATCGCGGCGAGGTCGACAACGGCGGGTACGCCGGTGAAATCCTGCATGAGCACGCGCGCCGGGCGATATTGAATCTCGGTGTCCGGCTCTGCCTGTGGGTCCCAGTTGGCGAGCGCGTCTATGTCGGCGCGCTTTACCGTCACGCCGTCCTCGAAGCGCAGCAGGTTCTCCAGGAGAATCTTCATCGAAAATGGCAGCCGTTCGCTGTTAGCGACGGCATCGACTCGAAAGATCTCGTAGATCTTGCCGGCTACGTTGAGTTTGGCCTTGGCCTTGAAGCTGTCGTGCATGCGGGGGCTCCCGATTGTTTTGTTGCAGTGCCGTAATCGCCTGATTCTAGCCTTGCCGAGCGCGAAAAGCACCCGAATTGCTTGAAAAGTTTTCCGCGGCCTCAGTCTTGGATGTTTGTCGCGGCCGGTGCTGGGGCCGGTCGGCTGAACGCGTTCGCCTGACGGCCAGTGGACGGCTCGCCGTCGTCAGGCGTTGGCGGTTGCTCTCAGGTAAGCGCGTGCGGCGTCGAGCAATTTGTTCCGTCCAAACAGGATCTGCCAGCGGCTGCCGCCGGTCTGGTGCCATAACATCGCCGAGCGGATGCCGGCCAGCAGCAGGGCGCGAACGCGGTCCTGGTTGTCGGAATTCTGCAAATAGCGCGGGTTGCCGCGCACGATGATGCGCGGCTCCAGCTTGCTGATGGTATCCGCATAGATACCGGCGAGACCGGCCAACACCTCGCGATCGAGCAGTGGCAGGTTGCCGCGCGCCGCGGCCGCGCCCGAGATGCGCCCGCCGATCACCGCGAGGATGTCGCGCCGCTTGGCCAGGGTGCGCTCGTGGCGCAGCAGCGCAATGACGTAGCGTGTCAGGTCCAAGTCCCGTTCCGGCTCGCCAGTGATTTGAGCGATGACCTGGCGCGCGCCTGTCGCCACCGCACCGGGTTCGCCATAGACCGACGGCACGTCCTCGGCGTCGATCTGAAAAAGACTGTAGATGCAGGGCTCCAGCGGCTCAATGTCGACACTGCCGCGGTTGGCGATACGCTGCACGCAGTAGGCCGCCTGATGGACGCCGGCGAGGGCGATGATGCGGTCTTGGTCAGTATGGGTCATTGGAAGGCTGCGAGTTTTGGGGTTGCAGGGCGGGCCGCTGGCCGCGCGCGGTGCAATGCGTTGATACGAGTTGGGCGGTACACAGTGAGCCTAATAGTTTGATGTGACCAGATGCCTCGCTACTCGCTACTGGTCACAATACAACCGCCTAGGCACTCGTCGCCGAGGTAGAAGACGGCCGACTGGCCCGGTGTGACGGCCCGCTGTGGCTCGGCGAACCGCACCCGGGATTGACTGCTATCGTACTCGACTATTGTGCAGGCTTGCAGCGGTTGGCGATGTCTTAACCGGCACAGGCAGTCGAAAGGCGCCGGTGCGGGTGGTCGGCCAGCGATCCAGTGCAGCTGCTCGCCGATGAGCGCGCCTGAATAGAGCAATCGGTGATGCTTGCCCTGGACCACGATGAGCGTATTGCGGGCAGCGTCCTTGGCGACGACGAACCAGGGCGCGTCCCCGGCATCGCGCACGCCGCCGATGCCGAGCCCTTGGCGCTGGCCGATGGTATGCCAAGCGAGTCCGCGGTGCTCGCCCAGCGTCTCGCCCTCCGGCGTCTGGATGGGCCCCGGCTCGCTCGGCAGCCAGCGCGCGAGAAAATCGCCGAAGCGCCGTTCACCGATGAAGCAGATGCCGGTGCTGTCCTTCTTCTGCGCGTTGGTCAGCCCCAGCCTGCGGGCGATGCCGCGCACGTCCGCCTTGGTCAAATCCGCGAGCGGGAACAGCGTCCGCGCTAGTTGTGCCTGGTTGAGCAGGTGCAGAAAATAGGTCTGATCCTTGCTTGCGTCCGCGCAAAGGCGCAACTGGCTGTTGCCTGCGTCGCGGGTGATGCGGGCATAGTGTCCGGTCGCGATCCAATCCGCGCCGAGCCCAATAGCATGATCCAAAAAGGCGCGGAACTTGATCTCACGGTTGCACAATACGTCTGGGTTTGGGGTGCGCAACGCGCGGTATTCGGCAAGAAAGTGTTCAAAGACACGATCCCAGTATTCGGTCGCGAAGTTGACCGTATGCAGCCGGATGCCGAGCCGGTCGGCGACGGAACCTGCGTCCTCTAGGTCCGCCGCCGCTGCACAGTAGCCGGCCTTGTCGTCCTCCTCCCAGTTTTTCATAAAGAGCGCTTCCACCGCGAGGCCCCGCTGTAGCAGCAGATGCGCCGCCACCGCGGAATCGACCCCGCCGGATAGGCCGACGACAACGCGTTGCTGGGGGATGACGAGACTGGACATGGCGTGAGTTTACACCGTGCGTAAGCGTCAGATTGCTTGAGGGCTCCCAGTGTTTGCAGTCGGTTTAAGTTTCATGACGACGACCCGCTGACCGTCGGGGTTTGTATCCCGAATCCATCCTGAAGCTGAGGCGCGTTGGTGGCGACCTCGGCGGTTTCACCGCCCCTTCAATAGCGGCGAGGAGGCGTTTCGGGCGCTGTCGACCTAAGCTGTCAATGGTACCATCCAGGGCAGACCGAATCCCCCTTCACACAACCGAGCCCGCGGGGCTCGGTACTTTGAGGAACGCCATCATGGCCTATCAACACATCCAGATTCCGAACGACGGCGAAAAAATCATCAGCAACGCCGATTTTAGCCTGAACGTTCCGAACCGCCCGATCATTCCCTACCTTGAGGGTGATGGCATCGGCGTCGACATCACGCCCGTGATGATAGACGTTCTGGACGCCGCGGTGCAGAAAGCCTATGACGGCGAGCGCAGTATCGCCTGGATGGAGATCTATGCTGGGGAGAAGTCCACCCGTGTTTACGGCGATGACGTCTGGTTGCCGGACGAGACGCTGGATGCGGTGAAAGACTTCGTCGTCTCTATCAAGGGGCCGTTGACGACGCCGGTCGGTGGCGGCATCCGCTCGCTGAACGTGACCCTCAGACAGCAGCTCGACCTCTACGTCTGCCTGCGTCCGGTGCGCTACTTCGCCGGGACGCCGAGCCCTCTAAGAACGCCTGAGCATACGGACATGGTGATCTTTCGCGAGAATTCCGAGGACATCTATGCCGGCATCGAGTGGCAGAGCGGCTCCGCGGAGGCACAGAAGCTGATCACCTATCTACGGACCGAGATGGGGGTGACGAAAATCCGCTTCCCAGAGACCTCCGGCATCGGCGTCAAACCCGTCTCCAGTGACGGCACCAAGCGCCTGATGCGCAAGGCCATCCAATACGCCATCGACAACGACCGCCCGTCCGTCACCCTGGTGCACAAGGGCAATATCATGAAATTCACTGAGGGAGCTTTTAAGGACTGGGGCTACGAACTGGCGCGCGAGGAGTTCGGCGCGGTCGAGATTGGCGGCGGCCCCTGGTGCAGCTTCAAGAATCCCAAGACGGGTACCGAGATCACGGTCAAGGACGTCATCGCCGATGCCTTCTTGCAGCAAATCCTGCTGCGACCGAAGGAATACGATGTCATCGCGACGCTGAATCTAAACGGTGACTATATCTCCGACGCGCTCGCGGCCCAGGTCGGCGGCATCGGCATGGCGCCCGGTGCGAATCTGTCCGACACCGTCGCCATGTTCGAGGCCACCCACGGCACCGCGCCCAAGTACGCGGGCAGAGACATGGTCAATCCCAGTTCGCTGCTGCTATCCGGCGAGATGATGCTGCGCCACATGGGCTGGACCGAAGCCGCGGACCTGGTCATCAAAGGCATTGAGGGTGCGATCTCCGCCAAGACCGTTACCTACGATCTGGAGCGTCTGATGGACGGCGCCACCAAGCTGAGCTGCTCAGAGTTTGGCGAGGCGGTGGTCGGTAAGATGTAACTGCACCGGCATCCTGTCGGGGCGAACCTGTTCGCCCCTTGT
>JGI12210J13797_10021200_pt1 | contig 67234 bp, 40 predicted proteins | sample ElkSlonscriptome_3_FD_13797 | JGI IMG/M metagenome (IMG submission 13797) | reverse complement strand
CATTTCTGTTTAACTATTGCCAACATATGTTAAACAAAAAAAGAACATTCAATGTTATTTGAGGAAATAAAAACCTAAAACAATGATGTTACTTGATGTATTAGTTATTCCAAAAGACGATCCGGTCGCGTTTACTTTTTTCACCGGTTACATGGCAATGATGGCTGCCTCTATTTTCTTCTTTTTCGAAAGAGGGCGAGTAAGTGACAAGTGGAAAACGTCACTCTTAGTATCAGGGCTTATTACTTTTATTGCCGCAGTGCATTATTACTACATGCGCGATTATTACATTTCGTCCGGTGAGAATCCGACGGTGCTTCGCTACATTGACTGGACGCTGACGGTTCCATTGATGTGTGTGGAGTTTTACCTACTCACCAAAGCCGCGGGAGCAAAATTGAGTCTCCTTTGGAAACTGATATTCTTTTCAGTTTTGATGTTAGTGGCGGGATATATTGGAGAGGCTTTCAACCCCCCCGGTGGTGATACTACCCATTCCGTAATTTGGGGTGTAATTTCTACGGTAGGATACTTGTACATCCTTTACACAGCTTGGTTTGGCGAAGTCGCCGAGCTTTCTAAAAATTCCGACAATCCGGTTGTAAAGCGAGGAGTGCGCACACTCGCATGGTTTGTACTCGTAGGTTGGGCCATTTACCCGATCGGTTACATGTGCATGCCCGGTGGTTGGCTTAATGTCGGATTTGGTTGGGGACCTGAAAATGTAGATTTATTCTACAACATTGCAGATGCCATCAACAAGATTGGATTTGGACTAGTCGTTTATGGCATAGCCATTTCATCAACGTCTAGCGCTAATACTGCTAACGCCTAAGAAAAAAAGGGTCATGTTTTTTCCACAAGCATGGCCCATTTTTTATGTCAAAAGAGATCTACATATTCATTGCATCGGTATTGCTTATGCTTCCGGTGTTGTCGCTTTTTGAAGCGGTTCCTATGGCCACACAGCTCGTAGTAAGTGCGCCATTTATCTTTCTGTTGGGCATTCCGCATGGAGCGATAGACAATATGCTTTACCTGCGTGAGAACCGCACCAAGAACAAGCAGTTCATCATGGTTTATGTCGCAATCATTGCAGCCAACGTTATACTTTGGCTTGTCTATCCATCAGCCGCATATGCTTTGTTTTTAGTGCTTTCGGCTTATCACTTCGGTCAATCCCAATTCTCGCATTATTTTAAAAGTCAAAATTTTACCAGAAAGGTGCTCTTCTTGGCTTGGGGGGTTACTATTCTTTCAGCCTTGATTCTTTTTAATATCCAAGAGATCAACACCGTGATGTTGGACTACAAAGAATTTTTGGTGTTTGATCCAATACACAATATTCCCGTGCTTTGGATCGTCTTTACTATTAGTGCGATTGCAACCCTTGGAGGACTGCTCTATTTTAAAATTTCAGGAGCGATTTCAATGGAGACGGTGGTCATGGAAAGTCTTATACTCGGACTTATTTTGTTCTCTTTTTATCTCATGCCTTTAATTATTGGGTTCACCCTCTACTTCATTATATTACATTCCGTGAAAGTATTGAATGAAGAGTATCATTTTCTACAGAGCGAAAACAAGATCAAATCGGCTTCCGGTTTTATCAAACTCCTACTGCCATTTTCGCTATTATCCTTTTTGGGTATCGGTATGCTATTCTTAACGATTCACATGGAGTGGCTGTCTATCTCATATGGATATTGCATGCTCATCTTGATATCATCGATTACACTACCACACGTCTTTGTGATGAATCAATTCTATCGCTGGCTGCTCAGACCGGGGTCAAGACAATTGACCTGATTACAATAAGATCAATAGTGTTTCTGCATGAAGGTTTTTCATCTCAGCCGCTAAATGTATTCTCCTTTCGAATAACATCAGTTCACTAATCACGCATTTCCAGATTATTCCATAGAGAAATTTTCGCTTTTCAACCAGCGAAACTTTTTAGCTCAGCGCTACATGAAATGTAGACTGTTGTTTGATGCAAATTTGATGTCCAATCCATTTTGCTAAATTTCGGAGGTTTGAGAACGACAGCGGGTTTATTCATTCTTCTTTTTACAACTGCTGCTGCATACGCGCAGTTACCTTCAGGTATATGGGTTTCATCTCACAAACTGCGGTTGGGAACTTACCTGGAAACGGAAGGGATGGAGAAGCTCTCTTCGCAAATCATGAAGAATGTTTTTGCAAAAGATTCAATTTACTCAGAGGGAGGGTTAATCTTGGTGAGTGATTCCAATGGAAGCGCAAGGTTGTTAAGGGATATTCGCTCCCAATTTATTGAAGCTCGGAATTTACCCAATGACAACAAGCTTATTTTTGGTAGAGACACATCCCGAATAGATGTACTGAATTCTTCCCGGTTATTGCTGATCGAGCAATTCACCGATTCAATTCGGTATGAGAATCACTTTCACCGATTGCCGAACTCCGACCTCAACAAGGGGGGTGTAAACTCAATGTCTCCCTTGCCGGGTGCACATTTGCAACTCAACGTGACAGACACGCTAAGTCATTCCTATCAGTTGGATATAATGGATGAGCGAAAAGTGGTAGTGACCGCTGCTAAGAGCGGGAAGCCCTTCACCACTATTGGCACTTGGCATAGCCGGTGGGTTGGAAATACGCTCCTGTTCTCCTTTTTTGACAATCACTTTGATCAAATGCAGCTTTACACTTTTTACAAAGAATCAGCCAATGCATTGATTGGTTCTACTTTTAAGCATACCGAAGCGTTGAAAGCCGAACCATCGAAACTTTTGGCCACATTAAATAGGCTCGATGTTCCCGATTCTTCTCAAATTGCGGTGCTCAGGGACGGCATAATTGGATCTTGGGCAGCCATTAATGATCCACTATTTTACGATCCTGCCATTGAGTTTGGTTTCTTGTCTTACCAGTCGTTTGAAATAACCTTCTCGACCGACAGCAGTTTCGCCATGACGAAGTCAGGCACTATCCTCAAGCACGGTGATTCTATTCCGTTAGAAGAAATTACTCGGGGAAAGTGGGAGGTAAGTCCTACGGGAAATTACCTGATCCTGACACCACCGAATGCTAATCCTTTCTATTTTTTTATTGAAAAGGCAGGCCCTCGGCAACTCGACATTTACTATTTCATGAAAACACTCAGCGAGTTTCCGAATTACAATGTTTTTGAAAATCGGCGGGTGGAGCTTCGGAGGTAGCATAAAGGTATTCTACATTATTTGATTGAAACGCTCGTCATTCCCGATTCAATCCTTATACTGCACCCATGAATAGAATAGGCTTGATCGCAAAGCATCATGAATAGTTTCGAAGAATTTAAGATTAAAAAGCAATTAAGAAATGCCCTGGCTGATTTGGGCATTGAAAGGCCAACACCCGTTCAACAAGCATCTTATTCCAATATTATGGCGGGAAGAGATTTTGTGGGCATTGCGCAAACGGGAACGGGGAAGACCATCGCTTACTTGCTTCCCATTTTGCAGGATCTGAAATTTTCTGATCAACTTCACCCAAGAGTGTTGATCCTGGTACCGACAAGGGAGCTCGTCATTCAGGTCGTTGAGGAAATCGAAAAGCTGACAACTTTCATCAGCGTGAGGACGGTTGGTGTTTTCGGGGGATCCAACAACATTAAGAAGCAAAAAATTGCCTTGAGCGAGGGGGTTGATATCGTTGTAGGAACTCCGAGAAGGACGTATGATTTGGCCCTGGCAAATGCATTTCGATTGAAGTCAGTTAAAAAATTGGTGATCGACGAAGTAGACATCATGCTTGACTTCGGCTACAAAACACAGCTAAAAAACATCTTTGAATTGCTGCCCACAAAGAGGCAAAACATCCTTTTCTCGGCCACGATGACGGATTACGTAGATGAATTGATGAACGAGTTTCTCATCAACCCTATAAAAGAAACCATCTCGATAAGCGGTACTCCGCTGGATACGATCACTCAAGAGGCCTATCCCGCCCCTAATTTTTACACCAAGGCCAATCTGCTGAAGCACTTACTCAATGACCGGCAGGCGCATCACAAGGTGTTGGTTTTTGTAGGTAGAAAGTCAGATGCAGATCGGCTGGCAGAACAACTCGAGTCTGAATCTGAGATCTCCGTTATCCATTCCCGAAAGGAACAAAACCACCGGATCAAATCGATCGAGAAATTTGAAGATGGTACCAGTAGAATTTTGATAGCGACGGATGTTATCGCCAGAGGTATAGACATTGAGAAAATCAGTACGGTAATTAGTTTTGATACACCTTTCTATCCCGAAAACTACATCCACCGAATCGGAAGAACGGGAAGAGCTGAAGAAGAGGGAAGGTCCATCCTCTTTTACAGTGAAACGGAAGCGGCTCAGAAAGATGCGATCGAGGACTTGATGAAGCGCAAGATTCCAACCTTGGAGTTCCCCGAAGAAGTAGAGGTGAGTGCGCGACTCACCCCCGAAGAGAAGGATACCCCTCCGGAAGAAGGTGAAACAAATCACAAGCATACCCCGATTGAAGTTGGCGCTTCTTTTCACGAAAAGTCAGAGAAGAACCAAAAAGAAAATGCCAAGGTGAAGGCTTATCACCGAAAGCTCAAGGAAAAATACAAGAAGCCACAGAAGCGCGGCGATAAAATTCAAAATGCCAAAAGCAAAAGGAAGCGATAGTGATTATTTATAGGCCTGATTTGTTTTCGCGGTGGCGATCAAACGAATCGTCTTTTCCTCAGATTATTTCAAGTAAACGGTTTTGCGATTTATAAACTCCATCATTCCGTCGCGGCATAATTCTCGACCATAACCGGATATCTTGGTTCCACCGAAAGGCAGTCGCGGGTCACTTTTTACCAACTCATTGATAAAGTAAGCCCCATCGCTTACTCGATGGGCCATCGAAAGAGCCTTTTCCACGTCTTTGGTGCAAACGCTTACACCCAAGCCATAGCGCGATGCTTCGGAAAGTTCAAATGCATGATCGATGTCTCTAGCCCTTATCATGGCGGCCAGCGGACCGAAAGTCTCCTCCTGAAATGCAGGCATATCCGGGGTCACATTTCCGAGCACGGTGGGCTCGTGAAAGGCTTCATTTTGCTTTCCCCCAAATAGGAGTTCGGCACCTGCTTCCACAGAGTTTTTCACTTGCTCCTGCAATTGTTCTGCGAGGTCTTTTCGGGCTAACGGGCCCAGTTGATTTCCCTCTTCCATCGGGTCACCCATACTCATTTCTTTTACTCTCTCGATGAATTTCTCTACGAACTCTTCATAGATGCCTTCCACCAAGATGAAGCGTTTCGCTGCAATACAACTCTGCCCGGTATTGAGCATACGTGCCTTTACGGCAGTTTCGACCGTCGCGTCGATATCGGCATCTTCCCAAACGATGAACGCATTGCTGCCACCCAATTCAAGCAATGACTTTTTCAAATGTTTTCCCGCCAGACTTGCTACCGCTGTTCCGGCTCTCTCACTACCGGTAAGCGTAACGGCCTTTACAGCGCTGTGTTTGATGATTTCTTCCGTTGCATCGTGATCTGCGATCAGGTTTTGAAATACACCTTCGGGAAAACCCGCTTTTTGAAAGACCTCTTCGATCAGTTCGCCGCAGCCGTAGACATTTGATGCGTGTTTTAGCAAACCTACGTTTCCCGCCATCAATGTGGGAGCAGCGAAACGAAAAACTTGCCAAAAAGGAAAATTCCAAGGCATCACGGCAAATACTGCTCCGATAGGGTCGTGGCGTACCAAACTTTTCTGCGCGTCGGTGTCGATGATCTCCTCTGCGAGGAAGTCAGCCGTATTTTCGGCATAGTATTCACAGACCCAAGCACACTTTTCAATTTCCGATTTGGCTTCGTCGAGCGGCTTTCCCATTTCCATCGTGATCATCTCAGCGTAGCGATCCGCCCCTTCTCGTAAAGTACTTGCCGCCGCCTTCATGAGTTCTGCGCGTTTTTCGATAGGGATTTTTCGCCACGATCGAAAAGCTTCTCCAGAACGATTCAGCTTTGAATGGATTTGTTCATCGGTAAGTGATTCGTAAACGCCTACCACTTCGCCGTTGTATGGATTGATGCTTTTATTTGTCATTTTTTAATTCGCTTTTCCTTTAGCCCCAAGTTAAAAAATTGCCGGTTCCTGATGCCAATACCCTTGCCGAAGATTAAATCCAATGAGATTTGGAGTAGCTTTTTAAGGTTTCGGGTTGCCTTCCGACCTATTGGGTTTTTCGTGTTGAAAGCTACTGATCTTTTTTTCAGAAAATGATTGCACTAAACGCTCATTAAATACTTCTCATGGTTACTACTTTTTCAAGGCCTCTTCAATCAAAGATTTGGCGGTGACTCGTGGCCATTGTACGAAAATCAAATCGGTACCATGGATCTCAGTTTCTATATTTATTTCATTTATCAAAGGTCAATTCTTGCAAGTTGGTATGCTGCCTTTAAACCTTATGTGTTTTTTTGTTGTCTTATTGCTGACTTTATTAAGACCATACACCCGACATGCGTCCAATCAAGATACTTTTTCTATACACCTCCTTGTTTTTGGCAGCGGGGCTTAATGCCCAAAATTTAGCTGTAACAGGTATAGTTGCAGATGCGCAGACTGAGCAAGCTATACCTTTTGCCACCGTAGCTTTACTGGAAGCGGATTCGGATGAAATCCTATCGGGCACCACGACGGATATAGACGGTAAGTTTGCGTTGACCGCAAAGACTGCCAACATCAAAATCCAAATTAGCTTTATGGGTTTTGAAGACCGAGTGATAGATGCCCCTGAAGCCACAAGTGGAAAAGTCGACTTTGGCACCATTTCACTACAATCATCTGCCTTGGGCCTCGATCAAGTCGAGGTTGTCGGGGAGAAGTCGGAGATGGAATTCAAACTGGATAAGCGGGTTTTCAACGTAGGAAAAGACTTGAGTTCAACGGGAATGGGTGCACTGGAAGTTCTGGACAACGTGCCATCGGTGAATGTGGACATCGAAGGTCAGGTAAGCTTACGCGGCAACTCCGGGGTTCAGATTTTGATCAATGGGAAGCCTTCGGTGCTGGCCGATCCTGAGGGCAATGCTCTCGCCTCGCTTACCGCCGATATGATCGAATCGGTAGAAGTCATTACCAATCCCGGAGCCAAGTACGAGGCTGAAGGAACGGCGGGCATTATCAACATAGTGATGAAGAAGAGCGAGAAGAAGGGGCTCAACGGGTCTATCTCGGCAAATGGCGGAATTCCCGAAAACAACAGCATTGGCGGAAGCATGAATTACCGCACCGAAAACTTTAACTTTTTCACTCAGTTTGGGGCGGGGTATCGCTCATTGCCGCGTTTCCGCGAAAGCGAAAACATCGACCTCACCACGGGGAATAGTGTCGTATCCGATGGGTTGGAATTTAGGAATGAAGCCTTTTACAACATTACCCTCGGGACAGATTTCTACCTCACCGATCGCGATGTGTTTACCCTTTCGGGAAGTTATGCCTTCGAAGATGAGGATCAACCAAGTCAGACTGAATTTTTCATTCTTGGTGAGAACGGACAGCTCGACTCACAATGGGAGAGAAACGAAACCACCACTGCGGGCAATCCTAAGTTTCAATACGATTTTAACTACAAGAAAGAATTTAAAGACTCCGAAGATCACACCCTGCAATTTAGTTCTCTCGGTAATTTCTTTGGAAAAGAGACGGAATCAGTTTTTGAAAATACCGCCATTTTAGGCACCGATGTAGACCCCGATCAGATTACTGAAACCGATTTTTTTGAGCGGCGCTTTCTCTTTCAGCTCGACTACACCAAACCCATCAGTGAGCGGTGGACCATGGAAACGGGAGCGCTCTACGAGATCAAAGACGTGGGGAACGATTTTGCCGTTTTCAATGAAACTGAGAATGGATTTGAACCCGACAGTTCTTTCACCAACAACTTTGAGTATAGCCAAGATGTCTTCGGCGTATACGGAACGCTCGGTTATGAGGCCAATGGTTGGGGTGTAAAAGGAGGACTACGCGTCGAAAATACCGACTTGCGCACTTTCCTTACCAATACCAACGAGCGCAACGTGCAGAACTTCACCAATTTCTTTCCATCGTTTCACGCCTCGTACAAATGGAACGAGCGCTTCTCGATGCAGACGGGTTACTCTCGCCGCATCTACCGACCGCGGCTCTGGGATTTGAATCCTTTCTTCAACATCCGCAATAGCTTTAACATTCGCCAAGGAAATCCCGACCTCCTGCCTGAGTACTCAGATTCTTATGAGGTGACGGGTATTTTACTGCTGGGCAAAGTATCGCTCAACTCAAGTCTTTACTATCTGTACACCACCGAGAAAATCGAACGAGTGACCTTTTCTGAAGACAACCGAAACATCACCAAGCCGCTGAACATCGGTACTCAGGACAAGTTTGGGGTGGAGCTGAACGGGAAGTACAAAACGGACTCGTGGGTTTCACTCAACTGGGATTTGAATTGGGGCTATTTCAGTCGCAACGGTGATTTTGAAGGGCAGAGCTTCGACTTTGCCGACGATCAATGGTCAACCGAGGTGACCGCCAAATTTGATCTTCCCAACGACATCGATCTGGAGGTGATGGGAAATTACCAATCGGGATTTGAGACCATTCAGGGAACTCAATCGGGATTTGCTTTTGCCAATATGGGCTTGCGCAAGAAGTTTCTCAAGGGAAAAATCGTAGCCAATTTTGCCATTCGCGATATTTTCGCCTCGCGCATCCGCGAGACCTTTGCGCGTCAGCCCAATTTCACCGCTTATGACTTTTCTCAGCGTGGCACCTTCTACACCCTTGGCGTGAGCTACGGCTTCGGCAAGGGCGAGGCGATGACGTATTCGGGAAGAAGGAGGTGATAATATCACTGTTAAACCCTGACCGCCTCATACCTATCCCAGTAGTTCATTTCATGTAGAGTTCATAATAATCGGGTGCAAGAACACCGTGATTCCCTCCACCGGGGTTTGGTTTACCGATGAGGTCGAGAGGAAGGCATACAGTTCGCGTAGCCCCCACTCGTATATTAAAGATCTACACCCAACGATGATTGCTTCATGCCTTATCTGTAGTCAAAGCGTTTTCTGCTCTTTCTTTGCGAGAAACGGGCAAAATAAATCATAGGAGCTTAAGCACTCAAGCGCATTGTCGATGATCTGTTCGCATAGAGAGATTAGCACTTTATTAATAAGGTAAAAACGAAAGGAGTCTGGCAGCGATTTATCGTCAAGTATTTGGATACTTGTTTTGACGAGGGTACGTCTTCCACAATGTACCGGCTTATTTTTAAGAATTGATTAAAGAATAAATACGTCGATATGTGCAACGAATAAACTTGCCAAAAAGGGAATAATAAGTATCTTTCAAGCAAAACCTAATCAATAAATAAAAACCAAAAAGCTACCCCGCTGAGAGACAGAAAAACCAAAAAATGGACCATTGTAAATCCTTTATCAGAGAGGATTGAAGCCTTGAAGAGCCGACGAGCAAACTTAGGTTTCTTAGAAGCTATCTTCGACCAACGTATCTTTTTTGACCAAAAGATAAAACTGTAGAGTGTTGTCTGGAGATACCAAAACAAGTGTGAAGAAAATATAGGATGGAGCATCGATCTCTCTTGGCTTACTCCGAGCAGCATCACACAGCGCATGCGTAGCTGTATTTGGCAAAACGACATAAATGAGTAAATCAAAAAATAAGACGACTAAGGATATTAAAGCCATTGTAGCCATAGGGGCTTCCGCCGGAGGGCTGAATGAGCTTAAAACCTTTTTTGACAATACCTCCTCTGAGCACAATCTTATCTACATCGTCATTCTTCACCGAATGCGCGACAACAGTAGCATGTTGGAAGATCTCTTACGGCCACATTGCGATTTCCCTGTAGTGCAAGTAGACGGAAAGTCGAAACTTGAGCCAAACTTGGTATTTGTCGTGCCTCCCGATAAGAAGGTGAGTTCTATAGATACGCACATCCACATGGAGGACCTTGAGCGGGAAAACAGGGCGCCGATCGACGTGCTTTTCCGCTCCCTGGCCAAAAGCCACGGCCAAAAATCCATCGGTGTGATTTTATCGGGTTCGGGCAGCGACGGAACCTTGGGCCTTAAAGCCGTCAAAGAAGCGGGAGGGCTGACAATCGTTCAAGATCCATTATCCGCTGAATTTGACGGAATGCCGCAAAGCTGCATATCTACCGGGATAGTAGACAAGGTCTTGGAGGTAAAAGACATGCCCGGCTTTATTTGGAAAGCCTTGTCGGTTCAACCTACGCTATCCTCTGCATTTGAGAACAAGGAGAGCGGTGCCAAGGAGGAGCTGAATAATATATTCAACCTGATCAAACGCAAGACGGGAAGAGATTTTAACCGTTACAAAACCACCACGATTTTGCGACGCTTGGAAAGGCGGATGCAGATTTATCACATGGCGAGTTTCAGCGATTATTTTCAATTGCTCAAAAGGGAAGACGATGAAGTGGCGGCTCTATCCGATGAATTTCTTATTAACGTCACCAATTTTTTCCGCGATAAAGAGGTTTTTGAAGGCCTGAAGGAAAACGTTATTCCCGAGTTGCTGAAACGAAAAAAAAATTCAGGGTATATCCGTATATGGTGCGTGGGTTGCGCTACCGGAGAAGAGGTCTACTCATTGGTCATGCTTTTTATTGAAGAGATGGAAAGAACCGGTGCAAATGCCGGCCTTCAGTTTTTTGCTTCCGACCTTCACCACGGATCACTGGAAAAAGCCCGAGCGGGATTCTACCCAGGAGATATCGGAGTGGATGTGAGTAAAGAACGACTGCGCAGATTTTTCCTTTCGGAAGATGGTGGTTACCGAGTGAAAAAAGAGTTGAGAGAATCCATCGTCTTCACTCCACACAATGTACTTTCAGACCCGCCATTTTCTCACCTCGACCTGGTGGTATGCCGCAATCTGCTGATATACCTCAAGAAGGAAACGCAAAAAGATGTCTTCGACCTGTTTCACTACAGTTTGGATAAAGATGGCTTTTTGGTTTTGGGTAGTTCAGAACACTTGGATAATGCAGAACTCTTCTCGGTGGTAGAAAAGGAAACGGCCCTCTACAAAAAACGAGATGTAAACGGCCCTGATCCGAAATTACCGGTATTTCCAAATATGCGATTAACCGTAGACTCTCCCCAAAAGAACAAAGGGTCTAAAAGCTTGTCAAACAAAGGATCGCTTCATTACAAACTGGTAGAAGAAATAGCGCCGCCCAGCATACTTATAGATGCGGAAAATACGGTTGTGCACCTTTCGGCTACCGCGGGAAAGTACCTCAGTATTGCAGGGGGTGAATTGAGTCGCGACATCTTTGACTTGCTGCGACCCGAATTGCTCAAAGAAGTGAAGAGTTTGATCTATTCTACGCGAAACCGCAAAGGCAATTTCAAATCACTGCCGATAAAATTGAACGAGGAGGAGAGTGCGAGCGAGATATTGGTGACCTCTCGAAATACTTTTTTCGAAAGTGAGCCGATGGTGCTTCTTTTCTTTGAAGAGTACGAGACAACCTTTTCTCAAAACGAAGCTTCACCCGCTGAAGACATGAGCAGCGAGGCAGGTCGTATTGCCATTCTCAAAAATGAATTGGCCGAAAAGCAGCGGCAATTGCGCACCGCCATAGACGAGCATGAGGCAGGGCGCGAAGAGATGAAGGCCTCCAACGAGGAGCTTCAATCCACTAACGAGGAGTTGCGCTCTACCATGGAGGAGCTGGAAACCAGCAAAGAGGAACTCCAATCGATGAACGAGGAGCTCATTACGCTTAACCAAGAAAACAAGCACAAAGTAGAGGAGTTGAGGCAGCTCAGCGATGACTTGCAAAACCTACTGGCCGCAACCGATATTGCCACACTTTTTCTCGACAGAGAGTTCAGGATACTTCGGTTTACGCCTAAATTGAACGAACTCTTTAATGTTCGTCCCGCAGATCGCGGACGAAAAATCTCTGACCAGACCCACGCCTTGGGCTACGATGAGTTGGTTGCAGATTGCGAGCGCGTGCTGAAAACCCTTCAGCCACTGGAAAGAGAGGTGCAAGACGAAGAAAACCGTGTTTTTCTAACCAGAATTCTTCCATACCGGAGTTCCGATGACCGCATTGATGGCGTTGTGATCACTTTCGTGAATATATCCAAACTCAAAAAAGCGGAAAAAGACCTTCGGATCAACGAGCAGAAGTTCCGCGCTCTGATTAACGCTTCGGCTTCCCTCATTTGGAATACCGACGCGGAGGGCATGATGACCAAAGACAACGAGGCGTTTATGGAATTCACCGGATTCACCTACAATCAAGTGAAAGGGCGCAATTGGTTGAACGCCATCCATGAGCAAGATCGAGAGAGCCTTCGTGAAAAATGGGATCATGCCGTGAAAAATAAATCGGATCTCTCGGAAGAGGTTCGGGTTTACAATGACACCGACAAAGCTTATTGCTGGCACAACCTAAGTGCCGTCTCCCTTTCGGGAAGATCAGATGGCCAAGTAGGCTACGTGGGAATGTGTATCGATATTGATGACCGCAAAAATTCTGAGGATGAACTGAAAAAGGCGAAAGAAAAAGCGGAAAGCGCCGCTCAAGCGCGTGAAGATTTCTTGGCTCATATGAGTCACGAAATTCGCACGCCGCTCAATTCCATCATTGGTTTATCGCATTTGATCGAGGAAATCGGGCTTCCCGAAGAGCAAATGAAGATGCTTCAAACCCTAAAGCTGTCGAGCGAACACCTCAAGAATCTTATTACAGATATTCTTGACTTAAGTAAGCTGCGAGCGGGAAAAATGTCAATAATTACCGAAACGGTTAACCTCCAAAGTCTCTTAGATGAAATAGTCTCCATACACCGCCACAGCGCAGAGGACAAAGGAATCAGCATGGAGTTGGTTTATCCGAAGGAATTAAAGGCTACCTATAAGCTCGACAGACTTAAGCTGTCACAGGTATTGCACAACTTGCTAAGCAATGCCGTGAAGTTTACCGAAAAGGGAGAAGTAAAGCTTACGCTAAAATTGCTGAAAAAATCTGCCCGTCAACACCTCATTCATTTTGAAGTGAAGGATACGGGTATCGGAATTGCCAAGGATAAGCTCAAAACGGTTTTTGAAAATTTCGGCCAAGCCGATTCGTCCACGACACGGTTGTATGGGGGAACCGGCTTAGGGCTTACGCTTTGTCAGCACTACTTGGAAGCGATGGACAGTGAAATAGTATTAAAGAGCATAAAAGGAGATGGGGCAACATTTAGTTTTGAGCTTAACTTACCGATAAGCAAGGAAAAACCAGTGAAAAAAGTGGATGTTGAGGGTCTTGACGGACGTTTGGCCACAGACCTGAATGTGCTGGTGGTAGATGACTCCGAAATAAACCGTACGGTGATGAAGGCCTTTTTGAATCGATTTGACCACATAAGTCTTGAAGAAGCTTCAGGAGGACAGGAGGCCATCGATATGGCTGAGGAAAACGATTATGACCTCATTCTGATGGATATTCGAATGCCCGAGGTAGATGGTTTTCGAGCGACCACCGAAATAAGGAAGTTCGCGCGCTACCAAGGCATTCCTATCGTGGCCGTATCAGCCGACGTATCTCAAAAGGTTCAGGAGAGGGTAAAGGAAGGCCTCTTCACTGATTTTATGGCTAAGCCGGTAGAGCCCGATGATTTAAAGAGAGTCCTCCTGACCTACAGCGCTATTTCTCCAACGAATGCCGACGCTGAACCGCAAGCTGAAAATGCGTTTAGTCAATTGTACGATTTCCTCAATGGCGACAAGCACGGGGTGATCGAAGTTTTAGAGAAGGCTCTTGAAGCGCTCGATGAAGTGAGAAACGGAGTGGAAAACTTAAGTCGCAACAAAAATGAAAAAGCATTAAAAGATCTTCGTCACAAACACAAATGGATGTTGGAGCTTCTCGAATTTCGTGACATTATTCATTCCATGAAATCTGAAAACATGATTGATGGGTCACTATCCGAAAGTGAAAAGAAGAAGGCATTCGGGAAATCCCTAAAACTCATCGATGCAGCGAAGCAAAAAATAAGCGACCACATTTCAAATCAAGCCTAGACCTCCAAGGATAATATCAAAATGAAGCGGCTTCGTGAATCACCGCCTTTGGAGAATCGTGCAAACGGAAAGACATCATTGATTTTATTCCGAACTTCGACGCTTTAATTCCACAAGTCCTTGAATGAATTACTTCGTCTATCGTTTTGCCTGCGACCCTGTCCGACCTACCACAGAGATTCTTATTTCAAAACTCGCCGAGCTTGATTTTGAGAGTTTCGTCGAAAATGAAAACGGCACTGATGCCTATGTGCCGGTCAGTCTAGAGTCGGAGGAGAAGGTAAAGTCTCTCATAGCACAGATAGAAGGGAAGGTAATATATCAGCGAGAGGAAATACCCGAACAAAACTGGAACGCCCAATGGGAAGCCGACTACGAGCCTGTTTGCGTGGAAAAAAAGTTCAGGGTGCGCGCACCCTTTCACCAAATTGATTCTTCTTTTGAACACGACATCCTTATTCAACCCCAAATGTCTTTTGGTACGGGGCACCACGAAACCACTTGGCTCATGCTCAACGAGATGGACACCATAGAGTGGGAGGGGCAATCGCTGGTGGATGCGGGCAGCGGCACGGGTGTACTGGCCATTGCCGCGCGAAAACTCGGAGCCCATCGAGTTTTAGCCTATGACCTGGAAGAATGGGCCTATCAAAATACCATCGAGAACATTGCGTTAAACAAGATGGAAATGGAAATCCGAAAAGGAGATGTATCGGTTATCGGAGATTCTCTCTTTGGCGTGATTTTGGCCAACATCAACAAAAATGTCTTGCTTAATGATATCCCACATTTTGCGAAAGCACTCGAGCCCAAAGGATTTTTATTGCTCAGCGGCTTCTTTAAAACCGACGTGGACGATCTGACAACATTTGCCAAAAGGCATCATTTGACAAAAGTCGCCGTACAAACAAAGAACGATTGGGCACTAATCAAACTTATAAAATCGTAGGTATGCTGAAACGCATCTTTATCTTCACCTTATTCTTCGCATTTACTCTGCAAGGGTTTTCCCAACTACGGGAGTTTTCCCGTGAAAAACAAGCTTTCTACGACGAGTTGGAAGAGCTGCTCGTTGACGCCGACAAGAAGGAGGGAAAGGCCTTTATGGAAGAAAAGTTTGGCCCCTTTTGGATCAATGGCGACATCTACAACGATGAGCAGAAAGAGAAGATCTACGACGTAGCCGATCTCATGCTCAAGAAGCGATTGCGCCCCTTTCCCTTCTACAAATCTTTTCTCACCTCATTGATGGCGTTTCCCGGGTCTCCGCAAGAAGGTGAGGGCTTCGATACTTGGGTAGACATTATAAATGTACTCCAAGGCGGCAGCAAGAGAAAGCTCGAGGAGTTTATCACCATGACCGAGGGTCTGTTGACAACCAATACGTTCTATGAATCGCCTTCTACCATTTGGAAAGGAAACAATGCGGGCTGGCAATTTAAGCTCGAAGGCAAAGAATACCGCATCGTATTTCCGGCTACCGACCTGATCTGCCTCTCCAAAGGGGATAGTTCGGTGATATACGCCACCAAAGGCGAATTTGACCAGCAAAAAGAAAAGTGGTACGGAGAAGAGGGGAAGCTTACTTGGGAGCGTGCTGCGCTGGATCCAAATGAGACATACGCGGTTATTCGAAAACCCTACGAACTCAATACTCGATCTGCTTTCTTCAAAATTGATTCCGTTCTCTTTTTCAATACTTTCTTTCAGAAGCCATTACTCGGAACGATTGAGGACAAGATTTTGGCCAACGTGACCCCTGAAAAAGCAACATACCCGCAATTCTCGTCTTACGACCAAAGGCTATCTATCCAAAATATCGTTGACAAGGTAGATTACAACGGAGGGTTCAGGATGGAAGGCGCCAATTTGCAGGGATTTGGTTCCAAGAATGAACCGGCTCTATTGACATTTAAAAGAGATAACCTTCCTCAGGTAGTTACCATGGCGCAGTTTTACACAATCAAGCCCGATGCAATCTCAACTCAAGATGCCAAGGTGATGATTTTGCTGAACAATGATTCCATCGTGCACCCCAGCCTTCAATTGAGGTACAAAAACGAAACGCGGCTTCTCACCCTTATTCGCAGCAATGAAGGGCTCAGCAAGTCTCCTTACTTCGATACGTATCACGATTTAGAGCTTTATTTCGAAGCGTTTTACTGGAATATTGACGACCCGATTATCCGAATGGGCAACCTTTTCGGGAGCACCGAAACGCGTGCTGCTTTCATCTCGAACAATTTCTTCAAGAAGCGGCTCTACCACGAATTAACCGGAATGGATCGAATCAATCCGCTCTACGCCATTCGGAAATATGCCAGAAAAATAAATGACGAAACCTTTGGCGCACAAGGGTTGTGTGACGATCTGCGATTCAGGCTCGAGAGCTACATGCCGCGATTGATTGAAATGGCCAACAAAGGGTTTATCGACTATGACATTTCTACGCAAACCATTGCGGTAAAGCAGAAGCTCTACGATTACATAGCCGCCGAGGCGGGAAATATTGATTACGACGTAATCATGTTTAATTCTGACGTGGCCGATGGCGACAACGCAGAACTCAACTTGATCAATTTCGATTTGGTCTTGAAGGGAGTCGACCAAATCCTTCTCTCGGATTCGCAGCAAGTGGTCATCTTTCCAAAAAATGGAAATGTCAATGTCCGCAAGAACCGCGACTTTAATCTGGGAGGGGTGATCCGTTCGGGGAAATTTGAATTCTACGGTGAAGAATTCGCCTTCAGTTATGATAAATTTCAGATCGATCTGATCACCGTGGACTCTTGCCGACTTTACGTTGAAGACTTCAGACCTGAATACACCAGTCTGCGTCGTGTGAAAAACGTGATTGAAGGAATTACGGGGACCATTCAGATTGATAACCCATTCAATAAGTCGGGACTGCAAGAGGAGTTTACGGAATTTCCAATCCTCACCGCCGACAAAGAATCTTTTGTCTATTACGACAATTCCGCCATTCAGGAAGGAGTATATGAGCGTTCGGAGGTGTTTTACGAACTGGAACCCTTTATCCTCGATAGTTTGGACAACTTTGCTACGGAGCAAGTGGCCTTCAGCGGACGCTTTGTCTCGGGTGGAATATTCCCGGAACTCAACGAGAGCCTCAAGATTCAAGAGGACTATTCGCTTGGATTTGTGCGCTCCACGCCCGCGGGTGGTTTGCCACTATACGGCGATAAGGCCACGTTTAAAAAAGACATCATTGTCAACTACAACGGTATTCAAGGAGATGGCCAATTGGAGTATTTTACGGCTACCGCCAATTCGGAACAGTTTACCTTCTTTCCCGACAGTACTCGCGGGGTAACGAGCTCATTTGCCAATACATCCGTAGAGACAGGCACAGAAATTCCCGAAGCCAATGCTACTGAAGTCGATTTGACGTACCTGCCGCTTGACGACAAATTGAGTACGGAAGTGATTCGCGAACCCATTAATATGTTCAATGGTCAGGCTATGGCCAAAGAGGGAACGCTCGACTTGACGCCAAAAGGAATGACCGGGAAAGGCATCGTAGAGTTTTCCGGGGCTGAACTGGAGTCTGATTCGATTCGATATAATTATCAAACTTTCGATGCAGACACTGCCGATTTCAGGCTCTTGGCTTTGTCTGAGGCTAATTTGGCGTTCAAGACCAATAATGTAAATGCACACATTGATTTTGAAAACCGGTTGGGCGACTTCAAGTCAAACGATGAAGAAACGACAGTGGAGTTCCCCGTAAACCAGTACATCTGTTTTATGGATGAGTTTAAGTGGTTTATGGATAAGAACGATATTTCGCTTGAAACGTCGCGTGAGATGGCCTCTGACTTTGTGATCGATACCGAACTCGATATGAGCCGATCCAACTTCTTTAGTGTCAGGGACGATCAGGATTCACTCAATTTTATGTCGCCAAAGGCTATCTACGATCTCGACTCCTATACCATTACGGCCGATCAGATCCCATGGATTCGGGTAGCTGATGCGAAAATAACACCGGATAGCGGGAGAGTGGTCATTCGTCGAAGAGCGCAGATGGATCCACTGGAAGATGCTACGATTCTCGCAAACTACATTACCCAATATCACACGGTACAAAATGCAGCGGTAAAGATCAATTCCAGATTCGATTACACGGCATCCGGCGAGTATGCTTATGTAGATGAGAATAAGTTGGAACGATTGATCACGCTGGAAGCGATTGGGGTGGATACCTCACTTCAAACCGTTGCCTCGGGTAAAATAATGTCGATCGACGAGTTTTTCCTCAGTCCTCATTTTGAATACAAGGGAACGGTCACCCTCAAGTCGAATGATAAATTCCTGACATTCGATGGAAGTACCCGTATCATTCACGATTGTGAACGCTTGGCCCGAAACTGGATGAAATTCAACTCCATCATCGACCCTGAAAACGTTCTCATTCCTGTAGACACAGTGCTCACTGATGATATAGGAAACCCCGTAGAAGTGGGTTTGATGGCCGAGAAAGATCCCTACATCGTCTATGGAACTTTCCTTTCGGATAAAAAGGATGACTCCGACGAAAGTATTGTGACTTCCAGAGGATACTTGAAATTTAACAAGGCAGAGCAGGCCTATGAAGTTGCTGATACGGACAAGTTGAATCAGACCTCTCTTCCCGGAAATTACGTTTCGCTCAAGCAAGGAAGTTGCGCTTTAACGGGGCTGGGGCGGCTCGATTTGGCTAATGATATGGGACAGTTTGGCCTGGATGCCATGGGCGAACTCACTTATGACCCCGTAAATGACAAGGTAGAAATCAACTCTTCGCTGGCGCTGGACTTCTTCTTTAGCGACAATGCTTTAGACGAAATGCTCAAATACCTTTCAACCGTTGCCGATCTAAAACCGGTAGACTTTACGAAGTCGAGGTACGAGTACGCGATCAGAGAAATCATGGGGCTCGAGGAGTCGGATAAGGTGATCTCAGAGTTGAGTTTGAGCGGTACCATTAAAAAGCTGCCCGATGAATTGAATAAGACGTTCTTCATTTCGGATGTAAAGATGGTGTGGGATCCTGTGATGGAATCTTTTATCTCAGAAGGAGATATTGGCATAGCGGGAGTTGGAAAAGAGCAATTTTTCAGAAAAGTCCCCGGAAAGTTTGTAGTAGAGAAAAAAGCAAGTGGCGATGTGGTACACCTCTACATAGAAATCAACGATGCCAACTGGTACTACTTCACTTACAAGCGAGGAGTTCTTCAAACATACAGTAGCAGCAAGGAGTTCAACGCAATCCTGCTGGAGGAGAAAGAAGACAAGCGAAAGCAGGCAGGAAAGAAAAAAGAGGAAAATTACATGTACATGTTGGGATCAAAAAGTAAGCGAAATATCTTCTTGGATTCCTTCATGTTTTAAGTTCATCCAAATATTTGGTTTCTTCGTCGTAACAATTATTGCTATTGGACGTATAGTCGATACCTTTAAACTATAGATTGGCTTCAAAAATCAAATACCCCCTGTGTTTGGTGGTGATGGGCCTGATGGCTAGTATCCACCTGTCTGCGCAGTATAGCGAGCAAGACTTAATTGAAGAGGCAAACGCCCTCTTTGATGAAGGAGCATTCGCCGAGGCGATGCCACTTTATTCTCAGTTGTTGAGTCTGAACCCCACCAACCCCGTTTTCAATTACAAATACGGAACTACCGCACTTTATGGTGATGCCGAAAAGAAAGAAGAGGCTGTAAAGTACCTCAAGTTTTCCGTCGGCAAACCTAACGTAGATGACCAAAGTTGGTACTACCTCGGCCGGGCTTATCACCTCAATTACCTATTTCAAGATGCCATTTCGGCCTACGAGAAGTACAAAGAACTCGCCTCTAATAGTGATTTGGAAGAAAAGGAGGTTGAATTGAAGTTAGCCATGGCCCGCAGTGGTCAGAACCTGCTTTCTCAAATCAAAGAAATCACTGTGCTCGACAAGAAGCAATCTTCCAACGAATCTTTCTTTCGCATCTATGACTTAACCGATATCGGGGGTAAAATATTGGTCACCCCCGAGGAGTTGCTCTCCTCCGAAGACAAGAAGCGCAACCACACATCACTGATTCATTTCAGAGGTACGGGAACGACCATTTACTTTTCGAGCTATGGAAAGAGCGGAAAGAACGGGCTCGATATTTACCACGCAGATGTCCTTCCCGATGGTACTTTCACTGAGCCCATAGCGGTAAAAGGTTCTATCAATACACCTTACGATGAAGACTTCCCGTATTTACACCCCGACGATAAGACCTTCTACTTCTCTTCAAAAGGACACGGAAGTATGGGAGGTTATGACGTCTATAAGTCGGGTTTTGATAAGTCCAATGGGATTTTCAGCAAACCTGTTAATCTGGACTTTGCCGTAAATACGCCCGACGATGATCTCTTTTACCTTGCCGACTCATTGAATGAAATGGCCTATTTCGCTTCTGCGCGAAGCAGTAAGCAAGGGCAGCTGGATGTCTATAAGGTATTGGTTAAGAGTGCTCCATTGGATATCACTTTAATCAAAGGAACATTCATCAATCAAATTGATCCCACTAAGAAACTAGCAAAAATCACCACCGTTGACGCGACTACCAATAAGGAGGTTGACGTACAATATACCGATCCTGCCACAGGTGAATACGTGCTTAGCTTTCCGAAAGGGGGCAAGTACAAATTCTTGGTCGAGGAGAAGAGCAGTGACAAGATTCACGCAGGGCTGGTCAACGTGCCGTCATCGGCCGGGGTCAACGCCTATCTCCAAGAGATGGAGCTAATCTCTTCCGTAGGTGTAGAGAAACTTTTGATCAACAACTTATTCGATCAGACTTACGAGGGAGATGTAATGGCATTGGCGCAAAAGATGCTCCGACAACGTGCGGCTCTCGATGTCAACTTTGATCCCGATGATGTTCCTGTCAGTCAGGATAAGCCGAGCGTCGAAAAAGATCCTGCTTTGGCTTTTTCAGATGCGGGATTTGGTGCAGGAATGAGTAATGAGAAAATCTTGGAGGAGGCAGAGGCTCGCGTGGAAGAGCTCAAGGACAGACTGGTCTTGACGACTCAATTAGCTGAAGGAGCATCCCGTAAATCAGATGAGTTTTTTGCTTTGGCAAATCAGAACAGCGCGGATGCAGAAACGCAAATTAGCAAAGTCCAAACTGAGGACAATGCAGATAGTGGCTTGGCCATGTACAAAGCAGCCTTTGCAAAATTGAAAGCTGAGGGAGAGCTGCGCAAGGCGGCAAATTCCAAGAGTCTGAAAGCAGATTTATTTGAGAGGTCGGAGGCCGCTAAAACTGAGTACGAAGCAGAAAAAGCCCGCGTCGACTCGTTGAGAGAGGCCATTGATTCAAATGATTACGACGCCATCTATGCAGGATTGGTAGCTGAGCGCGAAAAAAGAGAGAGCATTGACAAGGTGGAAGACCGTTTTGATCCGGTGCAGGAAATTCGCAGAGGGGGGCTAAAAGCAGATGCAGAGGCGCAGAAGCTATTGGAAAGAGCGCAAAAGATGAGAGATCAAGAAGAACAGCTCAATGCTTCACTGATCACGAAAAGGACACAAAGCACGAAATTAAAGGGTAAAGACCTAAAGCGGGTTCAGGAAGAAATCGCGGTGCTGGAAATGGACATTGAAGACGCCAAGCGGAAAACCAAACGCGCTTTTAAACAAGCTGAAGACGCTCAAATATTGGCGGACAATGAAATTCAAGAATTTGAAATTTTACAGGATTTAGCTGAGAACAACGACCCTGCTGTAGTTCCTTCAGAGACAGAGCCTGCTGTTTCATGGTCTGATTCTGAGCAAAAGCTATTGGCGGAAAGCCTGAGTGACTTACCTATCGACAATGAGGCTATTGCGGCATACACGGCCGAACATCCCGAAGTTTTTGAAGAAATGGGATCAGAGGCTATGGCGATGAACTTCCGCCGCGCATATGCCGGAAACACGATGGGCGAGGAGGTTGCTTTGGATGAAGAGGTTGCTTTGAATGAGTCCGAGCGGGAACGGTCTAACCCTGAGAATGAAGCTGAACTACTTGCCGATGAAAGTCAGACGGAACAAGAGGTGACACAATCGGATTCGTCACCTCAAGATGCATCAATTGTTAAGGACAGAGAAGAAGAGAATCAATCAGAGGCAAGCCTCGGTGAGGGTGTAATAGAATCAATTGAATTCGCAGCTGCAGCGGAAACATCGACAGTCGAAAGTACTAGAGATGAGCAGGCTCTCGAACAAGATGAGTCCATTGCTCTTGAGTATGACGAAACCCTTCCTCTCGAGAAAAGAGTCGAAGCTGAAAAAATTAAGATTCAAGCAGCTCAGGACTGGGTAGCCATCATCGACGAGTCAATTGAGGAACTCGAGAGTGGCACAGGCGGCGAAGAAGGAGCGGAGGAGCAGCTTACCCAATACCGAAAGTTAAGGGCTCAAAAAGCCACGGAGATCAAAGAACGTCAAAAACTGGTTACGTCTTGGAACGAAGAGATAAATTCGGCACCGGCTGCTGAAGCCATGGGACGTGCCCGCGCTGATGTCGACTCCTTGAGTCCTTCATTGGTGGCAAGACTTGAGTCTAAAATTCCTGACTACTCTACTGAAATAAGCTCTATAAAATCTGTCAGCGCTATTGATCGCGACTACCTTCCGTCACTGGCGGAGATTGAAATTTCAGGTTTGAGCGCTCCTGAATTGGCCAAAAAGCGAATACAACTCAATCAGCGTTTTATCGCTGATATCGACCAAATTCTGAGTGAAGGAATTGATTCGGATGTATCTCAAGAAGACCTCCTGGTGATGAGAAGGGTGAAGGTATTGGAAGTAATGCAGGATGAAGAGGTTATGGAGGGAAAATCTGAGTACATGCCGCGCTCTGCGGAAGCTCAGAGTTATGCCGAGTTAATTCAAGAAGACAATCAGGAAGAAACTCCTGCTTCGGTGGAGAAGGAAACCACTTACACCGAGCTAAGTCCGACGATGGCCAAAACACTTGAGAGCCCTTACACAAAAGACTCGGTCATGCCGAATTATACGGCTTTAATTGAAGCAGCCGACCAATCGACTAACGCCGAAGTAGCACAAGCGCAAACGCTAAAAATCAAAGAAGATTTTCTGGTTCAGTTACAGTCGGAGATTTCGATTTACAAGGCGGCTATAGACGCTGCGGAAAGCCCGGCACCTGAGCTTTTGGCGCGCTACGGAACGCTGTTGCAAGAAAGATCCCAAATGATCGACGAAATCAAAGCTGATAAAGAATCTTTAGAAACTATTGATGACGCTCCAATGGCTGAAGTTGTCACGGTAGAATCTGCAGATTCGCTGATAGCGGTGTTGAGTGCGCAAACTAAACTCAATAATGTTCAGTCAGATAAAGCTCTTTCAATGGTCGAGATTGAAAAAGCCAATAAAACGGTGGCGGAACAGATCGACGCTTACGTGACGATATTAGACAACCCTGAAGTAAACGTAGATCGCGATGAATTACAGGTTGAGATTCAAAAACTCCAAACGTTCCAACGAGAGTTAACTACAGCTGCGGAAGCAGGCGAATTGATCGTCGACGAAACGTCTGATGAGAATTCAGCTGCCGCTGTCAATAGAGAAGTTGCAGATTCTGTGGAGGCCGATGGCGAAATCATTGCGTCAATTCCTGTCGAAAAGGATGTTGAAGTGGAAAGTGATGAGAACGCAGCGTCTGCTCAATCTGCAGAAAGTCTCGAATTGAGTGAAAATACGCTGACCGTTGATCAACAAAAGGAATTTGAGGAAATACTCAGGATTTCAGAAGGCTTTGTAATGGATTTTGATCAAAGGTCTTCTGTAGTTGTAGATGAATCGAGCAATGAACCAAAGGAACTGCAGTCCTTAGCTGATTTAAATCGTGCGTTTGTAGTTTCAATTGAAAATAAGATCGATTCTCTCGAGTCCATTCAAAGTGGGGGAGACGAGGAGTTTCAAAGAGTGGTTACCGAAGAAATAGGGGAGCTTCAAGCGCTCAGCGCCGATAAGCAGCAAGAGTCTGATCGACTTTTGGCAGAAGCCGAATTGTTAGCCATTGTGCAACCCGCTGAGCCTTCTGATGTGAATACCTCGAATGAATTAGCTACGCTTGAGGTTGACGGTGTACTGCCCGAAATCGCTATTCCCGATCTCTCATCCATTCAATACAAATCTCTCAATGCATCGATCATTCGGAATGGACTGAAAGCTAAATCGGACTCATTGATTCGATTGAAGAGCGAATTTAACGACCTTGAGTCAGACGTTCAACGCGAGGCGGCGGTCGCCCAAATAGAAAAAATAAATGCTGAACTGAACGAAGGACTCACTCGGTCTAATTTTGCAGAAATTGAGTACTATCAAAATGAGAATAAAAGGATCCTTTCGCAGCTCGAGCCCAATAAATCCAAAAACCGCGAAGAGATCGTTGCCCTTCAGGCAAGGTCTACCCAGCTAAATGCAGAGATTCCAAACACTGAATTGAGTCAAAACCTCGACGATCAAATGAGGTTGATTACCGAACTTACCGAGGTCAATACATCGTTAAGCGAATTCAGTCAGCCAAAAGATGAAATGGACGGTAGTGCCATTTTGGATGATGCTACCACCGCATTGCTCAAAGCTGAGAGTCACGAAACGGTTTCGAATAAATCGTATGTAACGAGACTCCAAGCCATCACTTTGGAAAAGATGCCATCGGAGCAGCGAGCCGCCCTGATCGAGAAAGACGAGAAACTACAGACAAAACTCGATTTTGCTGCTTCCACCACTGAAGACGAAAAGATGTCTTTGATTGCTTCTGCCACCAAGGTTGATCAGATTGGTCTTGACCTATTATCTGAAGCTCCTAATCAGCTTAATTATCTGGTGGCAATGGTGAGTGCAGACAGTCTCAAAGGCCTTGAACAGTCCAGCGCGGCATACGCTGAGTTAAAGCAAACTCAAGCCATAGAACTCAGTAAGGAAGCCGATAGGTTGCTAAAAATGCTTCCGAATCAAGAGAGTGATCGCGATCGTGAAAGCGTCAAAGCACGTGCAAAGAAATTGGAGCAAGAAGCAGAAATTCTATACGAAACATCGGCTGTAGCTGCCGATCAAGCAGAAGTCATCAGAGCCAAAAGGTCTGAAAATGACCAAGAACTAATTGTCCTTTCTACGGAACTTTCTTTTAAGCAGCGACGAGCCTTGGATGATTTGCTATTGAAGCCCGGCTACCGAATTATTCCATCTGAAGAGCCCGAAGAAGAAGTAGCGGAAGTAGCCGAAGTAACAAGCAAGCCTGAGAATGAAATTCCGGATGTAAAATCTCTGAAAGAAGAAACAGCTCCTGTGGTTGAGAAGCCTCTGGTTTCCGAAAATGAAGTTACTGCTGAACCTAGTGAAGGCAGCACCGGATTGGCAGCTGTTAAAGGAAACTGGTTGGGTATGGTGGAGATCATCGCCGAAAAAGAAGATTTCTCGGACGTAGAAGAATCGATGTTTGTAGAGGCGAACACGAGCGTTTACGATGCCAACAAGCCAATACCCGTGGACCCTGTAATGCCCGAAGGTTTGATATTCCAAGTTCAGGTAGGGGCATATCGCAACCCTATTCCGCAAGACCTCTTTGGGCCTTACGCACCGATTATGGGGCAGAAGCTGGATAATGGAATCACGCGTTACCGCGCAGGACTCTTCAAAAAGTACGAAGAGGCCATCCAGGCCAGAAACGAAATCAGAACAAAAGGATATAGCGATGCATTCGTGGTGGTTTACGTCAATGGCGAAAAGCTTACCGGCGAACAGGCACGTGATATTTTGGCTCAGGCCAAAGAGAAGGAAGCCATCAGCGTAGAATTGATCTCGGGAGTACCTACGGATGAACCTATTGCTGAAAGTGCCGCTCCCAATACCGAATACTACAACGACCCGGAGGCAGCTGAGGCATCTCAAGTTGAAGTTATCACAGGCCTATTCTACACCGTTCAGGTAGGGGTTTACAGCAAGCCCGTGAAGCTCGATCAGTTGTTTAACCTCACGGAGCTCAACAGTGAATTAACCGCCTCGGGCGTGATCCGTTACACCACGGGAAGATTTGGAGATCTTTCCAAGGCAAGAAGCCGCAAGGAGGTAGCAGTTGACAGAGGGGTAGAAGATGCCTTTATCACAGCGTACTACAACGGTAAACGCATTTCATTGACCGAAGCCGAAGAGATTCTAGACACAGAGGGCAGTGGAGCTTTAGCAACGCAAGTGGTTGATTCTGTTGAGAACACTCTTTCTCCGAAGGAAGCTGCTGACGAAACCTATGTTGTGATCATGGGAACGTTTCTCGATGATGTTCCTCAGGAATTGGCTGACCTTTTTTTANAAAACAAGTCTTGGGGCATTCGAAAAATTCAAGGCTCCGGAAATGGCGCCATCTATCTCTCGCAAAATATGCCTTCGCTTGCTGAGGCCCAAAAGCTGTTGGAAGAGTGCAAAGCGCTAAATATCAAGTCCGCTGCAATCGGAGTTATGAAGGACGGTAAAGTCACTTCTATTCAAAACGATTGATCATTTTTACCTCATCGTCATTGTATTTCTATCTTTGTGTGAAATACATTCGAACATGCTCAACGTTGATACCTTAATAGAAGAAGAAGTAGATGTCCTGGAGGAGGCGATTATTGAAGACACGAAGGAGATCGTTCTTTATGATGATGATTTCAATACATTCGATTTCGTTATTGAAAGTTTGATCAAGGTGTGCAAGCATTCTGCTATACAAGCTGAACAGTGCACACACATCGTTCATTACAACGGCAAATGTGGCGTGAAGAGAGGGGATATGACCAAATTGAAGCCCATCTGTTCCGCATTACTCGAGAGAGGACTTACAGCAGAAATCATCTGAAATGAAAAATATTCTCCCTATTCTTTTTGCTGCGGCACTATTGCTTCAGTCATGTGCTACTGTGCCCGTAACGGGAAGGAGGCAATTGAATTTGTTGCCAAGTTCTCAAATGCAGTCAATGAGTTCAACCGAATACGACAATTTTTTAAATGAAAATAAACCACTGCCCGATTCAGACCCTCAGGCTAGAAAAATTAAAAAGATTGGTGCTGACATCGCAGCTGCCACGGAAAAATACTTAAATGAAAACGGGCATAAGGGACTCATTGATGACTTTGACTGGCAGTTTAACGTGGTGGACGATCCCACGTTAAATGCCTGGTGCATGCCGGGTGGAAGAGTTGTCTTCTATACGGGAATTCTCCCTGTTTTGGCCAATGATAACGGTATAGCGGCGGTAATGGGCCATGAAGTAGCCCATGCCGTAGCGCGTCATGGTAATGAGAGAATGAGTCAGCAGTTGGCCGTGCAAGGGGCAGGCATGAGTTTGAGCGCCATTTTGCAGGAGCAGCCTCAACTCACTCATGATTTAGCTTTGCAAGCTTTTGGGGTAGGTTCTCAGTTTGGGATTCTGGGGTACTCCAGAAAACACGAAAGCGAAGCGGATAAAATGGGTCTAATTTTTATGGCTATGGCCGGATACGACCCTCGAGAGGCGGTAAAGGTTTGGGAAAGGATGGCAGAACAAGGTGGGCAGCAACCCCCTGAATTTCTGAGTACGCACCCGAGTCATGAAACAAGGATTGATGAGCTGAATGCATTTATGGATGAAGCTTTAAGATATTATAAACCAAACAATTGAATGCTTTAACCTGCAAAGATGAAAGACAATCTCCTCGATGAATATTTTAAATTAGGAGTATCGGTTACCGTGGTGCTGTATGGGTTTGAAGATGGAAAACTTCAAGTTTATATTCAGAAAATCCGCAGTAATCCATACGCGAACGCATGGTCGCTTCCCGGAAAGCTCATCTTACCCGAAGAGGGTTTGATAGAAGCGTCTGAAGGAATTGTAACAGATGTAATTGGCAATAAGGACATTTACATGGAGCAACTCAATGCTTTTGGAAAAATATATCGGCATCCCCTGGGGCGTGTGGTCGATGTGGCTTTCTACGGATTGATCAATATGCAGGAGGACATTAAAGCACTGCGCACGGATAAGGAAAATGCTTGGGTTCCCTTTAAGGAAGTCCCTCATTTGGCATACGACCATAATGACGTTCTGACACTAGCTGCTCAGCGACTGAGGAGAAGGCTCGTTAACAGGCCTATTGGTTTTAAACTGCTTCCTGAAGAATTCACGCTTACCGAACTTCAGCAGCTCTATGAGGAAATATTGGACAGGCCCTTAGACAAGCGAAACTTCAGAAAAAAGCTCAATAAATTAGGTGTGCTTACAGCTGAAGGACACGAAGAAACCTCTAGTCCCGGACGAAAACCGAGGTTATTCAGATTTGATAAAAACAAGTACAGTGAGTATATGGAGCAAGGATTCTAAGTTGAACGCAGAAAATTACTTTTGAGCTGATCCTTTTAAAGACTTGTTTGGTAGATTAGATCGGATCAAGAAGAAGAAAGCGACAAAAAACAGAATAATCGCCACCCAAAATCCACCAAAGTAGATGCAGAGGGCCACGAATCCCGCGGCTAGAAATGCGCCAAGAGCCGTTAAAAACCAGCCTCCGATAACGTTTATGACACCTGCCACTCTATAAGGTGCACTGCCTTCTCCCCAAGCGCGATCGGCAAGAGAAGCACCCATCGCTACCATAAATGATACATAGGTCGTAGAGAGTGGAAGTTTTAAAGAAGAAGCAAACGCAATCAAAATACTCGCGATCATCAAGTTTACACTGGCTCTTACTAAGTCAAAGGCGGGTACATCCCCGGCATTCTGACGAAGCGATCGGAAACGCCAATTCACAATGGCAGTAGTCTTCCGTGGTAAGACGCCATTGAAAAATCGTGCAAAGGTGTTGGCTGAGTTTACCACGCCTCTGGATAACATATTCGGGCGAAATCGTTCATCCACTGCCCCTTGTGATCCAAGATTTACGGAAGTCTCGGTTACTTTTTTGGCTTTCGCCGAAAACCACAAGGTTAAAACCATGATCACTCCCGCACCATACAGCATATAGGGTGGGGCAGCTACAGCCTTTGACAGAGTGGACATCATAAAGCTTTCTGCTGCAAGGCCCGAATCCATCCACATCAGGTAGGATTGATAACCCGTGATGGGAACACCAATAAAATTGACCAAATCGTTCCCTGCAAAAGCCATAGCCAAAGAGAATGTTCCCAATAGAACAACTACTTTAAGCGGGTTGACTTTGAACACCCGCTCCAACAAGAAGACGAGTATTGCCGAAGAGAAAAAAGTGATGACCACGATTGAGAGACCGTTGCTACTTACCGATGAAGCTAGTTCAGGAGTGACAAAGGCCGCTCCTTTAATTCCTTTCACAAGCATAAAGTAGACAATGATTGAAATGGCGAAGCCTGCAAAGATGGCACCGTATTTCTTCATTCTCTGTTCAAAGCGAAAAGTGAAGAGAAGACGTGTAAAAAATTGAACCACAGCGCCTATGGTAAATGCTACACCAACACTCAGGAATATCCCGGCAATGATTTGAGAAGCTTTTTCATAATTGATGACTTCCCAGATGGAAGAAGCTACTTCGGGGTTTGAAGAAATGGCCAAGAGTCCCGTGACTACCGACGCACCGAGCAATTCAAAAACGATCGACACAGTTGTGCTGGTCGGCATTCCAAGTGAATTGAATAAATCGAGTAGGAGAATATCCGTAATCATCACTGCCATGAAAACGACCATCACATCGGCAAATGAGAAAAATTCGGGATTAAATATTCCTTTTCGCGCTACTTCCATCATCCCGCTGCTGAAAGAGGCACCCACAAAGACACCCGCTGCCGCTATGCCAAATATGACGCTTCGCTTCGCAACTTTGGAACCGATAGCCGAATTTAAAAAATTTACAGCATCGTTGCTTACGCCTACCATCAGGTCGGCTATGGCCAAAATTAACAATGCAATTACCAGAATCAGGTAATAATCCATTCGTGGAAACTATTCTAAGGCAGAATTATTTTTTTAGGTCTTTGTTTGCCAATCATTTAACAAACAGCTGACCTTTTTCTATTGCGGTTACAATTCTAACTAAAATCACCCGGCGACAGTGACCACGCAAGGTTAAGTAATTATTAAGTCAATACTAATTATTCGATGATCGTTTTTTCCAATCCAGAAGCTCAATCCTATGCTCCCTTATAGCGTCATCAAATGAATGCACTATTGACTTTTGGATTTACCTGCTCTACCTTTGTAGAAATTAAGATGCTATGACCATATTCGAATTTAACTCCTTAACATTTGACGGAAAAGCCTCTCTTTTAACTAAATATGGAAGATATTTGGATGAAAGAAGCACACCTGCAGGGGCCAGAATTCTTATCCACGATCTATTTGGATTCTACGTGGAGGTTAGCTATCGATTTGATCGAAAAGTTCAATACATACGGGCAGTAAATAATATTTTCGAATCGGAAACCTATTTAGAAAGTATAAATCTCCTCCATCTCAATTGAGATTAGGGTTTTTAACGGTGTCGTTGATTAGCAAGACGGTCCTTTTCTCATACACCCAATGCTCCAGAGACATTTTCGTCATGGATTGAGCATTGAAAATTTCGCTCTTCACAGAAATTTTTTGTGGTTCTCCTAATACCTCGCGAAGTTCAACGGCAGACATCCCTTCATAGACCATTGGTTGAGCCTTTGTTTCATCTCTTGCCGTTTCTGAGCATGAAGAAAAAAAGAGCAAGAAAGTAAGTGTGCAAAAAAATGCCTTACGCATTTCGTAAAATGCTTAATTGCTCTTTCAATGCTTCAATTTCTTTCTTAGCCCGATCAACTTTTTTCTCAACTTCTTCTTTCAGCTTGTCTGCCCCTTTTGAGGCAGCAAAGAATCCCATATTGTTCTCAAATTGAATAATATCGCTTTTAAGCTTTGAGATTTTATTTCGAATGTGATCTTGCTCGCGTTTAATTAATACATCGCTTTTGTTAGAATCTTTCAGGGTTTCGATCTTTTCCTCGAGCCTGATTTTCTTGCGTTCGTTGTTGTCTATGTCAAGAGCACCATATTTCTCGTCCATCAGCTCCTTATACTTGGAGCCTATTTGATCTTTTTTGTCAAAAGGGACGAATCCAATGTTTCTCCATTTTTCACCAAATTCCTTTAGTGCGGCGATATTTTCGTTTCTCTTTCCCTTCTCCGGAATCCAGGCACTTAATTCAGCCAGGAGTTGTTCCTTGGATTTTAAGTTTTCCTGTTCTCTTTCGTCGCGTCCATCTCTGTGCTTGTTTCTTCTGTTGAAGAACTCGTCGCAAGATTCTCTAAACTCGCGCCAAAGCTTATTTTCATCCCGTTGATGAGCGGGACCTATTTCTTTCCATTGTTTTTGCAGCTGAATTAAAGCGTTGGAAGCTTCTTTCCAATCTTCGCTATCCTTAAGCTCCTTAGCTTTTTGAAGCAATGCCAATTTTTTGTCTTTATTCTCATTTTGTGCATGCCGCAACTCCTCGAAATGCCTGCGCTTATTGTTAAAGAACAAATCGCATAAGGACTTAAATTCCTTCCACAGCTCCCCCGATTTCGCTTTTGGTACGAAACCAATCATTTTCCATTCTTTTTGTATTTCAATAAGCTCGCGCGATTTGTCTTGCCACTTCTTCGCCGATTTCAATTCCAATGAAGAAATATGTCTCACTTTTTCAAGAAGGAGCTTTTTCGCTTCGAGGTTTTTTTCTTGCTCCTCCCTTCTTCCATCATAGAATTCCTGAATCTTCGCATATACAGCTCGGGTCGTTTCCCAAAACTCTCCTTTTATTTTATTCCATTCTTCTTTGAATGTAGGACCTATCTCGTTCCAGCGATCTTGATTGAGACGAACTTCAACCTCGAGTAATCGAATGTCATTTTCATCCAGCAACTTCTTCTGATCAGCCAGGACATTATTTTTTTCGTCCAAGTTGTGCTTTAAGTCCAGCTCTTTAAGCTCCTTGTAGATATTGATGTTGTAGAAAAACTGCTCGACATATTTATTGTAGTCAGCATTGAGGTCTCTGTAGTCGTCATTGCTCACTTTTGGCAGCGACTTCCAATGCTGCATAATTTCGTTGAATCGAGCAAATGCTTTCCCAATATTTTCTTCTTCGGCTACCAGCTCTTTCATCTCAAGGAGAATCTTTCGGGCTTCTTCTACCGTTTCCTTCTCCAACTTTGCCTTGGACTCTTTCTTACTCCGAATCTTTTCTCGGAATTTATCCGTAACCTCTTGCAGCTCTTTTCTAAATTTCTCGAGTTCTTTAGCCGCCTCTTTTTTGTTCTCTTCTTTTTGCTCTGTCTCGCTCTGCTCGCTTATGTGATTACTCCGGTCAGGTTTAGTTTTGGATCCCGGCTCTGTAGGTGATCCTTCGTCAGCAGGTATTTCATCAGACTCTGACTTTTGCGCATCAGCGTCGTGTTCTACCAATGCTTCGTTTTGGGTTTCTGCAGAATTCCCGGATTTTGCCGTAGTCTCGTTACTTGGCGGAGCCTCTGCTTTTACTTCTGGTGCCGCCACTTCGGGACTGTTTGGTTTGCCATCCTCCTCATTATCAGAACTCTCTTCTTGCACGGAAGCAATTCCATGATCAAGCAGATTTTGAAGTTGCGACTTTAGCTCTTTGAATTCGCTTTGGTTTGCCAGCACGTCGTCAGAATTGGCTAATTCCTTTAGACGGGTAAGTATCTCAGATTTCATAATGGTCTGTCTTTTCTCGCTTACCAATTTAGTGAAATAACCAACAAATAAGTGGGTTTTCGATTTGAAATCGGAATAAGCCAATTAAGAAATACGATAAGCATTAGGTAAATTGGTTTGTAGAAAGTCTAGAACTTGATTCCGACTACTGAAATGTCGTCGATTTGTTCTTTTGCCCCTTTCCAACGTTGAAAGGCTTCTTCGAAGATGAATGACTGGGCCTGCATGCTATATTTGGAATTTGAACAGATGAGTTTCGAAAACCGCCGTTTTAAGAACTTTTTATCGTCGGGTCCTCCAAATTGATCCACGAATCCGTCGCTCGTCAAAAAGATGCTGTCTCCTTTCGAAATTTTGATGCTTTGATTTTGAAACTGTCGATCAAATATGTGATGCTTCCCGCCGATCGGTTGTCTGTCGCCTTTAAATACGTTGAGTTTACCGTTTAGGAGATACATGTCTTGATAGGCCCCGGCAAAAGTAATTGTCAATTCAGGAATGTTTATTTTAACGATACTAACGTCCATTCCGTCACTGGATTTGGCTTCGGTTTTCTGACGTAAAGTTTTGATAACCTCCTTGTTTAGCTCTTCCAGAATAAGGGCAGGATCATTGATTTCTTCGCCTTGTACTATTTCGTTGAGAAGGCTATGTCCGATTATTGTCATCATGGCACCTGGAACTCCATGCCCCGTGCAGTCAGCAAGAGCCAAGAGATACTCTTCTTTAGGCTTGAGCTCGTGAAGCCAAACAAAATCGCCGCTCACAATGTCCTTAGGTTTATATATCAGAAAAGAATCATTGAAATATTTCCTGATGTGATCTTCCCCCGGAATGATTGAATCTTGAATTCGTTTCGCATAGTTGATACTATCCGTTATGTCGAGATTGTGTTTTTCAATGACTGAAGCACGGTCCAGATACTCCTTTTCCGCAAGTTTTATTTCAGTGATATCCTCGGCATAAACGTTTATGTAATCTTTATTTTGAATCGGATGAAATCGCAAACGAAATATTCGGTTGTTGGATTCGAGGTTTAGCTTTTGCTCTTCATCGAGCTCAGCAGCGAGCCGTATGGTATTCAAAACTGATGCTCTGCTAAGCACGCCATGTACTTTTGCTCCCCACTGATCCAAGAGAATCTTACCGGGCTCATTTGCATACAAAACCTCTCCGTTTTTTCGGAAACGCATCAAGGCATGGGTATTTTCTTGAGCAAAATTGGCAAGTTTGGAAATCTCTTGCTCGGCCTTTTTTAATCTAGATACATCTGCATCTACAAAGAGTAAGTTTTCGACTTCGCCAACATCATTGAGTATTGGTGTAATAGTAGTGCTCGACCAAAACTCGTGCATTTCTTCATTGAAATCCTTGGTTTCGTAGATGTATTTCTTCTTTGTTCTATTCACCGTTTCAATAGCATCCTTAATCTTTGGGTAGCGACTTACTTCGGCTACTTCTCTTCCAATGAACCTGCTCAACTCCTCTGCACTGTAGTTGTTAGTGCCCTTATTTTGTTGGTTAATCCATTCGATTTTACCTGCTTGATCCGTTAAAAGAATCAAGTGTTCGCTTTTTCCCAATACAAATGAAAGGCGTTCGAGTTCCTTATTTCGTTCGTCAGCTAACGATGCATACTCTTTAAGTCTGTTTTTTGTCAAGCCCTCTTGACGAAGAATGACCTTGATGTATTTCTTTCCGAGAATGGCCATTAATGTGATGATGATAAACATGACGACAAGCCGCTGAAGTAGAATCTTCTTTGCCTGGTATAGCTCGTCACTAATAGATTCTTGGACGTAGAGGTAACCTCTGTAAGAAGAGAATCCCGGAAAAGTAATTGGATAGGCGTAAAATAAGCTTTCGTCTTCTGCCGATGATTCCACTCCTTTCTCGATTGGCTTCATGGGTAAAGATTCGAGAATCGATTGAACGTAGACTCCCGCATTGTCAGGACCTGCTGTTCTTCCCGATGAAATTATTTCGGTAAGGTTGTCTTTGTTCCTTATAAGGATGAACGAAAGTCCATCCTCGAGTTCATTTACGCGATTTACATTGGTCAGGGATTGCTCAAGCTTCGCGCGGATGATCTGATATTCTTCGTCGCTGGTTATTTCTCCTTCTACTCCAATCATTATGGACTCGAGTTGCAGTGATTGGGTTCTGACCACTGTTTTGAGAAGGTTCATTTCATTTCTTTTGAACCCATCAATGGCATCCATGTATGAGACTACCGAAAAAATACCCGTAAGACAGATCATCACACTCACAATGAGTATGAAGAGTTTCGAAGTGATTCTGGAAATAAAATGAGGCATAAGAGGAAAAAAACTTAATCCTATTACGGGTAACGTGTTAAAAAGTTTGCTAAAGGATCAAGTCATTAAATGCCAATGCTCGATGTACTACCTCTTTCCTGATTTAAATGCAGAAATTGCATTTCGCGTGAAATCACTTAGCACAAGTTTGCCGCTCATTGCGGCTCGTTCTTCCAGCAAATCATCCCAGTTTTCCGTTCCCGACCAGAAGTTTTGCTTTAAAGCCGCCATTGCTTCGGGGTTGCTCTTTGCCAGCTTCCGGGCTAAAGCATCAACATGCGTATCCATCTCTTCGGTTGTATCGAAGACATGAGAAAACAATCCCTGTCGCTGTGCCCACTCTGCCGTTCGCCAGCTCGATGCATCAATGGTCAGTTGTGACATCCCTGTAACTCCAAGTTTTCGCTCTACGGCAGGACCTACCACAAATGGACCGATCCCTATAGCCAATTCACTAAGCTTTACCGATGAAAACTTGGTGGCGAAGCAGTAATCTACCGATGAAGCAAGACCAACACCTCCGCCAACGGTTTTCCCCTGAACGCGACCGATTATAAATTTTGGTGCTTTTCGCATGGCGTTGATCACCCGTGCAAAACCCATGAAGAATTCTTTTCCAACTGCTTCATTTTCTATTGACATGAGCTCATCAAAGCTAGCTCCCGCACAAAAGGCGCGTTCGCCACTGGATTTTAAAACGATAACTTGGATTTCGTCATCAGCTCCTGCAGCGGTGATTGTTTCAGCTAAAAGCTTTAAGATCGCCCCGGGCAGTGAGTTACTGGCAGGATGAAAAAATTCGATCGTTCCTACTCCTTCAGCTTTAGTAAGAATGACATTTCCGTTTGGGAATTCAGTTGGATTCATTTTAAATTAAATTTTCCTCGTAATAATTTGAATAGAGTTGAAATCTGAGATCGCATAGAACTTTTAATCCTGATTTTTCTTTTTGACCATGGTCAGAATAGTCGCAATCGCCACAGTTTCGTCTTCTTCGTCGTATACATCTACCAAAAATTTCACTATTCCTTTTGCGATGTCGTCTTCGCTTTTCTTTTGTTGTTCGATTTTTTCTTTGACCGTGAGCCTTACGCCAATAGTCGCTCCCGGATATACGGGCTTCGTGAATCGGCACTCTTCGATTCCGTAGTTCAAAAGGACCGGACCCTTTTTGGCTTCTACGAATAATCCTGCCGCCTTGCTGAGAACGAAATATCCGTGAGCCACTTTTTGCTCGAATATGGTCCCCTCAAGCGAGGTAGCGTCAACATGAGCATAGAAATTATCGCCGCTTACGTTGGCGAAGTTGGTAATGTCGGCCTCAGTAACGGTATGCTTTGCGGTAATTACCGTATCGCCGACTACCAAATCTTCAAAGTGCTTGCGAAAGACGTGAACTTCCGTTTCATTCTGTTTTCCACCAACCTGATACTGGTTTGTGACCTTGGTAATTGTGGTTGGCGAACCTTGAATGGAAGTCCTTTGCATATAGTGGAATACTCCGCGTGTCCCGCCCATTTCTTCTCCGCCTCCGGCTCTCCCCGGGCCGCCGTGCGTGAGCAAAGGCATTGGGGATCCGTGTCCGGTACTTTCTTTAGCGCAGTCGCGGTTGAGAACCAAAATTCTTCCATGATGACTGGCAGCTCCCAGTACAAAATCCTTGGCAATGTTGTCGTCGTAAGTTGCCAAAGAGCAAACCAATGAGCCTTTGCCCATTTTGGTGATTTCAATGGCCTCATCCAAGGTTTTGTAAGGTAGAAGCGTACTTACCGGTCCAAATGCTTCCACCTCATGAGTTGAAAGATTGTGGAAAGGATCCTTGTTTAGTAGTAGGATGGGGGATATAAACGCACCATTGTCGGTGCCCTCACCTTGAGCGGTGACTTTGTCCATATTTCCATAAACCAACTCAGAACTCTCGAGAAGCTTTTCAATTTGGTCACGTACTTCGCGGACTTGCTCATGTCCCGCAAGGGCACCCATCCTGACGCCTTCAATTTGAGGATCACCAATGGTGGTTTTTGCCAATCGGTTGGCTAAGGCGATTTGAACATCTTCAATTCGATCTTCGGGAACGATTACCCTTCGGATAGCGGTGCATTTCTGTCCGCACTTCACTGTCATTTCTCGCTGCACCTCTTTGATGAAGAGGTCAAACTCGGGGCTTCCCGGTTCAACGTCGAGTCCCAGCACGCTTGAGTTCAACGAGTCGGCCTCCATATTGAATGGCACCGCTTCCTCTACGATTCGCTTGTTCGACTTGAGCATTTTTCCCGTTACGGCTGACCCCGTAAACGTCACCACATCTTGTGACTCGACGGAATCGATAATTCCTCTGGCCGATCCACAGATCAATTGAAGTGCACCTTCAGGCAATATTTTCGAGGCGATGATTTCGCGGACAACAACTTCGGTTAAGTAAGAAGTTACAGTGGCGGGTTTCACCACGGCGGGAACTCCTGCCAGAAAGTTCACCGCTACTTTCTCAAGCATTCCCCATACGGGGAAGTTGAAGGCGTTAATGTGAACGGCTACACCTTCCTTTGGCACCATAATGTGATGACCGATGAAAGATCCGCCCTTGGAAAGGGGAGCCGCTTCGCCATCCACATAAAACGGCTCATTGGGAAACTGCCGCCTGAGGCTTGCGTAAGCAAATAGATTTCCGATTCCGCCTTCGATGTCAATCCAGCTATCGATTTTTGTAGCGCCTGTCAGATAAGACACTTCGTAGAATTTGTCTTTTATTGAAAACAGGTGAAGTGCCAACGCCTTGAGCATTAGTCCGCGTTCCTGAAAAGTCATTTTACGCAAAGCGGGATTTCCAACCTTGCGTCCATATTGGAGTATATCGCCGAAATCTAAGCCCGTACTGTCTGCAACTGCTACTTCGGAGCCGTTGATGGCGTTGTAAAGCATTTTGCCTTCACCGTCACCGGGAGTCCATTTTCCTAAAACGTAATTTTCGAGTCTCATGTAGGTGGTGATTTGAGGCCACGAAAATAGGGATTTTAAAAAGAGTGCCCGACCATCTTTCGCTTTGGACCCTGCGCATTGCAATTACAATCTTGTTCTGAAAAATTAACCCTTAAGGCCGTAAAGAAGGCACAAAGCGCATTAAGATATGCGCTTGAAGCGGCACATTCCCGGTTGCACGTTTTAAATTCTCAATTGTCCCTTCCTAATTCTCAACGGGAATCAATTCAGTCTCTACCTTTACATCATTCTCGGTCAGCGTCCTATGGACAGGGCATTTATTAGCGATTTCCAAGAGCCGATATCTTTGTTCTTGATCTAAATCTCCTTCCAGCAGAATGCGTCTACTGAATACCTCCACCTTGCTTTTCTTTGCTTCGGGGTGTGAGCTATCCTCAACGTGCATCTTGCTATTTCTGAGCGATACGGTTACTTTCTCCAGAGGCCACGATTTGCGCTCAGCGTACATTTTCAGCGTCATGGCCGTGCAAGATCCCAATGAGGCATTGAGCAGTTGATAGGGGGTAGGCCCCATATTGTTTCCTCCAACATCTTCGGGTTCATCTGCCAGGAAAACATGATCTCCGGCAGAGATTTCGGTAGTGAATCCATCACTACCCAGTTGAACGGTGACATCTTCGGACGGCTCTTTGCTCTCGACCGGCGTGGGTAAATAGCGACTTATCCAGGCACCAATCATCTTAGCTGCGTAAGAGGCGTCATTCTTTTCAGTAAGTAAGTGGTTTGCACCGTCCAAGGTGATAAAGCTCTTGGGGTGGCGTGCAGCGATGTAAATTTCCGCAGCGTTGTCAATACTTACAATTTGATCTTGCGGTGAGTGCATAATCAATAAGGCCTTTCTGAGTTTCGGGAGTATGGCGGCTGTTTTCTGACTTTCAACATCGTGTATAAATTGAACTCCGATATTAAATGGTCGTCCGCCAATATTGACCTCCGAAATTTTCTCTTTTTCAATCTTTTCTCGGCTTTCTTCAAAATGATGAAGCACGTGCTCCGCTTCAGACGGGGCGCCAATGGTGCAAACTGCCTCAATCGAATCAATTTTAGCCGCAGCATGAAGCACGGCAGTGCCCCCTAGAGAATGCCCGACCATGAGTTTTGGTGTGCTGTAATTCTCAGACAAAAAGTTGGCCGCAGCTTCGAGGTCTGAAATGTTTGATGTGAAATCCGTTTCACCAAATTCACCTTCGCTCGTGCCCAAGCCAGTGAAATCGAACCGCAAAACACCGAATCCGTATTGAGTCAACTCTCGAGAGATGTAGGTTGCTGCTCTGGCATTTTTGCCGCAGGTAAAGCAATGGGCGAATACAGCAAAATGCTGTGGCGGTCTTGTTATCGGTAATTCAAGCTTTGCACTAAGGGTGAGCCCCGCCTTATTTTTGAATTTAATATTCTTTGACTTCAAGGTATTCAGATTGAGTGAGAGCCGAAGTTAAAATTTTATGGACAGCTACTTGGTCGGGAGTTATACCTTTGCTGATTATTAGTTCAAGCAACAGATGGGTAAAATATTAAAGTATGTCTTGTTATCCGCTCTGGCGGTAGTGTTAATAGTCTGGGTGTATGTTCAAAGCCACACGCCGGTCTTAAGAGGAAAGCTGGAAATAACGACGCTGGAATCACCGGTCGATGTCTATTTTGATGAATACGGTATTCCCCACATTTATGCCGAAAATGCCAATGATGCCTACATGGCATTTGGTTATGTACATGCCCAGGACCGACTTTTTCAAATGGATTTGATGAGAAGAGCTGGCGGGGGGCGCCTTTCTGAAATCATCGGCCCTGAGATGAAGGAAGCCGATATGTTTTTTCGAACCCTCGGAACAAACCGCCAAGCCGAGAAAGATGCAGCTAAATTTGAGAAGCTTCCTGAAAACGTCCAATCCATGACGCAAGCCTACCTCAAGGGGATCAATTCGTTCATTAAAGCAGGAAATTTCCCTTTGGAGTATAAGTTATTAGGTGTTGAGCCTGACTCTTTTACCGTGGAGGATATCTACTGCACAGGGGGGTATATTGCTTACAGTTTCGCTTATGCATTGCGCACCGACCCGCTCATTCAAGATATGTCCGAAAGACTGGGGCCGCCTTACCTCAGGTCTTTAGATATGGCAGTAACAACAGATCTTCTTCCCGTTGATACAACGAGCACTGATACCACGGCAACCGATAGCCTCAAGGAAAGTTTTGATTTGAGCTTGACCCGACCTCATTTCCCCGATATGCTTCCCATTCCCACTTTACAAGGGAGCAACACATGGGCTATTGGGCCTACTCGAACCCTTTCGGGAAAGGTGATGCTCTCTAATGACACGCACATTAAATACTCGGCCCCAGGAACGTGGTACGAGGCGCATATCGAATACCCGGGATTTAGCTTTTATGGAAATTTTTTGTCCGGTGTTCCCTTCGCTTTGGTGGGCCACAGCAGAAATCATGCTTGGGGTGTAACCATGTTTGAAGATGATGACTCTGATTTCTTTTTCGAACGTTTTTCGGAGCCGGACAGCAGCTACACTGTATACAAGGATAGCTTAAATGCTCCTGTTCGTAAATACACTGAGACATTGGTGATTAAGGATTTGCCTGATACATCCTTCACCGTCTATGAAACGGTTCACGGTGTGTTGATCAACGATTTTCTACCTGTAGAAGTAGACCGACCCGTATCCTTGTACTGGAACTATTCCAATATGGACAATCGGCTATTGGAAGCATTTCATAAATTGAACCGTGCTGACAACCTCAAAGAATTCGAGAAAGGAGTGGCAATGATTGGCTCTCCCGGACTTAATATCAGTTACGGAGATGCAGCGGGAAACATTGCGCATTGGTCTGCTAGTAAGCTATTGAAAAGACCTGATTCCGTAGATGGAAAACATTTTGCAGATGGCTTTTCAGCAAGTGCAAGCTACCGTGGTTTCTATCCATTCGAAGACAATCCTCAAGTGGTTAATCCCGTATCGGGATTTGTTTTTTCAGCCAATCAAATGCACGATTCGATTGAAGGAGTTTTGTATCCGGGCTATTATGCTCCCGACTCCAGAGCCGATCGTATAGAGGACCTCTTGAACGATCAATCTATCGCAACGGTTGAAAGCATTCAGGAAATGATGCTAGACGTGGTCTCTACTACAGAAGCTGAGACGGCGCATGAGATCTCGAGAGTGATCCGAGAGTCGAATGAAGCACTTACGGATTTGCAAGAATCTGCTTTGGAAGAAATGGAGGTCTGGCTAGGTTCTCACAAGCTCACAGATGTGGAGCCTACCATCTATTACAAAACGCTTTATTTCATTTTGAGGTATGCCATGGTTGACGAAATCGGTGAGGACCAATTTGAAAAATTGCTCAAGACTCATTTGATTAAGCGAACGTACCCCAAGCTTATCGCAAATGACCAATCTCCGTGGTGGGACGATCTGAAAACGCCGGGGAAATTAGAAACCAGGGAACTAATTTTCATTAAGTCCTTCAAAAAGGCAATTATGGAAATTAACGAAGAGCTAGGAGAGGACATTTCGTCTTGGCAATGGGAGCGGGTCCACTTTATCGAACACCCACACGCCTTTTCGACCATTTCTGTGTTGAAGCAGTTTTTCCATATCGGACCATTTTCCGCTCCGGGAGGAAATGAGACCATTAATAACGCCGGCTTTATTCTTAACGGCGATGGCATTTACACCGCACACTACGGCCCTGCTATGCGAATCGTGATTGATTTTGCCGATATTGAGAATGCGACTTCTATTTTGCCCACGGGTAACAGCGGCAACATAATGAGCCCCCACTACAACGATCAAGCAGAGATGTACGTGAAAGGCGAATTCAGAAAAATGAAGATGAATAAAGCCGAGATTCAGAAATCCATTAACCGGCTGATGCTGCTACCTCCTGAAAAAGAGGCTGAATGATGTAACATAAAGTAAGTTTATAGGGTAAAAAGTGGGTAAAACGACCCCTTTTGAATTCGACCAAAATTCTTCTCCTCGCATTTCTGTTTCCGGTAGTTGGCTTTGCTCAGCTCCAAGTAAACCTAGCTGACCACCCTCATTCAATCGTACAAAATCAACTCCTTGGAGAAGGAGTTGAGCTTCTTGATATTTCCTTCAATGGAGACTCGGGATTCGACACGAACCCGCAGATAGGCACCTTTACGAACGGATGGGAGTCTATTGGAATTTCCGATGGTGTAATTATAGCAACAGGCAGAGCCACAGTAGCCGAAGGGCCAAATGATCTGCCTACCGCTTTTGAGTCCATCGAAGAAGAAAACGAACTCACCGAGGATGCAGACATTGCCGAACTCATGGGCGGCTCAGTTGAACTAAACGATGCTGCCGTTCTTGAGTTTGATTTTGTAGCCAGTGGCGATACATTGAGATTCTCTTACGTGTTTGCCAGCGAAGAATACAATGAGCACACCTGTTCGCCGTACAATGATGCATTTGGTTTTTTCATTTCCGGCCCCGGGATCAGCGGCGATGGCACTTTTACAAATAACGCGGTTAATCTCGCTAAGATTCCGGGACGAAACGTTCCCGTTGCTATCAATACAATCAACCTTGGAGTACCGGGGGAGTACGGAAGTACGGCGATTTGCAATGGAGCTGACATCAGTTGGCAAGAAAACAGTCAATATTTCGTAAACAATGAGGACAATACCGAGTTGAATACGACTCAATTTGATGGGTTTACCAGAGTCTTCAATGTCGCTGTACCCGTTGAATGCGGTGGGACCTATCACATCAAGATGGCCATAGCAGATGCAGTAGACGGAAAAAACGATTCTGCCGTATTCATCAAATCGGGAAGTTTTGCAAGCGAAGCACCACTCGCCGTAGAACATCAGGTCCTTAACGCAATCGAAGGACAGGCCGTTGAAGGCTGTAGTAGCTTAAATTTTAAGTTAGTAAGAAGCGATAGTACCAATGCCAAGATCGTATACCTGAAGAGTGAAATTGCGGCGGCTTTTCCCGAGGTATTTCCCGATTTTCCTGATAGTTTAATTTTTTATCCCGAGCAGGGATATTTGAATTGGGAAATTCCGATCGTTCACAATGGAATACCTGAAGGCGAGCGCGTTTTTGATATAGATTTTCTTCAACCTCAGGTTTGCGGGCTGGATACCGCAGAAACGACCGTCACTATTCCCTTTTCCGATACGCCACCGATATCCGTTGAATTTCAAAACACTATTGATGTTTCTTGCGATGAAACAGGAATGGTCAGTGTGGCAGTTTCAGGAGGGTTGGAGCCCTATGAGATCGATTGGGAGGGAGGCTTTTCAGGATTCGAGTTTGAAGTCGATGCAGAAGAGGCAATAGTGCTCCAAGGTGCTGTTACGGATCGGTGCAACATCCACGAACAAGAAATCGCAATCCTCGTCGAGCCAATTGAATATGACCCTTTGCAAATCGTATTGCCCAATGAGTTTTCAATCAATTGTTTGGACCCTCTGAATGTTTCACCGGTAATATCCGGAGGACGAGGAGACTACTCGTACAGTTGGCTTTTTGAAGGCGATGCAATAGCGTCATCGGAGGAGTTGCTGATTGATTCGCCTCAAGAGGGAATGTTATCCTTATTTGTGAATGATGGGTGCGTCCCATCAGACTCTGCTCAGGTCGTTCTTGAATATGTCAACAATCCGATCTCTGCTGATATTGGCCAAGACTTTCTTGGATTCTGTAATGAGGAAGTGAGTATTGTGCCTGATGTAGCAGGAGGCTTTGGAAACCTCAGTTTCGAATGGAAAAGAAATTTCGCTTTGGCGGGGAGTTCTCAAACCTTCACCTTTTTGCCGATTTCTGCGAGCATAGTAAGCCTCAAAGTGACCGATGAATGCGGTCAGCAAGCTTTTGACACGCTGAATGTCACTATAGAACAAGACCCAATTGAAATAACCTTACCCGTTGACACTTCAATTTGTGAAGGCAGGAGACTGGAGTTTATACCTTCCGTGACCGGTGGAACGGGCGAATATGAGTTTCTATGGCTCGAACGCGAAAGCCATGAACTACCTCTGAACGTAATTCCGAAAAGAGACGAAACGTACACTTTGAGGGTAACGGACGAATGCTTTCAGAATGCTGAAAAAAGCATGAATGTTTCGCTAGTCGCTGTAGAGGCAGATTTCGAATTTGATTACGAGACAAATGTTAAGCCTATTGTAAATTACTCTACAGAAGGATTGAACTATTTCTGGATACTTCCGGGAGGTGAAACAAGTACTCTATACGAGCCTGATTTCGAGCCGATTCTGGATCAAGACCAAATGGTGACACTTGAGGTTACGCATCCTCTCGGTTGCTCAGATTCAAAAATTGATTTTTACGAGCCACCACTCAATGTATTTATTCCTACAGCGTTCACTCCCGATGGAGACGGACTCAATGATATTTTCAAAGCGGAGGGGACCTTCATTTCTGAATTTAAATTTTGGGTATTTGATCGATGGGGGAATGTGGTCTTTCATTCAACTGATCCTGACCAAGGGTGGGACGGCTCTGACCCAAACGCAGATTTTGCCGCTCAAAATTTAATATACAGTTACCGAGTGTTGGCGAAAGGTTACAATTCACAGCTCATTGATAAAAAGGGAAGTGTGACCGTGGTGCGCTAGTCGATCAGCTCAACTAAAGACTTACTCACCGAAGAAGCCAAGGCTACCCCCATTCCGCCAAAACGAACGGCGCAGTATACTTTATCGCTGAGCCGTTTAGCAATGTATTTCTTAGAATCTCCCATCCCCATTGTTCCGGACCAGCGCATATCTATTTTAAATTCCTGATCGGGTAAAATGACTTCTCGAAGAATTTTTTCTAAATGCTGTTGTACGACATCCGAAGTTCCTTCCTCATCCGTCTGCTCAGCTTCTACCGCCAGATGCCTGCCTCCACCGAGAAGCACCCTTCCATCGATATCGCGAAAATAATCATAGCCGCGATCGTGATGAAAACACCCGCTCCATTTTAAATCTTTTATAGGGCTGGTTAGCAATACTTGAGCTCTGTTCGGATCAACTTCAACTTCAGGTATTAACTCCTTTGCAAAACCATTTGTAGCAACTACGACTCTCTCACCCAATATCTCACCGATATTGGTATCCAGAATGCAATTTGACCCCGACGAATCCAAATCTTTCACCTCAATTCCATTGAAAATTTCGACGCCTTTCTCTCTAGCCAGCAAAACTAAGTTTTTCATCATGAGTCCGGTATCTACCGTGCCTTCCAACTCGTTGACAATCATATTTTCGACCCCGGCAAAACCAAATTCATCAATGCGATCAGATACATCAATAAATGCCTGTCGGCGAATGCATTGAACTAGCTCTGCATTGATATAGCTTAGACTTCCCAAGCATTCGCGATAAAGATCCTCATTTTCATTTTTAAACACCTCAAATCCACCCGTAGGCCTATAGCCAAGGGACTGATCTCCCATTGTTTCTCTCAGTATGTTCAGCCCTTCATAGCGCTTGGCAACCAAATCAAAGACTTCCTTTTCCGACATATGTGTCAGGTCATCAAGGATTTCCGAGACACTTCCGAAGCAAGCAAAACCTGCATTTCGAGTGCTGGCCCCCGAAGGAAGTACACCTCTTTCCAAAATGGCAATTTTCCAATTGGGAAATTTTCTTTTCAAAAATATTCCGGTGGTTAAACCCGTTATACCTGAGCCAATAATTAATGCATTCCAATGATGAATAAAATGCTTGGTTTCCCAGTAACTAAATTCCTTCATATCTCGTTAACACAGTTAAACGTAATAGGCATCAAAGAACGAAGAAATTCTTCGATATTTGTGCCAAATTGAAGCACCTGCACGGGCTATTTGTGACTCCAAATAAACGAACTATTCGAGCTTGCCTCTTAAGCATATTATTCTTGTTGGTGATACCTCATGGTATATTCGCCCAGGATGACCTGAATATCCATGGGGTGGTCTCTGATGCGATGACCTCTTCCAAGTTGGGTGATGTAAAGGTTACTGTGAAAAAAGATGGGAGCGTTCACGATAATTACACCACTCGAGCAAACGGGAAATATGAGTTTTATCTCGACTGCGGCAGCCAATACGAGTTTGTTTTTGAAAAGAGCGGTTTTGTAAAGCGTTCCATCATGATTAATTCAAAGGGTGTTCCCGAAGAGGTTATTGGAGCAGGGATCATCATGCCTACGGATATGAGTATGTATGAGATCACCGAGGCGATGGCTGATGCTGATTTGAGTGTTTTTGACAAGCCGATCGGTAAAGCATCTTACGACCCTGCACAGGCGGATTTGGTGTGGGATTTTGCTTATACCAATCAGGTGAAAGGCGAGATATTTAAATTCATTCGCGACGTTGAAAAAAAGCAGAAAGAGCTTGAAAAAGAAGCTACTGCCGAAGAGAAAGCGGCTCTTGAACTGGAAGAGAAGTTTAATGAATTTGTGCAAAAAGGTGACGATGCTATTCGGGACGACGATTATGAAGATGCGGTCCTCAACTACCAAGCGGCACTCGATTTAAAGCCCGGAGACGGAGCTGTTCAAGCCAAGCTTGGCGATGCACAGACGAAGTGGAATGCGCGAAAAGCACAACAAAAGTTAGACGCAGACTACTCTGCGGCACTGGATGCCGGTGATAGCTTTATGCGAACCGAAGAGTACGAGAAGGCCGTTGAAAAATACAAGGAAGCACTCGAGCTCAGACCCGAAGAAAGCTACCCTCAAGACCAAATCACAGAAGCAGAGCGAATTATTGAGGAACTCGCTGCGGCCCTCGCCAATCAAGAGCAGTTCAACAAAATTATGGCAGAGGCCGACGGATTGTCCGATGAAGAAAAATACGCCGAGGCCATTTCAAAATACGAAGAAGCGCTGGTGGTGATACCCGGTAATAGCGAAGCTGAGAACAAACTCTCCAATGCTCAAGACGCGTTGGCAAACCTCGAAGCGAAAGCTGCCAGACAGGCTGAATATGACGAAGCCATCGCTTCTGCGGATGAGGCATTTTCTTCAGAACAATTTGAGGAAGCAATGGCAGCTTATGAGAAGGCGGCCGATATCTTTCCGGATGAAGCTTATCCACAGACCCAAATTGAGTTGTGCGAAACGAAACTCGAAGAGTTGGCCAATGCCGCAGAAAAGCAGCAGAATTTCAACGATTTAGTTGCTGAGGGTGATGAAGCCATGTCGGAAACCGACTTCGAGAACGCGGTTTCAAAGTATCAGGAAGCACTTAAGGTGATACCGAATGAGGAGCCCGCAGTTTCTAAATTGGCTGAAGCTCAAGGATTGCTGGATGAATTAATGGCCGACCAGCAGAAGCAAGAAAATTACGATGCGCTTATCGAGGAAGCGGATGACGCACTTTCTAATGAATCGTATGATTTGGCCAAGACGAAATATCAAGAGGCCAAAGCCGTGCTACCGGAAAAGACGTACCCCTTGGATCAAATTACCAAGATCGATGCAATTTTAGCTGAGCTGGCTGATGAAAGAGCGACTCAAGAAGCTTATAATGCAGCTATGGCGGCAGGAGCAAGTTCAATGGAATCGCAGGAGTATCAAGCTGCTGTCGGTCACTTTCGAGATGCACTTCAAGCCATATCTGAAGATAAAGATGCAACGAAAGCATTGGAAGATGCCAATGCAGCTTTGGCTGAGCAACAGGCAAACATGGCACAGCAAGAGCAATACGATGCGCTTATAGCATCGGCGGATACCAAGTTTGACAAGTCGAAATGGACCGAAGCTATTGCCGACTACTCAGCGGCATTAGAGATTCTGTCAGATGAGACTTATCCGCAAGAAAGAATTGAAGCTGCCAACGCTAAGATTGAAAAAGAGAAAGCAGAAGCTGAAGCGGCAGAGTTGAAGAATGCTTTCGATGCCTTGGTAGCTGAAGGTGATGCAGCATTGAATTCAAAAGATTTTGACACATCCATTTCAAAGTACGAAGAAGCGCTGGACTTGTTGGACAGTGAAGAGGTAGAAGCGAAAATTGCGGCAGCCGAAGAAGCCAAGAAGGCCTATTTGGAAAAGCAAGGGCAGCAAGAGCAATACAACGATGCCATTGCCCGAGCCGATGAATTATTTCAGGGAAAGGATTGGGTAAAGGCAATTGAGCGCTACGAAGAAGCCCAAACGATCAAACCCGATGAGTCATACCCCTCCGATCAGATCGCTCTGGCCAACGAAGAAATTAAAGCGGCCGAAGAAGCTGCCCAAGCTGAGCTTCAAGCACAGTTTGATGGGCTCGTTGCAAAGGGTGATAAGCTATTGGAGGAAAATTCTTTTGACCCATCGATTGACAAGTACAAAGAGGCTTTAGCCATCAAGGAAAGTGCAGAGGTGGAAGATAAAATTGCGAATGCAGAAAAGCTTAAAGAAGAATTTAAGAAGCTGCAAAGCTTGGGCGAGCAATACGATGAGGCCATTGCAAATGCCGATGCGCTTTTTGCCGAAAAGGCATGGCTTGAAGCGAAGTCGAGCTACGAGGTCGCCGTGGAACTAAAGTCGGAAGAGCAGTATCCCAAGGATCGAATAGCATTAATCAATGAAAATATTGCTGCCGAGGAAGCCGAGCTTCAAGCAGAGTTTGATGCCTTGGTAGACGGAGGAGATAAATTCATTGACAACAAATCCTTTGACGAAGGAATAGCTCAATACGAGCTGGCTCTTAATATCATGGAGAGTACTGAAGTAGAAGATAAAATTGCCGCAGCTCAATCTGCGAGAAACCAATTTGAAGACGCTCAGGCCAAACAAAAGCGGTACGACGAAATCATTGCTGAAGCAGATGTTGATTTTGGCCAAGATAGCTGGGATGAAGCGAGAGCTTTATACGAGACAGCGGCAGAAATTCTTCCAGACGAATCTTATCCAAAAGATCAAATCGCACTGATCGAGCAAAAAATAGCCGAAGCTGACGAGGCCTCTTTGGCTGCTCTGCAGGCAGAAAGAGAAGCAAAAGTAAACGCCTTGGTTATCGAAGGAGACGAGCACTTCGGACAATCAGAATACGCAGCCGCTGTTGCAAAATATGAGGAAGCACTGGGCATTTTACCCGAGCGGGCAGATGTGAGTGAGAAGTTGAGCGATGCCGAGGCAGCTCTGCTGGCTCTGGAAGAGTCCAAAGCGCTCGAACAAGCATACATGGATGCCATAGATGAAGGAAATGCTGCCTTTGACACGCAAGAATGGGAAAAGGCATTGGCGAGTTATGAAGCTGCTGTGGAGATAAAACCAAACGAACCATATCCGAAAGAGCGTATCGATGAAGTGAATCTCAAGTTGGATGCTATTGCGGAAGCTGAGAGACTGGAACGTGAGGCAGAGCTTAAAAAAGACTTCGATAAGCTGATCGCCGCCGGTGATAAGCTATTTAACAAAACAAAATTTGAAAATGCTCTCGAAGAGTATCAATTGGCTTTGAACTTGCTTCCCGATAATGAGCTGGCAAAGCAAAAAGTGAAAGCTGCACAAGAAGCTCTTGGAGAGATCGAAGCAGATAGAGCTGCCATGAATAACTACAACGCGGCTATTGACGAGGGTGACGAGCTATTTAAGAGCGAGAGCTATGAAATGGCAAAATTGAAATACGCCGATGCATCTGACATCATGCCAAGCGAAGAGTATCCGAAAAACAAAATGGTCGAGATTGATCTGATTTTGGAAAAACAACGTTTGAAGGAGTTGGCAGGAGAGAAGGAGGCACTGAACCGCGCTTATCAGACAGCGATTGATAAAGGAGATGAGGCGTTTGCCTCAAAAACGTATGATAAAGCGCGAGCAGCATATAATGAAGCAATTGAGCTCAAACCCGACGAGACCTATCCAAAAGGACAGCTGGAGAGAATAGATTTAAAAATCGAAGAAGCCGCAAATGCGAAGCGAGAGCAAGAAAGACTCGCCGCATTGGAAGAGGAGCGAAGACGCGCAGAGGAAAAAAGACGAGAAGACCTAAGCCGTGTCAACAGTGAGTCGGAAGATCAAGCCGAGCGATTCATGCGTGAGGCTAGAGAAGCTGAGGCGAACGAACGCTACAAGCGCATCCAGAAGATGAAAATTCAGGAGGAGGAAAACATCGATCAATACCAGAGTCAATCGGGTGAATTGCGAGCGGAAAACTATCTGATTTTTCAAGGTTATCGACGAAAATTTAGTGATCAGTATAGCGAAGCTATGAAGCTTCAAGCTGCAAAGGTTGGAAACTCGGTGAAGTACAAGAAAGCCTTATTGGGATCTTCGGGAAGATCAGAAGAAATGGACGAGGTGAGAAACAGTGATCAATACGATGAAATACTGGCTTTGGAAAAAGAGATTGCCACGTGGAAAGCCGAGATGAGTGCGGCGGAGAAAAAACTCATACGACAAGAGCGCGAAAAAGCTGCAGAAATACTTGCTGATAGTGAATTGCAGGCATCCATGAATTACAGTGAACGGGTTACGGCCAACAAAGAATTTCAGTCAAGAGCAGAAGAGCGCTATCGCGAAAGTGAACAACTGGCACAACAGCGAAGGGACAAGGCAGCCGAAATTAAAAAGCAAAACGAGGAGTACAACGACTATTTGGCTGATATGAATGAAAAAAGTCTGAAAAATGCCAAACAAAACAAGCAGGATCTGAATGAGCGCTACGCGGGCAGAGATGCGCAAAATGGCACCTCAAATGATGTGTACCGTTCTGAACTTGCTGAAAATTATCCGCAAGGAGTTACCGAGGAGAGCTCTACTTTGGGAAATAAGGTGATCATTACCAGAATAGTGGTGAGCGGGAAGAATGGTGATGAGTTTAAAAAAGTCGTTGATAAGGCAGGTTCCTATTACTTTAAAAACGGACACTCGATTTCCGAGAACACCTGGAATCGCGAGACAATAGACGCCTTTAATAAAAGGAAGGATTGATGGAATCAGAAAATAAAAGTGAAGTGAAACAAGGAACCGTAAAGTTTTACATCGATGAAAAACTTTTCGGCTTTCTCACCGATGACGAAACAGGGCAGGAAATATACATCCCCGTATCAGGTCTAATCGACGAAATAAAGAAAGGCTCCCAAGTATTTTACACTCCTGCGCAAGGACAAAAAGGACTAGAGGCCATTGATGTGAAACTTCGAAAAAAGTAACTCCTTAATTTGATTCAGCAGTTTTTTCCTTTGAGGCGGCCTCTTTAAATCGCTTCAAGAAATCTCCAATTTGATCCACGCCGATATCCTTCGCACGAATCACGCGATCCTTATCCAACACAAAAATCTTCGGAGTAGAGAAAATGTCGAAGGTTTCCGTGTACTTCAGGCTTTCGTAATTCGTTTTTCCTGTTGTGATCAGCCTGGTGGCAAAATCCGCACTTTCAAATGCTTTTTGAGGAATAGAGACATTGTAGAAGTTCATTTCATTCTTGTTGATGAACTTATTCCATTTTTGAGTATTGTCAGAACTCACCGCGTAGATCGCCAAGTCATCACCCTCGTAGGTGTTGAAGAATTCTACCAAGATTGGTGTTTCCTTTTTGCAGTGACCACAATCCGGATCGTAGAAGAATAGCACGACGTACTCCGTTTCTATATCGCGCTTTATGCTAATCCAATTTTCACCGGTTGTATCGGCCAAAGTCAAGTTGGGCACGGTTTTTCCGATCAATGTCTTCTTTTTAGCATCCGATTTTTCGATAATGTTTTTAAGCTTTTCTTCGTCCATCCAGGTCGCCATTCCTGTCTTGTAGTAAGTATCCACCATGTGGACAAATACTTCGTCCAATCCCATGATCTTTGAAGTCTCGAAATTATAAGTTGTGTAGTGCACGGTGTATTTGAAAACATCGGAATTCGGATCCATGCGGGCGATTAATTCATCGATTGCCGGGATGAGCGTATCGGGCGTTTGAATTACCGTTTTGTTTAAATAGGTGACCAGCTTGGTATGGTAAATCGGTGTACGTACAATTCGATCATCAGTCAAATCGATATGATCAAAGTAGTGGTCTTTAAACCAGTAGTACCCCGCTTCTCGATTTTCCTTCAGTTCTGCGGGAACTTCCGGATCTATGGACATAAAAATCTCAGCAGCTCCAAATTTATCGGGATAATTTTCTCGAACCGCTTTCTGGTAATCCAAAACTTCTGAATTGAGATTGCCATACTGTTTCTTGATCTTTTCCGCGGCTTTTGGCTTGTCCTCGTTTTCCTCAAGCTGTGCGACTAGTTTCTCTCGTTGCTCTTTTTTGGCGGTCAGGTACTTTATGTAATCATACATGATGGTGTTATTCACCGACTCCAATACTTCCATATTTCCCGTAAGGTTGGTCGTATCCGTTTTCATGTGAATGTTTTCTCCATCGGCTATGATCAATTCGAAATAGCGCGGGCCTGGTGCAACTACGGCATATTTTCCCTGCTTATCGGAATCGATGGCTTCGAACGAAAACTTGCCCTCGGCATCGGTGTAGGCCGTATCTGCGTAGTATAGCTTTTCGCCATAGTAATTTGCCAAATAGATCACAGTGTCTTCAGCACCGGTAATTTGGAACTTGTAGGGATCATTTTGAGCCAAGGCTACATTTCCTGCAAACAATAAAAAGAACAGTATATGCTTCATGCTAAATTCGATTTTTCGGGTCCATCCAATAACCATGCTAAATTAAGATGCGATTGCCTCTTTTTTAAATTCGCTGGTAAAGTGAAAAGTGAGTTCGGGGTAATTTTGTTGTTCCAACTTTAAGATCCATGCACTAGGTGCCAAAAAGACATCATTGTCATCTTTGTCTTTTACAATGTCGCTGGCTTTGATGCGAATGAATTCATTCAACTTCTCTTCGTTATCCGAAGTCAACCAGCAAGCTTTATAATAATTCATTCCACGAAACTCGCACTTGGCTCCGTATTCGTGTTCCAATCGGTACTTGATTACGTCGAACTGCAGTTCGCCTACCGTTCCGATGATTTTTTTACTTCCTAATTCTCGTACAAACAGCTGAGCAACCCCCTCATCGGTAAGCTGTCTGATGCCTTTCTCAAGCTGCTTGGTTTTCATTGGGTCTCTGTTTTCCAGCTCTTTAAAGATCTCAGGCGAGAAACTGGGTATACCTTTAAAACTCATTTTTTCACCTTGAGTTAACGTATCCCCAATTTTGAAGTTGCCCGTATCGTACAGCCCAATTACATCACCCGGATAAGCTTCTTCAATCGTGCTTTTCTCACTTGCCATAAAACTGGAAGGGTTGGAAAACTTGATGTTCTTGTCCAGTCTTACGTGATGAAAAAAGGTATTACGCTCAAACTTTCCGGAACAAACTCGTAAAAAGGCGATTCTATCTCGGTGTTTCGGGTCGAGGTTTGCATGAATCTTGAAGACGAATCCACTGAATTTTTCTTCTAATGGCTCTACCTCGCGCTTATCAGTATCTCTGGCTAACGGCTGAGGGGCTACGTCAATGAAAGTTTCCAAGAGCTCTTTTACCCCAAAGTTGTTTAAGGCGCTGCCGAAGAAAACGGGAGCCAACTCTCCATTCAGATAGGTGTCGCGTTCAAAGGGTTCATAAACTCCATCTATCATCTCCACTTCCTCTCTCAACGTATCGGCAGGTTCATCCCCAATAATGTCGTCTAATTGCTCGGAGCTTAGGTCTTCAATATCCACAGTATCTGAAGCAATCTTGGTTTTGCTGACAGAAAACAACTTAAGATTCTGATTGTACAGGTCAAAAACTCCTTGGAATGTAGGCCCGATTCCGATAGGCCAGCTCAATGGCCTCACTTTTATCGACAGCTTGTCTTCGAGTTCATCCAGCAGGTCAAAAGGGTCTTTTCCATCTCGGTCCATCTTATTCACAAAGATGATTACAGGTGTGTTGCGCATGCGGCACACCTCCATGAGTCTTTCGGTTTGTGCCTCAACACCTTTTTGGCAATCAATTACCAAGATTACACTATCCACGGCGGTGAGCGTGCGGTAGGTGTCTTCGGCAAAATCTTTGTGCCCGGGCGTATCCAGAATATTAACCTGCATACCTTTATAGTTGAATCCCATAACTGAAGTAGCGACGGATATTCCTCTTTGGCGCTCTATTTCCATAAAGTCGGAAGTCGCCGTTTTCTTAATTTTATTGGACTTCACCGCCCCAGCCGTTTGTATGGCTCCTCCAAAAAGCAAAAACTTCTCTGTGAGCGTCGTCTTTCCCGCATCGGGGTGAGATATAATGGCAAAGGTCTTTCGGGTGGAAAGTGCTTCTTTTAGTTTCATGAGAATCCTATTCGGGCGCAAAATTAATGATTCTATTAGCAATGGAGTTGCTTTATTAGATTTGTAAAAAATATGTTTCAATGAAGAATCTGTACTCGGCTTTCATTTTTTTATTCATCTCTGTTTTTAGTTTTGGTCAAGGAATTTATTTAGATCCTACACCAACTGATGTCGGCAATAATACCGTGAGGTTATATGTCGACGTATTTTCGTTAGAATGCAACTGCCCTGAGTTGGCTGATGCCGATAGTATTGAGAATCCTCTATACATATGGACATGGGCGCCGAATGAAATGCGCCCCGATGTTATTGTGGGAAGCGAAACCCTTAATGTATTAAACGGCAATTGGGGTGATTCCAATGAAAATCTACAATTGACCCAAGACCCGGCGCAGGGTGGATTGTGGTATTTTGATTTTGTCGGAGTTTCACCGTCGGAGTTTTACGATGTAGCTCCAAGTGTAATTTATGAAGAGGGGTTATCTTTTGTCATCAAGGAGAAGAATGGAGCTCCTGAAGGACAGCCGGAGCAAAAAAGCCCCGATATCAATTTACCTGTCGAAGCCGGTGGGATAGAAGATTTTTCAATCGATTATGAAACGGTTCTCACAGGTATTGATGGAGCAACTACCATTACAAATGCCGGAGATGAACGGATTTTCGTGACGGAACAATCCGGTAGAATTCTTGTGTTCTACCGGGATGGCAGCATAGAACAGGAGGCATTTCTGGATATCCAAAGCAGCGTAGAATCAGGAGGTGAGAAGGGTCTTTTGGGCTTAGCTTTTGAACCGAATTTTTGTGAATCGGGACGCTTTTATGTCAACTACACGGCTGACGACGGAGGCTTAGTGACTCGAGTGTCTCGTTTTACACTGGACCCTGAAAACCCTGCGGTTGGTGATCCCGATTCTGAAGAAATTTTGATTCAATTTGATCAAGACTTTGGTAATCACAATGGAGGTCATATTGAATTTGGCTCCGATAAATTACTTTATGTCGGAACGGGAGACGGTGGATCGGCAAATGATCCGAATAATCGAGCACAGGATGTTACTTCTTACTTGGGAAAAATGCTGAGAATTGATGTAAGTCCCGATGACGGCTACATGATCCCGACGGATAATCCATTTCTTTTTGATGATTTTGGTCAGGATGAAATCTGGTCATACGGATTGCGAAATCCGTGGAAATTTGCTTTTGACCGCGAGACTGGAAATATGTATATCGCCGATGTTGGACAAAACGCCTTTGAAGAAGTAAACTTTGAACCTGCCGATGCCGAGGGTGGACGCAATTATGGCTGGCGCTGCTATGAGGCATATGCCGAGGCTGTTTTGTCCGAATGCGACCCTCAGGAATATGTATTCCCGATAGTAGACTATTCTCATAGCAATAATGGCAACTGTTCGGTAACAGGAGGTCGCGTTTACCGTGGCCCCTCTTTTGAGGCATTCGATGGCTGGTATTTTTACACGGATTTATGCTCCGGACTTTACTGGGCAGTTTCTCAACTCGGGGGGGCAACGTTTGAACAGGATCTCGGATCTATCGGACAGAGCTTTGTCTCGACATGGGGTGAAGACGTTTGGGGAGAAATGTACTTTGCCAATTCTAACGGATTGTACCGACTTCTCGATCCGAATGATGAATTGGAAGACCCTATCACTCAATCGGGTAATACCCTTTCTTACTCCTTGGATGGCGTTTCGTATGAGTGGTTTCTAAATGGTGAGCTAGTGGGCAGCGCGGCGCAACTTAACTTAACTGAAGTTGGCGAATACTCACTTGTGTTGACCACTGAGAATGGTTGTCAGATAGAATCCAATATAATGGTGACTTCATTGAGTACAGGAGATTATTCGGTTTCGAGAAGCCCATTGACGATTTTCCCTAATCCGGCTAGCGAGTCTGTGACCATAGATCTGGAGGGATATTCGGCTAGTGCGAATACTCTGGCGATCTACTCCATTGATGGTCGATTAATTCGTTCTGTCAGGACTAACTCCAATCGGTTAGAAGTGAATTTGAGTGATTACGCAAAAGGGGCATACATTCTCAACCTGCTCGATATTTCAGGGAATTCTATCGCTCAATCGAAGCTGATCAGGCAATAGAATTTTGAATTTGAGTGAAATGGAGTCATTATTTACGGCATCCATATTATTTTTTTTTCGTCATTCTTTTCGATCGGGGTGAAGAAAAGCCTATTCATACTATAGATGTGGAAAACTCTTGATCCTTTGGTGCTTGTGCGTCCCCTAAAATTTCATATTTGTTCGCCTGAGTGCCATCAATACCAATGATTGACCTGTTAATACTGATGCAATGATTAGCCGTCCGAATGTAAATCCTTATTTTCACGAAATAAATTCGAATATTTGGCGGTCGAATGCGCCTAAATACGAACGCTTTTTCAATTTTATGAGGACTGTACGGTTTCTTTCAGCAGCATTTTCGGTGCTATTTTCTTTAGGTGTTTCTACTTCGGGAGATGCTCAGATTTACGAAGAGTTTTTTGGTTTTCAATTTGATTGCTCAGGGCAAGGGAATTCGGCTGATGGATTTGACCCGGGAAATGGCATTTGGACTGTCGCTCCAAGCGGATTTAATGGCCCTTTGGCGAATCAGTGGTATATCAGTAATTCCGCTGTCGGAGGGGGTATAGTTGGAGACTGTATTACCGATTGCCTGGCAGGGGGTGGTGAATTAACCTTACATATCGGAAATGGTATGGGGTTGGACCAAGGAGCGGTTTACGAAGAATCGGGAAGTGGTATTCCTTATCAAACCAACACGCGTGTGCAATCTCCTGTAATTGACTGTTCGGGGTCTTTCAATAATACCTTAACGGTAAGGTTTGCGCACAATTCACTGAACCCAAGCGATATTGCCTCAATTGTGTACACGGCTGATGGTGCCGTTTGGACAGATCTTCAAGATTTACCAAGTCCCGGATTGTGTCCACCTGCGGGTCCGAATATGGTTTGGGACGAATTGACTATTCCACTGCCTGCCTCTGCTAACAATAATCCCAACGTTCAAATCGGATTTAATTGGAGGAATGACGACACGGAGCCCGGAGTTGGCTTGCGTCAATCAGTGGCTATCGATTTTCTGCGGGTGGAGGCAGGTCCTGCACCAAGCGTTCCTACCCCTGCTTTTTCAGTGGTTGACAACGAGGTGGATTTTTGCGAGCAGTCTTGCATTACCTTTTTAAGCGAGACCGTTTTTGATCCTTTTTCAGACGGGGCGCTTTCTGCCACTTATGCTTGGGAGTTTCCGGGAGCTGAGCCGGCAACAAGTAATGCTCAAAACCCTACTAATATCTGTTACAATGAACCGGGAGTTTATAATGTAACACTCACGGTTACTGATAATATTGGAACGAGTGCTCCATTTACCCAAAATGCATACATCACTGTTCAAGAGTGCGGGCCAACGATCATAGTAGATATAGATGATAATACACCCTGCTCAGGTGAGCAATGTGTAAATTTAAATTCGGACCAATCTTTAGGCGATATCAACGCAACTACATGGTTATGGACTTTCGTGAGCGAGAGCGGTTTGGATATCGTCTCCTCACAACAAGCTAACCCCACCAACGTATGCCTCAATGAGATTGGCTTCTATGATGTAACCGTTTTCGTTGAAAACAATGCAGGTATTACTGAAGAAATTGTACTGACGGATTACATCGAGGTTCTGGACTGCTTTGGTCCCGAAATTGATTTTACTGTTTCTCAACAGGTCTTTTGTGTTGGTACGTGTATTCAATTTACCGATCTTTCAACTTCAAATAGTCCCATTACAGCGTGGAATTGGACTCTTCCCGGTGGACAAGCCGTGGGTGAAGATGACTCCGGAGTTTCTACTCAACAAAACCCTGAGGTCTGTTATGATGTTGCGGGATCTTATTGGGCGGTATTATCTGCGACCGATGCGCAAGGTCCTACGGCAAGGCCTGATAGTATCTTGATTACCGTGGACCCTTGTACAGGACCAATAGACCCAAATTTTGGTGCGTCCGATACACTTATTTGTGCCGGTGATTGCGTCGACTTTCAAAACCAATCACTGGGTTTTCAGACCGATTACACTTGGATATTTGGTGGAATTGCCCAGTCGTCTACGGAGGAGAATCCCGAAGTGATTTGTTATGACTCTCCGGGTTCTTATGACGTCACCCTTATCGTTGAGAATGGTATTGATGTGCCACAGCAAGCAGTTAAAACAGACTTTATCACCGTTGAAAATTGCATTAATCCTCCCGTTCCAAGAATTAGCGTCAGTCAGGATACCATCTGCGCAGGTAAGTGTGTCGACTTCTTTGATCAAAGCACAGGTTTGGGGAGCGAATTCTTTGAGCATGAATGGGTTTTTTCGGGGGCAGTAGAGGGAAGTCAAACTTCCACTGATCCAAACCCAACCCAAGTTTGCTACAACAACCCCGGTACCTATGATGTCGCTCTGAAAATTCTTCGACCAAATGTCCCTGATAGTGCGACTCAAGTTTTTACTGATGTTGTAACCGTCGTAAATACCCCTGAGTGCCTTCCTACCATAATTCCAAGTATACCTGATACGATCTGTGCAGGCGACTGTGCTTTCTTCTCTGCTGATTTTATCGATGCTGATTCAGTTCGATGGACATTCAATGGAGGTAATCCAGAAACCAGCACCGCTTTTGAACCTGGATTAGTATGCTTTCCCGCCGCAGGAGAATACATTGTTTTTCTTCAAGCCTACAACGAGGCAGGGGAGGCACCAACCGTTTTCAGAACAGTAACGGCCACTGAACGACCTCCGCTAAATGCCGGTCCCGATATTACTATTAACGCAGGAGCAGAGGTGGAGCTCACCGCTGGTCTTGGTGGTCAAGTTCCCAATGGAACTTTCTTGTGGCAGCCGTTTGATCAAGTGGATAACTTCAGTTCTCAAACCGTAACGGTATCACCGGATGAGACAACTCAATTCATCGTTTATTATGATCAAGACAGCTCCTGTACAGCTGTCGATACGGTCACTGTAAATGTTAATTTTATTGCAGCCGTTGGAGTGCCGAATTCATTCTCTCCCAATGGCGATGGTAGGAATGATGTCCTCAGAGTGCTGGGGCAAGGCATTAGTCGAATGGAGTTTAAAATATTCAATCGGTACGGCCAGCTTGTTTTTGAAACTACAAATCAAAATGAAGGTTGGGATGGACTACATAACGATAAAGAACTGAATGCAGGCACATTCGTGTATACACTTGAAGTTTCCTTTGCAGAAGGTGGCAGAGAGGTCTACACGGGTGATATAACTCTGGTTCGATAATTCAGCTTATGAGAAGAACAGCTCTGACACTTGCTTTTTTCACCGCGATCCTGACCTCTCAGGCTCAGCAAGACTTTCACTATTCGCAATTTTTTGCGTCTCCGATCACTTACAATCCTGCTAATTCAGGAGCTTTTGAGGATGATATCCGTGGAACGCTGAACTACCGTAATCAATACGGTTCGGTTGCTGAGCCATATAGAACTTTTGGTCTGTCGGTAGACGCGCCTATTAAAATATCCAACGATGCCTACGATCAAAATTTTCTCGGTGTTGGATTAACCGTGGTGAATGACAATGCAGGAACAATCGATTTCAATCAATTGCACATTGCGGGTTCGGCTGCTTACGCCATAGATCTGGGAGGGACTGAGCAAAATCCTCATTACATCTCTCTAGGCCTGCAAATTGCCTTTGTTCAACGATCGATGAATTTCACCAATTCAACTTGGGAAACTCAGTGGACCGGTACAAATTTTAATCAATCTGCGTCAAGTGGTGAGGCCTATGTTGGAAATTTGACCGAAGCTAATGTATCCTTAGGCGGAGGAATTTCATGGTTTAATGCGATCAGTGATAATGCGAGAATATTAGCGGGAGCCGCTGTTTTGAACGCAAACACTCCTTCGATGGAACTACTCGGTCGAGAGGACGATTTGCTGAGAAAGTATACCGGGCATGTGAGTATGGCAGTTGCACCGGAAACGCAGAGCGTAATATATTATCCTAACTTATTTGTGATGTTTCAAGGTCCGAATCGGATTATTGATATTGGCTCTGAGGTTGAATTCTCACTATGGGAGCGAACAGACTTCACTGATTTCAAAAACAATCTATCTCTGAACCTCGGAGCATACTACCGCGTTCAAGACGCGATCTACTTTATTGGGAGAGTCAACTATTACGACCTTTCATTGGGAGTAAGCTACGATTTCACAGCTTCTCAATTGTCAGAAAACAACAATGGTCAAGGCGGGGTAGAATTGGTGATTGGCTACAGAACGACTTTTAGCGGTCCCGGCACCAATCGTCAGAAATTGATCAGAAGCAAAGGTCTCTAAAATCAGATCCGCTTCATTTGCCCTTTGATCATCTTAACTTGATCATCCAATAGATTTCGGGTATCCAGCTTTTTAACATCGGCCAGCAAGTTGATTGCTTCCCTTTTCTTTCTCTTCATTACTGCAATACCAGCCAAATTGAGTTTGGCAACCGCTTGATCCGTTTTCATACGGAGGCCAAGAGAAAGCGCTTTTCTGAAATAACGTTCGGATTTAGTGGCTCCTCGTGTTTGCGCCTCAATCATTCCCATCAAGTAGTAGTAATATGCCTCCTGAGAATTCATCAGCTGATCGGGTTGTTTGATTTTGGCCAATGTGTTTTCTGCTTTATCAAATTTCCCTCTTCTGACATGGAGAAATGCAAGTAAAATCAATTCGTGTCTGAACAGGAAAAGGACGACCAGGCCTGCTAACAAAACGAAAAGAATTCCATTCCCAATATTGCCTGTGGCAAATTGATAAATGCTCCAGGCTAAGGCTAAAGCGATAAGTACGTATTTGATTATTTTATTGATCATACTTTCCTTTATTTAAGGCCTGCAAATGTAACGAGCTTTGGTTGATTAATCCGGACGACTTAGAAAAAAAGGATCTTTGTAACAAAGTGTACCTTGAGTCGTCTTCCCTGTGAAATCCAAAAGCAAACAAACATGAAAAAGCAAATTTACACACTGGCAGGTCTTATTTTAATGGCCTTTTCAACATCTGCTCAAACAGATGTAATTTCAACTTACTTCTCTGAATATGAAGGTAGAGAAGAAGTAACTACAATTATGCTATCGGGAAAAGCGTTTGAGCTGGTAGGTCAAATCGATGTCGAAGAAACCGAATTGCAAGAATACAAGGAAATGGCATCACAGATTACCGGTTTAAGAGTAATTGTAGATGACAACGATCCCTCTGCTGTTCAAACGGCTCAGGCGGCTCAAAAAAGACTTCCTGCAAATTTTGAGGAGTTGATTTCCGTGAAAGAAAAAGATACTGAGTTCAAACTCCTTATAGATGAGCAAGCCGGCGTAGTTCGAGAATTAATAGGTATTGTTGGGAGTGATAGTACTTTCGCGATTATGAGTCTTGTAGGAAATATGAAGATGAGCGATGTAGGGCAGATGACTCAGCAATTGATGAATGCAGGTTCTAATCTCCACGATGAATTAGGAGGTATGACATCAGACCTTAAAGTCTTCCCCAATCCGGTTGATAAAAACGGAGAGCTTAGCGTAGAGTTTTCCGACGATCTTTCGTCTTCCCAAGTCAGAGTGTATAATGCTGCAGGAACCGAGGTAAAAGCTTTCACGGCTCAATCAGGCATTAATTCCATCGACGTGTCCGGTTTGGAAAAAGGGGTTTATGTGATTAGAGTAGACTCAGATCTTAAGGAAGTTTCCGGAAAGTTCATTATACAGTAATAGCAAGTAAGCCAAAGCCTACCGATGCAAAAAGGTGATTTTCAAAAAGACGTATTTGTCCACCGCAATAAGATGTATCGGTTTGCCTTGTCTTATCTCAAGAATGAAGAAGAAGCAAAAGACATCGTGCAAGAGGTGCTCATGAAAATGTGGGAAACTCGATCGGATCTCGAAGAAGTGAAAAATCTGGAAGCATGGTGCATGACCCTTACGAGAAATAAATCATTGGATGCTTTAAAGAGAGCAGGGAGGCAGCGGAACGAACAGCTGGAGATTCACCACGAGCCCGTAAATGCGACCAACCACAGCCCACTTCAAGTAGTGACTGAAAAAGAATCCATTGAAAATGTAAAGAAGATAGCCAATGAGTTGCCTGAAAAACAGAAAACTGCATTTACACTGCGGGAAATTCAAGGCTACAGCTACTTGGAAATATGCGAAATAATGGAAATAAACATGAGCCAGGTAAAGGTCAATATTTTTCGCGCCAGAAACACTATCAAAGAACAATTAAAAACACGCTATAGCTATGAGTAATTTGAAGTTAAAACAACTTGAAGAAAAATACTGGCTGGGTGAAACAACCCTAGAAGAAGAGCGTGAATTAAAATCAGCAGCTCAGAATACTCCGGAGACATTATCACCTGAATTTATTCAGCTGGTTGCTTCATTGAATGATGAAATTGCAAACGAGGACATCAAGCTCGATGATTCATTTGAATCGGAATTTTGGGATGCCGTTGAAGGAAAAGAAGATCCGAAGACAATTCGAGGCAGATTTACTCCATTGGAATTCGTGCGTTACGCTGCTGCGGCAGTCGTTCTCGTATGTTTTAGTTTTGCAATCTGGTATGCAGTTGGTGAAACAAGTCCGGAAGGAGCAGTAGCATCAGTGAATCAACAAGAGCAATTCGAATCACCGGAGGAGGCCTTCGAAGAGGCAAAAAAAGCTTTGACATTCGCTTCATCCAGACTGAATAAAGCAAAAAAGCCGCTTGAGAAAATAGAAAAATTTCACCAAGCTACCATGAGCGTAGCAGGGATGAGTTACATTAAGACAGATAAAGATTCTACCTATGAAAGTGATAAATAAAAAACTGATTCTATCAGTTGCGACAGTAGCCATGACCTTTTCGGTGATGGCGCAGGATGCGATAGATCGATACTTTTCGAAATATGCCGACAACCCTGAGTTTACATCCATTACGATAAGCAGTAAGATGTTCGGTCTATTTTCTAACATTGAAACCGATGACCCCGACAACAAAGAGGTGCTTGATGCCATGAAGGACTTGACGGGTATTCGAATCATTACCAGTGATGATTCTGATTCTAAAGAAGACTACCAAAAAGCTATAAATGAGGTAGGTGGGGAGTATGAAGTGCTCATGAGTGTAGATGAAAAAGACGAAAAGGTTCGCTTTTTTGTAAGAGAGGAGTCGGGTCAAATTGCCGAGCTCTTCATGATTGTCGGAGGCGAAGGAAACCTCTTTTTGATGAGCATCTCGGGTATCATCGATTTGGAAAAGATGTCGAAAATCTCGAAAAACATGAACATCGGAGGAATGGATTATCTAGAAAATTTAGATGAGGACAAGAAGACCAAATAACTATATACTATTCTGTATTTTGCTCATAGCGGCAAGTTGTACAGAAGTCAATCCACCGAGCCAAACACTTGATGACTATATCAATCGTCCCGAAATCGGCGATGAGTTAGTCGAACTCTATTTTTATCCGTCGACGGTTAGGATGCTCGATAAATTTATCAGCAATGATGAAGGAGGAATTCTAGATGGAGTGAAAGAAGGTCGGCTGTTTTATACAAAATCAGATTCCTTGGATATTCTTCAACGAGATTTCAAAGAATTGAAGGATGGATTCAAGTCAGAGGGATTTGAGCTTCTGGCTGAGATGAAATCGGGAGAAATGAATACCGTAGCATACGTGAGAGAGGAGTCAATTGACAGATATATCGTCCTCGTTGGTGGAGTAGAAATGGCTACTATGCTGGTGGAGATGAAAGGAGAAATTTCCATGAAAACCCTCCAAGGACTTTCAACTTTGAATTCTCAAAATGTAATGTCTCTGTTAGACATCACCAATACCGATAAAAAGGAGAAAGCTGATGAGTCTGACATGGAGGAGTTGGAAGAGGCAGACACGCTGAATACTGAAACCATAAAAATCGAGATTTGACATCCGTATTGAACATTTCGGGCCTGACCAAAAAGTTTGGCCGACTTACCGCCGTTGATAATTTAGATCTGATCGTTCCCAAAGGCTCCGTGTTTGGCATTTTAGGCCCGAATGGGAGTGGGAAATCCACAACGCTGGGAATGATTCTGGGAGTTGTCAACGCTACATCGGGTTCTTTCAATTGGTTCGACGGTGAAGAGGGACATCAAGTTCGTAAAAGAATCGGCGCTATTCTGGAAGCTCCTTGTTTCTATCATTATCTCTCTGCCGCTGAGAATTTGAAAGTAACGTCGGTAATTAAAGAGGCACCTGCAAAGCGAATTGACGAGGTGCTCGACCGAGTGGGCTTGCTTTCCAGAAAGGACGATCCGTTTCGATCCTATTCATTGGGGATGAAGCAACGACTGGCCATTGGGTCGGCTTTGCTCTCTGATCCGGAAGTAATGATCTTGGATGAACCGACTAACGGTCTCGACCCACAAGGGATAGCCGAGATCAGAAACCTCATTATAGACTTGGCAAATGAAGGGCGCACCATCATTACGGCCAGCCATATGCTCTCTGAAGTCCAGCGAATTTGCACTGATTTTGCCGTATTGCGGTTAGGTAAGAAAATATATCAAGGAAAGGTAAGAGAGCTTGACAAAGAAAAAACTCGATACGAAATATGGGCCGAGGATCAATCAGCTTTGGAGGCGGTTTTGAGTGATACTGATTTTGTCTCATCCCAAAGAAAAGAAGGAGACGCATACATTGTAATGTTGGAAAATGATAAAACTGCCTCTGAACTAAATAAGCATCTCATGCAGAAAGGGATTGCCCTCAACAGGTTGGTGCCACAAGCCACATCACTTGAGCAAAGATTTTTGGAAATCCTAAAGACAGAAGACCATGCTTAGACTGGTGAAAATTGAGTACCTGAAACTTAAGTCGAATCGCGCTCTTTGGATTCTTCTTGGGTTATATTTCCTGGCGATTGCTTCGATTGCCATCGGGGCTGGAGCGTTCTTGGATTACTTGACCGGGCAGGGAGTGGACTATCGAGGAATAAACCCGTCGATTTTTCCAATTTATGATTGGGAAGATATTTTTCACAATCTTGCTTACCTCGCCTCTTTCTTCTCGGTTTTTCCTGCTTTTCTCTTGATTATTTCGGTCAGCAACGAATTTACCTACAAGACGCATCGACAAAATATCATAGATGGAATGTCCAGAACCGAGTTCTTTTTATCCAAACTGAGCTTTGCTGCCTTTCTAGCCTTAACTTCTGCCGCATTTATATTCCTTCTGGGATTGGTATTGGGGTTAATCCACTCAGAATCGAGCATGTCGGCTTTTTCGAATAGTTTGGTATTTATTCCGGGGCATGCCTTTCAGCTTTTCTGCTTTTTCTTATTCTCGATTCTTCTCGTGATGCTTATTCGTAGATCGGGAATTACAATTGTTCTTTTACTGATCTACGCCATCATCTTGGAACCAATTATTTCAGCCCTCCTCAAATGGCAAGTTCCCGAACTTGGTGTCATTCTGCCGCTTGATTCAATCTCTTCATTGGTGCGAGTGCCATTTTCGAAGTACATATTGCTCCAGACACAGGACTATATTGCTTGGCTGGACATACTACGTAGTGGCGCTTGGGGTCTGTTATTTACGGCCTTAATATTCCTGATACTTAAAAAGAAAGATTTCTAGAGGTCTTCTCTGGTCACTTCCCAGGTGCGATCGGCTAATAAGCGAACTGAAGCCACAAAATGCTTAAATGGTGCCTTCTTCCCCCATTCTTCCGGCGACACCATAGATAGAACGAAGGCATCTTCTTCCCGCGCGTAAAGGTGATACTCTGAACCTACTATCGGATCAAAATTCATATCGGCTAGATAAACCGCTTTCGAAACTTCTACGCGGTTTTTCAATTTTTCAGCCTGCTTGGCCAATAGCGCTATCTGCTCTTGAATCTGCTCCAACTGCATATTGCTCTGCTCTTCCATCGCTTTCATCGAGCGACTCTTGATTACTCCTTTTTCTGTAGGAGTGAAAGCCGGACTACCCACATGGTGGGGGTAGGGGATCAATCCCGGGTTTTCGGTGATTTTATCCGGGTCGATTGGATTGACGAAATCCGAATTTTGATTTTTGTCTTTAGACATTAATTCAGCGATAGTTTCTTCAATTGTGTAAAGGTAGAATCAAATTTGGCAATGATTGGTCCCGAAAGCCCTCTGTTTTCAAGATAATTTCGATGCATTTGCAGCAGTTGATCAAAGTCGTCTCGATCGACTAGCTTGGCGATTGCCATTGCTCTAAAGCGGTGTAAGTAGTTGTGGCAGGTCCATTTCGCCAGTTTTTCAGGGTTGTCATTAAACAAGTGATCGAGATTCGACAACTGTTTGTAGTAATTCAAAAAGTCAAAACCCTTTCTATCCATAAAGTCGATAGCCATATCTCCGATGGTCTGGATATCAGACAATTGCTTTGAGGGCAAAGAAGGAGGAGAATATTGACTGTCTAATAAACTTGANTTTAAGAGCAGTGAATAACTGGCATGTCTGAAATAATCTTTTAAGCCAAAAGTGTTGGTCAGCGTCAACTCAACCAGATCATGCCTGATGCCCGTGAAAAATTTCACGTAAGCCATCTCTTCATCTCCTGTCACCGTGGCGATAAAAACTGAGCTTCCGAACCCCGTTTTGCGCTCGTATACAAGTGGCGATTTCTCCGTGTACTTCTTGTGATGAAAATAGGGGTGGAGGTGATCGTCGAGTAACCTCTTGGCTTGGGACAAGTTCATTGTAACGAATAACATTAACACATGGCAAATGTTTATGGTTACATGTGTAACAATAAAAGAACAACAAACGGTTACATAAGTATACATTTGTATCGG